>Ga0268299_1002439_pt1 | contig 22239 bp, 10 predicted proteins | sample NOBtaG_FD_193484 | JGI IMG/M metagenome (GOLD analysis project Ga0268299, IMG submission 193484) | Activated sludge microbial communities from bioreactor in Nijmegen, Gelderland, Netherland - NOB reactor | ecosystem: Engineered > Bioreactor > Aerobic > Activated sludge | place: Netherlands... | reverse complement strand
AACACCCGTTCCAATCACGAGCATCACAACGATGAGCAGCCCAATTACCAGCTTCTTGGACGAACCCAGCACGTTAAACATGCGCCGGCGAATTTCATGCATCTCGCGCGAAACCAAAGCCAGCGATTTCAGGCCTGTGGTTTTGCCTACATCGACGGCTTCCAGCTCGCGCTTCAATTCGTCCATCGACTGCTGGCGACTGTTGGGATCTTTGCTGAGAGCTTTGAAAAGTATCTTCTCCAGCCGTTCCACAAGACGAACATCAGCCTGCACATTATCGAGACTCTTAGGCAGTTCGTGCACTTGCTTATACATAGTTTCGACGATGGTTTCCCCTTCAAGAGGAACCCGCCCGGTCAGCGCTTCGTACATCAAGCAACCCATTGAATAGACGTCGGCGCGCTTATCCACGACGATGCCGCGGCACTGTTCCGGGCTCATATAAGGAGGACTGCCCAGCGCATGACCTGTCGGTGTTTTACTCAATGTGCTGCGCGCTTCTTCGGCAAGCACTTTTGCAATGCCGAAATCAACAACCTTTACATAGTCTTTCTCGCCGTTCTCTTCGACAAGAACAACGTTGCTCGGCTTCAAATCTCGGTGCAAAACTCCCAGCTCATGCACGTGAGACATCGCGCTGCAGGCCTGGATAAAAATTTTAAGACAGCGCTCGACCGGCAGCTTTCCTTCTTTTGCAATCACGTCCGACAAAGACGGTCCATCAAGATAATCCATAATGATGTATGGACTGCCGTTGGGAGTGACACCAACATCGAATATTTTTACTGCGTGTGGGTGGCGAACTTTGTTGGCCGCCTGCGCCTCTCTGCGGAAACGCCGGACGTTGGCGGGATTGTCGAGCAAGTGCGCGTGCATGACCTTAAATGCGACTTTCTCACCGGAGTTCAAATCGCGCGCTCGGTAGACGGAACTCATTCCGCCTCTTCCGATCGGCTCTTCAACCTCATACCTGTTTTGAATTATGGAACCGACAAACTGCCGAGTAAACTCCGACAGGTCATCGAGATCATCATTTTCATCGTCCTCGTCATCAATCTCATCGAGCGCCGACAGGGAGAAAAAATTGTCCCTGATAAATGCCGGGTCCATCTTGCGCGGACCCGGTTGCTGTCCCTGATTTTGCCCGCCCGCGGCACCATCGGCGGTTGCACCGTCGGCAACGGGCGTGTCGAACTTATTAAATCTGTCCTTGTCTTTTTCCGGCACGATAAAATCGGTTCTTTATAAAGTCACGCACTCTTTCCGATGACTCCACAGGCAATACCACTGCCGAAAGAAGCTGTTTCCACGATTGCCTTAAATTCGTAGCTGCCCGATTAACTGTTATCCTATTATCTATACGAGCGTCGTTTTGCTCGGTCGGCATGACCATAGTTATACCCAGCGTAACCACTCCAGATTCAGGTCGGTAAGGAGTTTTGGCGATTTTGGTGAAAGAAAAGCTGTTGTCTCTTGGGCTGATCGCTCATGCTTTGTTGTTTTCGGTCCCAGCCGAAGCAAAAAACCCTGCTCCCGCGGCCCCAGGCAAACCGGCCGCGGCGCCCGCCGGCTCGGGCGGGCCGGGCTCTCCCGGCTACAGAGTCGAGGCGACAAGTAATTACGCAGGCACCCTCTCCTGCCAGATGTGCAAGGACGGAATACGTGTAAAGTCTGACCGCATGGGGCTTACCTGGATTCTGACATCGCCTAAGTGGAATGCACAAATCTACAACACCGGCACCGAGTGCTACATGGACCTGCCTTACGACGACTGGACCAAGCGGCAGTCCTTTATGCCTATGAACAAGAAAAAGGCGAAGCTCAAGCTGGAGAAGACCGACAACACTAAAACAATGCACGGTCTCAAGACGCGCCAGTTCGTGATAATGGCTACGTTCGAGCCGGGTTCGCAGGGCTATCCGGGCGGTCCGGGAACGGCAGGCTCGCCGGGTGCCCCCGCTTTTGCCGGCGGAAAATCCAAAGGCAAGCAAAAGCAGGCAAAAGCTGCCGCCGCACCTGCCGTTACGGTCAGAGAGGCGGAAATGTGGGTGGCTAAAGACCCTTGCGTTCCCAAACAATTCAATGAGCTGATGAGCAAGATTTTCGGCATACCGGCTGAGGATGGCTTGCCGCTCAGCATCAGTCTGCGGCAGAAAAACGGCAAAATTACCAGCATCTGGGAGACGGTCAAGCTGACCAAAGGCAATATCAGCCGTGACGAATTTAAGCCAATCCAGGGATACAAGAAAGTGAAGACCGAAGTGGAGATGATGCTGGGAGACCAGGATTTGGGCATGGACGTCGGCGGACTGGATTCGAAACCGATGAAACGTCCGAAACTGGACGATATGCCTTAATTTCGCAGGATTGGCGCATTTTTTGCCGTCGGCTGAAGTGGGCAAAACCCAGGCCAGGAAATAATCAACGGATTATCAGCCGCCTCAAGGGCGCAAAACGCAGTAGCAGGCGCAATTGAGGGATGCCAAGCCAGGTTTATATTCTTTAGGTCGTGGCACATTTAATGAGGGACATATAGAAGCTGCTATTTTTATGGCATAGCAGCATTAGCTATGTGGGGGGTGGCAAGACCACCTTTCGGGAAGGAAACGTTATGGCTACTACTTGCACCGTATGCAAGCGCTCTTACTCCGAAGAACTGTGTCCGTACTGCACGGTCACTGACGTCAAGGTTTCGGAGTTGACCGATAAATTGCATCTACAACACGGCGGCGATGGCTCCGAAGTGCCGACTGCTTTTTTGGTCGACCTGGTCTCCAACCGCAAAATTCCAATTACTACGCCCAGATGCAAAGTAGGTCGCGACGATCTCAATGACATTGTGATTTCCGGCGACCAGTCGATATCCAGATTTCATTTCGTCATTACCAAAGATTCCGATCAATACATGGTCCAAGACAGCAAGAGCCGTCACGGAACCTTTCTTAACGGCAACCAAATCGCCGGGCCGATTCCGATAAATGATGGAGACGTTCTCAAAGTCGGCGTTTCTCTCTTCTGGTTCGTGATTGAAAACCAAGCTGTCGGTGCCGCCGATCAGTTTGCTCCAGTCGACATGCCCGCCGAAGTGCAAGAGATGAAAGTGAACGCCGGGGAAAAAACCACTCCCTATGCGCCTACACGCGAGGTAGATGTCGCCTCGATGACATCACTCAAAGAAGTTCTCGCTCAAGCAAAGGCCAAAGAAAATGCCGCCAGCGAAGCAGAAATGAGCAAGACTCTTCCACCCAATTACAAAGATCTGGTGGAAGAAAAGATTGCGCCGAAGTCTGAAGACAAACAAGACAAGGCGGATGAAAAGGCGGAAAAATCAGAATCTAAATCGGATGAAAAGTCTGATGATAAGTCGGAAGTGAAGGCAGAGGAAAAAGCCGACGCCAAGTCCGACAATAAATCCGAAGACAAATCGGACGCCAAGGACAACAAGGCGGATGCCGAGAACAAAGATTCCAAAGGCAAAGACAAAGAAGAAAAAGAAGCTGCCAAAAAGGACGACGACAAAAAAGAAGAACAAAAGGCAGAGAAAAAAGAAGACAAGAAAGAGGACAAGAGAGACGACGGTCTGCAAATCACCGCTTCTATGCTGATGGAAGCGCTGGAGCACGAATCGCTTTCAGAAGTCTCCAGACTCGATGATGCGCCGAAAGGCAAAGACAAAGATTCCGATAAAGAAGTCTCCGGCAACGGAAAAGACAAGCCGGAAGAAGCTGAGAGCAAAGAAAAAGAGAAAGGCAAGAAGAAAAAAGACGACGACTTGCTGTCTGAAAAGGAACTTCAAGGTCTGTTCTCAGACAACAATCTTGACAAAACTTCCGACAAGGAAGACGCTTCCGACAATAACAAGGAAGCTGCTTCCGACAATAACAAAGATCAAGATGAGTCAAGTAGCGATAAAATAAGTGATTCCCGCGACAGTGCGGAAAAGCCCGAAGACAAATCTAAGGGCAATGATGAGGACTTCAGTCCGGGAGCTTCCGAAACACAAAAAACGGAAAGTGACTCGGAAACCGTTTCAAAGAGCACTCTAGACAAAATGGCGGATGCGCTTCAGGACTCATCCGAATCCAAAGAGAAAGAACAAGTCAAGGAAGACAAGCCAGAAGAAAAAACAGAAGAGAAAGCAGAGGAGAAGGCGGCATCAAGCAAAACTGAAGAAGCCGGATCACTGACAAATCTATCGTTCGAACAAGAAATCGTTGAAAAAACCAAAAACGGAGCATGGAGCGGAAATACGATGCAAGACACGAAAGTCCCCGACTGGTGCAGCAAATACTTTGCTTCAGAACTGAATCTTTTGGTCAAGGATCTCGATAATCTCAACGAGCAAGTTCGCACCGCGCAAAACAAAATCAAGGAAGTGGAAAACCGCCTTGCTGCAACGAAGAGTTTGCGCAATACGCTGCTCACTTCGACCGGCGAAGACCTCGTCGAAGCTTGCGGAAAAGTGTTGGCTCGCCTGGGCTTCCGAGTCAAAATCGTAGAAGACGACAAGCAAGAGCTTCGTCTGGAATCGGACGATAAAGTTTCAATCTGCAGAATCATTTGGACCCCGGGCTTGCCGGAGCGCACCCACCTCGGTCAGTTATCCATCGCACAGACTAGATACTGGTGCGAGCAAGGTGCTGAGCCCAAGGGCATTTTGATTGCGGCACAGGCGGAAGATAAACCGCCGCCCAAAATCACCGACACGGATTACAACGGTGAATTGGCCGACTACGCCAGCAAGAAGAACGTTCTTATGTTCACCACATTACAGTTGCTCGCCATGTACAAAGAAGTGGCGCTCAATGACGGCAGTGCCGAGTCGCTTCGTTCTTCCATCCACACTTCGAACGGCTGGCTGAAAGGCTACAGCCTCGATCCTTCAGATGAAGACGAAAAAGAACCCAGCAAACTCGCATCGGCTTCGGCATAACTAAGTAAGTAATGAGCGAAAAACCCAAAGATGGGCGGAATCCCGATTCGGGCAGCACCGCCCACAGTGAGTCTGCGTCGTCGGAATTCGACGAAACGGTCGAAACCAATACAAGCGCGAACAGCGATCCTGAATTGATGCGCGGCAAGATGCTTGAAGGCAAGTACGAAATCTTGTCGCACCTTGGCAGTGGTGCGATGGGTGCAGTGTACAAAGCTCGCCACTCAGGCTTGAATAAGGAAGTTGCAATCAAGGTTTTGATTGCAGCGGCCCTCGACGATCCTGTCAAGAAAAAACGCTTTATGCGCGAGGCAAAAGCGCAGGGCGGTCTGACGCACAGAAATATTGCCGCGGTTCATGATGTCGGGCTGACAGAAAAGGAACAACCCTTTTTTGTCATGGACCTGCTGGTGGGAGAAAGTCTTGAAGAGCATTTGGAAAAACACAAGTCGCTCGCGCTCGACGAATTTATCGCAATATTCGAACAGGTCGCTCGCGGCTTGCATTACGCGCACACAAAAGGAATTATTCACCGAGACATAAAACCAAGCAATATCATGCTGCTTGATACCAATGATACCGAAGACGGTGAAATCCACGCTCTCGTTGTCGACTTCGGAATCGCGGTCCACAGTCAAGAAGAGCTGACAAAACTGACAAAAATCGGCTACATAGTTGGAACTCCGCACTACATGAGCCCTGAGCAAATTGAAGCAAAGACGCTCGATGCAAGATCGGACATTTACAGTCTTGGATGCGTCATGTATGAAGCACTGACCGGCAATGTTCCTTTTGTCGGCATGAACGCCGCAGCCACAATGGCCTTGCACCTTGCGCAAAAGCCGGAGCACATTACGTCGTTCATTACGAAGTCGCCATTGCCGACACATCTTGCCGAACTGATCATGCGCTGCATAGAAAAAGACCCGGCAAAGCGTTTTTCCACGGCCAAAGAAATTGCCACTCAGTTGAGCAGCCTCAAATCCGCTGCAGCAGGCGGCGAAGAAGCAAAAGGTCTGGTTGCTTTCGGAAGCGAACACAAAAGCAAGAATCCAGCGCATGCTCCTGCTGCACCGAACGTGGTTCTGCCTGATGAAGAGCGCACAAGCAACAAACCCAATACGCCGGCAGACGACAAAGTTGAACTCATCGTCGGTCAAGATCTGAAAGAAGTAGAGCGTGACTCAAAAGAAACGACTACTAAGGTTTCGGAGATTCCACCCGTCCATGCCGATTCTCAGACAGCGCAAGAGAAATCAGCATCAACAAACGTTCTTCCTACCCCGCGCGTCACTCCACCGCAAGACAATTCTCCAGGTCTCGACAAAAACGAGATCATTGCCAAATTGATTGTTGCTTTTTTCGCAATTATTCTTTGGCCGTATAACGGCAGGCTTTCTGTGCCGCAGGAATTTCGCGTAACCGACAATGAAATTTTAAAGGTGCTTATTAGCTGGTGGAATCTTTTTACGCTGCATGCAGGCTGGCAGTGGCTCGTTTGGGCAGGGATTCTGGTGCTTATCGAAAGAGGCGTCAGCGGATTTTTGCGTTCGAGAAGGTGAGCGCATCCGAGCCTTCACAAGTAACAAGGAGGACTTTCGCCCTCCTTGTGTTGCCCTTCTCTAAACGTCTGGATCAACTGAACATATTGGCGTCGCGAGCAGAAGCGATAAACCAGTTCAAAACTCCAGGCACCGAAAGCGCAAGGATCATAATGCAGACTCCAAACACTATGCGTTGTGTCGGATTCAGGCATAGATTCAGACCGGGAAGCTGAACAGCGATTCGGCGCTGGAATATGCCATGCATCATGAGCGCGAATCCGATCAAACCTCCTGCCATCTCGATCAAATTGGCGAAGATATTCAGCAATGATTCGAGGTTGGCCAGATTGTTCACTCGGACCGTGCCGGCAGTGTTGATGCCCGTTATATATGAACCTTCCTGGCCTTGCGGTCCAACGGTGCCATTGGTGGCACCTTGAAGTTTCGGGCTGTCTTCGTCATCCGAGGAAGACACCGGCGGCTGCTCACCGATTGCCAAGTTGCTTCCAAGATAGCGATTTGGCACGATGGCAGAGCTGACCGAAGTCACCAGTCCATAGGTGGCAGCTATGGTGGCGGCACGCGGCGCTTTTCGCTCAGAAATCAACTGTTCGCAATAAGCGTTGGCATGCAATGCCATAAGTTCGGCCGCTTCCTTCGGCGTAGCCATACGGCAAGTCGGCTTGTCCGTCGTCTCTGCCAGCGCGACGGCATAATTGACTCTGTCGCTCTGCCAGCGAGAGACGAAACTCTCGATGTCTTTGCTGAGAGACACGCCTTTGGGAATCTGAGTGAAAGGACCAATTTCTGAGTGATTCTTGAAGAACTCCAGCGTGTCGGTTTCACCACTGTCAATCGAATATTCATAGAAAGCAGGAACATTCGAATACTGAGACATGATGTATATCTCGCGGTTGAAAGCTGGTTGTGGTCCATGGATCCAGAGAACAGCACCATTGGAACTTTCGCCTGCAAGTTCGGAGGCCTTCACCACTGCTTGCAAGTTATCCTGTCCGCCGACAAACTTCATGTCGGAAATCAATTTGACACCACTTTCGAGAGCCAGCGGTTCGAGGACTTTCTTTTGCTCATCAGATGCAACCATTACAGAAGTGATAACTCCTCTGGGGATGCTTCTCAGAGCGGCTGTAATCTGATCTGACTGTTTGGCCAGCGCAGATGAACCGTCTAGCACGACAATCAAGTTCTTCGGCGGTTTCACACTGATTGGTTTAATCGTCTCAACCACATAGCGTTTTGCCACTTGCCCTTTCTTTAGTGCTTTCGCGATCTTCTGTTTCTTCTTTGCCGCCGGCTTGAGAATTCGGGCAACGTCCTCCAATTGTTGCCGCACGCCTCGCGAGCCGTCGATCATCACCACTACTTGTTGCGGTTTTCCGTCCTCCTCTGCAAGTTCTGCCTCGGCTTCCGCCTCTGCTTCTGCCTGAGCAGCAAGATCCTGTTCGTGTTTACGTCTAAGCTTCTCCTTTTCCTCCTGTTCTTTTAGTTTCGTAGAAATCATGTCGTACACTGCAACTTGCTCCATCTTTGCGGGAAGCTGCGCTGAAATACCAGTTTCTGTTCCTTTCAATTCCTCCTTGCTGAGCGGACCTGCAATAATGTGTTGCCCTGATGCACTCAATGTATGTTTCAACTTTGAGCTGTGCGCCTTCAAATTCAAAGGCGACTTGAGACGCAGCATGTGTTCGCCGTCCAGCGTAAAGTTGGCGGCAACGAATCTGGGTATAGGCAATGCCGCTTGAGTAGCGCTTTCCGCTTTCAAAGGCACGACCATAGTCATCCGTATCTTCAATTCCTGATCTTGCTCTACAGGATAGCAATGCAGGAGAAATCGTCCATGACCGACGGGAGTTAACATGGCAGGGCAATCGTGATCGGCTTGCACCCAGTCTTGATCTCCTTGTCCTTTCTCACTGACGGACACAGCAATGTGCGCGTCAGTGGCCTCTCCATTGATCCAGAGAGTCATGCCAGTGACAGCAGTGCCGGCCGGCAAAGCAATCTCGGCGCGCGCCTCCTGTGGTCCTGCAGATTCATTTTTGAATACATATGTCCAGTTGACGGTGGAGGTCAAAGTGGATGGGCTCAAGGCGCCGCTTACCAATGAGCGCGCGAGCGTCAGCCCTTTGACCGGCTCTCCAACGACATGCCGGCGCAGATAATCATCCGACATCGCCGAAAGGTCACCTGCATTCACGTCTCTAAATGGTTTTCCGGTGATGGCGAAATACAACTGTCGCTGCGTCGTCAACTTGATCGGATAAAACAATCCAGCCAATCCTGCCGCTCGATCGTCAGTACATTCCATCCTCAACTGTGGCTCGACATTCAGCGTGCGCAAAACATTGAGCCCGCGATCGCGTTCAGCTTTATCGTTGGCTACTGCACTTTTCTCAGCCAACCGAACGTAGAAAGATTTAGCTTCGGTTGCGCACAGTGCGGTGATCGACAGAATAATACCAAAGGTCGAAAACATCAAAACCTGCGCTCGCGAAGAGCGAAAGTCGCGAGCCAGGCGAAAGCGATTGATCTGAAAAGCGGCAATCAGCATTGAAACAAAAGTGAAAGCGCTGAGAGCACTGAATCCGGTTTCAAAAGTCGTGCCGATTCGGGATTGCAAAGTATCGCATCCGACAATCAATGCAGCAGTGCAAACGGCACAAATAGTCAATGCGGCGCCGACTGCCGAGCCGGCCAGCACTCCTCGCAAAGCAGAAAATCTGTGATCTTCCCGCTTTAGAGAACGCCACATTCTAAAATTCGCAAGTGGTATCAAAAGCGCAAATAAGATCTGAATGCACGTCTCTAGCGGATGGTTCAGCAAGACGAGCGTCAACCTTTTCGCAGCAAAAGCGCATCCTGTAAGCAGCATTCCGAGAGGAATTACGACACCAAGAGTAACAATGCAAAGATCGTAAAAGGAAAGCGGAATTTTCCACTTTAAATTCAATTTCGTTCGTACGAATTTCTGCTTGCCATGGGTGTCCGCATCATCGCAAAATTCGTCAGCACTGCAGGCAGTATCGTTTTCAGTATCGCAGGCGATGCCTTTGGCGGCATTCCCGCCTTTTCCTCTTTTACTGGACTTTCTATTGGATTGACTTCGTCCATTTCCTTCAGCGACTGCTACTGCTGATCTACTTGTGGGCTCCTCTGATTGAGGAGTATCTTCGTCAGCATTCGATTCGTTGTGTTTCCCATTCGTCTCGTTGTGTTTCCCATTCGTCTCGTCGGGTGCGTCAATGGGGCCGTTGTGAATATCATCGCTCATATGCGTTTCTCCGCTCCTGCGCAAGCAAGAGTCACCGGCGAAAAACGCGCAACAGCGTGTGATGCGCTGCGCATCGCCCTTAGAAATGCTTGCTGCAGATGTGAGTTGTAAGTTAGTAAGTTGGCGCCGGAAAACCCAGCGTTGCCAATTTAGCGCGAACAGAACGCAGAATCGATAGGGTTAACCCTGAGTTAGTTCGAGGCATCTGTTTCGGCTGCCGTTCCCGGATTGATTCCCGCCGCGCGGGCCTGCAATTCTGCCGCGTCTTTGGTGCGACCTAGTTGCTTTACGACAGTGGAAAGATGTTCGAGACACTGCTTCATCATCCAACTGTTGGAAGAGCCAACTTCCAGTATCGCAATCGCTTTATTCAGGCTTCGCTCGGCACCCTCACCATTTCCGAGCCTGAACTGTGCCAGTGCAGTGTCCTTGTATAGTGCGGCCAGCGCTGGACTTCTGCTGCCGTAAAGTTTAACGGCGGTTTTCAAAGCTTCTTCATAGGCGCCGACTTCCTCTTGCTGCATACCGCAAATCGAATAGGCGCGCGCCAGCTTTTGCATGCGACGAACATAAGCGAACGGCTCTCCGCAACGCAAGTTTATGGCGCCCGAGCGTTTTAGCAACGGTATCGCTTTCGGTGCAGTGGTCGGGTTTTGTGAATAGCAGCTAGAAACAATCGAAAGCAGGTTGCTGAGCTCCCAGTTGTTTTTCACTTCCCTGCGTTCGTTCTCCTGCAGCGCTTCCAGAGCCGGCTTGAGAGCTTCCTGATAATCTCTCATGTACAGCTTTAGAAATGCATGAGTGACAGACATTTCTTTCTCCTGGGTTTTCATCAGAATGTCCTGAGACAACTGCGCATACTTTTTAGCTTGTTGCGTCTGTCCTTGCGAGCTGTAAAGTTCTGCAAGCTGGAAGCAGATAGAACCGGCGATATAGCTATTGGACTCCGGTCCACCAGCAAGCTCCAGTTCCTTCTGCAGAGCCAAAATTGCCTTATCAGAATTACCATGAAGTTGAAAGAAGTGAGCCGCATCGCTCAGATAATCTGCTCTTTCGAGCGGAGATACAGTCGGAGAATTTTTCAGCAACTTTTCCGCCGCTTCAAAACTCTTTTCTGCAAGATCTGGTTGACTGGTAGCGAGATATGCCAGCGCCAGTGTGTGCAAAACGCGCCCGTACAGCGGGTGTTCTTCACCGGTCAATTGCTTGCAGACTCTGCGCGCCGATGTGAGGATCTCCATACATCGAAGTGCATTTGGTCCAGAGATAATTGTGAATTGATTATTTTCGGTTTTTCTGACAAGCAATTGCCGGCAATCACCAAGAACAACTGCCAGCTTCCTTTGCATCTTCAATCTGAGCGCGTCGCGCTTCGGTCCGGGAGGGGGCAGTGTCGCCAACTGCTTTTCCAGCTCATCGAGAGAATTCTGTGCAATTGCCGCAAGGCGATACGTGCGCAATCCAATCTGAGTTTCTTCGAGCGATGCAGCTCTTTGGCTCTGGTACTCAACAACTTTGTCCTTCTTATTCAGAACCAGGTTCAAGTCAACGAGCTGGTCGAGAGAAGCATTGATACGCGTCGGATTGTTAGACCGCTGCGCTTGTTTCAAAGCCAGAGTAAAGTACGCACCAGCGCGAGTAAAATCACCGTCGTTGAAAGCTTGCTGCCCGTTGTAATCCATTTCAGGCCAGCTCTTAATACTCTCCTCCGCGAAATATCGATCCATTGCATGCCAGAGTGCAAAAGAACCGATCGTGACGCTCACTACAAACATCAGCCAGAAGAGTTTGACCGGCATGCCTCTGCTCTTCTTCGCCGCGGCTCTGCTGAAGCCAAGATCGATCATGGCCTTCAAGGCACCAAAACCAACCATCTCGTCTTCGCAACCGACTTTAGAAAGCGCATCATCAAGCTCGGTGACGGTTTGATAACGTTGCGCCGGTTCTTTGGCCATCGCTTTGAACAAGACGGAATCCAGCTCCATCGCATACGGAAGGTCGAGACGCCGTGAGCTTATCGAATCAGGCTGCTCATGCAAATGCATCTGGATCGTTTCGAAAGCTGTCGCACCTTGAAACGGAGGCGCGCCGACAAAAATCGCGTAAAGAACGCAACCCATTGAATAAATGTCGGATCGGTGATCGAGTTTTTTGCCCTGACATTGCTCCGGACTCATGTAAAGCGGGCTGCCGAGAATTTCACCGGATCGCGTGAAATTCTGAGCATCGGCATTATCTTGCTGAAGAATTTTAGCGATGCCGAAGTCGACGATCTTTACATGCTCGACACCGGATTGATCTTTCTGCAAAAGAGTGTTGGCAGGCTTGAGATCTCTGTGCACCACTCCGCTCTCATGCGCATGCGCGAGCGCGCTGCACATTTGACGCAAGACATTGATACCCCTTTCCAAACCTAGAGGTCCTTCGTCGGCCAATACCTCCGCCAGTGATTTTCCTTCGATGTATTCCATCACCAGATATGGTGGTATCGTGTTGACGTTGAACTGGAACACCGTCACCAAATTTGCGTGTTTAAGTCGGCTGATAGTTTGCGCTTCTTGCTGAAATCGAGGCAAATCCTGCGTGGTGTGCCCAGACTGAAGCGGCATCATCTTGATGGCGACGTTTCTGCCCAGCGACAAGTCGCGCGCCTGATACACAACGCTCATTCCGCCGATCCCCAGGCGTTTCAAGATTCCATACTTGCCGTCGAGTATCTCACCTACGAGCGAATCAGCAACTGCCGCGAAATCCGGTTCATCTTTCGATCCGGAACTTCCCCGGTTTTTGCCTGAAATATCCTGAGCAGAAGGCGGAGGACCTGCACGTGGCGTTTTGTCCTCCTCGATCGAAAATTCGCTCTCTTCAGGCTCCAAAAAAGTCTCCAGCTACGATATCGGCTAAAGCGTCAGATAATATGCCATGACCTATATTTGCTTATGATCTATTCCCCATTGGCAAAGACTCTAAGCCATAGCGTAAAGCTAGTATGGAGAGCCCACAGCACCAGTTTTCAGGGTTTTTGCCAGACTCGAAGACGGAGCACCGGCACTACGGATTTGATTGAACAGCGTCGAGTAATTGCCAGGCTCTGGTCGCGGACAGACTGATGTCTCAGAGCGGGTTAATCGACCGTCAGTCCGTAAGTGCAGCTTTTCGAATTGTTCTTGCGAAAACAATTCATCGCTATCCAGATGCTCGAATAGCCACTCAAGCCCTTTTTCTTTCAAGAGGTCGAAACTGCGAGCGAATAAGTAAGGGCCTCTGAATTGAAATGGCAAATGCAGATCAATGCGATGAAACCCTTTGTCAATCGAAGATCCGGAATCCCGGGACGATTCGTCAAACTGGCATCCTCTCAGAATCATTCTGCAGTCATCTCGATTGATTGCATATGCATCCGCTACGACGGCTTCAACAAATGCTCTCAGTCTTGCTCGGCGAGACAACCTTTCAGCAACGAGAGAATCGAATCCTAAGGCTTGCAAAGCTTCATGATTGCTCAATTCCAAGACTGCAGCAGTAAGTGGCGCGCATTGAGATAACCGGTGCAAATCGGGCACGAGACAATCCTGCAAAATAAACCAATTGAGATTATTTGCCGAAAGCCGCATGCGCAGATGGTAGTCGAAAACATAACTATTGAGGCAAGCGAGAAGCGCACACAGTTGCTCTGGACTGTTGTTATCCGAACTCATCGAAAGAACAGGCACTGAATTTCCGCAAGGCCAGTCACCGATCATCGCGGCGATGCACGATCGCGCGTTTGTTGAAGCGCCCACTGCAAGATATGCTATCTTCGCTCCCCGCTCAGGCTGCATTGACAAATAATCGGAAAGTTCCATGGTGTATTGCGGATGAAGCATCTTGCTTCCAAAGGCAATTTCAGCCCACTCGGCGCGGCGCCCTTTACCGTTCAACCACGCTTTCTTTGCCCAGTCATACTGCCCAATCATTCGTCCCTCATAGACAGGCAGAAGCACTTTTGCAATGTCGTCAATTGCCAAACCAAACTGCCCATCGGCAGAATGAACATACTCGCCCGAATGACGCGAATTGAATTTTGCGATTGGTCGCCAGGCGCCCTTTATCAAGTGCCCGAAGAGGTCTTTCATAAAACCGTCATTGAGCGCAGCGGAAGTCTCGATGAACAGCCCAGAGTCGTTCGTCATGTCGAACTCGCGACGAAAGACGATTGCTCCGTCATTGCTTTTTCCATTGAGACCCTTTGCACCACCAATAGCACCCAGTGCAGTCGCCGATCTGCTCAACGTCTCGACAAGTTGCAGATCCTGCACGCGAGTAACTTCGTTGAAAGAGAGACATTCTGCCGACAAGCGTCTCAGCAAGCCAACATTGTATGTGACCGGACTTTCGTTAAACTCGGTGGGGGAAACTCGCAAGAATGCACAACTCACATCGTTTGTGAAACCACCCTTAATTGCAGCCATAGTGCAGAACTTGAAAGATCTGTGAATCGGGAACAGCCCTTGCCGATTGTGATAACCATGCAAGAAAAGCCAGCGGCAACGCTCGAGAAAAAGTCTCCGCAAACTTGTAGCGCCCTTGTCGCTGTAAATACCTGATGGTACTACCTGCGCCACCACGCCACCATTTTTCAAAAGACAGTAGCCAAGTTCCAAGAAAAGCTTGTACGCATTCGAATCTCCGCCTCCTTGATGGCGAAACGGCTTTTCGAGCCCATCAGCAGCATCCTCAGCTTCAAGCGCACCAGCACCCTTAAGAAAATTCTTTAAGCCCTCATGATAGAGTTTGCAGTAGTTCCATTCATCAGCCAGTGCCGAGTCATTTTCAAGCAATTGCTTTTGCCTATGCAGCGCTGCTTGCTTTGCTAGCATCATGAAATCAGGATCCCATCGAGAGAAAAATTCACGAGAATTCGCCTTCTCAATTTCCCAGGGCGGATTTGTAATCACTGCGTCAAATCCCGGGTTGGAGCCCGAGAACACCTCAGCAAACTCGAGGTCCCAGTGAAAGAAGTTCAATCTGGCAAGAATTTGCGACGGCGACACTTTGCCACCAAGCGCAGAAATTAGTGAATGAAAAAATTGCAAGCAAACAATATCTCTGCATTCACGTTCTGAAAAACCATTATCGGAAGACCTATCCACCACTTTCAAAACTGAGTTATCGCCAATCTTTGCCAACGCAGCGGCGACTTCTGATTTTGCCGGACTTCTCCAAATTCCCAACAATGCATTGCCGTGCCTCAAATTTTGAAACCGTGAAGCTTCTGCAACCGGCAATCCGCAATGCATCGCCATGCCAATACGTGCCAACTCGACAGCCGCACTGTCAATATCAAGTCCGAATAAACAATTGCGCGCCACCACATGCGCTATCAGTTTTCTCAAACGGTCCTGGTCTTCGCCATTCAAACTGCCACCACTACGCCATTGCTCCGGACAGTCGGGAACATACTCTCTCAGCGCGTTCCAATCATCTTCATTTCCGCCCAGGGTCAACTTCCTGAAGATACATTCCGTCAACACATCGAGCGCTGTTAGAAGAAATAATCCTGCCCCCATCGACGGATCGACAATACGCAAAGACAGAATACGCATGACCGAAATGATGGAATCTGCACTTTCATCAATAAAAGCCTGCGGCTCGTCGCACATTTTTTCGAACTGCTCGCCTTTAGACACCAATGGCAATAATGCACGAATGGTTAGATCGGTTGCCAGCGAATCCGGGGTGTAGAAGACGCCGCGCTTTCGCTTTTCATTGCTCGATTCAACAAGTGCAAAGGCTCCGGGACTTCCCGCAAGGCGCAATTCCAAAAGCGCTTCGTAAGCTTCCGCCAGTCCAGGCAAGTCGAGTTGAGATCCAGCCTTTTCCGCGACGATACGAACCACGAGAATTCTTATCGTCTCGAACACGAACGCCGCAGAAACGTACTCCGTCTCTACCGCATTTTCGAGCATTCTGGCGTTAATCACGTCTACAAGACGGCTCGACAATCTGCGAGCATACTCGACCAGGCTTTCCCCGATCGCCAATTCGAAAATTGCCTCTGCACCAATGTCGCTTTCAATGTCGCTTGCGCTTCGGCATGCGAAATTCTCCAGAAATTTCCGGAGCGTTTCTTTCGGAATTACTGATGCCGCAATCTTCTTTTTCAAGCAAAAATTCCACAGATACAATAATAGTGTACACGTAGTTTTGCTATTCTTTTGAAGGTTAGAAACTCAGATATTTTGCAGGCGCGACGGGAATCCAAGACATATACGAGAATAGTCTGCTGTAAGACGGGGCGTTTCCTTGAGCGATTTAACCGCATCAGAAAGAGAGCCGATGATCAAGAACTTGGGCGTCAAATTGGTTGCCGCCTCCGCAGCCTTCGTCGGCTTGCTGGACATTTGGCTGGGCATCAACCGCGATATCTCCGACAACCCGCTGTCGTCATTTTTGCCGTTCGAAAGCCATCTCACAAAGAGTTTGATTATTTGCTTCGGATTGATTTTGACTTATCTGGCGGTCAACCTGAAGGAAAGAAAGAAAACCGCATGGATAGTAGCTCTGTCCATCACCCTTTTGTCCGTGACGACGCACTTGATACACAAAGACATCGGCCCGGGAGTATGGGCGCTCGGCTGGCTGGCAATGCTCCTCATCGCGCTTAGGTCTAACTTTACCGTCAAGAGCGAACACCGCTCCATCGCCCGCGGCATCTATATTTCGCTTGCAACAATTTTACTTACGCTCTTCTACGGAACCGCCGGGTTCTTCCTCATGGACAAGCGAGATTTCGGCATCGATTTCACATTTGTGGACTCGCTTAAAAGAACCCTTAGCGGTTTCTTTCTAATGGGTAACGCCGATTTAGTTCCTGCCACGCATCATGCAAAGTGGTTTTTGCACTCTCTCGGTGTTGCCGGTGCCACCACAATTTTTCTTGTTTTCACAAGCTTGTTCAAACCATTGCAATACCACCTGGACACGCATGACAAGGAGAGAAAACTGGCCCTGTCTATTGCCGAGAAGAACGGCAAATCCTCGATGGACTTTTACAAAGCGATGCCGGACAAATTGCTCTTCTTCTCGAAATCGAAGAATTGTTTTGTTTCTTATGGTATCGCCAATGATGTGGTGGTCGTGCTCGCAGATCCGGTCGGTCCGGAAGAAGAATTGAAAACAGCGCTGAAAGAATTCGTCGACTGGGTAACCGACAGCGGCTGGCTTCTCTGCTTTCTGCAAGCGGAGCCTGAATATCTCGACATGTATAAAGCACTGGGATTCGAAGAAGTCAAAATCGGCGAAGAAGCTCGCGTTGACATCGACAAATTCATGACAGAAACGATAAAGAAAAAAGACTTCAAAGGGAAAGAAAACAAGTTCAAAGGCTTCAGCCTGGTACGGCACGAACCGCCCCACAGCCCAGAACTCATGGACACAGTCGAGTCGATATCGAATGAATGGCTGGCTTTGCCCGGTCGAGGAGAACACAATTTTACGCTCGGGCGATTCGAGAGAGGTTACATACAAACGACGCCCCTCATCTGTCTCAACAATGCTGATGGCAAGTCGATCGCATTCGTCAATGAAGCAAAGTCGTATTATCCGGGTGAAATCACCATCGACCTCATGCGACACAGAAACGAAGTTCCCTCCGGCACCATGGACTACCTCTTCTTGAAGCTGCTTCAGGCGTACAAAGAAAGGGGTTATCGATACTTCAATCTAGGGCTGGCAGCGCTTTCGGGAGTGGGCGACAATCCGGATGCGTCACTTAAGGAAAGAGCCCTTTTCCAACTGTGCGAGCATCTCAACAAGGGCTTTTCCTACAAAGGTCTGCAAAAATACAAGCAAAAATTCGATCCGATTTGGCAAGCGCGTTACTTTGTCTACCGCGGCGGGCCTGCCAAGCTGCTGAAGTGCGTGCTGGCCTTCAAGAAAGTAACGGGATACTGACCTTCTAGCGGGTACAATACCTGGGATTTAGATCATTGAGGACTATGAATGCGCTTTTCCTCCCGCTTGGCCGCTTCATTCTTACTAGTTCAGATAGCGTCAGGAATATCGAACCTTGCCGTGTACGCGCAAGGGATGTATGGTGCGGGCGACCAAGTACCACTGCCGCGACGCCACTCGAATAATTTTTCGCAGCAAAGCTCACCAACTCGGCAATCAACGGATTCCGAGTCATCAGGAATGGCTGCTGACACCGACCTGATTGTGCCGGCATCAGGACAACAAAACGCCCTGTCACCGCCGATTCAAAAAGCAAAACCGCCGTCCAACGAAGGTTCGCCGCTTCACGACCTGGATAGGACCACAGATCCCTGGTTTTGTGATGAACAAAAACAGGCTTTAATGAAAAAGAAGATTGCAACAGAAACCCAAAATATCATTGGCGATCCCGCACGCGCAACTCCGTACATCGCGCGTGCAGACGGATATCTGCATTTGAAAAGATCGCAAGAAGCGCTCGAAGACTCCAACAAAGCACTGGAACTAACGCAAGATAAAGTTCTAAGAGGACTTGCATACACCAATCGCGCTGAAGCGCTATTGCAGATGAAAAAGTATCACGAAGCGTTGACCGATTTACTGAGAGCAATTTCCCTCGACGACGAAAATGCAGATGCCATCTACTTTCGCGGCATGGCGCGCGAGCGGCTCGGGCAAATGGAGATGGCAGTAAAAGACTACCTTGTTGCACGTGATCTGGGCTTTGCTCCAAAAGGGGTCAAAGTCAACTATGAACCTTACATGGCAGAAATTCAGCGAAAGATCAAAAGCAACTGGCGTCCGCAGTGGGCAGCAAAAACCAATAAGACAATAGCCCTATTTCGCGTACTGCGCAATGGAACCATGGAAAATCCGCGCATAGAAAGTGAATCCGGAACGCCGGAATCGGACGCAGCGGCGCTAGCGGCTTTGAATGCTTCGGCTCCATTTCCGCCATTGCCGAAAGGCGCTCCAAAACACGTAGATATTTCATTCAACTTTGACTACAACGTCAGAACCGGACGGAATGGAGAACTGATGCATCGAGATTCGCGATAGTAGTACGTGAAAAAACGTACGTTCGTTTTAAACCGAAGCAGGCGGGTTGATCAATGTTGTCGACGACAATTGAAAAAGGAATTTCTATCGATCTTATCGACACTCCATGTTTGCTTGTCGACTTAAATGTCGTAGACAAAAACCTGGAAAGTCTGTTTCAGAAATTTCGCGACCGAAAGGTGAATGTTCGGCCGCATCTGAAAACAGTAAAGAGTCCTGAATTCGCAAAGCTGCTTGTAAAAGCAGGTGCCGCCGGCGTTTGCACCGCCAAAGTATCAGAAGCAGAGGTCATGGCAGCGGCAGGAATCGAAGACATTCTCATCACGACGGAAATCATTGGGACCGCAAAAGTCGAACGGCTCACCAGGTTGATCGCAAAATATCCGCACATAAAGGTGGTCATAGACAGCCAAACCGGCATCGAGGCAATGCAACAGGCGGCTACTGATGCAAACATCAAACTGAATGTTCTCATCGAGTTGAATGTCGGACAGAACCGAGCCGGTGCCGAACCGGGAGAGCCGGCGTTGAAATTGGCTGACATGATCGCAAAACAGCCGAATTTGCATCTGCTGGGTGTGCAAGGATACGAGGGACACCTGCAGCTTCTCACTGACGAAGGTGAACGCAAACGGCTCTGTGCAGATGCGATGGAAAAGTTATTGGGCACAGTGAAGCTGCTGAGGGAAAAAGGGCACCCGATTGAAGTCATTACATCCGGTGGCACGGGCACTGCTGAATATTGCGCTGATGCCGGAGTCAATGAAGTGCAACCGGGAAGTTTCGTTTTCATGGACGGTGCATACAGGCGCGCTATTGGTGAGCGCTATGGACATGCATTGACAGTCATCTCAACAGTAATCAGCAAGCCCGCCGAGAATCGTTGTGTCATTGACGCGGGATTCAAATCACTCTCCACAGACAGTGGCAATGCAGAACTGAAAGTTTCACCTGATATTTCCTACCGCCCGGCTGGCGACGAGCACGGAATTCTCGAAAGCGCGTCCGGCTCGCTGCCGTTCAACATAGGCGATCGAGTGGAGTTGATACCAAGCCATATTGATACAACAGTAAATCTTCACGACTATTACTATTGTCACCGCGGCGGCAAACTCGAGCATGTATGGAAACTCTCAGCTCGCGGAAAAGTTCAATAGATGCTACGGAAGCGACTTTAGCGCATTCTGAGAAATCGAACGGCGCAGAATGGCTTGCGCGGTATTGTCCATCGTCTCCGCATCGTTCTGTCTGCCGGTGCTGCGCAATACGCGGCTAAAGTCAATCAAGCTCGAAGCAGCAAGAAGGCTTTGCTCGCCAGCCGCCTTTGCGGTACTTGCAACTGCCCATGAATAAATGCGCTCGGCGTTTGCCATCTTACCCTGACAGTAGAGAAGAAAAGCAAGGTAATTCAGTCGCAGCGCCACCTCCAGCTTTTGAGCTGCAAGCGGAACTGGCGGCAAGGACGAAACATAATCAATCGCAACTGTGTTGGCGGGAGACTGCGGATTGTGCTCATCTTCAACTAATTGAAGCAGTGCCTTTGTTCGCGTGATCATGCTCGACTCCGGGGCATATGATTTCTCGTAAATCGCCAGAGCCTTTAACAACAGAGGCTTCGCATCAGCGAACTTTCGCTGCGATAAATACAGTGCGGCAAGTCCGCTCAGGTCGCGAGCAACACTTGGATGGTCGGGTCCCAACGAAAGTATGTCGGTGGAAATCATCCTTTCATAAAAGGCAACACGCTGCTTATTGATTTCTTCCAGCGCTGCAAAATCAGACATGCCCCGATGCGGATTTATCGATGGCGAAGTGCGACTGCCATCGAGCCCTGCAGGTTCAGGGAAAATGCGCTCCTCTTCGTTGGTAGATGCGCTTTGCTGTGCAATCCGCGAAGACACTTCTCTGCTGAAGATGGATGCCGATACTCCCCGAGTTCTTTCAACCGAAGCCACCGAATCCTTCAACAATTCCTTTTGAAAAGCCGACTCAAAAATCTTGCCTCTATTTTCAGATTTTGTCAGCAAGTCGATATAGTCAATCAGGTGTTGCTCCAACATTTCGCCGGAAGGCAAAACCTTTTGCTGCATCACAATCGTTAGCGACGCATAATACATATCCTCGGCCTTGCGCGGAAATCCGAACTTGAAATTCACTCTTCCAAGACGGTGCAGATAATCGGCATAGGTTAAACTTGTCTTTCCATCAGCTTTCTCAACAATAGCCAGAGCGCGAGTGAGCAGTTTGTTCGCATCGTTGTAGTCGCCTTCGTCTTCTCTGATTCCGGCAAGTGCCACTATGGGCGGCACCACTTTGGGACTGTCTTTTCCATGTTTCCTTTCGAGCAGCTTAATCGCTTTTTTATACAAAGGAACAACCACTTCATAGAATCGATCGCGCATGTAATGCACGCTGGCAAGACTCAGCAAGCACATTGCTTCATCGTCGGCTGTGGCATTCTTATCCTGCTTGACGCTCTTCAATGCCTGCTCGAAAGCGGAAACTGCAGCTTCCAGCTCTTGAGTCTTCAGCTTGCGTTCGCCTTCAACATAAAATGTTCGCCAGTCCAAATTTCCCGCTGATTTATCCATTGCCATCGAATGCGGTGCGGCACTGCTCAAAATAAACGCAGCAAAAACAACGCTCAACAGCGCCCGCCTTTTAGTCGAATATGTTTTCCCTTTGATCATCGAATTCAGTCCGCCCATGGCAATTTCCGCTGAAAATCCGGGTGCCCGTTCAAATGATAAGGAACGGGATGCCCATTGTCAGGCTCTTTTACGAAGCCACCGTTATGTATTGGATCAGCTTTTTGAGGCACCCAGTCATTCAGCATGTACGGAATCGGCTTGGTCAAATCTTTCCAAACTTTGAGGTCGCGATCGCGCTCGCGCAGGTCCCGTTTGTCTTTGCCTCTGGAATCGCTGTCAAGCAAGCGTTCATCGTCTGTTTTTGCAAACAGATCTTTTGTCCTGGCACCACCATCATCTGGCCGAGTATCTTTTTTGCGTTTCGATAAATCCGTATAGCTTTGTTTGCGAAAATCCGTATCAATAAAAGTCTGTTTTTTAAACTCAGAACCATCGAATCGGTCATAAAGGCTGCGAGTGTTTTGCTGCTCTTTTGCCTCAATCGCCGCTTTCTCTCTTAGCCGCCGCAAAGCACTAATTTCATGTTCTTCTCTTTTTTTGAAATCGTCCTTGCTCTGATCGTCGATGGTCGGATCTCGTTTAATGCCGGACTTATCGTCTTGTGTCATCAGATCGTCAAAGTCATCGGCCAGGGCACCGCCCATAGTACCGGCACAAAAAATTGAAAACACCGAAAAAATCGACCACGCCAAACCGGCACGAAAAATTCTTCTTTCGTCCAGCCGGCATTGCTCTTGACTGCGGTTACCCATGCTCGTGATTCTACTCTTCCGCATGGACGTTGCA
>Ga0268299_1002438_pt1 | contig 22245 bp, 14 predicted proteins | sample NOBtaG_FD_193484 | JGI IMG/M metagenome (GOLD analysis project Ga0268299, IMG submission 193484) | Activated sludge microbial communities from bioreactor in Nijmegen, Gelderland, Netherland - NOB reactor | ecosystem: Engineered > Bioreactor > Aerobic > Activated sludge | place: Netherlands... | reverse complement strand
CACAGGATCGGACGTTCGAGCAGGTGGGCGGTGGCGCGCGGCACGGCGACCAGCGTGAACATCGTCGTCAGCACGAACAGCAGCAAGAAGATGCCGAAGGTGCGCCACATCCACTCCTCCGCGCGCTTCTGCAGATCGCCCTCGGTCTTGAGGTGGAGGTAGATCGTGCCGTGCATGGCGAACAGCGCGACGGTCAGCAGGCCGACGAGCAGCGCGTAGGGGTTGAGCAGGTCGAGCAGCGCGGCGGTGCTGTCGCCGCGGGCGTCGAGCGGCAGGCCGCGCATGATGTTGCCGGTGGCGACGCCGAACAGCAGCGCCGCCAGCGCCGAGCCGGCGGCGAAGGCAGCATCCCAGAAGCGGCGCCAGGCGGGCCGGTGCACCTTGCTGCGAAACTCCATCGAGACCGCGCGCGAGATCAGCGCGACCAGCAGGAGCATGAAGGCGGTGTAGAAGCCGGAGAAGACGGTGGCGTAGGCGTTGGGGAAGGCGGCGAAGAGAGCGCCGCCGAAGGTGACGAGCCAGACCTCGTTGCCGTCCCACAGCGGGCCGATCGTGTTCATCGCCAGACGTCGCTCGCGATCGTCGCGCGGCACGAACGGGTGCACCATGCCGACGCCCAGGTCGAAGCCGTCGAGGATGGCGTAGCCGGCGAGCAGCACGCCGAGGAGCAGGAACCAGACGACCGCGAGCGTGCTCTGGTCCATGCTCAGTTCCCCTTCTCCGCGGCTGCGGTGAGCGAGTCGCGGTGCTCGAGGCGCGCCGTCTGCGCCGCCAGCAGGCCCTGGTCGCGCGCCGCGCTGGCCGCCGGCAGCGGATCGGGCCCCTTCTGGATCTTGTCGTTCAGCACGAACACCCAGACGGCGAGCAGGAGGACGTAGATGAAGGTGAACATGGCGATCGAGCCAGCGACCTGCTCGGCGCTGATGGCGCGGCTGACGGCGTCGGAGGTGCGCAGGGCGACGCTCTCGTCGTAGCGCACCAGGCCGTCGGCGCCGAGGGCGAGCTGGCCCTCGGCGGCCCACGGCACCGGCGGGTGCACGATCCACGGTTGGCGACCGACCTCCGCCGCGACCCAGCCGGCCTGGTTCGCGGCCGCGGCGAAGAGCACGGCGAAGACGAAGACCCACAGCAGCCAGCGCTGGCTGAAGAGGATGCCGCGCCACAGCAGGAAGCAGGAGAGGAGCGTCAAGCCGATGAAGGCGAAGCCGACGCCGACCATCAGGTGGTAGGACAGGAACGGGATGCGCACCGGTGGACGGTCCTCGGGGCGGAAGCGGTCGAGACCGGGAACGCTGGCGTCGAAGTCGCCGTACAGCAGGAAGCTCAGCCCGCCGGGGATGCCGACCGCCCAGGCGACCCTCTCTTCGGCCGGCACCGGCCAGCCGAAGAGGTGGAGGTCGGCGGGCCCGGTGTGGAAGTGACCCTCGAGCGCCGCCAGCTTGGCCGGCTGGTTGCGGAAGACCTCGTCGCCCTGCGAGTGGCCGGAGAGCAGCGCCGCCAGCGCGGCCGCGGTGGCCAGGCCGAGCGCGCCGCGGAACGAACGCTCGGCGAACTCGCGGTGCCGGTCGTGCAACAGGTACCAGGCGCAGATGCTCATGATGAAGAAGCTCCCCATGATGGCGGCACCGATCCAGACGTGCACCAGCCGCTGCACCGAGGACGGGTTGAAGACCATCGCCCAGAAGTCGACGATCTCGGCGCGCATCATCGGCACGCCGTCGACCACCCACGGCACGCCGTCGCGCAGCACGGGCACGATGTGATGGCCCGCCGGCGTCTGCTGCCAGGAGTTCGCCACCACGATCCAGATCGACGAGAAGATCGAGCCGAGCGCGACCATGCAGGTGGAGAAGAAGTGCACGCGCGGGCTGACGCGATCCCAGCCGAAGACGAGAATCGCGAGGAAGCCGGATTCGAGGAAGAAGGCGAAGATGCCCTCGGCCGCCAGCGCCGAGCCGAAGACGTCGCCGACGAAGCGCGAGTAGGTCGCCCAGTTGGTGCCGAACTCGAACTCCATGACGATGCCGGTGGCGACACCGATGGCGAAGTTGAGGGCGAAGATGCGGGTCCAGAAGCGCGCCGCCTGGCGGTACACGGGCAGCCCCGTCCGCAACGCCTGTCCGTCGAGGTAGACCAGCACCATCGCCATGCCGATGGTCAGCGGCGGGAAGAGGTAGTGGACCATGACGGTCAGGGCGAACTGGATGCGCGAGAGGAAAAGGACGTCCATGCGGCGAGCTCTCCACCGGGCGTGGAGAGCGAGGCGCGTGCCAGGGCGGTCCGGGCTCCTGCGGCATGTACGAGAGGCCGCCCTTCGCAGCGTTCGGAAGCTTCCTCCGAGGGAGTTCTCACGGCTCGGACTGGCGGAGATGAACGGCGATGGAAGGAGATCGTCCGGGATCGCTGGCGCACGGGGCCTCCCCCGGCGCGCCGATCCCTGACGATCGCCGTTCATCCCCGTTCATCTCTTCGCGGCCTTGCGGAGTGGGCGGCGAGGGTGTCATGGGGCGGGCCGTAGGGAGGTTGCCGGTGCGCTCACGAATCCTTCTCGGTCTCTCGTTCCTCGCGGCCGGCTGCGGCGTGGTGGCGGCGCAGCGACCAGCCCCGCCGACGGTGCCGCTGCTGGCATCGCTGCCTGCGGGCAAAGCGCCGGTGCTGCTGGCGATGGCGCCCGACGGGAAGCGCGTCTACGGCGCCTCGGCGGACGGCAAGCTGACGGTGATCGACACGCAGGCGCGCGCCGTGGTCGCGACCCTGTCGGTCTCGCCCTTCACCAGCGGCATCGCGGTCTCGCCCGACGGCGGGCAGGTCTACGTGACCAACCTCTTCGGCGGCGACGTCGCCGTGCTCGACACCGCGCGCGGCGCCCTGGGTGCATCGCTGCCGCTGATCTCGAGCCTGCGGCGCGGCGGCTACGGGCGCATCGCCGTCGCCCCCGACGGTTCGGCGCTCTACGTCGCCAACCAGGGCAACCGCATGATGACGCGCGTCGATCCGCGCGGCGGCGGGCCGATGGCGATCACGCCCGACATGGCGCCCGTCGACCTCGCCTTCGCCGCGGGCGGCCGGCGGCTGCTGCTCGCGGGCTGCAAGAACATGTGCGTGCCGGGCGCGGTGATTCCTCTCGAAGTCGCCTCGGGCGACCTCGGCTCGACCGTGTTCGCCGGCAGCCGCCCGTACCGCGTGCTGGCGTCGGCGGACGGCGCTCGCGTCTACCTCGCCAACCTCGGCGGCGCCACCGTCTCGGTGCTCGACGGCGCTTCGCTGGCGCATCTCGCCGACGTCCCCGTGCCTTCGAGCCCGACCTCGCTGGCGCTCTCGCCCGACGGACGCCGCCTGTACGTCGCCTCCGACGACACCGGGGTGGTGAGCGCGATCGACACCACCGGCAACACCGTCGTCGGCTCGGCGCGCGTCGGCCGGCAGGCGCGCGAGGTGGTCGCCTCGCCCGACGGCAGCCAGCTCTGGGTGTCGACCGAGACCAACGTCGTGCTGATCGCGAGTCCCTGATCTGGAGTGCGGCGGTAGCCGCTGGTCTGGATCTTCGCGCGCGCTGCCCGCGGCGAAGCCGCGCCTGGAGTGCGGCGGTCGCCGCCGCTCTCGATGGTTCGCCTAGGATCCAGAGCGGCGGAGACCGCCGCACTCCAGATCTTGCGCCCGCGAAGCCCTTCCAGTAGGCCCGCCGCCATCATGCGCCGTCGCGTCGTGCTCGTCTCCCTCGCCCTGGTCGCGTTGCTGGTCGCCGGCTTCGTGCTGCGCCTGCTGTGGCGCGCCGGCACCTTCCGCGGCATCGAGCCGCACTTCGCCGGCACGTGCCGGTTGGTGCCGGGCGCGGTCGGCAGCGAGGACCTGACCATCCATCCGCGCACCGGCCTGGCGCTGATCTCGTCCTCCGACCGGCGCGCCGATCGCGCCGGCCGGCCGGTGCCGGGCGCGATCTGGGCATACGATCCCGAAGCCGAGAGCCCGGAGCTGGTCAACCTCACGCCGTCGGCCGACGCCTCCTTCCAGCCGCACGGCATCAGCCTGTGGGCGGGCGAGGACGGGCGCGACGCGCTCTTCGTCATCAACCACCCACCGCCGCAGACCGGCCTGCCGGAGAACACCATCGAGATCTTCGATCTGCTCGAAGGGCCGCGCCTGGTGCACCGCGCCACCCTCACCGACCCGCTGCTGGTGATGATCAACGATCTGGTCGCGGTCGACATCGATCGCTTCTACGTCACCCGCACGCACCGTTATCCGCCCGGCGGCATGCAGGCGATCGAAACGTATCTGCAACTCTCGGGGGCGCAGGTGCTGTTCTACGGGCCGGGCGGCTTCCGCAGCGCGATCGAGGACCTCGTCTATCCCAACGGCATCAACGTCAGCCCCGACGGGCGCACGCTCTACGTCGCCGCCGTGAGCGACATGGCGCTGCGCGTGTACGAACGCGATCCGGCGCGCGAGTCGCTGCGCCTGCGCGAGGTCGTGCCGCTCCCCGGCGGGCCGGACAACATCGAGGTCGCCGCCGACGGCAGCCTGTGGATCGGCGCGCACCCGAAGCTGCTGCGCGTCGGCGCGCACGCCGCCGATCCGGCCGCGCGCTCGCCTTCGCAGGTGTTGCGGGTCACGCCCGACGGACGGGTCGACGAGGTCTACCTCGACTCGGGCGAGCAGATCTCCGCCGCCAGCGTCGCCGCCGTGCGCGGCCGCCGCCTGCTGATCGGACAGATCTTCGACGACGGCTTCCTCGACTGCCGGATGAACTGAGGGCGGTGGACAAGCCCACCAAGCTCACCGTCGGGGTCGGGGGCGCCGGCTTGGTCTGCGCCGCGGCGGCCGTGGTCGCGCCCGTGCCCTTCGGCTGGCTGGCGGCCTGGATCGCGCTCGCCTGCGCGCGCGTCGCGCTGGCCTACCGCCGCAACCGCCCGGCGGTGTTCGGCAAGCGCGATGGGCGCCTCTCGCCGGCGGCGGCCGCTGCGGCGCTGCCCTATCTGGTGGCGATGCGCATCGCCTGCTTGCTGATGCGCACCTGGCGGCGCCATCCGCCGCTGAGCCAGGTGACGCCGCGAGTGTGGGTCGGCGGGCGGTTGCGGCCGCAGGACGTCCCCGCCGGCGCCGCCTTCGTCGTCGATCTGACCAGCGAGTTCAGCGAGCCGGCGGAGATCCGCGCGCTGCCCGGGTATCGCTGCCTGCCGGTGCTCGACGGCGCCTGCCCGCCCGACGACGACGCCTTCTGCGCTCTGCTCGACGAGATCGCCGCCGACGGCGGCGCCGCGGTGTTCCACTGCGAGTCAGGCCTCGGCCGCGCGCCGACCGCGGCCGCGCTGGCGATGGTCCGCACCGGCGCCGCGCCCGACGCGGCCAGTGCGCTGGCGCAGATCCGCCGCGCCCGCCCGATGGTGCGCCCGACCTCGGTCGACCTGGAGTTCGTCCGCCGCCTGGAGCCGCGCCTGCGCGCCAACCTCGCCGCCGGCGCGCGCGCGGCGCAGGGCGCGCACTGACCCGGCACGCCCGCGCAACCCATGCGCGCTTGGGCCCCGATCGGGCAGGACAGCGGTTGGCCCCGCGCTGGCACGAGGCCAACCGCTCGCTGACGCTCGCGGCTCCGCGTTTCTGCTGGGTGGGGAGGTCGGATCAATGTGGCGGCTTCGCGCGAGCTTGACGGTCGCGCGCACGGCGGGCTAGCGGAAGCAGGTGACGTCGATGCGCGGCAAGGTGTGTCTGCTGGTGCTTGCCGTGCTGCTGCAGGCGGCCTCGGGAGAGGCGGCGGTCTTCGCGGTCAACCACGCCGACGACGTCGACGACGGCCAGTGCGACCTGGCGCACTGCTCCCTGCGCGAGGCCATCCACGCCTCCGAGGCCGCCGCCGGCCACGACCTGATCGCCTTCCTCATCGCGCCGGCGGACGGCCGCGTCCACACCATCGCGCTCGCCGCGCCGCTGCCGCCGCTGGCGGACCCGGCCGGCGTCGAGATCAGTGGCCTGTCGCAACCCGGCAGCAAGACCGGCAGATCGACGCGCGACAGCCTCGATGCGGTCCTCAAGATCGAGCTGGACGGCGCGCTGGCGGGCGAGGCGGCGGACGGACTGGTCGCCGCGGGCGGCAGCGTGGACGTCCAGGGCCTCGCCATCCACGGCTTCGCGGGCGCCGGCATCCGCCTCGCCGGCGGCGCCGCCCACGAGCTCCGCAACCTGTTCGTCGGCACCGATGCCGCCGGAACGACGGCGAAGCCCAACGGCGGCGACGGCCTGGTGGTGACGGTGCCGGGCTGCATCGTGCGCGACAGCATCTTCTCCGCCAACGGCGGCGCCGGCATTCGCCTGATCGAGTCGGCGACCGGCACCGAGCTGTCGCGCAACCTCGTCGGCGGCGGCGCCGATGGCACGACGCGGCTGGGAAACGGCGGGCCCGGGATCGTCGTCACGACCTCGGCGAATCAGATCGCCACACAGGCGGGGACCAACGGCAACCTCGTGCGCGCCAACGGCGGCGCCGGCATCGTGCTGGCGGGCGAGACGGCGCACTCGAACGCGATCCGCCAGAACTGGATCGACGAGAACCAGTCGCACGGCATCCTGGTGGTCGAGGGCGCGCACGACAACGCGCTGGTGGCAGCGGTCTCGCCCACCGGCGCCAGCAACTACTTCCTCTCCAACGGCGGCAACGCGATCCGCATCGCAGCCTCGGCGGGCCCGGACAATCTGGCGCTGCCGTTCTTCCTGACCGGCAACGACGGCATTCCGGTCGACCTCGAAGGCGGCGCCGAGGACCAGTCGGGCGCGACCTTCAACGACGAGGGCGACGTCGACGAGGGCCCCAACGACCTGCTGAACGTGCCGAACGTCCTGTCGGCGCGCCACTGCACCGTGCCCCCTTCCTCGGTGCCGAACTCGATCTGCGTCGAGGTCGAATACTCCGGCCTCCCCAACCAGGACGTCGTGCCGCTGTTCCTCACCGGCCGTTCGTGCGACGAGCTCGGCGCTGCCACCTCGCTCCTTCTCCTCACGACCGATGGCACGGGCTACGCGCGTGGCAGCACGATCGTCACGCCGGCGCGCTTTCCCGCTGGCGTCGATCCCCACGGCGGGATCGCCGTGATGGCGGTCGACTTCCCACTGCGCCGCAGCTCGGAGGTGTCGAACTGCTCCGCCGTTCAGCCGGCCGCCAGCGCGTCGCCGACCGCGTTGGCCGCGACCGCGACGCCCGTGGCGCCGAGCCGCACACCCACCCCGATGCTGCCCCCGCCTTCGGCGACGGCGATCCCGCCGCTGCCCTCCCCCACCCGCACCGCCACCCCGCCGCTCGCGACGGCGACCCACACCGCCACGGCGATCCCGAGCGCAACTGTCACCGCGCCCGCCGGCGCCACTGCGACGGCGACCGCGACCGCGGTTCCCGGCGACGCCGACTGCGACGGCTGCATCGCCGCGGCCGACCTCGTCGCGATCGTCCAGCAGCGCGCCGACGGCGAGCTGCGCTGCGGCGCCGACATCGTCGCCGACGGCTCGCTGGACGAGGGCGACCGTCGTGCGCTGCTGCGACAGCTCTTCGCGCCCGCCGTGGCCTGCGGTCTCCGCTGAAGCAGCGCAGCCCCTGCGGGGCGCGGCCGACCGTCAGGGAGATTCCCGATCGCAGCTAGGGGTAAGTCCGCAATTGATCCTCTTCGCGCGCCCTTGTTAGCCTCGAAGTGACGGAATCAGGAGGCCCGGTAGGAGCCGAAAACGCGATCCCAGAACGAAGTCGTGACGCCGAAGTTCGCCTGCACCAGGCGGTGGTGCGTCATGTGGTGGCGGCGCAGCCGCCGGTAGGGGCCGAAGGCGGCGGCGGTGGCATGCTGCACGTGGTGGAGCACCGAGTAATGGACGTAACCCAGATAGACACCGCCGACGAACACCAGCGCGTAAGGGCCGGGCAGCAACAGGCGGCCGCAGGCCAGCAGAGCGAAGGCGACCAGCAGAGCGACGAAGAAGGGCAGGCCGTTCCGCTCGCGCGGCGCTGCGTGGTGGGCGTGGTGGGAGAGCGAGAGCGGCGAGCCGTCGCGATGAAACAACCAGCGGTGGAAGCCGTACTCCCACAGAGTCCAGCCGGCGAGGCCGGCGAGCGCGCTGGCCAGCGCCGGCACGACGCGGGCCTCGGCGAAGCCCGCGACGAGAAACGCCACGCAGGCGATCGCGTCGAGCGCGTAGCCGAGCCAGTAGTTGACGCGGCTGCGCGCCATGTGTTCGAAGGGGCGCAGCAGAGCCGCTACGAGCTGGGGGGCCGTCGGGCGGGATGTCGACTCGAGTCGCATCGGAGCCTCGGACCTCACACAGCGAGAGCTAGAGTCGAGTTAGACATTGACACATCCCGTGGAGTCGTCGGGACAGGCTCCTAGCACAGCCGGACTCGGGTCGAAAAGTCGCACGGAGGAAACATGTCGGGCAGCGTCAGGTCCAAGAGCATCGCCAAGGTCTCGGAGCTCACCGTGGTCACTCCCATTCGCCCCGGCATGGTTCCGGGCGAGTACCGCACCTACCGGCTGCGGTTGGAGCACGCCCTGCGCGGCCTGCAGAGCCGCATCGAAGCCGGCATCCCGACGCCGCCGAGCCTGATCCCGACCATCCACTTCGCGCGCTGGTTCGTTCTGGCGCGCGACGGCGGCCCGGGCGATCTGGTGTTCACCTCCAACTTCGACGGCGACCCGAAGCAGTACCTGCGCGACTTCTCGCTCGAGATCCCGGACAACATCGACCAGATCTGGGGCAACTGCGTCGGCTACCCGACGGCGGGCTGTCGCGACTTCGACGCCTTCTGGCGCTACGCGCGAGCCCATCAGGTGGAGGCTCTGGCGTTCGTGCCGTCCTATCCGCACGTGACGACGCGCGACATCCAACTCGCCTTCCCCACCCCGACCTGAAGCGCACGGAGGGATCCGCCATGCCCGACCCGGTTCGTCTGGACGACATCCAGGCCCACATCCTCACGCCGTTCCGCCCGCACACCGCCGCCTACCTGTTTCTCGCGATCGACGATCCGCAGGCCTTCGTCGCCGACCTCGGCGCGTCGGTGATCGGGCGACTGACGAGCGAGGCGCAGGTGCGCGCTGGCCGCGATGGCGGCTCGCCTCTGACGCAGGCGCGCATCCTCGGTCTGACGGAGCACGGTCTGGCGCGGCTCGCTCTGCGCCCCGATCTTCGCGCGCGCCTGCCGGAGGCCTTCGTCGAGGGCATGGCGCGGCGCGCCGGAGTGCTGGGCGACGGCGGGGCGTCCGATCCGCTCCACTGGGAGCGCGGCTTCGGGACCGGCGAGATCGACCTGGTCCTGTGCGTGCTCGATCGCGACGGCGCCCAGGACGCGGCTGCGCTCGCCGCCGCCGAGCCGCTCCCGGCCGGAACCTCGCTGGTGACGACTTCCATCGGCCGGGCGCTGGTGATGCGCGACGGCGGCCGCGCCGAGCCCTTCGGCTTCCGCGACGGCATCAGCCAACCGGAGGTCGACCTGGCGCCCCAGCCCGGAAGGCGCAGCGGGCCGATCGCACTCGGCGAGTTCGTGCTCGGCCATCCCGACGAGAGCGATCTGGAGCGCAACAGCGAGGTGCCGGCGGGTGACCTGCTCGACGGGCTGCTGCACAACGGCAGCTACATGGTGTTCCGCAAGATCGAGCAGCATCCGGACCGGCTCGACGCGTTCGTCGCCGGTCTGCCGGCGGGCGAGCGTGAACGGGTCGGCGCCGAGCTGGTCGGCCGTTGGAAGAGCGGTGCGGTGCTCGACGCCGCTCCGCCGCCCGCCAATCCGACGCGCGACGAGATCGGGCGCGACTTCACCTTTGCCGGCAACGCCGGGCATCCGCTCGGCTCGCACATCCGGCGCGCCAACCCGCGCGACGACCAGCCCGCCCGGCGCGTGCGCCACCATCGGCTGCTGCGCCGCGGCCTGCCCTACCAGGAAGGGGCGTCGAAGGGCGTGCTGTTCGTCTGCTTCAACGCCCGCCTCGACGACCAGTTCGAGCTGGTCCAGTCCCAGTGGCTCAACAACGGCAACTTCAAGGACCTGCCGAGCGAGCAGATCGATCCGATCGCGGGCACGCGCGCCGGTCGGCCGGCGCGCGGCTCGGGCGGGCTCGTGCACACCTTCACCCGCGCCGACGGCACGCAGGTGGAGGTGCCCGTGCTCACCAGCGTGCGCGGCGGCGAGTACTTCCTCGTGCCCGGGATCGACGCGCTGCGCTCGCTCGCCGGCGGCGCGTTCGCCTCCCCGTCTCCGGCGCCGCCGGCGGCGCCGCCCGCTTCGCACGACCTGTTCGTGCCCGCGCCGGCCGACCTGCCGGCGATCGCCGGCGGCGACGCCTTCGCGCGCCCGCTGCCGGGGAGCGCCGAGAAGCTCTACTTCGTCGGCCGCCCGGACCGCGTCGTCGAGGTGCTGGCGAACGACCGCGACTTCGAGGTCTCGACCTACGACGAGCGGATCCGACGCCTCACCGGCGGCGGCCGACTGATGGTGGGGATGTCGTCGGTGCACGACGCCGCCCTGCGGGACGAGCGTCGCCGCCTGCTGCACCACGCGTTCGGCACGCACCAGGCGCCCAGCCAAGCGGCCGACGTGCAGCGGGTGGTGGCGATCGTGAACGGCGTTCTCGCTCCCCTCGTGGGTCGCAGCGGGCCGCTGGACTTCGTCGAGGCGGTGGTCCGCCCGGTGCCGCTGGCCGTGCTGGTCGCGCACCTCGGCATCCGCCCGCCCGTGCTGGCGGAGCCGTCGCCCGCGGCGCTGGCGTTCTACTTCGGGCAGCCGCGGGTGCAGGAGATCCCGCGGCCCTGGATCGAGGGACTGAAGCGCGGTCTGGGCGGCCCGGAGGGCTTCGGCCGCTTCAGCCTGGCGCTCTGGATTCGAGCCCTGTTCATCGAGACCTTCGGCAACTGGTACGAGATTCCCGAGGTCCGTCTGCTGGCGCGGATGGCGATCGACGAGCTGCGCGCCCATCTCGAGGAGGTCGCGCGCGCGCCGCTGCCGGACAGCGTCTTCGACCGCGCCCTGAAGGCCGCTGCCGCCCCCGAGGACGCGCATCTGTTGTTGCTCGAGCTGACGGTGGGTGGCACCGAGACCACCGGCCGGGCTCTGGCGAACGTCGTCGACGTCCTCCTCGGCGACGCGGCGGCGATGAAGGCCGCGCGCGCCGCGGCGGCGAGCGCGGACGGCGCCGGCCTCGACGCCGTCATCCACGAGTGCCTGCGCTTCCAGCCGGTGGCCGGCATGCTGGTGCGCCGCACGCCGGCCGGCGGTTGCCCGCTGGGTTCGGTGAACCTCGACCCGCGTTCGCTGGTGTGCGACCTGACGGCGGTCGCATCGCGGCACCCGGCGGCGTTTCCGCAACCGGACGCGTTCCGCACCGACCGCACGCCGGCCTCGTACCTCACCTTCGGCGCCGGCCCGCACGCCTGTGCCGGCGCCTGGCTGGCGCTGCTGCAGGTGCGCGAGGTGCTGCGCTTCTTCCTCGGCAACGACGGCAACGGACAGCAGCGCTTCCCCCACTTCCGGCGCGCCGCCGGCGTCCGCGGAGAGAAGAAGGAAGAGGCGTTCCTGCCGGTGTCGCTCTACGTGCGACTGGACCCGTAGCGGCGTCCGCTGCCGGCGCCGCCCTCAGCCATCGGCGCCGAGGCGTTGCAGGAGCGGGAGCATGCCGAGGCGTCGCGCGATCTCGGCGGCCTCGCGGGTGGCGGTGGCCGCGTCCTCGCGGTCGCGGTCGATGCGGCCGAGCAGCTCGAGCGAGTAGGCGAGTTGGCCGAGGGCGCCGTTGCGCCGGCAGAGGATCTCGGCGTCGCGGGTGTAGCGCACCGCCTCGTCGGTCGCGCCGGCGGCGAGGTGGGTCTCGGCGGCGGCGAGGAAGAGGTCGGCCCAGATGTAGACCCCGCTCCGCCGGAAGACCTCGGGCTCGAGCACCGGCGCGAGGATCTCGCCCGGCCGCCGGACCTCGCCGATGCGCAGCCACGCCATCGCCAGCCGCGCTGCGATCAGCGGCCGCATGGTGTGGATCTCCTTCGCCAGACAGAGGGCGAGCGTCTCGTCGAGCATGGCGATGGCCTCGGTGGGCCGGTCGCGCGCGAGCAGCAGTTGCCCTTCGATCGAGCGGATCATCGCCTGCGAGTACGGGTGGCGGAAGCGGTCGGCGAGGGCGCTGCCGTAGGCGACGTAGTCCGCCGCCTCGTCGGTGCGCCCCAGCTCGAGGCAGGATTGCGCCAGGAAGGTGCGCACGAACACGCCGGGGTAGCCGCCCCAGTTCATGCGCTGCGACTCGCGCGCCCCGGTGAGGGCGGGCAGGATCTCCGCGTGCACCTCGATCGCTTGGCGGTACTCGCCGAGCGCATGGTGGATCATTCCGAGGTTGAACATGGTGCCGAGGGCGAGCGCCTCGTTGCCGAGGCGGGTGGCGATGGCGAGCGCCTTCTGTGTCATCTCGAGGGCGGCGGCGTTCTGGCCGGAGAGCCAGAGCGTCATACCGAGGTTGCTCTGCACCAGGCCCAGGCGGCGCAGGTCGCCGATCGACTCTGCGAGCTGCTCGGCTTCGCGTAGGTTGCGCAGCAGGCGCTCGTGGTCGCCGAGCGGCAGCAGTGCGTTGAGCACCACCGCGCGCAGGTCGATGCTGGCCTTGGCGATGGTCTGGTCGCGCGGCATCTGGTCGAAGGTCTCGAGCGCGCGGTCGAAGGTCGCCACCGCCTGGCGGCTGGCGGAGCGCTCGATCGCGGCTTTGCAGGACATCAGGCGATAGCGGGCGGCGCGGTCCCACAGTTGCCCCGCCAGAGCGTGCTCGGCCAGCTCGTCGACGTGCTCGACCAGGCGGTCGGGGTGAAGGCCCTCGATCACGCCGACGACGCGCGCGTGCAGCTCGCGGCGGCGGTGCCGCAGCAACCCTTGGTAGGCGACCTCCTGGATGAGGGCGTGGCGGAAGGCCCACGCGGGATCGTCGCCGTCGCCGACGGGATGGACGAAGCCGCGCTCCTCGAGCTCCGCGAGCGCGGCGGCGAGCCCCTCGCCGCCTTCTTCCAGCAGCGCCGACAGGACGTCGCGCGTGAAGCGCCGGCCGACCACGGCCGCCGTCTGCAGCGGCGGGATCAGCCGCGCCTGGAGGCGGTCGATACGAGAGGCGATCACGTCCTTCACCGACCCCGGGATCCGCAGCGTCTGCAGTCGGCCGAGGAAGCGGAAGGCGCCGCCCTCGCCGGCCAGCAGGCCGGCGTCGATCAGGTCGCGCACCGACTCCTCGAGGTAGAGCGGGTTGCCGCCGGTGCGCTCCGCCAGCACGCTCTTGAGCGGATCGAGCGACGCGTCGGGTCCGAGGAGGAGATCCAGGATGCGGCGTTCGTCCCGCTCCACCAGAGGCGCGAGCGGGATGCGGTGGAGGCCGGGCGCCTGCCAGAGGCCGCTGCCGGCCTCGACGCGCTCGGTGACCAGCAGCAGGACGCTGGCGTCGGCGACCCGCTCTGCCAGCGTGGCCAGCGCGACGCGTGTCTCTTCGTCGGCGCGCTGCAGATCCTCGAGCACCACCAGATGAGGGGTGCCGCTCGCGGACAGCAGCACCAGCGCGGCGAGCGCGTCGATGATCTCGGCTTGGCGCTGCGCCGGATCGAGATCGGCCCAGGCGGGGTCGTCGACCGGTAGATCGAGCAGCGACTGGAGGCCCGCGAGGTGACGGTCGAAGACCGCGCCGATGGCGTCGACGTGCCGGCGCAGAGAGGCGCGCACCTCCTGCTGGCTCTGGTGCTCGTCGACCTGGAGCCAGGCCCGCAGCAGGCGGCCGAGGGGTCGATAGGACGTCGCCTGGCCGTCGCTGAGGCCGCCCTCGACCACCGTGCGCCAGCCGCGCGCGGCGGCGCGCTCGCAGAGCTCGCGGGTCAGGCGCGATTTGCCGATGCCGGCCTCGCCGGAGATCGCCACGGCCGCGCCCTTGCCGCGCTCGACCTGCTCGAGCGTGCGCTGCAGCAACGCCATCTCCTCGGCGCGCCCGACGAAGCGCGTCAGGCCGCGGGTGGCGCGGGCGTCGAGCGTACTGGCGACCCGCGCCCTGCCGAGCAGCTCGAAGACCTCGAGCCTCTCGCGCAGGCCGCGCACCCGGATGCGGCCGAGCGAGCGCGCCTGCACCCAGCCCTCGGCCAGCCGTATGGTGGCGGCGCTGGCGCAGGCGCCGTTGGAGGGGGCCAGCGTTTCCATGCGGTGCGCGACGTGCGGCGTCTCGCCGACGGCGTCGTAGTCGGTGGCGAAGTCGTTCTCGATGCCGCGCACGAGCACGTCGCCGGAATGCAGACCGACGCGCACGCGCAGCAGGTCACCGGTGACGCGTGGGATCTCCTCGGTGAGGGCGAGGGCGGCGTAGCACGCCTGCACGGCGTGGTCCTCGAGCGCGCGCGGGGCGCCGAAGAGAGCCATGATCCCGTCGCCCGCGACGCGGTTGACGCTGCCGCCGTAGCCGCGCACGACGCTGCGCATGGTGCGCAGCGCCGGATCGATCGTCTCGTGTGCGTCCTCGGGATCGATGCCGGCGATCATCGCGGTCGCGCCTTCGAGGTCGGCGAAGAGTACGGTGACGTGCTTGCGCTCGCCGGCGGGTGTCTCGCGCGAGCTGCCGCAGCCGGTGCAGAAGCGCGCCTCGGGATCGTTGCGCACCTGGCAGTTCGGGCAGGGCTGCGGCAGGAGCGTGCCGCACGCGCCGCACACCCGCTCGCGGTCGTCGGTTCGCTGGCCGCAGCCCTTGCAGTACACCCCGCGCTCCTCCCGGCGTCAGTTCGCGCCCGGCTTCTCGAGCAGGATGAGGTCGTAGCGGATCAGCCCGGAGAGCAGGCCGAGGACGACGACCTCGGTGTTGAGGCCCATCGAGAGCCACGTCTTCAGCTCCGGCCAGCGGAGACCGTAGGTGATGCTGGAGAAGCAGCGCAGCGCCGCCTGCTGCGCGCCCGAGCGCGTCTCGCGCCGGATGCTGCGCAGCGAGCGGGTGACGAAATGCCGCTCCCAGGCGGCGCGATTGCGGTCGAGGGTGCCGACGCGGCGAAAGCTCTCGCGCTCGGCGAGACGAGCGAGGCGCGAGTGGAAGGTGATGTCGGCGAGCGCCAACCAGCCCCCGGGTCGGAGCACGCGCGCCGCCTCGGCGTAGAAGCGCGGTCGGTCGAAGTAGAACGCGCACTCGACGGCGACCACGGCGTCGGCGCTGTCGTTCGCCAGCGGCGCGAGGTTCTCGGCGGGGCCGTGGTGGAAGTGCAGGCGCTCGGCGAGGCCTTCCGCGCGAGCCCGCGCACGGGCGTACTCGACCTGCCGGGCGGAGATGTTGAAACCGTGCAGGACGCCGAACGGACGCTCGCGCGCCAGCAGGAAGTCCTGCTCGCCGCTGCCGAACCCGACGTCGACGACGGTGTCGCCCGCGCCGATCGCGGCGAGCCCGAACACCTGCCGGCAGAGCTCGGCCTGCTTCTCTTCGTACGTTCGCTCGCGGCCGCTGAAGTAGCCGTAGTTGAGGTATTTCTCGCGCTTCTCGATGCGCTCGAGGCCGATCTGGAAGTGATCGTACTGGGTTGCCACGAAGGCGGTGTCGCGATCGAAGACGGGCGGCTGTTCGGTGGCGATCACGAGCGAGAGGTTATTCCTCTCGCGAGTTGCAGATCAAGCCGAAGCGAACCGAAGGGCGCCGGCGCGGACGGCTCACTCCCGCTCGAGGCGAACGGCGACGTCCTTCTCGAAGGGCGGCAGGTCGAGTCGCAGCAGTGCGCTCGGCGGCGGAGCCAGCGTCGCCAGCGTCTCGCCACTGCGGGTATCGAGCACGGTCGCGCTCCAGACGCCGTCGCCCGGGTCGATCTCGAGCGCGAAATCGGTGATCGGTCGCGGGTCGGGCGCGTACCACTGGTGTCCGAGGTCCTTGACCCAGACCAGCGCGACGCTCTCGCCGCGCAACGCCTGCAGTCGCAGCCGGCGGCCGCCGTGATCCACTTCCCGTGACACGGCCTCGAAACCCTCGGCGGCGAAGTCGACGCCGTCGACGAAGCGGGCGAGCGCGATCCACTCGTGGTACTGGTCCTCGGGGTCGATGACGTTGTCCCACCACCACGGCAGGCCGCAGCCGAAGGTCTGGGCGAAGGGCCCGCCCCAGAGGATGTCGTGCAGGCCGTCGGCCTCGGGGTCGGCGCGGATGGTCTCGACCGGACCGCGGTAGTCGACGCCGGCTTCGCCGACCAGCACCGGCTTGCCGTGCGCGCGCAGCGGTGCCGCGAGGCCGTCGAACAGCGTCGGGAAGTCGAAGGGCAGGCCGCCGACGGCGTAGAGATGGATCTGCGAGAAGTCGATGGCGTCGTCGGCCCAGAGCGCGGCGTAGGTGCTGCCGAAGGTGTCGTCGCCGGCGGTGCTGGTGGTGACCAGATGCTGCCAGGGATCGAGGGCGCGCAGCTCGGCCGCCATCTCGCGGTGCCATTCGATCACCGCCGGAATGCCGGGCGAGTCGACCAGTGCGACCTCGTTCCACAGCTCCCAGGCGAGCAGGTTGGTGGCGTACCCCCAGCGCGCGACGATGTAGCGCAGGCGGCGCTTGAAGAGCTCGCGGGCGCGGGCGTCGGTGAAGAAGTCGCGCGGCCGCGAAAGCGGCCCGCCGTTGGCGGCGTTGTAGGGCGAGTCGACCCACTCGGGATTGCTGGTGAGCGAGAAGGCGCCGTGGTTCTGGATCGACAGCATCACCTGCAGGCCGCGCCGGCGCGCCGCCTCGAGGACGTAGTCGAGCTGCCAGGCGCGGTCGAGCCGCTCCTCGTAGTCGCCCAGGCTGCTGCTGCGCAGCGCGCCGTCGCGATCGCGCGTGATCCACTCGAGGCCGAAGGCCCAGGAGGGCATCCACAGTCGGATGGTGTTGCCGCCGGCGGCGGCCAGGCGTTCGATCCAGACGTCGTAGGCATGGGTGCCGCGCTCGTCGTACCACGCCATGTTCTCGCCGAGCGCGAAGTAGGGCGTGCCGTCCTCGAAGGCGAGATAACGCGAATCGAGCGGGCTGCGGCGCAGGAAGCCGTGCGCATCCTCGGCGGGCGCGCCGACCTCGAGCGGCTGCCAGCCGGAGAGCTCGACGCCGCCCGCCGTCTCGACGCGCGTGCGCCAGCGCCACTGCCCGGTCTCGGTCGGCGTGAAGCGGATCCGCCAGCGCAGGTCGCCGTCCGGCGTCAGCCGCTCGCGCCCGTCGACCAGCGCGCGGTCGTAGTCGCGCGCGACGAAGCCGGGTACGGTCAGGCGCGCGCCCGAAGGCGCCTCGAACTCGCCCCAGACGGCGATCTCGTCGGGGTCGAACGGATTGTCCTCCTCCACCGGTCGCGCCAGCGTGGTCTCGAACAGGTCCCACTGGTTTGCGCGCGCGACCGAGGACGGCGAGGCGTCGAGATCGTCGTCGCCACAACCCGGCAGCGGCAGGAGAAGCAGCGCCAGCAGCAGTAGGCCGGCGGCGCGGCGGTCGCGACGTGGCGGGAGCATCGCCTTCGTCTCTAGCGCCGATCCGCGTCTTTGCCCATGGCTGGCGCAGCGAAGGTCCGTTTCGCACGCGCGAGCAGACGGGCCTCGGGGCCGACGACGGCTTCCGACGGCTGCGAACGGGAATGCGCGGTCCATGCGTCCGGCCGTGACGACCCGCGGGGCACGTCGCGTGCAGCGAGTTCGTGTGATCGCTCCGGGTGTCGGCGCGCCCGCCGATCGAGGGGGACGTCATGGGATCCTCTTTCCGCTGGCTCGTGTCGCTCGCCGTCGTGCTCGCACTCGGCGGTGGCGGCGCCCTACCCGAGGCGGGCGCGGTCTGCGTCGGCGACTGCGGTGGCGACGGCGAGGTCGAGATCGCCGATCTGCGCCTCGGGGTCGAGATTGCGCTCGGTCGCAGGTCGCCGTCGGAATGCGTCGCGTTCGATCGCGGTGCCGGCCGAGTCGCGGTCGACGATCTGGTGGCAGGCGTGGCGAACCGGCTGCACGGCTGCCAGCCGCGCACGCCGACGCCCACCGCCACCGCCGCCCGCACGCCGACGCGCACGCCCACCATGACCACGGAGCTCGAGCTGTTCGACGTCGGCGCCAACTTCTTCAGCATCCGGATGCCCAGGGGCTGGGACATCCACATCGCCGGGGTGTGCAGCACACTCGGCATTCTCATCCGCGACCCGGCCGTGCCGCTGCGGCAGATCTTCTACTTCGGCCTGATCGGGCCGGTGTACCTGCGCGAAGCGCAGCGCCAGATCGACCTCGACTACATCCACGGCGGCGGCTTCCCGTTCATCACCTGGCTCGATGCGCCGGCGATCGATCCGCTGACGGTGAGCAACTACTTCAGCCACTGGCCCGACATCGCGGCGATGGAGGCGGCCACCGACTTCCTGCCGGAGTTCCCCACGCTGACGGGGTTGACGCTGGTGTCGAGCGAGCCGCTGGCCCCGGGTCTGCCGTCCGGCGACTCCGCTCTGCTGCGCGGCGTCTTCGTTGAGGGCAGCGCCGTCGGCCAGGGGCAGTTCGTCGGCACCACCTGGGTCTACCTGCCGTTCACGGGCGTACCCGGCGGAGGGATCGCGTACGGCAGCGTCATCCTCGGCGTGACCGCTGCCAAGGGCGAGTTCGAGCGGGTGGAGGCGACGCTGGTGGCCAGCCTAGAGAGCTTCACCGTCACCCAGGGCTACATCGACTGGTGCCGCCTGCAGCAGAGCCAGCTCTGGGGAGCGGTGGCGCGCGCCGGCCAGACGCTGAGAGAGACGTCCGACCTGATCTCCGACGCCTGGCAGGAGCGGTCGCAGGCGTCCGACATCCTCGCCGAGCAGGGCTCCGACGCGCTGCGCGGGGTGGAGCGCGTCTACGACCCGGCGAGCCGACAGGTCTACGAAGTGCCTGCCGGCTGGTTCACCAGCTACGACCTGCACCGCGGCGAGTACGAGTTGAGCGACCTCCAGCTCCTGCCCGACGACGACCTGCCGCTGTGGCGGTCCGCGCCGGCGGACGGCGGCCTCATCCGTTAGCCGAGATGTGACAGAAGGAAGCCGCGGATGAACGCGGATCAACGCGGATCAACGCGGATCAGGGCGAGAGGTGATCCGCGTCCATCGGCGTTCATCCGCGGCTTCAGGCGTGGGTCCAGGTGACCCGCAGCAGGTGCGTCTCCTCGGCGTAGTGGTAGTCGAGCTCGCCGTGGTGGGCGCGCCGCAGCGCCTGGCTGATGCGTCGCGCCAGGTGCATGTCGGTGGTGCTGATGACGAGGTCGGCGCCCTGCTCTTCCGTCTTCATGATGCGGGCCAGCGGATGCTCGACCTTCTCCGCCTCCTCCTCGTTGCGCGCCAGGCGCAGGATGTCGTCGCGGTGCGGGGCGACATAGGCGCCGCTCAGGGTGATGACGCCGGCGGGGTAGTCGTCGTGCACGCGCTGGCAGGCGGGGCAGGTGTGGCTCTCGGCGCCCTCGGGTGTCCGCGCCCAGTGCCAGCGGCCTTGGTGGTAGACGGCGGAACAGCTCGGGCAGACCGTTGGCTCGGCGTACTTGTGTCTGGTGAGATAGGGGTCGTGCGTCCGCTCCTGCAGCATCCGGTCGGCTTTCGCACGCTTGCTGGACGCTCTCGCGTCGTGACCGTCGGCCATGGCAGATCTCCTTTTCACCGCATTGGGGCTGCAAGGCACGCGCCACCGCCCTGGGGCGGCCGCGAACGCCCGCGGGCCGAGCCTGGCCTGGCGCGATTTCGGAAGCGCTGGGGCCGCGCCTCCCAAGTCTGGGAAGGGGACCCTCGCCACCCGCCCCCACCGCGGGTGCCGGCGCTCGGCGGACCGGCAGTTCGAGGGCGGGCGCAGTTGGCGCGGAGAATGCACAGTGTGTCAGAGCGATGAGCCGAACACCCGACAGGGGATTCAATCTCTTCCGCGTCGGCGGCATCCAGGTGGCCGTCGATGTCTCGTGGCTGGTGATCTTCGCGCTCGTACTGTGGAGCCTGTCGGCCGGCTACTTTCCGCAGCACGAGCCCGGCCGCGGCCGGACCGTGTATCTGGCGGTCGGGCTGGCGGCGACGCTGCTCTTCTTCGCCTCGCTGCTGGCGCACGAGCTGGCGCACGCCTTGGTAGCCAACCGGCTCGGTCTGTCGGTGCAGCGGATCACGCTCTTCGTCTTCGGCGGCATGGCGCATCTCACCGGCGAGCCGCGCAGCCCGGGCGTCGAGCTGCGGGTCGCGGCGGTCGGGCCGCTCACCAGCGCGGCGCTCGCCGGCCTCTTCTGGTTGCTGACGCGCGCGCTCGAGCTGGCCGGAGTGGAGCCATTGTGGCTGGCGGTCTTCCGCTACCTGTCGTTCATCAACGCCGCGCTGGCGGTGTTCAACCTGCTACCGGGATTCCCGCTCGACGGCGGTCGTCTGCTGCGCGCCTGGTTCTGGCATCGCAGCGGTGACTTCGGCGCCGCCTCGCGGCGCGCCGCCGACTGGGGCAGCGGCATCGCCATCGGCCTGATGGTGCTGGGCGCCATGCAGATCTTCGCGGGCGCGCTCGTCGGCGGGCTGTGGTTGATCCTGATCGGCATGTTCCTGCGCGGCTCGGCGCGCGCGAGCTGGTACGGCGTGGTGATCGAGAACGCGCTCGGGCGCGCGCGGGTGGGCGACATCATGGTGCGCGAGCCGGTGGTGATCGATCCGGACCTGTCGGTCGCCGACGCGATCGAGGACTACTTCCTGCGCTACGGCTACGGCGGCTTCCCGGTGGCGAGCGGTGACCGCGCCGAGGGCGTGCTGTCGCTCAAGATGGTGCAGCAGTGTCCGCGCGAGGCGCGCGCGACGACGCGGGTGCGCGACGTCATGCGCCGCGACCTGGACGGCATCGTCATCGCGGCCGAGGCGCCGGTGGCCGAGGCGCTCGGCCGCATGGGCGACGAGCACGTCGGCCGGCTGCTGGTCCTCTCCGGCGATGCGCTCGTCGGCCTGGTCACGCGCTCGGGCGTGGCGCGCTTCGTCGACTACAAGACGCGCCTGGAGACGTGAATCTGGAGTGCGGCGTGAAGCGCCGCTCTCGATGGTTCGCCGACGATCCAGAGCGGCGCTTCACGCCGCACTCCAGATCTCAGCCGCGGCGCTCCGGCACGGCCTGCGAGGCGTCGAGGAAGCCGACCATGAAGTCGCTGACGACCTTCTCGATCTCGGGCACGCCCTTGGGCACGCCGCCGTAGATGGCGCCGGTGGCGGCCATGTCGCGCGCCGGCTTGCGGGCGTACTCGACCGCCTCGCCGAGATCGCGGGCGAAGGTCTCGACCACGCCCGGCTGCGTCTGCGGGCGGGTGACGCACATGTGGATGGCGTTCGGGTACTGCTGGCCGTTGAAGCGCCAGCCGCGTCCCTTCATGAAGTCGTTGACGTGGTAGATGTCGAAGGCGTCGGAGGTGAACGAGAAGCACCACGTCGGCGACCCCATCAGGCGCAGCTCGGGGTGGCTGCGCACCGCCGCCTGCATGGCGTAGGAGGTCTCGAAGATGGCCTTGGCGTAGCGCAGATAGCCCTCGCGCCCGAGGCTGACCATCGAGGCCCAGGTGGCCGCGAGCAGGCCGCCGGAGCGGCTGCCGGCGAGGCCGGGCGAGAAGTACTTGCCGCCGGGCCAGTCGGGGCTGAGGAAGTACTGGTACTGGCGGAAGCTGCGGTCGCGGTACATCACCACCGACGTGCCCTTCAGGCCGTAGCCGTACTTGTGGGTGTCGGCCGAGATGCTGGTGACGCCGGGCAGGCGGAAGTCGAAGGGCGGGATGTCGTAGCCGAGCTGCTCGCCCCACGGCAGGATGAAGCCGCCGAGGCAGCCGTCGACGTGCAGGCCGATGTCGCGCTCGAGCGCGAGCGCGGAGAGCTCCGCGATCGGATCGATGGTGCCGTAGGGGTAGTTGCCGGCCGAGCCGACCATGGCGATGGTGTTGGGCCCGATGTGGTCGCGCACGAAGTCGACGTCGACCAGCGTCGTCCTCGGGTCCACCGGCGCGCGCACGATCTCGATGCCGAACAGGTGCGCGCCCTTCTCGAACGCGGGATGCGCGGTCGCCGGCAGGATGATCTCGGGCGCGCGGATGCCGCGCTCGGCGCGGAACTTGTCGCGGTAGGTGACGAGCGCGGTGATGATGCTCTCGGTGCCGCCCGAGGTCACCGAGCCGCAGGCGGTCTCGTCCGGATGGTGCGTCTTCACCGCCTCGCCGTGCATCAGGTCGAGCGTCATGGCGACGATCTCGCCTTCGAAGCGGGTGATGCTGGGGCACATGTCGCGCTGCAGGGCGTTGACGTGCGAGTAGAGCGAGAAGGCCTGGTTGAGGA
>Ga0268299_1002437_pt1 | contig 22251 bp, 17 predicted proteins | sample NOBtaG_FD_193484 | JGI IMG/M metagenome (GOLD analysis project Ga0268299, IMG submission 193484) | Activated sludge microbial communities from bioreactor in Nijmegen, Gelderland, Netherland - NOB reactor | ecosystem: Engineered > Bioreactor > Aerobic > Activated sludge | place: Netherlands... | reverse complement strand
GGTGGGCCCGTCACAACAACTCGTGCCCTTGCGTGGCGCCGCGGCGCGCATCGCCACGAATATGGCGCTGAGTCTCGGCGTCCCCACGGCCACCTCGCAGCGGATCATTCCGGTGAAGGTGATGGAAGAGAACCGGCGGATCGTGAACCAGCATCGCGGCCTGACGGGTAAGTCGAAGATCAGTTTCTCTCAAATCATCGGCTACGCAATTCTCAAGACGCTGAAATCGCTTCCACAATTGAACGACGCATTCCTCGAACGCGATGGCGAAACGTTTCGTGTCGTCAATCAAAAGGTGAACCTCGGAATCGCCGTCGACGTCGCCGGCCAGGGCGGCAGCCGCTCGCTGGTGGTGCCCAGCATCAAGAACGCCGGCGAGATGTCTTTCGCCCAGTACCTGGACTCCTTTGAGGACATCGTCGCCCGCGCTCGCAAGAACAAGCTCACGGTCGACGATTTTCAGGGCACGACGATTTCCCTCACCAACCCCGGGACGGTAGGCACTTACGGATCGGTCCCGCGGCTAATGCCCGGACAGGGTTGCATCGTCGCGGCAGGGGCTATCGGCTACCCCGCCGAATATCAGGGCGTCAGCTCCGAAATGCGCGCCATGATCGGTCTTAGCGCCACCATGGCCATCTCCTGCACGTACGACCACCGTGTCATTCAGGGCGCGGAATCGGGAATGTTCCTGGCCAAGCTGCAGGAGCTATTGAATGGCGCCGAGGAGTTCTACGACGAGATCTTCGCCAGCCTGCGGATGCCGCATCATCCGCTTGAATGGGAGGCGGATAGAGCGCTGGCCCTTCCGGGCGGCCAGGCCGTGGGAACCCACCACCGTGAGATCGCCAAGGAAGCTGCGGTCCTGCAACTCATCAACGCTTACCGTGTGCGCGGGCATCTGATCGCCGATCTCGATCCGCTCGGTAAGGAGCCGGGCTACCATCCCGAACTCGACCCGGCCACCTACGGACTGACGATTTGGGATCTCGATCGCGAGTTCCTTACAGGCTCACTCGGCGCGCTAACCGGTGAAGCGGCGCCCAAACCAATCGCTACTCTGCGCGAGATTCTGGAGACTCTGCGCCAGACTTATTGCGGCAAGATCGGCTGCGAGTTCATGAACATCCAGGCGCCGGAGCAGAAGCGCTGGCTGCAACAGCGCATGGAGCCGATGGCCAACTCCTGGCCCCTGGGTCCGGAGCAACGCATCCGCATTCTCGAGCGGATCCTGTACGGCGAACTATTCGAGAACTTCCTCCACACTCGCTTCCTCGGGCAAAAGCGCTTTTCGCTGGAGGGCGCGGAAACCGCCGTGGTCATTCTCGACGAACTTCTCGAACGCGCTGGAGAGGCAAACGTCCATGAGGTTGTGATCGGCATGGCCCACCGCGGCCGCTTGAACGTCCTCGCCAACACTGTCGGCAAACCACTCAGCCAGATCTTCTCCGAGTTCGAGGGCAACCCCGATCCCAACTCCGCTCAGGGCTCGGGCGACGTGAAGTATCATCTCGGCGCAACAGGCATTCACCGCTCGAGCGCGGGCAAGGAGGTGATCGTCAGTGTCGCGCCGAACCCGTCGCACCTGGAGGCGGTCGATCCCGTGGTGGAGGGAATCGTCCGGCCCAAGCAGGACCGCCTGGGCGATACGGCGCGCAAGCGCGTCATTCCAGTGCTGATTCACGGAGACGCGGCATTCGCGGGACAAGGCGTTGTCACCGAAACGTTGAACCTGTCACAGCTTGCCGGCTACAGCACCGGCGGCACCATCCATCTGATCATTAACAACCAGATCGGCTTCACCACCCGGCCCGATGAATCGCGCTCGTCGTCCTATTGCACCGACGTCGCCCGCACGGTTCAGGCGCCGATTTTCCACGTGAACGGAGACGACCCGGAGGCCGCAGTGCGCGCGCTGCAGATCGCTTTCGACTTCCGCCAGCAGTTTTCCAAGGATGTCGTAGTCGATATGATCTGCTACCGCCGCCACGGCCACAACGAGACCGACGACCCGAGCTACACGCAGCCGCTGCTTTACCGCAAGATCAAGGACCATCCTTTTGTCGGCACGCTCTACGCCGAACGCCTGGAGCGCGAGCGCATCGTCAGCGGCGACCAGGTGGAGAAGCTGCGCAAGCGCATCAGCGCGCGGTTGGAGGAGGGATTCGAGGAGGCCAAGCAGAACGCCGTGCGGTTCGAAGTGCAGGAACTCGGCGTTGTGGACACCGAACACATGCCGACGGTCTGCCCGCGCACGGCGGCCGACCGCGCACTGCTCGAAAAGGTGATCGACGGGCTCACCACGATTCCGCCGGACTTTCACCTTCACCCCAAATTGAGAGGTTTCCTTGAAAAGCGCAGGGAGGCGCTCCGGGGCGGCGCAGTGGACTGGGCGCTGGCCGAAGCTCTCGCCTACGGCACGCTTGTACTCGAGGGAACGCCCGTCCGGCTCTCCGGTCAGGACTCCTCGCGCGGCACCTTCTCCCAACGGCACCTCGAACTCTACGACTACGAAGATGGCGCCTGCCACATACCGATGCAACATCTGGACACGAACCAGGCGCGCTTTGAAGTGTGGGATTCCTCGCTAAGCGAGTTCGCCGTCATCGGGTTCGAGTTCGGATATTCGGTTGGCGACCCGCTCACACTCGTGCTGTGGGAAGCGCAGTTCGGCGACTTCGTCAACGGCGCCCAGATCATGATCGACCAGTTCATCGCGTGCGCGGAAGTCAAGTGGGGACAGCCTTCCGGGCTCGTTCTGCTACTGCCGCACGGCTATGAAGGCCAAGGTCCGGAGCATTCCAGCGCCCGTATCGAGCGCTTTCTCATCCTCTGCGCCGAAAACAACATGTCCGTGGTCAACTGCACGACGCCGGCGCAGTATTTTCACGTTCTGCGCCGCCAGATGTATGGTGGCCACGACCGCCGCGGTCTCCGCAAACCACTCGTCATATTCACTCCGAAGAGCCTTCTCCGCCACCCGCGCGCCGTCAACAAACTCGACGACCTCGCCACCGGCGGCTTCCGCCCCCTCATCGGTGAAACCGACCCCCGCGCCACGCCGGAGAAGGTTTCCCGCGTCCTCCTTTGCGCCGGCCGCATCTACTACGACCTCATCGCCGAACGCGAGGAGCGCGACGCCTGGCACGTCGCTATTGTCCGTATCGAGCAGTATTATCCGTTCCCCAAGCAGGAGCTTCAGGACCATCTGATGCGCTACTCGCCCACCGCCGATATTGTGTGGGTGCAGGACGAACCGCGCAACATGGGCGCGTGGCGGTTCATCCGTACGCCTACTCAACCCATGCTCGACTCCTCACGCCGTAAACTGCGCTACATCGGCCGTCCCGAAGCGGCCAGTCCGGCTACCGGCTCCTACAAGCGCCACCTCCAGGAGCACAAAGACATCATGGACGCGTGCTTCCACCTGGATCAGATCGCGCCGGTGAAGAAGGTGCGCGTGGTGCGGCACAAGAAGCCGGTGAAGTAGAACGGTCCTACTTCGGCGAACCCGACGCCGAAGCGTTCGGCGCCCACAACACCTCCGCTTCGCCCAGCACCTGCGCCACCCAGCGGCTGTGCACAAACAGCGCGTCGCTTAACCGGTTCAGGTAGCGGGTCGCTTCGCCTGGAGTCTCCTCCTGCCGCGCCAAGGCTACCGCCATGCGCTCCGCCCGGCGGCAGACGGTTCGGGCCACGTGCAGCTCCGCATTCAAGCGGCATCCTCCCGGCAGCACAAACGAACGCAGCGGCGGCAATCCCTCGTTCATCTCGTCGATCTCGCGCTCCAGTTGCTCGATGTCGGCATCGGTGACCCGCGGTTGCTTGGGGTGTACGTCCTCGGGCAGAGTCGCCAGAATCGATCCGAGATTGAACAGTTCGTGCTGCACGCGCTTCAAAATCGCCGCGAGCGGCGCCGTCTCCAAGCGTTCGCCCGCCGACACGCAAGCCACACCCACCACGGCGTTCAACTCGTCCACAGTACCGTAGGTTTCGATGCGCAGCGCATCCTTGGCGACGCTCTGCCCGCCCACCAGGTTTGTCTGCCCACTGTCGCCCCGCTTGGTGTAAATGCGGTTCAGCGCCAGCCTTGGCTCGTTGAAAGTGCCCTCATTGCTCACCTCTCAATTGTCGGTCCGCGCCCATGCCAGGCGCTACAATGAATGCGCCATGCTCCACCGCACCCTGAGCGGCATCCCTCTTCAGAACCACTACGGCCCGGAAGATAGGCGCGCCGCCGAACCGGCGCCGGGCGAATATCCTTACACGCGCGGCATCCACCCCACCATGTACCGCGGCAAACTCTGGACCATGCGCCAGTTCTCCGGCTTCGCCACGCCCGAGGAAACCAACCGCCGCTACCGCTATCTGCTCGAACAGGGGCAAACCGGCTTGAGCGTCGCCTTCGATCTGCCCACGCTCATGGGCTTCGACGCCGACCACGAAAACTCGCATGGCGAAGTGGGCAAGTGCGGCGTAAGCATCTGCTCTCTGGCCGACATGGAGACGCTCTTCGCGGGCATCCCGCTTGGCGGCGTGAGCGTTTCGATGACCATTAACTCGCCCGCCGCCATGATCTGGGCCATGTATTTGGCGGTCGCCGGGAAGCAGGGCGTGGCCTGGCGCGACCTCAACGGCACGCTGCAGAACGACATCCTGAAGGAGTACATCGCGCAGAAGGAGTTCATCTACCCGCCGCGGCCGTCGATGCGTCTGGTGACCGATACGATCGAGTTCGCCACTCGCGAAGCTCCGCGCTACAACCCGGTCTCCATCAGCGGCTATCACATTCGCGAGGCCGGCTCGACCGCTACGCAGGAGCTTGCCTTCACGTTGCGCGATGGAATCGAGTACGTCGATTGGGCGATCGAGCGCGGCCTGCTCATCGACGAGTTCGCTCCGCGCCTCAGTTTCTTCTTCAATTCGCACAGCGACTTTTTCGAGGAGATCGCCAAGTTTCGCGCGGCGCGGCGCATCTGGGCGCGCCTCATGCGCGAGCGTTATGGCGCGCGGGACGAACGCAGCGCGCGCCTCCGTTTCCACGCGCAGACCGCCGGCTGCTCGCTCACGTGGCAGCAGCCCCATAACAACCTCGTGCGCACGGCGACGCAGGCCTTGGCGGCCGTGCTCGGCGGCTGCCAGTCGCTCCACACCAACTCGCTCGACGAGGCGTATGCCCTGCCGAGCGAACAGGCGGTGACGCTTGCGTTGCGTACGCAGCAGCTTATCGCCTATGAGACCGGGGCGCCGCTAGTCGCCGACCCGCTCGGCGGCAGTTACTACATCGAATCGCTCACCGACCGGCTCGAAGCGGACGCCCTCGCCTACATCGAACGCATCGACGCGATAGGCGGCATGATTCCGGCCATCGAGCGCGGATTTCCGCAGTCGGAGATCGCCGACGCCAGCTTCCGCTATCAACGCGAGGTGGAGCGCGGCGAACGGCTGGTTGTAGGAGTAAATGCGTTCACGCAATCCGATGAGCCGCCCATCGAGCTATTGCAGATCGACCGCACCGCCGGGGATGCGCAGGTGGCGAAGCTTCGCGCTCTACGGGCCTCGCGCAGGCAGTCCGGCGTCGATCGCGCGCTGGATGCGCTCCGCGATGCCGCCGATGCAAACCGCAACATGATGCCCGCGCTGCTCGAATCCGTCCGCGCTTACGCCACGCTCGGCGAAATGTGCGATGTCTTGCGCGAACGCTTCGGCGTGTGGGTCGAACAGGCCGTGGTTTGAGCCGCCGCGCCGCCGTCGAGCGCCAGCCACACACGCGCCGCCCGGCCCATCTATAATGGTTCCGGGTCGCTTCCCGTTCATGAGTAACATTCGCGTCCTGGTGGCCAAGCCGGGTCTGGATGGGCATGACCGTGGCGCCAAAGTCATTGCCCGAGCCCTTCGCGATGCCGGAATGGAAGTTATATACACCGGTCTGCGGCAGTCTCCGGAAATGATCGTGAGCGCGGCTATGCAGGAAGATGTCCAGGTAATCGGGCTCTCGATTTTGTCTGGAGCGCACATGGCCATTGTGCCGCGGGTATTGCAGTTGCTCCGCGAGCGGGAAATGGAAGACGTCGCGGTTGTGGTCGGGGGCATTGTTCCCGATGAGGACGCCGCGGAACTGAAAAAACTAGGGTGCGCCGGCGTGTTTCAGCCCGGAGCGTCCCTCGATGAAATCACCGGTTTTGTCCGCTCGGCGGCGCGCGCCCGATAAGGACCCGCACCCCGGCGAACCTGCCGCGATTGGGGTAGTCCGGAAGGCCAGGGCCTTCGGAGAAAGAGTTCAATGCTAGAGAAGAATATCGCCGTGTTTGTCGACTACGACAACATTGAAATCGGCGTGAAAAGCACGCTGTCGCGGGAGTTTGCCGTCGGTGTCGTGCTCGATGCGCTGAAAGAGCGCGGTCAGATTGTGGCCAAGTTCGCGTACGCGAACTGGAGCCGCCAGGAAGGCGCGACGCGCCAGATGGCGGAGAACGCCGTGCAGATGGTGCAGCGCATTCCGTCGCCCCGCGGAGACAAGAACGGGGCCGACATCAACCTTGCGCTCGACGCGCTGGAGATGGCCTTTACGCACAGCCACGTCAACGCTTTCGCCATCGTCAGCGGCGACTCCGACTTCGTTCCGCTGGTGAACAAACTGAAGGAGTATGGCAAGACGGTGTTCATCGTCGGCGGCAAGGCCTTCACATCCACGATTCTGCAGCAAAACTGCCACGAGTTCGTGAGCTACGAATCGCTGCTCGACGACCGTGTCGCGCCCGCGCCGTCGCGCGAGCACCGCCAGCAGCGTGAGAGCAAGTTGCCTTTCATCAAGGATCCGCATCGGATACACGAAGGCGACCGCGACGCCAAGCACGGCGACCGCAAGGACCGCGAGGGCGGGAAACGCGAGTTCGAACACAAGGAACAGAAGCCGCCACAGCAACAACAGCAGCGTTCGCGCCCGGCGCCGCTCGATCTGTCGCAAGCCATGCCGCTGGTGGAGCGCGCTCTCGAAGTACTGGAGCGCCGCAACGTGCAGCCGCAACTCGGCCTGCTCAAGTCCACCATGCTGCAACTGTCGCCCGCTTTCAACGAGCGCGTCTATGGAGCGCATAGCTTCTCCGAGTTCGTCGAACGGATGAAAGCCGCCGACTACGTGAAGGTCACCGGTTCCGGGGGCCGCTACATCATCGAGCGCAAGGGAATCTCGGCCCAGGAGATTCCGCCGGCCAAACCCGAAGACGCTCTGCCGCCGCTGCGCGATGTGCTGGAGACGCACCGTCTCGACATGGAGGAGGGCGTGGCCGCCGAGTCTCTCGAAGCCTGGTTCGCCGAGGAGATGGAACAGTTCGACCTGAAGAAATACGGCTTCCAAAGCTTCGCCGAGTTCCTCAATTTCGCGCAAGACCGCCTCGTCGTTCGCGTCGAGGCCTCCACCGAGCAGGGCCTGATGACCTATCTCGGCGCCGAGTTCTATCCGCCCGCGCCGCCGCCCGCGCCCGAACGTCACGAAGAGGAGGAAGAGGACGACGGGCCGCAACCGATCGTCAAGGGCCAGCCCAGCTTCCTCGAACCCGACGCCAAGCCGGTATCGCCGCGAGCCCGCAAGAAGCGCGCGCCCTCGATGGCCGACGGCAATAAGGCGCCCGCGGCCCGCAAGACCACGGCCACTCGCAGGAGGAAGCCCGCCGAATGATCGAACGAGTTACTCCGCCCGGCTCGGCCAGTCCGCGTGGACCTTACTCGCATGCGGTGAAGGCCGGAGGGTTCATCTACGTCTCCGGCCAGGGGCCTATCGACCCGGCCACCGATAAGATGTCCTACGGAACGATCGAGCACGAAACACGGCTCGTGCTGAACAACATCAAGCGGATTCTAGAAGGTTGTGGCGCTTCCATGAGAGACGTCGTGAGATGCGGCGTCTTCTTGCGCAACGGCACGGACTTCGCGGCGATGAACGCCGTATACGCCGAGTTTTTCGGAGAGGCCAAGCCGGCGCGCACGACGGTGGAGACGAAGTTCGCCGATCCGAAAATGCTCGTCGAGATCGACTGCGTCGCCTACATTGGATGACGCCGCGCGCTCCACGCCCCGCCTGTAGCTCTAAGCCCCGCGGGCGAACAATTCCTTGACAGGCCGGCCCTTCCCGTCTTTCGTAACGTAAAAGGGCCGCCTTTCGATTTCGGCGCCCGCGTCGGGCGCGATTCCCATGGCGCGGTAAATGCTCGCGTGCAGGTCCTCGATCTGAATCGGGTCCTTCACCACTCTGCACGGCCGCTCGTCGTCCGTGACGCCGTAGACGAAGCCGCGCTTCACGCCGCCGCCGGCCATCAGCACGCTTCCCGCCTCGGTGAAGTGGCGGTGCATGCCGTAGTGCTTGGGCTCGCTCATGCGGTCGGGCTGCTTCACCTGATCTTTCACGAGCTTGCCCGGCTTGCCCTCGGTGATCAGGTCGCGTCCGAACTCGCTCGCCAACACGACGAGCGTGCGGTCCAGCAGTCCCCGCTCTTCGAGATCGAGAATGAGTTGCGATACCGGACCGTCGATCATCCGCTTCATATCGCCCGCGCGCGTGTGGCCGTTCTCATGCGTGTCCCAGTAACGGAATGGGATGTACTCGGTGGTGATTTCGATGAAGCGCGCTCCCGCTTCGGTGAGCCGCCGCGCCAATAGACAGGCGCGTCCGAAGCGCGAATCGCCGTACGGCGCGCGCCGCTTTTCGGGCTCCAGGCTCAGGTCGAACGCGGACGCCGCCGGCGACGTAAGCAGCCGGTGAGCGTTCTCAACGCTTCGCTTCAACGATTCCTGCTGTGCGCTCGACGCTTCGCGCAGCACGGGGCTGGCCGCCATCAGCTTCTGGTAGCGCGCCCAGCGCTCGGCGAACCGCTCGCGCGAGATGTTGGCCGGGGGCCTCACGCTCGATGCCGCGTCCTCGGGGTTCGGGATGAAAAACGGGCCGTACTCCGTGCCCAGGAAGCCGGCCGTGTGGAACGCCTTCAGCGAATCGCTTTCCGCGCCGATTTCGAGAGACTGGCCGACGTCGATGAACGCAGGCATGTTCTCTTTCTTCGGACCCAGGACCTTGGAGATCCACGATCCGATGTGCGGGCAGGCCACGCTCTGCGGAGGCGCATAACCGGTGTGCCAGTGGTACTGATGGCGGCTGTGCAGAATGAAGCCGAGGTCGCCCGCCTGATAACCGCGTATGAGCGTGCAACGGTCCATCACGTTCGCGATCTTTTCCAGCCCCTTCGACAGACGCACGCCGTCGACGTTTGCCGGAATATCGGGGAACGTGCTCAGCACGCGAGCCGACTCGAGACCCGTTTCATACGCCGTGTAGCGCTTCGGGTCGAACGTCTCGGTTTGCGCCATGCCGCCCGCCATCCACAGAAGAATGAGCGTATCGGCCGTAGGCTCCACCTTGCCCGCGCCCAGCAGCCGGGCGTTCCCGCCCGCCATCGCCGAAAGCGTCGCCGCGCCTGCCGTCTTCAGGAAATCTCGTCGCGATCCATCACCGAACATACTGAAACTCCGGGCTGAGCAGCACGCTCCAAAGAAGATCTTCCAAACCCTCGGGCTTGCCCCGCCGCAAGTATTCGGCGGCCACGGCGCTTTCGGCGGGCGAAGGCCTGCGCGCCAGCGCATGGAGGAAGACGCGCTCGATAAGCGCCGCCTCAGCCTTCAGAGCCGGGGGCCGCGCGACGGGCGTTTCGCCTTCGGCCGCGATCAGGCGGTCGAGGTCGGGTTGTTCGCGGAAGACGAAGAAACGGATTCGCGGGTTGATATCGCTGGCAAGCGACTCCACGTCCACGCCCACCGAAGCGGTGAGCCGGGCGGCGCCCTTCGTGTCGAGCGCCACGATCGATGGAACCCTGATCATCAAGGCTTGCGAAGGTCGCGAGTCGCCTTTGAACTGAATCGCGCCGTTCGTCTTGGCGAATGCGATTCCGGCCCAGCCCGCGCGCGTCCGCCCCGGGTCGTAGCTGTCGACGTCCTCGACCACGAGCCAGACCTTCTTCGCGCCATCGAGCGGAACATCCACCGGCGCCTTTTGCGCGTTCACCACGCCGGAGTCGAACAACGGCTTTGGAGCCTCGGGCAGCACTCCCATCATGCGTCTCGCGCCGCGCCATAGCGCCGTGGCCATCGTCGATCCGTTCACCACCTCGAGCGCTTCGAGCGTCGTAGGATTGTTCACGCGTTCGGTCATTACCTGATCGCGAATCGGCCGCCCCAGCGCGCGCGTCAGCGGAGAACTCTTCACCTGCCACTCGCGGACATACTTCGCCGCGCCCGGACCGCGTGGAATCAGCGTCCGCCACTCGCCCGTAATCGAACTCACGGCGTCGGAAAACTGCTCCGCGCTCAAACGCCGCGGCAAGGGGCCACGGAACACAAACGGCTCCGCTCCCGCCTCGTTGACGCTCGCGGAGGCGTACGCGCGAGAGGTCATCATCGTCCGCAAAAGGCGCTTCGCATCCCATCCATTCGCCACGAGATCGGCCGCCAGCCAGTCGAGCGCTTCCACGCTCCACGGCTCGGCGTCCATGTCGTCCACCGGCTCAACCAGCCCGCGCCCGAACAGAACTCGCCAATAGCGATTCACGAGAGTTCGAGGCGTCCGTCCGTTCTCCGCCTTCGTGAACAACTCCGCCGCGGCCGCGCGCTTCAACTCTAGCGGCGCCTCGATCGCCGGCGCCGCGCCCAACTCCGGGTAGAGGAACTTAATCGACGCCGTCTCCCCGGTCGCCGCGTCGCACCGGTAGAGCGGCAGCGGCGCGTCGGAGAAGAAACTCGCCAGGCCGTAGGCGTCCTTCAGCTTCCATTGGTTGATGAAGCTGTCATGGCAGGAGTTGCACTTCAGGTTGATGCCCATGAAGATCTGGGCGCTGTTCTGCGCGGCCTGCAGGACGGGAATCTGCGACGCGCTTACGTCTCCGCGCCAATTTACGCCGGTGAGGAAGCCGGCCGGATCGGTCTTCTCGACGGGATTGAGCAGGGCGCGGGTGAACCGGTCGAGCGGCATGTTCTCGCCGAGCGCCCTCTTGAGCCATGGCGTGATGGAGAGCCTGTCCCCGTGATAGACCACACCCTCGTCGTTGCGCAGATGGTCGTTCCAAAAGCTGATCCAGTGGTCCGTGTAACGCGCCTCGTGCGCGAGCAATGTCTCAACCAATCGGGCCCGCTTGTCCGGTTCGGGGTTCGCCACGAAACGCTCCACCTCTTCCGGCGTGGGTAACAGCCCCCAGGCGTCAAGGTAGGCGCGGCGCGCAAACTGCGCATCACCAACGGCCGGCGGCGCCGCCACGTTGTGCTTCTTCCAATACGAGCCGATCAGCCGGTCGAGCGGCGAACCCTCGCCCTCGGGCACAACCGGCGCGCGCAGCGTGAGCGAGGGCTTCCAAACGCCGACGGCCGGACCGTCGGGCGCCTTCGCGCCGCCGTCGATCCACCGGCGCAGCGTGCCGATCTCATCCGCGGTTAACGGCGGGCTGTTCAGCGGCATCCTCGGGCCGCCCTCGCCCACCACGCGGGCGATCAACAGGCTTGCCGAACTGTCGCCGGGCTTCACGGCGGGCCCGCTCGCTCCGCCCCGCATGATCTCCGCTCGCGTATTCAACGCCAGCCCGCCCTGTTTCATTCGCGCGCTATGGCAGCCGGAGCACTTGGCCACCAACAAGGGATGCACTTGTTTGGCGAAGTCGGGGCCCTGTGTTTGCGCGGCGGCGAGCAAGGGCCACAGCGCCAGTATTCCAATCGTACGATTCATCTACGCCTTTCCGACCGCCTGTTTCGGCGCCGCCAGCGGCAGATTGTCCCGTACCAGGTCCGCGCTGTTGATCTCGCTGATCACCGCGCTCAGGTTCGGATTCCGCAGCGCCCACAGATACGCCTTTTGCGGCCGCTTCAATGGACCGGGCATGGCCTCGTCGATCATCCGCACGCGCCGCGGGTCGTCCGGAGTTCCATTACCGCGCCCATTGAAGACGGGCCGAGCCACCTTCATCGCCACCACGCCGAAGTCGTTCTTCCTGGCCCGCGCCAGCACGGGCTCCATCCATTTGCGGTTCACAATGCTGTAGGCCACCATGGCCACCGAATAGACGCCGGTGTCCATGGCCGCTTGCAGAACGCCTGCCGGATCGTTGTGCGCACTCACGCCGAGAAAGCGCACGCGCCCATCCTTTTTTAGCTTCTCGAAGGCATCGAAGATTTCTGGATGGCGCGACACCTCCTCGGGCGTCGATGCCCCGTGTGGACACATCAACAGGTCGGTGTGGTCCGTGCCCAGCCGCTTCATGCTCTCTTCGAAAGAGCCGAAGATGATCTGTTTATAGTTCTTGCCCCGGTCGATCTTCTCGCCATACCGGCGGGCGAGCACGTTCGCAAGCGCCGCGCCGCGCATTTCGCTTTCCTGCGACGCGAAGTACCCGCCGAAGTAGTCGGCGTCCAACGCCCCGCGCCGCTCCAACTCCTCCTGCGCCAGGTGCCGCAGCTTCTTTCGCTCGCTTTCGCTCAACGACGCGAACAGATCCGCGTACACCTTGTTGCGGTTGATGTCCCACACGGAGATCTTTGTGTTTAGGAAGAAGCTGTCCCTCTTGCGCGCCTTCAGCACGTTCGCGTAGCCCAGCTCGCTTTTGCCGTTCCCATACGCCGGCGCCGTGTCCAGGTAGTTGAGCCCCATGTCGAGAGCCAGCAAAACGTGCTCCCAATTGGTGGGCGAAATCGTGTTGCCGCCCATCACTACTTCGCTGATGTGGAAGCCCGTGCGGCCCAACCGGCGGTAGGCCATGCCGCTCTGCCGGTTCCGCCACTCTCCGCGCGAACCGGGCTGTGCCGCGTCCGCCTTTGACGCCACGCCGGCCGCCAAAGCCGCCGCCGCGAATTCCCTGCGCGATAGCCGTGTCATAGGCGCATTCTCTCACGCCCGCGGCCGGCCAACAGCTTCTCCGTGAGGCTCTGCCTGCCGGGAGCGAACTGCCGCGCGGCGGCCGCCAGGTACGGCCGGAACTCCTCCGACCAATACGCCAGGAACCCTTTTCGATGAATTTCGCCCAACGTCTCCCGATAGTGACGGAGCAGTGTCTCGTCGAGTAGCTCCGTCGTTCGCAACGCCGCTACGACGCTCGACCGCCCCAGACGCGCCACCGTTTGCGGCGCGCTACGCAGCGCGCCCAACGTCATCACCGCCGACAACTCAAACAGAGAACGCTTCTGCGCCGCCGCTTCCTCGTTCATGTCGCGCCACAATCGCTCGACCGACTGCACGGCGGGCGCTGGCATCGACGCAGCCTCCCGGCGGATCGTCCGCCAGTCTTCGCGCAGTCCCGCCACGTCGAGGGGTGGCGTGTTGATCGTGTCGGCCAGCTTCTCAGACGTGCGCTCCAGGCCCGCCAGAAGTTCATCCATCGTCTCGAAGCGCTGCGTGGGATCGAGCAGGCCTTCCTTCGCCAGACTCCCCGAGATCTCGCGGATCAGATGCCGCCCTGCCCCGCTCAAGTCCGCCAGTGCAGCCATCACCCACACGGGAGAAGCGCGAAACGCCAGCAGGCCCACCATCTCGATACCGTTACCCGCGGCGCGCCGGATGGCGAAGTCCTCCGCGAGCTTGCCGTCTTGCGTATAAATGCCGTCTAGGTTCCCCACTTGTTCGATGAGGAAGCGCAAGGTGGAGTCGACGAGGTTGCTGTATAGTCGCGTGCGCCGAAGCGGCGCCGGCAAGCTCGCTTCGCCCATCTCGCGAACCAAGCCGGCGGCCAGCCCAGTCGCCGTCCGCAGCACGCGCTCCGGAAGCGAGGCGACGTAATAGGTCCACTTGCCTGCCATACTCTCACTATGAGCGATCTCAATCGCCAGGTGTGGCTGGTGTCGCGCCCCACGGCCTGGCCCAGTGAAGAGAACTTCCGCGTCGTCGAGTCCGCGATGCCGGAGCCGGCCGAGGGCCAGATGCTGATTCAGTTGCTCTACACCTCCGTGGATCCCTACCTGCGCGGCCGCATGCGCGAGCGAGCTTCCTATATCGACCCCATCCCGATCAACAGCGTCATGCAGGCCAGTTCCGTAGGCCGCGTGGTGGATTCGCGCAACGCCAATTTCGCCCTGGGCGACTATGTGGGCGGCATGTTGGGCTGGCAGGAGTACGCGGTGGCGGGCGAGCGAGAGGTGCGCAAACTCGATCCTAAGCTCGCTCCCATCTCCACGGCCCTCGGAATTCTCGGCATGCCGGGATTGACGGCGTATTTCGGGCTCACGGAGATCCTGCACGCCAAGGCCGGCGAAACACTTCTCATCTCGGGCGCCGCCGGCGCCGTGGGTAGCGTCGCGGGACAGATCGGCAAGCTGCTCGGCATGCGCGTCGTGGGCATCGCGGGGGGTGAGGCCAAAATTCGTTGGCTTGTCGACGAGCTCAAGTTCGACGCCGCCTACGACTACAAGACCGAGTCCGACCACCGTGCGCGAATCGCCGCGCTATGCCCCGGCGGCGTCGATTGCTACTTCGACAACGTTGGCGGCGAGATCTCCGATGCCGCGATGCTGAATATCAACCAGCAAGCCCGCATCGCCGTCTGCGGACAGATTTCGCAGTACAACTACGAAAGACCGGAGATGGGTCCGCGCCTGCTCTTTCAACTCATCGTGAAGCGCGCCCGGATGGAGGGCTTCCTCGTGTTCGACTTCATCAAGAAGTACCCCGAGGCGCTCAAGCGGATGTCGGAGTGGTATCGCGCGGGCAAGTTGGTCAATCGCGAGACGGTGGTCGAGGGGCTGGAGAACACGCCGAAGGCGTTCATCGGGATGTTACGCGGCGAGAACACCGGGAAGATGATCGTCCGCATCGCGGCGGGATGATCCTCGCGACCGCGTCACTCCGTCTTCGGCAGCAGCATGTAGCTCACCAGCGCGATCGCAACGAGGCGTCCGCGGTCGTCGCTGAGATCCACCTGCGCGACGGCAAGCGTTTTGCCGACGCGAACGAACTTCGCTCGCGCGTCGAGCCACTCGCCGGTCACGGGTAGCAGATAGTTGATCTTCAATTCGGTCGTCGTCACCGGTTGCTCGCCCTTGAAGCGATGCATAAGCCCGACGCCCGCCGCGACGTCGGCCACGCTCGCCGTGACGCCGCCGTGCAGCACCTGAGCGAAGTTTAGCAGTTCCGGCCTGATCCTCACGCGGATCGTAATGCCGTCCTGGTGGTGCTCGAGTATCTCAATGCCTAGGAGTTCGTTGAAGTTGGTCATCGTTTACCGTGGCGGCATGCGCAGAGCGCCGTCCAGACGCAGCACTTCGCCGTTCAAATACCCGTTCTCGACGATATGCCGGGCCAGTGCGGCGAACTCCGCCGGATCGCCCAGCCGCGCGGGGAAGGGAACCGAAGCGCCCAACTCCGAACGCACCTTTTCCGGAAGCGCACTTAGCAGCGGCGTATCGAAAAGGCCCGGAGCGATGGCGCACACACGAATCCCGAGACCGGTCAGCTCGCGCGCCATAGGCAAAGTAAGCCCGGCGATGCCCGCTTTCGACGCAGCATAAGCCGTCTGCCCGATCTGACCCTCATATGCGGCGATGGAGGCCGTGTTGATCAACACGCCCCGCTCGCCCGTTGTCCCCGGCTCATTCGAGGCCATTGCTTCCGCGGCCAGCCGGCACACGTTGAACGTGCCTACCAGATTCACTTGAATGACGCGCTCGAAGTCCGGCAGGGCCATCGGTCCCTCTTTGCCCAGCATCCTTTTCGCGGCGGCGATGCCCGCACAGTTCACGGCGATGTGCAGTGCACCGAAGCGCTCACGCACCGCGCGCACCGACGCGGACACGGATTCCGCCACTGCCACGTCGGTCTCGCAAAACAGACCACCCGTCTCGCCGGCCACCCGCGCGCCCGCCTCCAAGCTGCGGTCGAAAACGGCCACCCGCGCACCCGTCGAGGCGAACAAACGCACCACCGCCTCTCCCAGACCAGAAGCTCCTCCGGTCACCACTGCCGTCTTGCCGGTCAGAACCATCGAATGCCAGTTAGGCGCCAGGTTCAAACTGTAGCGCCGCTCCAGAATCGAGCATCGCACGAATCTCCGCTTCTCCACAGCCGGCCTCGCGCAGCACCTCCACGGTATGCTGCCCCACTTCCGGCGCCCACCGCGCGGGTTCTTTAGGCGCATCGGCGAGATGAAAGGGACTGGCCACCGTCTTCATCGGCCGGGGCGCATCGACGATGTCGGCGAAAACGCCCGCCGCGGCCATCTGAGCGTCGGTTGGATGCTCCCTCGTCTCCGGTACGATGCCGTAAAGGACATCGCACTCCGCGAAGCGCCGCCTCCATTCGGCCATGGGGTGCGCTTCGGTGATCGCATCCACCAGCGCCACCAACTCCGCCGCGTTCAGCCGGCGGGCTTCGGGAGTTGAGAACCGGGCGTCCTCAATCCATTCCGGCCGTCCCATCGCCGTACAGAGCTTCGCCCAGTCCTTCGCCGGATCGAGCAGGCAAAGCAGGAAGCGCCGCCCGTCCGCTGTCGCGTAGTGGTTCACCAGCGGGTTGTGCGGCTTGGAGCGCGTTTGAGGCGCGGCGAATTCGGCCCCGCAAAGCGCCGCCTGCGTGAGGCTGCCGTTGGACCAGACGCCGTTGTGCATCAGATTCGCGGTCACCTTCGCGCCCAGGCCGGTTCGCTCGCGGCGGTAAAGCGCCATCATGATTGCGCCGAAGAGCGACATCGCAGTCGGATGGTCGCCAAAGCCGCACGGAGAAATGGCCGGATCGCTGCCGGCGTTGCGGATGTACTGCATGAGCCCCGACCGCGCGAAATAAGCCGTCATGTCGTAACCCGCGTTGTCCGCTTCCGCGCCTACCTCCCCATAACCCGTCACCGAGGCGTAAATGAGGCGGCTGTTCTCGGCCAGTAGATCCTCATAGCGCAGCCGGAATTTGGCCAGCAGCGGCGGCTGATAGTTCGTGACGAAGACGTCGGCCGCGCGCACCAGGGACAGAAGGGCGTTGCGCGCGGCTTCCAGATTCAGGTTCAGAGCCGCGCTCCGTTTGCTGCGGCTGTCCATGATCCAACAGTAGTTCCATTCCGTCACGGGCATGCCCGGCGCGAAGGCGAGGAACCGGTAGGGGTCGCCTGCAGGTGGGCGCTCGATTTTGACGACGTCGGCTCCGTAGTCCGCCATTACGGCGGCCGCGCTCGGACCGGCAATGTATGTGGCGCAATCCACTACCCGGATCCCGGAAAGAATATTCTGTCCTCGCATGAATCCAGGTACTCTATCGCAGCCCAAACTTTTGGGCTACTCCAGACGGCGTTGGTTTGGCCGATTTTGGTACCGCAGGTTCATAGAACGACGGCCATTCACCCTACACAATCAGGGAGCACAGCGAGAAGAGGTCACTGAAATGCACACCATGGGCGCCCAGACCGAAAGCCACAACGCGGGCACGCGCGGACACTCCAGCGGCTCAAGCGATAAGCGCCGCAGTCCGCGCTCACAGAAGGATCGTTTTGCCCAAGCCAAGGTGAACTACCAGAGCCGGCCGGGCGTTTCCGAAATGGTGATGGTCCGGTTATGCGACGTCACCGCCACGGGATGTGGGGTTGTCTCGCCTGTGAGGCTCGACCCAGGCTCCGTGGTGTCGGTGGCTGGTTCGTTCAACGCGGACGGCCAGACGCGCGAAGCTCGCTTACGTGCGCGAGTAGTATGGGTGGCCGTGAATACCGGAGGCGGCTTCCGCTGTGGTCTGGTTTTCGAGCAGGGCTTCGACGCCGGCGCGTCGGCGAAGGAATCGGCCCACGAACCCGTGTCGGAGGACGCCGACCTGTACGAGGTGCTCCAAATCAGCGCGAAGGCCGACATGGACACCGTGCACCGCGTGTTCCGGTTGCTCGCTCAGCGTTTCCACCCGGACAATCTGGAATCCGGCAATCCGGAGATGTTCCGGAAGGTCTACGACGCCTACAAGGTGCTCAGCGATCCGGAACGCCGCGCCAGCTATGACGCACAGCATCAACGGCTGCAAACCAAGCGTTGGAAGATCTTCGAGCAACCGCAGGCGGCTTCGGGCGTTGAAGCCGAGCGGCGCAAGCGCCAGGGCGCCCTGGCTTTGCTCTACGTGAAGCGAATGCAGTCGCCCGATAGCCCTGGAATCTCCCTCCCCGAGCTCGAAGATCTGCTCGGTGTGCCGCGCGAACACCTGGAGTTCAGCCTTTGGTACCTCCGCGAGAACGGACTCATAATCCGGACCGACAACGGACGCGCCGTGATTACCGCCAAGGGTGTAGACGAGGCTGAGCGGCTGGAAGCGTCCTCCGAAGGGCCGAAGCTGTTCCTCCAGTCGCCGTTGTCCCCGGCCGCCAAGCAATAGCGTCGCTTTCCGAGCGGCGGAACGACCTCACGACGGAGTAGGAGCACACGGCGGCACAATGCGCACTTCCGGCGCCCAAAAAAAAAAGCCGCCGGGCGTCTTGGGGAACCGTCCGGCGGCGAAATGCCGCACACCCGTTGGCTCGAGGGTCTGCGAACTCTCTCTCGGTGATCGTTGGACTTCCAGCCACTACCCGCGTTCAGACCAGCAGGCCTCCGTGGCCCAGCGATGCAAGCTCCCAGCCGGAAATTCGATAGCGGGAGAGCATCGGAGGCATGAGCAGATCGACAACGTTCGTCTTGGCGGAGCGGAAGCAGCCCGGCGCCGACACGATCGGCACGTCTTCCTTGTAGCCAAACAACAATAGGTTGCCGGGCTCAACGGGGGCGAGAAACTTTTCAATATGGCACTCGATGCGCGCGAGCGACCGGCCCACCACGTCTTCAGGGCCCGCGGGAGCCGTCGTCGAAGCCACCAGGATGCACGTAGGCTTCGTGCGCAGCAGGTGCTGCAGAGATCGCGCCACGTGCGATTCGTCTTCCACGCACGCCAACACGTAATTCGCAGTCACCCCAAAGCGCTCCAGCCGCTGCCGCATGATGTTCTCGAACAGTTGCCGCGCCCGGTCGCCCGAGGCAGGATCGGAATACAGGACGGCCACCGCCGGCTGGCGAATCGGCCGGGCCTGTAGGATCGGTCCGCGTTCGCGAAGAATGGAGACGACGGCTTCCAGTTGCGATTGGGCTACGGCGAACGGCGCGCTCTTCACTGTGGCGATCCTCTGGCCCGCTTTGGCGTGGCTGAAGTTCGTCGCAGTGGCGATGACGATGCTGGCGGTGCAATTGATCTGCTTGAGCAGGTCGTCGTCCACCAACACGCAACAATCTTCGGTAGCGAACAGGTTGGCCCGTCCGCCCGCCGCTAGGCGAACCTCCAGGCATCCGCAACCCATCTCGGCGCCCACGGTCTGCACCGCGTGATCCTCGCCGATCTCGCCTTCCTCCAGTTCGGTCACCCAAACCTGCGCCATTCCTTCCGTTTCCAGAAGGCGGATGTCCTCCTCGCTGATCACATGCCCCTTGGCGAGCAGCTTGCGCCCGCCAGGCTTGAAGATCGTACAACACAGGATCCGGCCAGCGGACTCCCGAATATCGACAGTCTGAGCTTTCATTTAAGATTCCCTCTGTGGGAGGACTAGTACTTCTAGTGCTACCCTAATGAGCTAAATCGTACACCTTACCGCCGTCGCTTGGAAAGTACTAATTTGATTAAAATCGCCGGATTTACCTGTTCAATTCGGTCGAATCCAGTTTCTCCACCGAACATCTCCCGATCTGCCTGCAATGTGGATCGCTTACAGCGGAGTATGCCCGGATCTCTCCCTTGCTGAGAGTAAGTTCGGCGGTACGAGAGAAAATCTCAGAGGAATACTACCTATTTTTGTGGGCTATCCCCAGAGATTCCTGCCAAATGAAAGGCGAAGAGCGGTTGGCTCAGTCAGGCAGTCGTGCAGCGGTTTCGATAACTATTTGATACGCAACGGTCACCGTACTGCCTGCCGGAAGCCACCGGTATCCTGGAACGCCGAACAGACTACCTCTCTCGATCATCTCCCGCCGGCTTTCCGGCATCGGAGAAACCCCGAACTCCATGCCGCAGGTCATCGTTCGCCCGTTCCAGGGTGCATGGGTGCGCAAACAGTTCTCCTCCCAACGTCCAATCCAAGGAAAATCCGAGCGGCTCCATTCGTACCCGAACAACACCTGAAAGCGGGGCGAAAAAGCACGAAAGTACGCCGTCGGCCACTGAGGGTCGAGCGCGTGCGCTGTGTAACCCGCACTGGACGGTACACGCGGATACACCCGCAAATCGAGTGCGGAGCCATCGGCCATCGGGCAGTCCGGCCAACCGAACTCGGCCCCCGGTTCTTGCCACTTCATCAAGCCGCCCGTGAAATCGCCCTCGTACACCTTCGAACGGCCTGCGCTTACTTGAAAACGAGTCGCGCCGCGCTCCACGAACGGCGGTCCCATTGTCACGTGCTGCGTCCAGGCGGTGGGCCAATCGTGCGCGTTCCGGTTCGTGACGCGCTCCTCGACCAAGACCCGGCCGCGTTGAAGCCTCAGCCTGCGTTCGAATGTCAGCCGGCTCAGGCCGAACTCCGCCCGCTGCAACAGCGATTCCCCGTCATGGGAGAAGCCGTACGAGGCCACCGATCCCTCTCCATGAACCCCTAGTCCCGAACTTGCCTCGTCAACGCTTGGGCCGCCGAAGATGTCCAGGCAAAGATTGTGGCCCATAATGCCCGAGAGCAGCTTTCCTTCGGCGTTACCGCCATAGGTAGCATGATGCTCTGGACCGAACTCGCTCGGCTCGATAGTGGCCCATGGCGGAATCCACAGCGGATTTACTCCGCTCGCCTTGTGCAACACTTCGGCGATGTGGCCACCCTCGCCAAGCACCGTCACACGCACCTGTTCGTTCTCCAATTGCGCCGCACGCCGTCCGTGAAATCGAGTGTCGAGGAGCATCGCGAACAGATAGCATAACGAAAGGATGCTCTCGCCGTTGTTCGCCGCGCTCCTCTTGCTACAACTGGCCTCGCCGCGCCTTGCGCCGCCGCTGGCCCCACCGCCGCGAGCGCCTTCAGCGAAGGACGCGTTCTGGGAACGCCATCCGCCGTCCGAATGGTCGCAAGACGAAGTGCGCCTGCTTCTCAGCGACTCTCCTTGGGCGCAAACCAACGGCGGCCAAGTCTACCTCGCCTCGGCCGAACCGGCGCGCGAGGCCGAGCTGCTTTGGAAGAAGTGGACGAAGCAGCGCCTCGGCGTCGAGGAGCGGTACGAAGACGAGGAGGACTACGAAGAGTTCCTCCGCCGCCATCCGGGCGAACACATCATCGTCGCAGTGCGGATTCCAAACGCCGCGCCGACGCCGAACGAACGCGAACTGGCTACCATGGAAAAGCAATCGCGGATCAAGCTCGACAAACGGAAGTACGCTATGCTTGCCTACTTTCCGCCAACGCCGGGCGATCCGGTACTGCGCATGGTCTTTCCGAGGAAATTCGCCGGTGGCGAAAAGAAGCTTACACTCGAACTGTATTTGCCGGGGGTTCACTTGCCTCTGCGCAATTTCGAGTTCCCCATCCAATCGCTATTGTGGCGTGGCAAGCCGGCTTTTTGAACGCGGGGCCGCGAACGGCGGCCTGCCGCGTCCTCAGATGATGTCTCGGTATTCCTCCAACGCCACGCGAACCAACTGGCTTCGCGTGCGCACGCCGGTTTTGGCGAACAACTGTTGCAAGGACGCTTTCACTGCGCTTTCCGAGATGCCAAGGTTCGATGCGATTTCCTTGTTCGAGAGCCCCTCGAACAGGTAGCGGAGGATGCGCCGTTCGCGATCGGTCAGGTTGGGACTCCGCACGCCCGGCTCCGCTCCCGCTGCCGAGACCAGCTTCTGGAAATAGCGCTGGTCGATCAGCACCCTCCCGTCGTGGACTTCGCGAATGCTCCGGCGCAACTCCTCGGGTGCGTGCTGCTTGTGAAAGATGCCTGAGACGCCGAGACGAATAATATCGAGCGCGTCGCGGTCCGGAAGGCCGGCCGTTACCAGTAGAATTTTGCCCTGAAATCCGCCCTTCTTCAGCTCGGAGACAAACGCGGCCGGTGAATGGCCGTTCAGATCATAGTCGAGCATGAGCACATCGATGTTGCCTCGCAACACCGGGCCCAGCGCCTGCGCCGGGGTTTCGGAGGAACCGCATAGTTCGAGTTCCACGTCACCGGCGAGCAGACGGATGAGGCCCTCACGGAACAACGCATGATCGTCCACGACGTACAGTCTGATCTTTCTCACAGCGCCAGGCTCATACATTCTTGGTCTCGCTGGAGCAGTTGGGCGCTCCAGCA
>Ga0268299_1002436_pt1 | contig 22256 bp, 22 predicted proteins | sample NOBtaG_FD_193484 | JGI IMG/M metagenome (GOLD analysis project Ga0268299, IMG submission 193484) | Activated sludge microbial communities from bioreactor in Nijmegen, Gelderland, Netherland - NOB reactor | ecosystem: Engineered > Bioreactor > Aerobic > Activated sludge | place: Netherlands... | reverse complement strand
GGCAGTCCTGCTGTCCTGGACGGCGGTTGCCGCCGGCACGCCGAGGACCCGCTGGAACGAAACGATCGCGTCCAGCAGGTCATCGCCGACTTCCGGCGTGCCGCTGCTGTCGTCCCCGCAGAGGTGCCCAACGCTGCGGCAATCGCCCTTGTCCATGGCGCCGGACGTCAGGCCCATGTCCCGGGCGAAGGCGCGGCCGGTTTGTTGCCGGACTGACGCTACGGAGGCTTCCCAGCCCAGGCGGCCTGCCTCCGTGACCAACGCACTCTCCGGAACAGCCTCGAGCAGCCCGACGCCGAAGACGGCGGGCGCCAGGCGCGGCTTGAGGACGGTTTCCGGATCGAGCCGTCCGGCGGTCAGGCCGGTGACGAGCAGTTCGGGAACACGGAGGGACCAGGTCGAGCCGTCGGCAAAGTGGCCGGTGCGCTCCCCATACCGCACCGACACGCGCCCTTCCGGGGAGAATCCGGAAACGGACACCCTGCTGAGGACATTCCCGTACGTCGGATCGCCACCGGCGGCGCCTGCCGGACCTCCAAGCTGGAGCACAACCTCCTGCGGGAGCGGGCCATCGCCCTCCGGGCCCCGGCCCCGGGACCCGCTGTTGTGGCAGGCATCGCAGGCGGCCGAGTCGAACAAGGGTCCGAGGCCGTCGCGCCGTTCCGCGCCGGCCACGCCGGCCACGCCGGCCACCACCCATTGCGTATTGAAGACGGCCCGGCCGAGATCGAAGGTGGCGGCATCGCGGGGTCCCAGGTCCAGGAACGGCACTGGTGTCCGCGCGGCGTTCGCGCCAGTCCTGCCGATTGCCCTGGCGCCTGCCTCCGGTGCGTCGGCCCCTGCCAGGGCTGGGGTCAGTGCCAGCAGGCCCGTTGCTACGGTCCAGACCGCCGCGTTTACTGTCCGCCTCACGGCACCCGGGTGATCGTCACACGCACCTGCCGTTCCGTGGCGCCGCTCAGTTGGAGTGTGAGCGGCTTGCCCGCCGGCAGGTCGTAGGTCACGACCTTGGTCGGGGCCGGGCACTGGCTGCCCGGGCCGCCGAAGTCGACGGATGTCAGTGGCTCGATACCGGCAAGCACATCGATCCAGAAGGGAGCATCGAGCGCAATCCGGTAGATGCCCGGACTGGCAACCTGAAAGCTGGCCCGGCCCGCCCAGGCGCCATCGGCGAGCATCGGCTTCGACGGTGGCGCCAGGAACGTCACGCTACCCTGCGGGCGAAGCTCGAGATCGACCGCGGTTTCCACCTTGATCGTTGCCGGCGGTGAAGCGTTGCCGTCCACGGGCGCCCGTGCCGGGGCAGCGAAGAGCGCGCGCTCCCGGGACAGGTCCCACTTGAACGCCAGGCACGGGTCGTCAGTCGCTGTTGCGAACCCGGGCCCGGGTAGCAGCGCCCACCAGATTGCCGTCAGGACGGGTACTGATCGCGGCGATCTCATGGGTCACTCCTCTCCCGGCTGCCAGAGCAGCGTCAGACTGTAGGTGCGACCGGCCTCGTAAAAGCCCTCGTCGTAGGCATACAGGCGGTCCGTGATGTTGGCCCCTTCCACCAGCATGCGCAGGCTGTCCACGAGTCGTACCTCGACGCCCGCGTCGATCAGGCCGAAGCCCGAGGTGGTTCGCACGCCGTTGGTCTGGCTGTAGCGGCCGGACTCGGCCTTGAAGTTCACGTTCACGGCGACCCGTTCACCCAGCTCGGTGCGGGTGACCAGCCGGAACTTGTGCCGGGGCGTGAACACCGGCCTGACGTCCGGGTTGTTCCTGTTCTCCCGGTCCAGCCAGGTGTAGTCCATCGAGACGTCGCCGATGACGGGGAAGGCCCGCGCCAGGGCAATCTCGGCGCCCAGGTTGCGCTGGCGGCCCACGTTCTGGTTCTGGGTGCAGGGCGCGGTGGTGCAGGCCGTTGGCTCGACGGTCACGGCCTCGATCGCATCGTCCACCTCGCTGCCGAACAGGGCGAAGCGGGTCGTGGCGCCCAGGACGGTCCCGTTCGCCGAGAGCTCGAGGTGATCGGCGGTCTCCGCCTGCAGGCCCGGATTCGGCACGGCCCGCCCCAGGCGGTAGGAATAGCGATCCTTGATGGTCGGGAAGCGGGTCTTCCGCGCCAGGTTCGCGCCGAGCGACCAGTCGGCGGACGCCTGCCAGGTGAGCCCCGCCTGGGCGTTGCCGGCCGAATCGTCCTCCAGCGGGAAGGGCTCGATCACGCCGCCGCCGACGTTGTTGTCGGCCTGTCGGGCGTCGATGCCGTTCCAGCCGAGGCCGACCACGCCGGTCAGTGTGTCGGTGAGGACGTGCTGGTGCTCGGCGGCGAGAGACCAGGTGGCGTCCTCCATGCGCTCCCACGGCTCGCCGATCTCGTCGATTTCCCGGTGCACGTCGCGCTTGTAATAGAGGGTACCCCGCGTGATCGAACCGTCGCCAGCCGGGCTCCACTCGGCCTCGGCGGTGCCGCCCCAGCTGTAGTCGTCGTACTCGCTGGTGAAGGCGAAGGGCAGGTCCTGGGTCGTGTAGGTGGCATCGTCGAAGGAGAGCAGGCTGTTCTGGAAGGTGTCGTAGAAGACCCGGGTACGCACCCAGACGGTCTCCGACACGGGCACCGCGCCGATCAGGTAGAGGCTGTCCTTGTCGTAGAAGGGCCATTGCCAGAAGCGGGTCTGGATGACGCTGTTGGGGAATGTGCCGGCGTAGGGGGGCGTGTTCTTCTCACCGTCGAGCCGGGAGTAGGCGAGCTGCCAGTCGGCGCCAGAGTCGCCGCGCCAGCCGACCTTGAGGCTCGTGGTGGTGTCCTGCGTGGCGGAATTCTCGCGCCGGCCACCGTCCTCGGCAGGCCCGAAGGTTTCCCCGGAGGGGAGCCGGAAGAAATCGAGATCAGCCGTGATCACCGATCCCTGCACGTACCAGTGGTCGCCAGCGGCGCTCGCCAGGAAGCCGGCGTCCTGGCGTTGCTGGTCGAAGTGGTTGTCGAGCGTCAGGCTGCCGCGGGCCTCGAAGTTCAGCCCCTCGGTGGGACGCTGCGTGACGACGTTGATGGCGCCACCCAGCGCATTGGGCCCGTAGAGAACCGAGCCGCCGGCCCGGGTGACGCGCAGGGAATCCACGCCCCAGACGCCGAGCCGGGCCAGGTCGATGTTGCCGTCGTAGGGGACATACACCGGCACACCGTCGATGTAGAGCGGCACCTGCCGGGAATCGAAGCCCCGGACGTTGACCAGCGCCTCGCTCCGCGCGCCCAGCGGCGTCAGGTAGACGCCCGGCAGCAGGTCCAGGCCCTTCGCGAGGTTCTGGCGGGTGGCGCTTTCCAGCTGGGCCGCCTCGACGATCTGCACGTTGTCGGTTTGATCGGCAAGTCGTCTCGAGATCACCTCGACGAGGGGCAGCTTGTCCGGGTTTCCGGCATCGCCGGAGGCAGGCGCCGCCAGCAGGGGGCCACTTGCGACGACCGCGCACAGGCCGGACAGCAATGCATCAAGCGTTATATTTTTGTGGATATAACGCGTGGCGAACGAAGGCGTTCTCGGGCAGTGCATGGGAATCAATACTCCTTGAAGCCGTATTTCCTGAGGATGGCCTGGGCGGGCGCCGACCTGACGAAGGCAATGAACGTCCGGGCAGGACCTGCCTCCTTGCTCGTGCGGACGACCGCAATCGGGTAGACGATCGGCTGGGCGGTCTCGACGGGTCCAACCAGCCGGAGCTTGCCAGGCATGAGAGCGGCGTCCGTGGCGTAGACGAAACCGGCGTCGACTTCGCCCCGCACGACGTAGTCCAGGCTCTGCCGGACATTCTGCGTGCTGATCATCTTGGGCTCGACGGCGGCCCAGAGGTCCCCGGCCTCCAGTGCGGCCCTGGTGTATCTGCCCACGGGCACCGTGTCGGGATTGCCGATGGCCACGCGCCCGATGTCCGGCCGGGCGAGGTCCGCGAGTGCCTTGACCGGCACCCGGGAATCCAGCGGTGCAATTAGAACGAGGGCGTTGCGCGCAAAATCGGCACGACTGCCGGCAAGGAGCAGTTGCTTCGCTTCCGCCTGGTCCATGGTTTCCGCATCTGCTGTCGCGAGCACGTCAACCGGCGCGCCGCCGTCGATCTGCTGCAGCAGGAGACCGGATGCCCCGAAATTCAGCACGATCCTGGTGCCGGGATGGCTGGCCTCATAGGCCGTGGCGATTTCCCGGAAGGCGTCGGTCAGGCTGGAAGCGGCGGATACCGTCAGGTCCGCGCCGATGACCGGCCGGGTCGCGAGGAAAGCGACTGCAAGGAGAAAGCGGATGGGAAGGATCTTCATCATTTCGTTATGTTTTGGAGGACATAACGGTAGACGGCGGTAGAATGCCTGTCAATTGCCTCGCTGATGATCTATGTCATCCGGGGTCCCGCTGCAACATCCGGGAGAGCGCCCGAAATTCGGGAGCCGAGACCACCAGTCGTTCCAGGTCCACGTAGGTCTTCAGCACGCGCTCGCCGAGGCGGGTTACCTCTGCGCCGCCACCGCCGGAGCCGCCGCGTCGGGCGATCACCAAGGGACCCTCGAACAGATTGTTCATTTCCTCGACCAACAGCCACGCCCGGCGGTAGGACATGCCAAACTTCTTCCCGGCCGAGTTGATCGACCGCGTCTCCTGGATGGCCCGCAACATGGCTGCCTTGCCGGGACCCATGCCGATGCCCTTGCCGACCATGATCCGCAGCTGACAGGACACCTTGTCTTTCATGACGCCCACTCCATGAAGCCTGGCGAATAGCATAGCGGCGATGACCGAGCCGATCCTGACCACGCTGTTGCTGACTGGCAAGATCGCCGGTGTGGCCGTGGCCATTGCGCTGATCGCCGGGGTCGGCGCGGCCTGGTTCATGCACAGGCTGCAGTTTCCCGGCAGGTCGCTGGTCGATGCCGTGCTGACACTCCCGATGGTCCTGCCACCGACGGTCCTGGGCTACTATCTCCTGACGCTCCTCGGGCGCCGCAGTCCGTTGGGCCAGTGGCTCGAAGAGGTTCTGGGGATCCGGCTCATCTTTACGTGGCAGGGAGCCGTCATCGCCGCGGCGATCGTCGCCTTCCCGCTGGTCTATCAGGGCACCCGCGCTGCCTTCCAGGGCGTCGACCGCCAGCTGGAAGACGCCGCCAGGGTGCTTGGTTCCGGCGAACTCCGGGTCTTTGCCAGGGTTACGGTGCCGCTGGCCTGGCCCGGAATACTGGCGGGGACGATGCTCGCGTTCGCGAGGGCCATGGGCGAATTCGGCGCCACGTTGATGGTGGCAGGCAGCCTGCCCGGCAGGACCCAGACACTGGCGCTGGCAATCTACGATTCCGTCCAGGCCGGCAAGGATGAGGAGGCACTGCTGCTCGTCGGCATCACGTCCCTGGCCTGCGTCGTGATCCTCGTGCTGGCTGCCCGTCTGCTCAGGGTTCGCCATCCATGAAACTTGCGGTCGAAATTCGCAAGGCACTGGTCAGCCCGGGGCGGACCTTCCGGCTGGAGGCCAGTTTCGCGACGTCCGGCCCTCTGGTCGTCATCTTCGGGCATTCCGGATCCGGGAAGTCCGTGACCATGCAGGCGATCGCCGGCCTCCTCCGGCCGGACGCCGGCAGCATCGTGCTGAACGACCGGGTGTTGTTCGACGCGGGCAACGGCGTGAACGTCCCGGCCCGCGATCGCCGCATCGGTTACGTCTTCCAGGACTACGCCTTGTTCCCGCACCTTACCGTGGCTGCGAACGTCGGCTTTGGCTTGTCCGGCAACGGCACCCGGCTCAGGGAATTGCTCGAGACCTTCGCGCTTGTCGAGTTGGCCGACAGTTTCCCCGCGCAGCTGTCCGGCGGTCAGCGCCAGCGCGTGGCGCTGGCGAGGGCCCTGGCGCCGGGGCCGGAGCTGCTTCTCCTCGATGAACCGTTCGCAGCGCTGGATCCCGTCCTACGCGACCGGATGCGCGCCGAGCTGAGGCGGACGGTGGAGGCAACCGGTACCCCCATGCTGCTGATTACCCATGACCCCGCCGATGCGGATTATTTCCGGGGGCAAATGATCACGTTCGATGCCGGGCGCGTCGTCGCCACGGACGACCTGAACAGCCCGGGCGCCTGGGAGCTGGCCCGCGAAAGACTTGGCGCTGCGACCGGCCGCCTTTGATTCTCCGGCCGATTCGTGTATCGTGCGCCGCACTACACAAGCTTTCGTCCGGTCAGCTCGTTCATCTGAGCCTTTCGACCCCCAAGTCACCAGGCTACCCAATATCCTGCCTCTACCGGACCAGAGGACAAGCCCGCTCCATGGATTGGCACGGGTCTCTGCAGGCCGGAGAGGAAAATCACTGCATGTCTTTTCAATCACTCGGGTTGAAGCCCGAACTGTTGCGCGCCGTTACCGAACACGGCTATACCATACCGACGCCAGTGCAGGCGCGCGCGATTCCCGAAGTACTTGCCGGCCGTGACCTGCTCGCCGGCGCCCAGACCGGCACCGGCAAGACGGCGGGATTCACGCTGCCCATCCTGCAGCTCATCACGGCTCCCGGCGTCGAGCGGCCGCGAAATCCTCGCGTCCTTGTGCTCGTGCCAACCCGCGAGCTCGCAGCCCAGGTCGCCGACAGCGTCAAGACCTACGGCAAGTACGTGCCGGTCTCGGTTACCTGCATCTTTGGTGGCGTCGGCTTCAATCCCCAGGCCGACAGCCTGCGGCGCGGCACGGACATCGTCGTCGCCACGCCGGGACGCCTGCTCGACCACGTCCAGCAGCGCACCATCGACCTCGGCAGGATCGGGATACTCGTTCTCGATGAGGCCGACCGCATGCTCGACATGGGCTTCATCCGCGACATCCGCCGTATCCTCAAGCTGCTGCCGCCGAAGCGCCAGAACCTGATGTTCTCGGCCACTTACTCGGACGACATCCGGGAGCTGGCCAGTGGCCTGCTGCACGATCCGGTGACCATCGAGGTGGCGCGCCGGAATGCCCCGATCGAGCTCGTCACCCAGCACGCCTTCGAGGTCCGCAAGGACGACAAGCGCCGCCTGCTGTCCCACCTGATCCGCAACAGCGACTGGGGCCAGGTGCTGGTCTTCACGCGCACCAAGCACGGCGCCAACCGCCTGACCAAGCAGCTCGAGGACGATGGCATCAACGCGTCCGCCATCCATGGCAACAAGAGCCAGTCGGCGCGCACGAAGGCGCTGGCCGATTTCAAGGGTGGCCGGATCACGGCGCTGGTGGCGACGGAAGTCGCCGCCCGCGGCCTCGACATCAACCAGCTGCCCTGCGTGGTCAACTACGAGCTGCCGAACGTGCCCGAGGACTACGTGCACCGTATCGGCCGCACCGGCCGCGCGGGCTCGACCGGCGTGGCGCTGTCGCTGGTCGCCGCGGAGGAACGCGGCCTGCTGAAGGACATCGAGCGCCTGCTCGGCCGCCCGATCCAGCGCGCCCAGCTGCCGGCGATCTCCGAGCCGCCGGTTCGCCCGAATCGTCCCGCGGCCAGGGAGGAGCGGTACGTCGATCCGCGCGCGGTTGCCCAACGCAATGGCCGCCAGCGCGGCGAGGGCGGCCCCCGCAACGGCAATTCCAACGGCTACAACCAGCGCCGCGGCGGACATCCCGGCGGCTATTCCTCCGGCCGGTCGTCCGGACGATCCCAGCGGGGCTGAGCCCTACCAGGGAATCTCGCGGCCGGCGTGGTCCAGGAACGTGCCGGTCGTGGCCAGGCCATAGCCGTCGATCACGCTGATCACGGCCGTGGCGCTTTCCTGCGGGGAAATCATCGCCGGGTTGTCCAGGCCGGGCGTCATCCCCGTCCTGACGAAGCCCGGCGAGATGATCCCCACCGTGATGCCCCTGGGCTTCAGTTCTATGGCCAGGTTGCGGGACATCATGTTCAGCGCGGCCTTGCTGGAACGGTAGAAACTGCAACAGCCCCAGGTTTTCGCGATGGATCCCTGGGCGCTGCTGATATTGATGATCTTCTTCTGGCGGCTGGCCTCCACGCTGGCGAGGAAGGCCTCGGCCATCTTCATCGGGCCGATGACGTTGGTCGCGTGCACCTGCTGGTAGACGGCGAAATTCATCTGGCCGAACTTAGCGTTGTCATGGCCGCCGGAGATTCCCGCGTTGTTGACCAGCACGTCGATCGGCCTGCTCCGGTACTTTGCCGCCAGTGCATCGACCTGGGCGTGATCGGTCACGTCGAGTGCCTCGATGACGAGGTTCGGGTGTCCTGCCTGGATTGCCAGGAGGCCGGCAGCTTCGCCGGGCTTCCGCGCCGTTGCGATGACCTGCCAGCCCCGGGCCGCATACTGCTTGGCCAGCTCCAGCCCGATGCCGCGGCTTGCCCCGGTGATCAGTACGGTGGGCTGCTCCGCCGCCGCCGCGTAACCGCCGCTGACGGTGGCGAGGCCCATGACGAGCCACAGAATCCGGTGTGTCAGGACAGTTCCTGGCAGCATGTGCGTCTACTCCGCAGGGAATACTGACAGTCACAGTGTACTGCTTGACCGCGTGGCCCGAGTCCGGCACTTTGCGGGCAGCTTCGCTCAAGGCTGTTCGCGCTCATGATGCGTCCCGCTGCCATCCTGTTCGGCATCCTGGCCTGCATCCCGTGTCTGGCCGATGACGCGGCGCCACTGGAGCCCTCGGAACGCTTCGCCTGCGAGGCACTGAAAGCCATTGACCTCGACGAAGCGCTCGGCGTGGGCGTCCGGCTGACGGAGGCGGGCGTCCTTCCGCCGGCCGGCGACCAGCCGGCTCTCTGTCGCGTCAGCGGGTTCATCGATCCCCAGGTGGGCTTCGAGATCCGGATGCCGGTGGGCGGCTGGAACGGCAAGCTGCTGGTCACCGGCTGCACGAACCTGTGCGGTATCCTGCAGGTCCAAGGCATGGAAGACGCGCTGGCGCGGGGCTACGCCGCGGCCACTACCGACATGGGCCACCGCACCGGCGATCCCACGGATGCCCGCTGGGCGTGGAACAACCCGGCCCTGGAGGAGGATTTTGGCCACCGTGCCACCCACGTCACGACGCTCGCCGCGAAGGAGGTCGTCGCGGACTACTACGGCGAACGGCCCGGCTACTCCTACTTCCGGGGCTGCTCCACCGGCGGTCGCCAGGCGCTGGTCGCCGCCGAGCGTTACCCGGACGACTACGACGGCATCATCGCCGGCGCGCCCTTCAACCAGTCGCTCTCCATCCCGCACATGGCGTGGTTGCTGGCAGCGAACAAGGGGCCCGATGGCGAGCCGCTGCTGAAGCGGGCCGAGTTCGACCTGCTCGGCACGGCGGCCATCCGGGCGTGTGATCCCGAGGATGGCCGCGTTGACGGCGTCATCGGCAATCCGGAGGCCTGCGGCTTCCGGCCGGAATCCCTGCAATGTCCGGCTGGCGCCGACAGTGCCGTGCCGCGCGACTGCCTCAGCGCGGCCCAGGTGGAGGCTGCGAGCCGGATCTACGCCGGTCCGCGCGCGAGCAGCGGCAAGGCCTGGTCCTCCGGCGGATCCCCGAAGGGCAGCGAGTTCACGTGGCACAAGTCCCTGCTGGCGCCGCCGGGCAAGCGGCCCTTCTTCCAGTTCATCGTCGAAAACTGGTCCCAGTACCTCGCCTGGGTGCCGGACCCGCCGGTGCCGTCGTCGTCGCTGCCGGTGGAGGGTGGCTTGCGGCTGCCCGCCGTGAATTTCGACGACGGGCCCGCGCAATTTGCAGCGACGGCAGCCGTCGCCGGCTACCGGCCGGAGCTGGAGCGCTTCCGCGCCCACGGCGGGCGACTCCTCGTCTATCACGGCTGGGCCGACGAAAGCCTCATGCCGGCCCACACGCTGGACTACTGGCGCCAGGCCGTGCAGCGCCTGGGTGCCCGCCGGCTGGACGACTTCGCCCGCCTGTTCATGGTGCCTGGCATGCTCCACTGCGGCGGCGGCCCCGGAGCTGCCGACATCGACTACCTGACCGCCCTCGAGCGCTGGGTCGAGGTGGACGAGGCGCCGGCCAGTCTGCTGGCGCACAAGGTGAAGAACGCGGTGCCGACCTTCGAACGCCAGCCGAGGTTTCCGCTGCCGTCGGCGACGGTGGAATACACGCGGCCGGTCTTTCCCTGGCCGCATACCGGTCCTTGACCGCACCGGATTTCGACTAGACTTTCGCCCGTCCTTTCCTGATCCGGGTATTGCTGCGATGAAGAAGTTCGTCCGCCGTCTGGCTGCCGTTCTCCTGTGCGGGAGCGTTCTCGCGGGCGCCGCGGGCGCGGCGAACGTGCGGGACCCTGGCAGTCCCACCATCCTGATCACCGGGTCGAACCGAGGGGTCGGACTGGCGCTGGCGACGGAGTATGCGGCGCAGGGCTGGAACGTCATTGCCACCACGCGCACGCCGCAGAAGGCGACCGAGCTCAAGGCCCTGGCCAAGGCCAATCCGAAGGTCATCATCGAGCAGCTGGACGTGACCGACCTGCGCCAGATCGGGAAGCTGGCCGCGAAGTACCAGGGGGTGCCGATCGACGTGCTGTTCAACAACGCCGGCTGGCTGGGCACGCCCATCGAGAACCAGCAGTTCGGGAACTTCGACCAGGGGCTTTTCGACGAGGTGATGAATACCAACGTTTTCGGCCCACTCAGGCTGTCCGAGGCGTTCGTCGACAACGTCGGGGCCAGCAAGCAGAAGAAGATCATCGGAATGACCAGCGGTCTCGGCTCCCTCACGCTCATGGGCCGCATGTCGCGCTTCTACTATTATCAGATGAGCAAGGCGGCCATGAACATGGGCATGCGCGCGATGCGCAACGACCTCATGGGGCGCGGGATCGTCGTCGCCCTGCTTGCGCCGGGCATGGTCGAGACGGACCTCCTGGCGGACTCAGGCTACTCCGGCAAGGCGCTGAAGCCTGCCGAGAGCGCGGCGGCCCTCTACAAGCTCGTCGCCGAACTCACGCTCCAGGACAAGGGCGTGCCCCTCAACGTCGACGGCAAGCCGATCCCCTGGTAGTTTCCCGGCGACAATTGCTGGCAGGGACTGCCGCGCTGGCCGGCGGCGGGCTCGTGCTCAGCTGGCCGCGGTTCCGTCCGGACGGGGCCATCGACACGCGCCTGCCGGGCCTGATGACAGCCGTCGTCAAGCGTCCGCCCCGGCTCCGGGCAGTGCTCAAGTCTCACGATGCTGCGGCCGCCCGACGTGTGCCCGGCGTCCGGGACATCTTCGCCATTCACAGCGGCATTGCGGTGGTTGCCGACGGTTTCTGGCAGGCACGCGGGGCAGCGGCAGCGATCGACGCGGAGTGGGAACCGGGACCGCTTGCCGGGATTGGCAGCGCGTCGGTCCGGGCGGAGCAGGGCCGGCAGCTCGACATTCAGGAGGGTCATCGCGTTCGCGACGACGGCGCCGCCGACCAGGCGTTCGGCTCGGCTGCCCGGGTGCTGGAAGCGGAGTACGCGCTGCCTTATCTCGTCCACGCGCCGATGGAGCCCATGAGCGCCATCGTCTGGTTCCGCGACGGGGGCTGCGAGGCGTGGATCCCGACCCAGGCGCCCGACGTCGCCCGCCAGACTATCTGCGAGGTTTCCGACCTGCCACGCGCCGCCGTCACCGTGCACGCCACGTACGTCGACGGGGGATTCGGCCGGCGCGCCATCGTGGACCACGTCACCGAGGCGGTGGAGATTGCCCGGCGCGTGCCCGGGCCCGTGCAGCTGGTGTGGACCCGGGACGACGATCTCCGGCACGGTTTCTTCCGGGAAGCGACGTTGCACCGCCTTCGGGCCGGGCTGGATGGCAACGGGCAGCCGCTCGTCTGGCAGCACCGCCTGGTTGCTGCCAGCATGAACGGCCTCGTGTTTCCCCTGGCGGCCTCGCTCTTCATGCCCGAGTGGCTGCCCAAGCCGGTGGTCGAGGGCTTCACCGATGCCTCCGTGGCGGTCTTCGGCCGGCTGATGGGCTCTTTGTCCGCCCGGGAGGGCGCCCGCAACATGCCCTACGGGATCCCGAGTGTGCGGGTGGACCTGGCCGAGTGGAATCCCGGTGTGCCGATCTCGATCTGGCGCTCGGTGGGTAACTCCTACACCTGTTTCGTGATCGAGAGCTTCATTGACGAGATTGCCGTCGCGGCGGGCGAGGACCCCGCCGCATTCCGTCAGCGGTACCTCAGCGGCTCGCCCCGCCACCTCGCCGTGCTGGATCTCGTGCTGGAGAAGAGTGCCTGGCGGTCCCGGCCGCCTCCCGGCCGTCGGCGCGGGCTTGCCATCCAGGAGACCTTCGGTAGCGTCGTGGCGCAGGTCGTCGAGGTGTCGGTCGGGGCCGACGACGCGATCCGGGTGCACCGGGTCACCTGCGCTGTCGATTGCGGCACCGCCATCAACCCGGATATCGTCCGCCAGCAGATGGAGGGCGGCATCCTTTTTGGCCTGTCGGCCGCGCTGTACGGCGAGATCACGTTCGAGGACGGGGCCGTGCGGGAGAGCAGCTTCCACGATTACCGGCAGATGCGGCTCGCCGACTCTCCGGCGATCGACGTGCACATTGTGCCGAGCAGTGAACCCCCCAGCGGCATCGGGGAGCCGGGCGTGCCGCCCATCGCACCGGCCGTCGCCAACGCCGTCTTCGCCGTCACCGGCCAGCGACTGCGGACATTGCCCCTCCGCCTCGCGTAGGAGCGCCCTCAGCCGCGATCGCCCCTGAAAATCGACCGGATCCAGCGCCAGAGCTTCGGCAGCAGCCAGAGCGCGACGAGGATCGCGAGGAGCAGCGCGACCAGCAGGAGCACGGGCGCCACGATGGCCAGCCAGACGATGCCCGGCGCTGCAATGTCCTCGAAGAGGGACGCCACCCAGTTGGAAAATGGCTCCGGCGAGTGGTTGATCGCCACACGGCTGCCGGCCTTGGTGAAATGGCTGCCGGCGGTGATGGTGCCGCCGATCAGTCCGGCGGCGATCATTAACGGCAGGCTGTCGTCGCCAAGTCCGCCCACGGAGCCCGCGGCGAGCAATGCGCCAGCCGGAATCCGGATGAAGGTGTGCGCGGCGTCCCAGAGGCTGTCGAAGCCGGGGACCTTGTCGGCCACGAATTCCGCCACGGCCAGCGTGCCGCTGGTCGCCATCACGACCGGATGGGCGAGCACCTCCAGGTGTGCCGGCAGCGCGACCCAGCCGAAGTGGCCCGCCACGCCGACCAGGCACAGGACGACGTACAGGCGCAGGCCGCTTGCCCAGGCCAGGCCGGCGGCGAGGGCGATGCTCTGGATGTCCACGCTACCGCTTCACCCCGGGTACATGCTCAGCGCAACCAGTTCACGAAGCCGGTGATCACCAGCGCGTTGAAGAAGTCGATGAAGAAAGCGCCCACCAGCGGCACCACGAGGAAGGCGCGCGGCGCCGGGCCGAACCGGCCGGCCAGCGTCCGCATGTTCGCCACGGCATTGGCGGTGGTGCCCATGGCAAAGCCGACGAAGCCACCCGCCATGACGGCGGACTCGTAGTCCCGGCCCATCAGGCGCCACGAGACCAGGATCGCCAGCCCCACCAGCAGCGCCAGCTGCGCGACGAGGATCACGAAAAGCGGGAGCGCCTGGCCGGCGAGTTGCCAGATCTTGAGGTCCATCAGGGCCACGACGAGGAAGATGTTCAGGGCGATGCCGCCGATGAAGTCCATGGAGCCCTCGTCGATGCGGAGCCAGCCGGTGGCGTCGTCCAGGTTGCGCAGCGCGCTGGCGACGATCATGGCCCCGATGTAGGCGGGGAGAGTGAACCCCGTCGCCTGGATGTAGCGGCTCAGGATGCTGCCGGCACCCATCGCGAGGGCCAGCACTGCCAGGTTCCGGATGATCGCAGTGTCCTCCCGCTCCACGTGCACGATGATCTCGCGCGTCCGCTCGCCGGGAACGCCGCCCGCCGCCGGCCCAGCCAGTTGCGGGGCCGGCTCAAGCTTGTGCCGGTGGACCAGCCAGGTGCCGACGGGGCCGCCAGCCAGCCCGCCGCACACGATCCCGAATACCGCCGAGGTGATTGCCAGCACCTCCGCCCCTGGCAGGCCCGCCTTCGTGAATTCGGGCGCAAAGGCGAGGCCGGTGGCCGGCCCGCCCATCAGGGTCACCGACCCGGCCATCACCCCCATCAGCGGGTTTTCGCCGAGGGCAGTCGCGATGGCCATTCCCAGCAGGTTCTGGCCGACGCAGACTACGGCGGCGAATGCCAGGAAGATTGCCACGGCAGTGCCACCGGAGCGGAGCAGGGCCACGCTGGCGCCCATGCCGATCGTCGTGAAGAACGCCACGAGGAGCAGCGGCTGTCCCGACGTTTCGAGTTGCAGGTTCAGGAACCGGTCGCGACACACGAAGACGACCAGTGCGAACAGCAGCCCACCGACTACCGCCGACGGGATGTTGAGGCGGTCGAGCAGGGTGATGCGTCGCCGGAGCAGGACTCCGGCGTAATAGACGACCGCCGCCAGGGTGATCGTCTGGAGCAGGTCGAGGGTCAGGATGGGGACGGGCATCGGGCCGCCCTAGCCGCCCCGCACGAGGATGAATTGCAAGGATAGGAACTCGCTGGCGTTGATGGCCCGGAATGTTACCCCGGCCGGCACCAGGAGGGTGTCGCCGGGCTGCGCCCGGATCTCCCGGTGCAGGGCGGGGCCCCACTGCACCCGCAGGTGCCCCGCGACCAGGTGGAGGAGGATGTCAGTGCCGGGCTCAACGCGGGTGACGGCGCCGCCGGCCACCGGCACCTCCACCACCTCGACCTGCCCGCTCGCGATCCCGGTCGGCAGGTGGGTCGCTTCGGCCAGCCGCTGCAGGGCAAGGCCACCATCGAGGCCGTCGTCGAGTTCCGCCTGCCGCACCACGCGGACGTCGCCTGAAAGACTGCCGGGGGACGCATTCATCGGGTGAGTATCGCACGGTGATTCACCGGCGACGCTTCGTCTACACTTTGCCGGCATGTACCTTCCGGAGAACCCGCCATGAAGTCCCGTGCAGCCATCGCCCTTGCCGCCGGCCAGCCGCTGGTCGTGGATACCGTCGACGTGGATGGTCCCCGGGCCGGCGAGGTGCTGGTCGAGATCCGCGCCACCGGCGTCTGTCACACGGACGAGTTCACGCTTTCCGGCAAGGATCCGGAGGGCCTGTTTCCGTGCATCCTGGGCCACGAGGGGGCGGGCGTCGTCGTGGACGTGGGCGCTGGCGTGACGTCACTGAAGAAGGGCGATCACGTCATTCCGCTCTACACACCCGAGTGCCGGCAGTGCAAGTTCTGCCTCTCCGGCAAGACGAACCTGTGCCAGGCGATCCGGGAAACCCAGGGCCGGGGGGTGATGCCGGACGGTTCGAGCCGCTTCACGGCCCACGGCAGGAGCGTGCTCCACTACATGGGCACCTCCACCTTCTCCAACTACACCGTCCTGCCCGAGATCGCGGTGGCGAAGATCCGGGAAGACGCGCCGTTCGACAAGGTCTGCTACATCGGTTGTGGCGTCACCACCGGCATTGGCGCGGTCATCAACACGGCGCAGGTTGAGCCGGGGTCGAATGTGGCCGTATTCGGCCTGGGTGGCATCGGCCTGAACGTGCTGCAGGGCGCGCGGCTGGTCGGTGCCGACATGATCATCGGCGTGGACACCAATCCCGCCAAGCGGGCGATGGCCGAGTCCTTCGGCATGACGAACTTCATCAACCCCAACGACTGCGACAACGTCGTGCAGGAAATCATCCGGCTCACGGGCGGCGGCGTGGACTACAGCTTCGAGTGCATCGGCAACGTGCAGGTCATGCGCCAGGCGCTGGAGTGCTGCCACAAGGGCTGGGGCGAAAGCATCATCATCGGCGTGGCGCCTGCTGGCGCGGAGATCAGCACGCGCCCGTTCCAGCTCGTGACGGGCCGTGTCTGGCGCGGGTCCGCCTTTGGCGGGGCCAAGGGCCGACGCGACGTGCCGAGGATCGTCGACTGGTACATGGACGGGAAGATCCGCATCGACGAGATGATCACCCACACGATGCCGCTGAAGGACATCAACCGGGCCTTCGACCTGATGCACTCGGGCGAATCGATCCGCAGCGTGGTAACTTTCTAGGCGACCTCTCAGAGAAAGCCAATGCGCTTTCGCCGCCGTCGCTGACTGAGTTCCCGGTAGAGCGCCTCCGGATCCAGCAGCGTGCCGCCCGGCCAGACGAGCAGGTTCTGGCCGCGGTCCAGCCGGAGCTGGCGGAATTCCCCGAGGTCACGCAGCGGCTCCAGCGACCAGGTTGCCAGCTGGTCTTCGAGATCCACGGCGCCTTCGGTGCCGTCCGCGTAGGCCAGCCAGAGCTGGTAGCGCTCGAGGGGCCAGGCGGCGATCAGGCGGGATGACATGGCCCGGCATCGTGCGCCGCGCGGACGCGCCGGAACAAGCCGCTTATCTTTGCGAAGTCAGTGCTTTCTGTTCGAGCGCCAGCGGGCGACTCGCTCGCGGACCAGGGCTTCGATCTCCTCCCAGGAGTCCGCGCCGGGACCCGGCAGATCCCGGTTCGTCGAGTTCCTCACCACGATCGTCTCGTGATCCCCGGCCCTGAGCGCGCGGATGTTGTCCGGGCTGTCCTCGAGATAGAGGTCGGCGCCCACGGCGGCCTTGTCACGCATGAAGCACAGGTCCCAGTAGGGAATACCGTGCCGCTCCAGCCAGTCCGAGGTCTGGCGGATGGCTTCCTTGTGGAACCAGTGGATGTACAGGCGGTGGGTGATGATGCGGATGCGGATTTCCGGCAGCGTGTCGAGCCGCCGCAGGGCGGCCGGCGCGCCGGCGACCGGCGGGAGGCGGGCGAACAGTTCCCTCTCCTTGACGGCGAAGCGGTGCAGGGCGTCGTAGCCACCGGCCGCTTCGAGCCCCCATTCGCCGAAGCCGTAACTGATGTCATCCGTCAGGCTGGCTTCCGCAACACCAAGCCATTCGGCGGCGATGGGCTTCAGGCCCCGTGCGAAGTCGGCGACGACGCCGTCCAGGTCCACGCCCAGGACGAACTGCCGGCTGCCCTTGAGCGACATGCCGACGGGCGTCAGGCAGAGCGCCGGGTGATTTCGATCAGGTGGTACCCGAACTGGGTCTGCACCGGGCCGTGGACTTTCCCCACCTCGGCGCTGAACACCACGGTGTCGAATTCCCTGACCATCATCCCCGGGCTGAACTCGCCGAGGTCGCCGCCCTGCTGGCCGGACGGGCACTCGGAGTGTTCCCGGGCGACCTTCGCGAAATCCTCGCCACCCTCGATACGGGTCTTGAGCTCGTTGCAGGTGGCTTCGTCGGGGACGAGGATGTGGCGGGCACTGGCTTTGCGCATGGCGTCTTCCTGAGTTGGGGCGGGGCGCGATTCTAGCCCCTGCCGACGCGACATAAGGGATCAGCGGTCGTCTGTGCCGACGGGCGGCGCTAACACCCTGAAATGTATAGAGGTTTTCCGAAGAAACCGGAGGCCCGTCACAGTCCTGCCCGGCCCGCTCACCTATCGTTCCGGCCATCGCAAGGTGTCCTGGAGACGAGCCCGTGAACCGCCGCTACCTTCCTGGTCCCATCCGCAACCGCGGCATGACGGCGGTGGAGCTGCTGTTCACCATGGCCATCGCCGGCCTGGTCCTGGCACTCGCCGTTCCCAATTTCCGTGACTTCGTGCAGAACAACCGGGCTGCCGAGGAAGCCAACGCACTGGTGGGCGCCCTGGCCCTTGCCCGTAGCGAGGCGGTAACCCGCGGGGTCCCGGTAACCGTCTGCGCGTCCACCGACGGTGCCACCTGCTCCGACGACCTGGACTGGTCCACGGGCTGGATCGTCTTCACTGATGGCAATGCGCCGCTCGGCGCCGTGGATGCCGGTGCGCCGTCGGACACCGTGCTGAGGGCCCTGCCGGAACTTCGCAATGGCTCGGCCCTGACCGCCGACGCCGAGTTCGTTGCCTACGCTCCGAATGGCTTCCTCACCAACGGGGCCAGCGTGACCTTCGATCTCGACATTCCGGACTGCACCGGCAACCACAACCGCACGATCACGGTGAACCTCCAGGGACGGGGCGCCGTGGCCAATGCCGCGTGTGACTGAGGGAGAAGCGGGTAGAACCATGCAAGACGCGATCCACATCCGCCGCCAGCCGCCGCGCTTCCGGCAGTCGGGCACGACGCTGATCGAGGTGCTGATCACCGTGATCCTGGTCTCCGTCGGGCTGCTCGGCCTCGCGGGACTGCAGCTGACCACCGTGCAGAACACCAACAGCGCGGCCGAACGCTTCGAGGCCAGCATCCTAGCCCGGGACATCCTCGAGCGGATGCGGGCCAACCGGCAGCAGGCCCTGAACGGCGAGTACGACCTCGACATGGACGACGCGCCAGGCGGCGCTGGCCTGGCCGGCGATGACCTGGATGCCTGGATGGCAGCCCTGGCCGCGCTGCCCAACGGCGACGGTTCCGTCGAGATGGTCGACGGTGTCGTGACCATCGAGGTCGAGTGGACCGACGCCTCCGACGACAACACCGGCGACACGCGCGACATGTCGGTCTTCCTGAGGACGGGGCTGTGACAATGAACCGGATCTTCCCGAACGCCACGTTCCGGCGCCAGCGCGGCGTCGGCCTCGTCGAGATCATGATTTCCCTCACCCTGGGCCTGATCGTCACCGGCGCCATCATCCAGATCTACCTGACGACCAAGCGCCAGAACGACATGCAGACCAGCCTGACCGGCCGGCAGGAGTCCTCGCGCTTCGCTGCCCAGATCATCCAGCGCGACGCGCAGATGGCAGGTTTCCGCGGCTGCCTTCGCGACCTCGGCACGGTCGTGAACACCCTGAACAACTCGGCCAACTTCCTGTACGACTACGGGCAGCATGTGGTGGGCTTCGATAATGCCGGCGGCCTGCCGGCGTCCATCACGAACGTCGTGGCCGGCACGGACGTGCTCACCCTCCGGACCGTGGACGACACGGACGTTACCCTGACTGCGGGCATGGCAACGACCACGGCCGACCCGCTCACGGTGGCGGGCCTCGACCCGGCGCCGTTCGCCGATGGGGATATCGCGCTGATCGCAGACTGCTCGGGGGCCGCCGTCTTCCAGGTCAATGCCTACGACCCGGCGAGTGGAGCCGTCGAGCACGTGGCCGCCGGCACCCCCGGCAACGCCACTCTCAACCTGGGGCGGCGCTTCGGCGCCGGGGCCCAGGTGTACCGGATGCGCACGACCACCTACTACATACGCGAGAGCGCCAATGGCACCGGACCCGCGCTATGGCGCCGCGTCGGTCTCGAGGATCCCCAGGAGCTGGCCGAGGGCATCGAGAACATGCAGGTCCTGTACGGCGAAGACACGGACGGCGACCAGTCCCCGAATGACTACCGGACGGCCGCCGCGGTGACCGACTGGACCCAGGTCGTCAGCCTGCAGGTCGCCCTGCTGGCGGCAGGCACCCAGGACCGGGTGGCCGATGCCGACCCGCGCACCTTCGACCTCCTGGGCGAGGTCGTGGACCCGACCGACGGCGGCAACGTGGAATCCGACGGCCGCCTGCGCCGGGTGCTCAGTTTCACGGTTGCATTGAGAAACCGACTGTCATGAACAACAGGATTGCAGCTGATCGTCGCCAGACGGGCGCCGCCATGGTGATCGCCCTCGTGATGCTCCTCGTGCTCACGCTGCTTGCCACGGCGAGCGCGCGGATGACGTTGATGGAGGAGCGCATGACCGGCAACACCCAGGACCGGAACATCGCGTTCCAGGCCGCCGAGGCTGGCCTGCGCGCGGGCGAGGGCGAGGCCCAGGTGCCGGTCCTGCCGGATTTCGACGTGAATGCGAATGGCTTCTACACGCCGGCCGCCCCGGGAACCGATCCAGTGTGGGATACGGTGGACTGGAGCGACGCGGACGAGGTTCTCCTCTCCGACGAGCTGGCCGATGCCCCCGGGATGCTGGCCGACGCCAGCGTCAGCTACGTCGTGGAGCAGCTGCCGCGCATCGCCACGCCGGGCGAGAGCCTGGCCGCCGATGCATCGGTGGACGAGGCGACTTTCTATCGCGTGACCTCGCGCGGCGTCGGTGTTACCGGCAACGCCGTCGTCACCCTGCAAACCACTTTCAAGCGTTGAGGCCTGGCACCGTCCAGGCCAGATTGGAGGCAGAACATGGATAGTTCAAACCGGACAGGGATGTCCACTTTCCTCGGCAGCTTCCTGCTGGTGATCAGCCAGGCGGGCAATGCCGTGACGGTATCGGAGACGCCGCTCTTCATCGCGACGAGCGTCACTCCGAACGTCATGCTGGTCGTGGACAACTCGGGGTCCATGGAAAGCATCATCTGGGCAAGCGGGTACGATTCCACGGTGACCTATCCGGACTGGAGCCCTCCGCGGCTCACGTCCACCAACTGCACCACGGGCACGGCCTACTCCGAGGGGTGGACGTCCACGGAAAACTCCATCGTCCACTCGACACTGGTGAACGATCGCTACCGTGGTGTTTGTGGTGGCGCCTCGCCCGGCGTCAAGTGCACGACCGCCGGCTGGACCCGGGGCCGGAACACGGCGGGCACCACCACCAAGTGCCTGAAGCTGCCGGACCCCGCTGGCGGCGGCGACACCCGCTACACGGGCAACTACCTCAACTACCTGTTCAATACCTACGCGGGCGGTACGGACCTGACCACCGGCACGATCCCCAACTCCTTCCGGATGCAGGTGGCCAAGAACGTGGCCACCAACGTGGTCAACGACAACACCAACCTGCGCATGGGCCTGTCCGCCTTCAATACCGACGAGGGTGGCCGGATCCTGCAGAACTGCGGGACGGGGAATACCTCCGCCCTGACCACCTCCATCGCGGGGCTTTCGCCGACCACCTACACCCCGCTGGGCGAGGCCCTGTACGAGGTGACCCGGTACTTCCGCGGCATGACCAGCTATTTCAACTCGGGCGTCAGCTACACCAGCCCGATCCAGTACCGGTGCCAGAAGAACTTCGTCATCGTTATCACGGACGGGTATCCGACGCGGGACACCAACTTCCCGACCAACGACCCCGCTGACGTGGCCAACACGGGCGCGTCGCTCCCCAACTGGGACAACCTGGCCCCGGCCACGACCGCCGCCCAGTATCCGAACTTCGCCACCCATTCCGACGGCTTCAAGCCCAGCGGCTCGAACTCGGACGAGGGCTACTCCCTCTACCTGGACGACATCGCCAAGTTCGCCTACGACATCGACATGCGGACGGGATTGAACGACTCGACGGGCGTGAGCTTCGACGACGAGGGCTTCCCGACGCAGAATCTGGTGACCTACACGGTCGGCTTTGCCGTGGCCAACCAGATGATGGCCGACGCGGCCGCGTATGGCACGGGCATCTACTACCAGGCGGGCAACGAGGAGGAACTGACGGAAGCGTTGCAGAAAGCCCTTGCCGACATCGACTCCCGCACCAGTTCCGCGGCCTCGGTGGCCACCAACTCGACGCGACTCGCGTCCGACACGTTCATCTACCAGGCCCGCTTCTCCAGCGGCGACTGGGGCGGACAGCTGCTGGCCTATCCCATCGGTTCCGGCGGCGAGATCGCCGAAGTAGACAATACCGGCGTGCCCGACCTGGATGGCAAGAGCGGCTGGAACGCCGCCCAGGTGATGCCGGCGCCCGGCGAGCGGAACATCGTCACCTGGGATCCCGCTTCGGGGTCCGGCATGGCCTTCGAGTGGGCCAGTCTGACCACGGGCCAGCAGGGCCACCTGAACAACAACGCGTCCGGCACCAACGATGGCCTGGGCGAGAAGCGCCTTGCCTATCTCCGCGGCGATGACGACATGGAGTCGCCGAACGGGTCGTTCCGCGTGCGCAGCTCCATGCTCGGCGACATCATCAATTCCGACCCGACGTTCGTCGGTGACCAGAACTACGGCTTCGAACTGCTGCCCGGGTCGGAGGGCTCGTCCTACAAGGCCTATCGCGCGAGTTCGTCCTACAAGGCCCGGACACCCATGGTCTACGTGGCCGCCAATGACGGCATGCTCCACGGCTTCGACGCCGAGACTGGCGTCGAGATGCTGGCGTTCATGCCGAACGCGGTCTATCCGGAGCTCAGTTTCCTGACCGATCCGGATTTCAACAACAACCACCGGCTGATCAACGACGGCGCCCCCAAGGCGCTGGATGCGCACATCGGCGGCAACTGGAAGACCGTCCTGCTCGGCACGCTCGGTGGCGGCGGCAAGGGTGTCTACGCCCTGGACGTCACCACGCCCGACAGCTTCGACGAAGGCGACGTACTCTGGGAGTTCACCTCGGAGGACGACTCCA
>Ga0268299_1002435_pt1 | contig 22264 bp, 20 predicted proteins | sample NOBtaG_FD_193484 | JGI IMG/M metagenome (GOLD analysis project Ga0268299, IMG submission 193484) | Activated sludge microbial communities from bioreactor in Nijmegen, Gelderland, Netherland - NOB reactor | ecosystem: Engineered > Bioreactor > Aerobic > Activated sludge | place: Netherlands... | reverse complement strand
CACCGTCGCCGAGCCCACCACTCCGAACAACTAAATCTTATTACACTTTGGAAGTAAAATGATTTCAGTCCTCTACCCGCACAAAAATGTTCATTCCCCGTCCTCCTAATAGAAAAACTCTTAGGAGCAACTGCTCTCGGATACTTATGACTGTGGGTGCCGAGTGTAGGCTTAGGTGCCGATCTCAGTCAATTGGATGATTTTTGAGAGAACGGCGGAAAACAGCTTTGCAATAGAAGGATGGTATCTTTCAGACCAACCTCTATAGAGCAGCCTGAAACCGGGTCGGATGCGCGCGAATCACTGGATTAAGCCGATGCTCCCCCTTACGGTATATTCTTCACCGACAAATACCTTTTTAGAATGTCATTCTAAGCAGCCCTTTTTGATTCGTGGTCTTGAATCGAAAGAGCCTTCTCCCATCGCCTCGGCCACCACCAATGGAGCCTCTGTCTGTTTCCGATTTTAGGGACCTTCACAACCCATTCGCCTGCGCGATCCTTATTCAGGCGATACAACGGGAAACCGATATGTTCTTTTTGCCGCATCACGCTCCCAAGCTCCTGGCATCGCCGATACGTTCTCAGACATTCCAGTCCGAATATTCGCATGGTGGCCTCCGGAGAGAGGTCCGACGGGATTCTGTCGGATACAAAATCTATCTCACGATGAATGAGTACGAGCTGTCGCGAAAAGAACTTTTGCGGAACATCGATGTTTTCCCAGAACATTCTCCAGAGAAGCAACGCGTAAGCTTCTTGGCAGAAATGCCGCACGGGCACTTCTCTGGCTGTGACCGGGAACCAAATCCCACGCCCCATTTTTTCAAAGCACTCGCGGTGGGCTTTATGAACTCGCCTTGTGAGTGCACGGCGAATCGCACGATACACCTCGAAATATTTCCTGTTGTCTAACGATCCGGATGAACTCGATCCATCGACACTCAATGCCGAATACTCCACCGTGACATGCAAATCCGTTTCTCGCAATTCAGCGATCTGGTGCGGCACGTTCACTCCCAAGACGTCCGCCCATCTCTCCGGCAGACGTCGAACGTAGGCCTGAATTTCATGCTCGTCCGGTATAAACCGAGCTAATTTAGAGACTTGCGCCTCAATCGTTCGATCCTCCCTTCTTTTCATGAGCCACTCCCCGATCTCAGACATGATGCGAAACCGCTCTTCTTGCTCCCCTGCTGTCATCTGTCCGACACGGCTCCGTTGCCACCAGATCGCTCCGCATTCAGCACACCCATAAGGGTTACAACATGACTGCCTCGACAAAGAGTACAGAGGCGTCGGCCTACCGCAGTCACCACAGACCTCCAGGAGCGGCTCCTGGTGCAGAGGGCATTGGGGAATGAATATCAACTGATGGAAAGGGGTATGAAAGCCTCCCTTGATACATTTCGGGCAGATGCGAAGGGATCGACTGGCCAACACTTTCGCTTCATCCGGGCGAATATAGTCAACAGTGCGTGCCGTCCTCATGTGGAGGTCGGTTAAGTTCAGTGTGCGCTGCAAGAGTTCCGGATTGAGCGCGCCCCAGTTGTGTAAGTTCCGATCCCGATCCGACCAGTTTTGAGGATGTTGTCTTTTCGTCGCAAGACCGAATTCGCGCTGAATATCTCGAGTGCCACAGGTATTAAACCACATGAACTTCTGAATCATTGACCACGTGGACTCAAACGGAACGCATTGGCTGGCATCCCACGTATATCGTGCGTGTGGCATCATCTGACCATGTATTTCGTTTAAGTGGCTCATAAGTATCGCCCCGCTTCACGGTATCCAGAACGTTCGATAGCTTCTTTCCACTGATTCAATGAAATGGTCGGTTGGCCACCGTCCATCGACCCGTAGTTCCTGAGAGCGAATTCCACAGTTCGTGAAAAGTACTGCATCGGGATTTCAGCTTTACCAGGTAGCTTGGCCTCAGCCCTCACATGCTGGAATGCCTCCCAGAGAACCTTTGCTTCCCCGGCCAAGCGCCATCCCGCCTCAAATCCTGAGGGAAAGAAATATCGTGTGAACGAATAGCCGCTGGCCTCAGGGTACTCGGACTCATCATCGTAGCCCTTCAGGCAGTAGGCGAAATCCTTCTGGTTTCGCAGACCGGCGAATTCGTGAAGATGCACCATGAACCGGCCGACAATCTGCATTTTCTTTGCCTTTTCAAAGGCAGCTCGTTGATGAATTAATTCCGGTTGCCCGACAAGCACAACGGTTGTCGTGATATCGTGACGATCCAGCTTATTATAGATGTCGACCAACCAGTTATAGTGCGGTTCCTGGAGTTTCTGTGCCTCGTCTGCAATTAAGACCAGGCGCCGATGATGACCCACACAGGCTTGCTGGACTAAAAACTGTATGAGCCGTGCTTGCCTGGCGTTGCTGGATCCACGGTCACTGAAGCCATGACCGAAGTCGCTGAGCAAATTTTCAAAAAACCGTGCTTCAGTCGGACGCTGATGGTCCTGACAGCTAAATGACAAAACCGGGAACGTCGCGCCAAGTCCCGCGCGCAATTCATCAATAGCAAATCGAATCCCTTTGGATTTTCCAAATCTGGGCGGCGCCGTCACGATGGCACCGACAGCCCGATTATCGACCCAGTTTTTGAGGTCGTCGCAGAAGCGGCCCAATGGTGGCGTGAAGAGCGTATATCGTCCAGTTTCGATCGGGTGGGTTCCAGAAGGCACAGAAGGTCTTAGGTGTAGGACATGTGACATTTATTACTCCTTTCACTGAGGTTAATCGAGGCGGGTCTTCCTCATGGCGGGGGTATAGACCGTGCGGGACGACGCTGGGGGATTCGACTCTGTGACATCGGCGATCGACGACGTGGGCTGAGTCGGGGGAACTGCCTGAAGCCCTGCCAGGAGTTTTGCCGACTGTCCCCTCGCCAGCTTACTCGTCGCCGCTTGCTGATTGAGGAAGTCCATATAGACGAGGATCGGGTCCTCATTATCCGTATAGAAGATCAGCTTTCGAGCTCGGAGTTTATGAATGGCCTTTCGAACGGTGAGCGTATGTGGCGTCCGGCCCCAAAGCCCATGGGCCGTGAGCACACCAAATTCTCGGCCGTCCTCGAGATACGCGGTGACACAGCGGAGATCGTCCGGATCGACGAGGAGCGAGAGGTGTTCGCCGACGAGGTCTGGACTGTGACGGAGGACATCGTTGTAATAGCGGACGCCTTCAAATTCAACGTAGGGGCACTTCCCCTGCGTCACATCTCCGCGAATACACCGCACAACGCGGATGTGGAGCAGCGCGAGATCTTGTCGCTTCTGTTCAGGCACTGCCCGGAACTCGCATCCTTCATTCACAATAAAGTACTCAAGCATCTCGAGCGGTGACCGATTGCCCAATCCCGTGTGCGGCTCGGCATTGTAACGAGCAATGAGTACGTCGGTCAGTTCAACAAGGTGTTGGTACGAGATATTCCAGCGTAGCGCCGCGGCTTCTGGGTCGTCACGGCGAGGATCATCTGGACCGTTGCCCGTCGTGGACGGCAGCCGATGAAATCCGTTCTCTTCCAACGTTTGAAAGAGCCGTTCAATGAACGGTCGACGCTGAGGGGTTTTCACAGGGCCAGCATTAATGGCGCATCCGACTACTCGACTGAGATTCGACCTGACCGCATCGGCCAGATTGGCTTTGGCGTTGTCGAACCATAATTCGTCCCACAACGCCCAGGCGCATTCGGCATGGACTCCAGAAGGGAGCCCACTCCCCTTCGTATACTTCAATCCGGGGATGGTTAAGGTCATCGGTCTCCAAGGCGTCAGCGCATGCTTGATGCAACGGAGGACGTCCTCTGCGTTGTATTCGGGATTTAGCACCAAGGTGTACCCCAAAATAGCGCGAGTCTTCACGTCAATGATGGCGAGTAGCCACAGTCGATCAAGGACAAGCTGTTGAATGCCTCCATAGGGATTCGGGAGGTCAATCGTACAAACCGCATCGATCCGATGGCCGTCAAACTCAACCCGTTCGAACGGCCTGGTCACGATGCTGTCAGGACCCGCTTCCCTCGACGCCAGCGCACGCGCGGCGTCGTCCCCATGGCGCGCCTTTACTGCTTGTTTCAGGTTCGATTTGAAGAGCCGCTTCAGATAGCTCGACAGCGCACGCCGCCCCCGATGGTTCATGTTGAGTGGATAGTGTCTTGCGGTCAGGCCAGCTTCCTTACACTTCTCAATGAAGTGCTTATGAATCGCCTTGACCGGCATGCGGGACTCCTGGACGACATGCTCTTTCACTTTCTTCAGGAACAAGGAGTCCACCGCTTTTTGGATCGTCGGGTATCGGTCGAACAGCATCGTGAGCGCCCCAGCTGCCCCTCCCCGCTGAGAAGGTCTGGAGCCATCTATCGTGGCTGTTCGAACGTAGGGAGTGATACGACATGCTGGCAGCAGGGCTCGAAACCCCCAGATTCGGCCGTCAGGGTGGAACTTCATGCAACGTTTGACGAGCCGATACACTTCTTGCCGTGGCACGGCCGCTTGTTTCGAGAGGATTCCAACGGGTTGTCCTTCGATATAGGCACGGACGGCCTGAATCCGCCTCGCGACTCGGTCTGCATCGTTCTCGTCTAAAAGGGCGAGATCGACGGTCGGCCAGTGAGAGAGGTCTGTCACATCGGGCGGGAGTGAGTCGCGATCCATTCGAGACTTCGATACCGTCATTTTGTCCCTCGCTGTATGGTTAAGGAGTTGGTCAACGGGTACACGTCGAGCGGAGCCGTGCACAGACCACTATGGATGAGGCGAAAGATCGCGGCCTTTACCGTCTGACGGTCTGGACGAGCGATATGACGTTCTAGATCTCTTAGGGACCAGGACGGCTCGATGTCGAACGCGGCGAGGAGTTGAGTTTCAATCTCCGCGAGATCATAGGACGCGTAGGTGGCGAGATACGCCAAGATCTGTTTCCAGTTCCGAAGGAACACGGCATTCCGTCTGATTTCCTCATCCGTGACGATCTTGTAGTCATTCGCGGTGACAAACGCCCATTCACGTTGAGCGGCCAATTGCCGAGCCACTCGAGAGCCATCGTCAACTCGCTGCACATCACTCGCATATTTGACTTCACGATATTCCGTCCGGCCGTCCGTGAACTGGATCAGCATGTCCATCACTGATTCACGATCCCGGCCGTCCAACTTAATGTTGATGCGTAGCGGTTGTTCGCAGAACCATGCGACCGTGGGATCGGCTTCGACGATCACGCCATGGTCGCGCTCAAGACTGCTGTAGAAGTGAACATCTCGATCCAATTTCCGGCTATACATCTGCCAAAAGTTACTTCCATAGTTCCCACGCGGTTGGTTCCACACCGGCTTTACGCCGTCGCGTTCGACCGTTTTCTGTTCCCAAATCGCTTTTCTCATTTCCATCCTTCTTTGTCGTGTTATCCTAACCACCTCGGAGGTAACTCTCCTTAAGGCATACTCGGCTATACTGATCTTTCGTCGGTTTTTTAACGGAACGATTGTAGACAAATATTTGAGCCAGCAGTTTCGAGTTCTGGATCGAAGTCAATTATGGTAGCGACTCAGGATGAAATCCGACGCGCCATCGAGGCACTAAGCCTAGAGGAACGCAAGAGCTTAATGTGGCTAGCAAGGCAGCTTGTGGCTCGCATCGGCGTATTGGCAGGAGGGCGGGAGGATGAAGACTTCGTGCACGAAGCCATCGAGGCGACACTCGCAGGATCGCGGCCCTGGAACAAAAAATACTCGATGCGCGATCATCTGCGCTGGGTAATCAGATCAGAAGTGAGTAACCATGCGCAGCATCACAATAGTCAACGGTATCAGGAGCCAATCCTTGTCTCCTCGCTCAATTCCAAAGATGAAGAAGATATCGACAACGAGGTGAGGGCGAAGACCGCAGACGACTTTCGCTCTGCCCTTCCAAATCCGGAAGAAGAGTTGGAATTGAAGCGACGCGAGATCGCTCTGGACAAGATTAAGTGTCACATGGCAGCTCTTCTAGGCCAACACTCCATGGGAGAGAAAGTATTTCAGCTTCAAATTGAGGGCTTAAGCGGTCCGGAAATCTGCCAGCGGCTAAAAATCACAAAACCGCAATACGCCGTATACAATATGCAGATAGTACGCGCCACGAGTAAGATTAGGAAACGCAACTTGGAAGGACTGTTATGAAATCAAAAACTAAAGCTAACGACGTTTGGTCTCAATATGAGCGCCTGCTCGATTTAGAGGCCGAAGCAATTATGAACCTCTCAGAAGAAGAATTGGACGAAGAAATTCGGGGAAGTGGCTTGGACCCACAACAGTTTGGTCAGCGCGCGACAAGAGTGTTCGCAGAGGCGCTCGGAGAGTCTGCTCACCACGCACTGGCTGAATCCCGCCAGACGTACCAAAAAGAGGTGACCTCACTAAAACGTGACCGCCTGTCATTGCCGACTTCGATGAAAGATAAGTTGCAGCTCCTCAAGGCCTGTCTGGCGCACCATCACTATCTGAAACCCGCAGTGCTAACCGGTCAGTATCGCAAACTGAGCGATATGACGCCGGCAGACATCGACAGCCTCTTGCGGCAGCTTTATGTCTTGGGCCTTCTCAAATTCAAGAAACCCTAAGGAGATAACCCGTGCGAACGTGTTGAGGTGCGACACCACAGTCACGAGCTGTCCAGAATCGGAGTGCAGCGAGGGTCTTTTCCCTTCCTGCCCTGATGACGCACCATCGCCGAAGTATCACCGTCAATCATGTGTGAAGTCGCTCAAAGCCTCTCACGGTACTTCCTCCTTTGACCGCAATCAGGTGCAGACTGCATTTTAACCCTCCGCAGTCAATCCAACCTTACTTCGACGCTCCGATAGTTACAGGGGATCGGAAGTTCTAGAGGTTTGTGATCCTTAATGTTGGTCTGGCTCCTCGCCTTCTGAATCGAGACATAGGCATAAAAACGTGGCTAACTTGCCGTCGCGACGGGTGTACAGTACTATGAGACCTGCCTGCTTTATCCATGCGATCTCACATGTCCTCCAAATTGGATCGTCAGGCGAATTCCCGCTCCGTGATGCGATGGCTGTGGACTCATAAGGCTCTTTGTTCCTGTACGACCAATTATGATTGCTGACGATCCAGAGGCGCTGCTGAAAGCGTTACACGTTACCGATCCTCGTGACATCGATATCGAAGCCATTGCGCAATACTGCGGCGCCACAGTGATCTACGAACGGCTTGTTGGGTGTGAAGGACGGATTATCGGTCACGGCAATCGCGCAATTATCACAGTGGACCAACGGGCGACCACGTCAAGAAAGAGATTTTCGGCCGCTCATGAATTGGGCCATTGGATGAAGCATCGCGGCAAAGTTGCCCTCGTTTGCGATCATGAACAGCTGATGTGTCAGTGGGAAGGACGTGATAGAGAAAGCGTGGCCAATCGCTATGCAGCTGGATTGCTCCTGCCACAGTATTTGTTTCAGCCGCTTTTGAAAGACAAGCCTCTCACCTTAGAAACGGTTCGAGGGTTGGCGGAACAATTTGAAACCAGTATCACTGCGACTGCCATGCGTTTAGTCCAACTGACAGATCGTCCCGCCGCGCTGATTTGTGCAAGTGAGCACGGTCGAGCCTGGTTTGAGCTCAGTCCCAGTGCCAAAGCGGCGCAATGTTGGCCGCGACGTACCCTTCCGGTTGATTCCGGAGCGGCGGCTATTCTCAAGCGTGATGAGGAGCCGATGGGGCCCAGAAAGGTACCTGCCACGGTCTGGTTTGGTGGAAACAATGCGTCCATCACGGATGTCGTCGAAGACACGGTGAGAATCACTGCTCACCTTGCCCTTAGTTTGGTTGTTTGGACCTCGTCTTGCGCAAGATAATACATTACAGCCTTTCGCCCGACCTGGTCGCCTCATCGGTTCTCTCTCGTTTCTGAGTGGTCGTATAAGCCATAGGCTTGCTCAACTTGTTTGGCGACCTGATATCCATGGTTCGCGAGTAAGTCAAACTCCCTCCAATCAATTCGGCGCAATGTTGTAGGAAAGTTTGAGGCGTATGTCGCTGACTTGCAAGGTAATGTGGCTTCGATAGGCGTCCCAATGTACATGAACGCGCCCCGTCCGGGACTTTCCTGGAGATAGCGTGAGAAGGTCCGAACACGTAAGGCGTGAGACTGGTCTGACATGATGTCGGCGACACGCTGAAGTCGAAACGGATTCAGCGCAAGGAAATCGAAGCCGGATGGCAAGGGTCGTCCAGCGTCAGAGACGATTATCGCGTTCCCTGGGTGCTTAGCCTTGCTGCGTCCTGCATCAAAAAATGGTTCCAATCCAAGATTGTCATAGATGCCCCCGTCGTATAGATGTAGAACTTTGTAGCCGATATCGACGGACTGCTCAGTGCCCTTGGGCGCATTCCACTCTCGTTTTTGCCACTCAAAGCGGGTGGCGTCCAACTGTAGCGGCCCGAACCCTCCGGGAAACGCTGCCGAGACTGCCATCGCATTCGCAAGAAGAAAGTTTCCAGGATGAGCATAGCCGAGTTGATAGTCTCCAATATCGCTTTGCTTGAACCGAAAACGTTTTCCATTCTCCGCTGTTGTCGCATTAATGGACCATTCGGGTTTACTCGGCAATTCGGATAGCTTGATGTCGATCTGCCATTCTTGTTTGATCGCTAACGCCAATAGGTTTGCCCGAGAAAGGAGAAACGGCACGTTTACAGGGTTGAGAAGTTGCCTGACTGCCCCCCACTGAAAACTTGTTTTGCACAGTGACTCACGAAGAGTTGGGTACACCACTTCAATAAAGTAGTCTGAGGATGGCCATTGATACTGGTTAGCTTGGAACATAAGCCCCACAAGCAAGCTCCCCCCTGATACCGTAGAGATCCGCTCGACGTTCTCGAGCAAGTGACGCTCTGCGAGCAGTCGTATGACTCCAAGATGGAACACCATTGCTCGGATGCCGCCGCCGGATAGAGCGAGTGCAATGCTGGAAGGCACAATTATTCTCTCATCGTGCCCTGAAGTAGATGCATGTCTTGTTCACCCACTATCAGTTGAACAGCAGGAAGTCCATTTTGCGACATGCCGCGTGCAAGATACTCGAGCTGAATGAGGTCGTGCTGGCTCGGCGACGCCGAGTGTTTTGGTGGATGACTATGCCACTCTCCAATATAACCAACAATTCCCGCTGTTCGGCGCGATGCCTCTTGTACTGCGTCCAATGCACCTTCAACCCCGCGCTCGAATGAATGAGGACTCGATGTGCTGTCCGGGGGCGGCGGTAGGGCTGCAACGACTATTGCTGCAGAAATGTTGAAGTCATAGTAGCCTAATAGAACTCCGCCGGTCTCATTTGGGATGTGAGCAGTTCTCCACGATCGGAGTTGTTGTGTTAGTGCCTCATCGAGGTACAGATCTGTTTCGCCAAACTGGAAGTGGTGTTCTTGTGCTACTGGGCAGTCATGCACCACGACCGATCCCCAATTGGGATCACGCTGCCAAATCCGAATGACGGCTTCTGGACGAAGCGATATCATCGGGATCTGTTCTGCTAATATGCCGGCATGGCTCATAATTCTGGAGTATGGCATCACCATGGATATATCTCGACAGCTCGCACCGCTCCAAAAGGAGTGCATTCCATCAAGGTGGGACTTTCCCCAGGATTCCTGGATTAGTGCGCGATAGTACTGTGCCTCTAGACTTCTCAGTCGAATACTCCGTTTTTCATCTTCAGCAAGCAACACAGCCGCATGGCCGTTGGGCGTAACAAATACAGTTATATGTCGGCCTATGTTGTCGATCTGACTTGCACCGCGGGGATAGTCAAGAGACGTCGATGCATCAATGACCAATTGGGCGGGAGCCAGTGCATTCATCACAGAAGCCTGAGAAAAATCGCAAGCATCAGCATGCAAAGGAGTAATACTACTGGCACCATGCATCGCTGCCTCATGGAGTTCCGCGACGACCATTGCCTTTGGATGACCAACATGCTGGGCAAAGGCTGTATGTCTGGTAAGGTTGTGTGGCTTAATATGGTCGTTGTCAATCGCGGTCCACCGTCCCCATCCGGAACGACCCCATAGATTAAGCAATGCACTTCCAAGCGACCCTGCACCGATCAATACTCCGGAAGGACCTTCATCACTTACGCCGGATTGTCTCCTGCACGCAGCGGCGTCATTCCGATACAGTACCTCCATCGGTAAAATTTCCTGGTCACGCCACTCAGCTGTCGATGTGTCACCCAAGACTCCGGCTGCATTGAAATACGTTTTCGTGTTTTTTTTGCCATCGTGGACGTCGAGGGAGAACAGCGCTCCGGTAAGAGCGCCAAGTTTCAACGCGCCAACGCCAACAACAAATGCTCTATGCGTGATTGTTCTTGCTATCCGTTCTTCTGCTCGCCTCACTGGAATGCTAAGGATGATGACTGAAAGCACGTCATCTGCGAACTCAGGCATACCCATTTCCCCAACCAGTTTAGACGATGTATCCTTGAGCAGTTGAAGAAAGTTAATCTCTCGGCTCTCGAGAAGATCGGCTAGTTCTCCTAGCGTTGTAGGGTCACTTTCGATATGACCTTGTACAATGGCAGGAAGCGTGAATTCGATGGGCCGGATCGAGCCATTTGAGACTTGGCTATTTGCCGAGATGGCTTCGAGAAAGTATGTGCCCCCACCGTTTTGACGTTTAGGACCATGTGCAATGATCAAACGAAGATCTTTGTCCGTACGGAGCTGCTCCAGGTTCCAAGGCAGCACTAGCTCATACCTGCTAACAAAAAATAGACGTTCTACGGGCTGGTCTGCGGGATGAAGCTGATCCGTTGCACTATTTTCAAGCCACCATGGAATTCGCCTGAGAAAGGTCTGCGGAGTCCATGTTCGAGCCACTGAAATGGGTGGCTCGAAATAGAGGCACAGACTTCTCGGTGTGTTCTGGGGCATCTGATTCTGATGAATGAGTGCGGGAAAGTCCTTGCGAAGCGCAAGGACAATGACCAATTCTTTGGCGTTGATGGGCACGCACAGAGCTAATCGTTCTCTATATCTAATTCCGTGCCGATTGTTCTTCGGTACCCCATCGGTTTCGACATCAACAACGATACATTCACAGGCGCCATCCTCCGTCTGAAGGAGTTGTCGGACAGAATAATCACGTTGCCGCCTTACCGCAGTCAGCAGAGCTTGAGCGCGAGGAATGGTAAGCTGGTTCTCGTCGTCCAACTCACGGAAATGAGGAAGGGTGTAGTAGTCTTCGTTCATGATCCGGCTCTCGGTGGACGAGACGTCAAGATGGATGAAGCTCCGATGGAGGTTGATGGGCGCCAAGTAACTCCACCGCTTGTGATCTCAAACAGAAGTGGTTCGGGTTTCCTCGCGTTTGGTTCTTCCATTGTCACAAGAAACTTCCGGCCCTCAACTGCCTTAAGATGTCTCTCGTATGCCTTACGGGCTTGAATGTGTGGAGGTTGAATCTCTGTATAAGATTCCTTCAGATCGGGAATGGGTTTACTGGAGCTGACCATGTAGGCATCACTCTTTCCTTGCAAGAGCAGATGTTTTACGAGTGGCTTAGGATCGGTTTCGTTGTCACCTTTCTCGTCACTTAAGGCCAGGTAACTGCAGTGATGAGGGATGTTGTAAAGATCCCAGGTGAGCCGATCGTCATTCTTGTGATAGCACGTGGTATTCACGATCTCTTCCATGTCGGTCCATTTAGCATCCCCAACATGGAGATAGTCATAACTTGCCCCATCAATGAGAAAGCGGATATTGAACACGAGCGCGGCAGAGTTTCTGACGATGTCAAATCCATCACAGTGTTTAATGAATGGAGAATGACAAAAGAACTCTACGCCGTCGTATCCCAGAGCAAAGCCAGGGACAATGGTTCCGGCGTCAATAAAGAGATGATCGCGTGAATTGGCGGCTTCGCCTCGTTCTTTGAGTTTTGATTCCAGCCATTCCTTGAGCGCATCCGGCTTGGAGAACACGAGTATGTCCTTGCCCTCAAGGAGCCGGTGTCGAGCTTCCTGACGAAGGATACAAAATTCTTCACTCTGTTGGTCTCTTTCGGCCTCTTCCAGCAACATCGCAGCCGGAACCCACAAGCAGCGGATTTTTATGCGGCCTTCACCCTGGTATTTTTCTGCGTGTTGCAGTTCGAAGAAATCTGTGCTGCCCTGGATGTGGTCACGGTCAGCATGGGTGAAGGCAACCACGTCGAAATAATCTCGCCTGGCGTTTTTCAGCTCTTCTTGTAGTCGCCCCTTGAGATCAATCTCTGGCGTTTCTCTATCTTCTCCGTTTTGCCGGTGAGAGTAATCGAGCAGTATGCGTCGACCGTTGGACAAAATAATTTGCGTGGTGTCGCCATTCCCCACCGGATAACAGAGAATCTTATGTGGATCGCTCATAGTGTTCCTTTCTTGATAGCGCCTGGATCATGTTGGAGCTATGGCGCGGGCATAACGGCAGCCTCAGTGTTTGCGATCGCGCGGCGGCATGGGATCATTGCCGGGTGGCACAGTATCTGAATCTCTCCATTGCCCGTCGCGTCCTTGAATCCTCACTTCTCCCCCGCCGAGGTTTGCAACGGTGTTTTTTGCCGATCGTTCAGCCTCGTGCTGCGTGCTGTGAATGCTGCTCGCCCGTTCAGCGCCCGGTTTTTTTACCGCCCATCCATGTTCATGCTTAACAACGTATCGATCATTTTTCCCCATGAACTCTCCTTTCTTGTTAATGAATCGGTTGACGGTCTTCGCTTTCACTGATGCAGGTCGCATGGTCCCATTCCACTCCCCTACGGCTTGCATTGGTTTGTGGCGTGGAGTACATTTTGTTGTTCAGTAGGGCGACAAACGTTCTTAATCGTTCATTCAGCAAGGTGAACATCACAACGAAAGTCCGATTGTGCGTTGTCTGTACATATAGTGCTGGACAACACTGTATCGACAACTCATTTTCTTGTCAAGGGGACCTATGCCGATAGGGTTTGGTGGATTGCTTGGGCGCCTCAGGACCGAAAAGGGCCTGTCGTTTCGACAATTGGGTCAACTAGCCGATCTCGACCATGCCTATGTGCACCGGCTGGAGACAGGGGAAAAGGCTGATCCCTCGGATGACACCGTGGATAGCTTGATACGGGCTCTGCGACCGGGAGAACGCAAAGCAAGAATCTTGAAGTTCCTGGTACAGCAGCCTGTCGACGAAGATCTCCTCAACTATGCTTTGGAAAACGTGAATGTTTCTATCGAGGACTTTGAATCCGCTGCTCGGATGAGATCGCGTGGCCGGCCAATAGGAAGGGAAGCCTGGGGAAGAGTGCTCGAACAGATCCGTAAGATTAGGGAGACTATGGAAGGTGGATGAGTCCTCGGTCATTATGAAAGCCCGTAGCTTTGTACGGAGCTTTCCCCATCTTATGTTTCCTGTTTCAATGGAGCTGTATGTGGAGGCAATTGGCGCCGTCCTTCACGATGAGATGGATATTCCTCATAACGAGTCCGGCCACTCCCTACCTATCAAAGGCAAGTGGCACATCATTGTGAACAAGGGGCATCTCGAAGAGCGGCAACGCTTTACGATTTGTCATGAACTTGGACATATTTATCTCGATCTTCCCAACGAACACGCCGGCAAGAGTGACTCACAACGTTATACGAAGCGTTCCCAAAGCGAAGTGCTCTGCGACATTTTTGCCGCTGAAATCCTATTGCCCGCTGATCATTTCAGGCCACTCGTCAATGATGCTGAAATCGGGTTTGATGCAGTGATCGCGTTGGGGAAACAGTTTAAGGCTTCCCTAACAGCAACTGGATCACGATTTTCGGCTCTGAATGCCAATCCATGCACCTTTGTATTGTCTGAACACGGAATCGTTCGGTATGCCACCCGTTCCCCTTCCCTGAGAGAAATGGGTGCCTGGGTTCAAACTGGATATCCTGTTCCGCCTTCATCGCTGGCAGCGCAAGGAGCCCAGCTTGTTCAGGACGGTCCTTGCGAGGTTGATCCGACAGAATGGTTTGAAGACTGGACTCGAGGGGGAACCCTCTATGAGGAGTCACGGTATCTGCCTGAATGGGATCGAATGTTGTCGTTGCTCTGGTTGGAGGAAGATTCTCTGTCTGCGAGAGGAAGTACAGCGAGCGAGGAAGCTGAAGATAGTGACCCGTACTGTCGAGAATTAGATGGTACGCTTCCCTGGCCAGACAGAACGAAGGAAAGATAAGACAAGGCAAGAAGAGCCGAGCGCAGTCGATACCTGGTTCAGAGGAGTGAGGCTAATGAACTCCGGATTGACGCCCACGGCTCATCCAGAGTCATGCAGTGATGGATCCCGAAAGCCTCCTTCATGCCAACCCGACAAGTGTCTACCACGACATTGCCACTCGCTACGGCGTCGATGTGACATCACGCGAATCGCTCAACCATCCCCTCCCCCCGCTCCCCGCTGAAACGCAGGGCGCAATTGCGCAAGAACTCCGCAAGCGTGACGGGGAAGCGCCTCGGTAAGGACAAACTATGGACGCTCCTCTCGAAAAAAAGCCCGCTCAGTTTGTCAATTTGATCCCACAGAAGACGACATCCCAATGGACACGTATGATCGGTGCGGCCCCGCCACGATCGCGGCCTGTAGGACACGATGCATGCGGTACGGATGGATTCGAGACTGCTAGGCTGGTAAAATTTCCGTATGCGTAATAAGCGTCGTAAGGTTCTCCCGCTCTCAGCGCGGTCTCGCGCGGTTATCTTCGATCTCCTGGGCAACCCATCTGTTCGAAGTAAACGTCTTGAGCATGCACTCAAGGTTGAGCGGATGCGCGTTGAACATGGCTGCGAAGTAACCCACGATGAAATCCTCAAGAAGCTCAGTCCCGCGAGACGCCAGAAAATTACGGCTCGCGCCGCAGAACTGATCGCAGAGGAAATGGCCCTGCGAAAGAAGCCGCGCTGAACTCCCCCACTCGCAATCTTATGCAGTTCCCGCCTTCCCCTGGCCCTATACACGTTCGCTTTGTATATTGCACGGCATGGCGGATTCACGACTCACCAAACACGATTGTCAGAACGCGATTCAAGCACGTCGATCCACTTAGAGCTCAAGGGAAGATGTCTCATGCGCCTTCGCTGTTCGAACGTACCTCCTCGCTTCACCATTTTTATTTATTCGTGACTTCGACCCAGTCCTTCCCCCAGTCAGTTACGGTCTGTCTGGATCGGCTCTTCTCGAGTGGAACGTATCGACGCTGATAGTACTTTCCCTGATACTCGACGATCTCTTTGCTCCTCGCTTCTGGGAATGCCATATCTAGTGGACTGTAACACCCATTTATAGACTATACTCGTGTTCATGGAGAACACGATGGTCCTGACGAAACGGGAACGAATGGAACTCACCAGACGAGCGAGGAGCCGCACCGGGCGGGCCGAAACCGCTCGGCGAGCCCGCGTGATTCTGCTCCTGGCTGAGGGGGCGACCTGGGATGCCGTGTGTCACGCCGTGGGGTGTAGCCGAGGCTTTGTGGCGACCTGGAGCCAGCGGTTTGCCGCTGAGCGGTTGGCCGGGCTGTATAGTCGTCATCGCGGGCAAGCTCCCCTGCGGCACACTCCTCAGATGGAAGCCCGCATCCTGGAGGCCACACGACGGGCGCCAGCCGACGGCTCGACGCACTGGAGCACTCGCAAGCTTGCGGCCCAGCTCGGGGTCAGCCATATGCGGGTCGCACGAGTCTGGGCGAAGCATGGGCTCCAGCCCCAGCGGCTGGAGCGATATCTGGCGTCCACTGACCCGGACTTCGAGAAAAAGGCCGCTGACATCATCGGCCTCTATCTGAACCCACCGCAGCATGCAGCGGTGTTTTGTGTGGACGAGAAAACAGCGATCCAGGTCTTGGACCGCAAGGATCCGGTGCTGCCCTTGTCGCCGGGACGGGCGGAACGGCATGGCTTCGAATATTACCGGCACGGCACGCTTTCCCTCTATGCCGCGTTCAATACCAAAACGGGCGAGGTGCTCGGCAAGACGGCCGACCGCCACACCTCCGAGCAATTCATCGCGTTCCTGACGGACCTCGTGGCCAATCAACCCAAGGGCCTGGAGATCCATGTGATTGCAGACAACCTCTCGGCGCACAAGACCACGCGGGTCACCGAGTTTCTGCAGACCCATTCGACGGTGCATCTGCATTTCACGCCGACCTACTCGTCGTGGCTGAACCAGGTCGAACTCTGGTTCGCCAAGATCGAGCGTGATGTGATCGCACGGGGCGTCTTCACGTCCGTGAAGGACCTCGACAAGAAACTGATGCGCTACATCCGCCACTACAATAAGGCCCCCAAGATCGTGAAGTGGAAATACTGTGATCCATCTCGGCGCATCGGTACACAATTACCTGTTACAGGCCACTAGTGCAGCATGAAGCTTCTCCTCGTCAGTCATGGGGAGAGCGCCTGTCCGCTTGAGTTCGGATTCGATGAGTCGGACCTTTGATCTGGCTGCTCGAATATCTGATTGATACTTATCTGGGTTATTTCCCGTGTACCGATCAAATCTGTCGTCCCATTTACGAAGCTCTTCTCTCGCGTTCTCCAAACCTTCGAGTGTGTACATTGAGCTCCTTCCTTCTCTACTTTCTCCCCGCCTCTTGCCAGCCTATAATACACTCCACCATGTGAGCCAGCGAAACCGGACGACCACCGTCAGCGTCGACAGTAAGCTGCTCACATGGGTGATGGGCTGACCGGCATAAAAAACAAGACGCATTTCGCACTAACGGCTCTCAGAGTGGTGATCGCGAGCGCGCCACCCAAGCGAAAGCATGTGGTGACTTAGGGGTGTTGCCCGGGGGGTTGCGCAGAGCGCAAGCCGGATCAAAGGCTCGGATCTTTATCCGGGCCTTTGGTTTTTTTGGGGTTCGAGCTCTTCTTCAGCGGCTCTCTAAACGCGTCTACGAATGACACGACATTGCCACCGCGGACATCGGCCTCACCCTCCAGAATCGCCTCCATCTCCTCCGGGTCGGCCAGGACATCCAGCGTTTCGGCCCAGCTCTCGTATCAGCGTTCATTCGCGATCTCCTAGAGACCTGGTGGGTATTGTCACATGAGGGCGGGAGTTGGTCAACGGCCCTCACACCGGTCAGTCTGGATGCGAAACGGCTTCTCCCACGCCTCGTAGTGAAACCCCATCCTCGCATCGGTTCGCTCGTTTGCCCCCACAATTTCAGCTAGCTTGAATGGTGGGTAGGGTTTCTCGCCGACCTTCAGGCGCTCATATCGAGCGTAGACAATAAAATCACCTACCTCGACTGTTTGCGAATCAATCCTTGATCTCGTGATTACGGTGTGCGATCAGGCCGCTGGTGAAAGTTGTCCGCTATTTCCGAGGAAGCCAACAAAGCTGCATTGGAGCACGCCCGATCCGGCCAAAGCGATTGGATCTGACGCCGAAATCGAGGCGGCCTTTGACGAGGCTTTTTGTCTGCTCAGGAAGCGCGTCGAAGAGTTAACAACATGACAACCTACAAAGAGGTCTTCCGAGGAGGCAGAAGAACACATAAGAAAGTCCGTTCTATGAAGAAAACACGTGACGTGCCATCAGGTGGTGGCCCCTCAAGCAAGGCTGGTGTCGACAGTTCGATTCTGTCCCTCGGTATCACAACTCCTTCAAGATCTTTAGAACTCTCGCGCCAGGGCGGGCGATGCGCGCCAGGCCGCTTTTAGGCTTTTCTAGGTCTTTTAACAAAGTGGTTGTCTATGATGGATCGCCACAAACCATGAGGAACACCCCCTTTCGCTTGCGAAGTATCCGGGTCAGATTGGGTTGCGTTGCATTAACGCGAAGGAACATTCTGGAAAGCGATCCTGGGGGAAATTGTCCAAGTCAGCCTTGATGATGTCATCTCGTTAAATTCACTGGGCTAATATTCGCCCTTCCTCCTGTGCGGTCTCAACAGCCTATAGGTCTTCACAGCATGTTTCGCCCCGTAAAGTCTCGATTCCTTCCTTTACGATGATCGGCACCATGATGAGGGCGGCAACAGGGTCGGCCCACCACCAGCCAACCCAAGCATTCAGCAGGAGTCCGCCGAGTAGGATCGCTGAGAGGTAGACACAAAATTCAGTCTGCTTCGCATCGGCCGTCATCGCCACGCTGCCGATTTCCCGAGCAACTTGTCGTTTCGCGCGGGTGAGCAAGGGCATGACAATCAAGGAAGCGATGGCCAGGATGATGCCCAAAACGCTTCTTTCGGGCGCTTCTCGATTGAGAAGCGAGGTCACTGCGTCATAACTGACGTAGACTGCCAGGATCAGAAAGCAGACACCCACGATTTGAAGAGTGATTCTTTCCTTGCGTTCACTTTGTGCGTCGTCTTTGTCTCCGTGTAGCCGCCAGAGCAAGGCAGCGCCTGATGTGACCTCGATCACGCTATCAATGCCGAACCCGACTAGGGCGATGCTGCCGGCCATCAGCCCCAGCACGACCGATATCAACCCTTCGAGGCTGTTATAGGCGATAGTAAAGTATTCCAGCCGTCGGCCGCGTCTGAGGATACTCGCGCGACGCTCCTCCAAGTTACTGATCAACGTTGGTTGCAGGAAGGTTGCTCGTTCTCTACCAGGTGTTGATTGTGAAGACATTTCTGCTCTTTCCCTCCTCTTGTCGCGCATTCCTCTCCTTGCGTCTTTGGGACGCTTCCTCTTCCTGTTGAGTTTTCCCAGCTGCAGGTCCTTACTGCGATCATGAATGGACAGTACGCGGGCACCCCAGAGTAACCAGTCACGACACGTTTCGCCGGGACCGCTTCGACTCCTTCTTTCGCATTGACCGGTCGATCACAAGAGCGGCGACCGGATCGGCTCACCACCACCCAAAGGGCATTCAGGAATAGGTCCCTGCTCTATGCTACTTACGCGTGCTCAAGGTTCCTTGAAAAGCTATTGCGCACAGTCTTGAAGATCTCGTCGCAATGGTCGTCGGCGATACCAGGAGTCGGGACGGACTTGTATTCGACCCCTATGAACAGATCCTCACGGAGGCTGATCCTCACCCAACACCCATGATGATTCCCTGATCTGCTCCCTTTAGAGCCCATGAACGACTCTTCAAACATCGGCGCCTCTGCATAGTAGTTCAGCACGATTCCCTCGGCTGTTGGGATTTCTCGAAGGGGACTCCCGGCACAGGCAAGAAGGTCCTGTTTCGATTTACCAATCAGTGTTTCGGCAAGAGAAACATGGGGCGCTTGATGGATGGTTGTGCAGCCGAGGAATAACCCAACTGCGAATCCAATAACCATTTCCAAAAGCCTGATTGCGCCGCGTGACTTTATCCTGAAGTTCATGTCTTTTCTTGAGTCCTGTCTAGGGAGCGCCCGCCCACTGCCTAATGCTCGAGCTCGACATTCGTGAAGAGCTTGGGCCGAAAGTCTTGAGCCAGAAGTCATTCACGTTCGCACGATGCCCATGAGGATCATCCCTCATTGTTTCGGCCTCGAGAATGTTCTCGTCCTACACTTCTTGTCCGTAAGGCACTGGCACTTCTTTGGCTTCCCCTCTCCGTTGGGCCCACGCTTCTCGCAGGCGCTCTTCCCACACATACAAGGTCGGCAGCACTAGAAGAGTCAGGGCCGTGGAGGTCACGAGTCCACCGATAACCACGGTCGCGAGCGGCTGCTGCACTTCCGCCCCCGCGGAGGTCGAGAGGGCCATCGGCACAAACCCGAGGCTGGCCACCAAGGCCGTCATCAGCACCGGACGCAGACGAATCATGGCGCCTTGCGAAGCGGCTTCCGCACGCGACAGGCCCTGTTTCTGCAAATCGAGGATGTAGGCCATCAGGACGACGCCGTTGAGGACCGCGACTCCGAACAGCGCAATAAACCCGACCGCGGCCGAAATCGAAAAGGGCATGCCGCGGAGCGCCAGGGCGATGATGCCGCCGGTGGCGGCCAGTGGCACATTCAGAAAAATCAGCATCGCCGGCCCGACCGTGTTGAAGGTCGAATAGAGCAGCACGAAGATGAGAAACAACGTGATCGGGACGACGATCGCCAGCCGTGTGGACGCCTCCTGTAATTGGTGAAACTGTCCTCCCCACTCGATCCAATAGCCTTTTGGTAGGGGGATCTGGGCTTCCACGGCTCGCTGCGCCTCGGCCACGAAACTCGCTAAATCCCGGCTTCGGACGTTGGTTTCCACCGCCAGACGCCGGTGAATATTTTCCCGGCTGATCTGCGCCAAACCGGTCTCCGTCCGAATGTCGGCAAGCTGACTGAGCGGTATCTGTCGCCCTGAAGGATCGGCGACCCGGATGTCCTTGATCCGATCGAAATTGCTCCGATCTTCTGGCCGAAAGCGGACCTGAATGGAGAAGCGCTGATTGCCTTTGACGACCTGCCCCGCCACACGTCCACCGAGGGCTTCGACGGTCCCGAGAATCTCCGAGGCGTTGATGCCATAGCGAGCGATCGCCTCGCGGTTGATGATGACTCGCAGGTACGGCATGCCCGCAACTTGTTCGGCCTTGGTGTCCGCGGCCCCCTGGACCCCCGAGACCACGTGCACCACCTGATCGCCCAGGCGTTTAAGCGTGTCCATATCTTCGCCGAAAATCGTGATGGCGATATCGGAACGCACTCCGGCAATCAGCTCCTGCACCCGCAACTCAATGGGCTGAGAGTAACTGAAGATGGTGCCGGGCACCGCCGCCTTCAACGCCCGATCGAAGGCCTCAATCAGCTCCGCTTTCGTGTGAGCCGTCCTCCATTCCGACTTGGGCTTCAAGATGATATACACGTCACTGACCTCGACTCCCATTGGATCGGTGGCAATCTCTGGACGACCGGTTCGCGGGACTACGGTGGCGACCTCTGGAAACTGCCCCAGAATCTGCCCGATCCGGGTCGTGCTCTTGACGGATTCCTCTAAGGCCACACTGGGAAACCGCCAGGCTTGCAGCGCGATCGCGCCCTCATCCAACTTGGGAATAAATTCCGCCCCCAGCACCGACGCGAGCGCCAGGCTGCCGGAAAAAATGACAGCGGCAGCGGTAGCGGTGATCGCCGGATGCTGGAAGGTCTGGGACAAGAGCGGTTGGTAGATCCGTTTGGCCCAGCGCACCACCCACGTTTCTTGTTCACGAACTTCTTGGCGCAAGAACAGGCTCACGAAGACTGGAGCCGCCGTGAACGCGAGGACGAGCGCAGCCACGAGCGCGAAGATGACGGTCAGCGCCATCGGTCGGAACATCTTTCCCTCGACGCCTTGCAGCGTCAAAATTGGCAGGTAAACGATGATAATAATGCCGACGGCAAAAAAGATCGGGCGGAGGACCTCCCGGCCGGATCGCAGAATCACTTGCCGGATCTCGTCGTGGCCAAGTCGGCCCCGTACCTCCTTTCGCCGCTCAGCCAAATGCCGCATGATGTTTTCAATCATGACGACCGACCCGTCGACAATGAGACCGAAATCGATGGCCCCCAGACTCATGAGGTTGCCGGATATGCCAGCGGCGAGCATGCCGGTGAGTGCGACCAACATCGACAGTGGGATCACCGAGGCCACGATGAGGCCGGCCCGAAGGTTGCCTAGCAGGAGAAACAGGACGGCGATCACGAGAAGGGCGCCTTCGGTCAGATTGGTGGCGACCGTTTGAATGGTCGTACGCACCAGATCGGTTCGGTCATAGTAGGGATCGACTGTCACGCCCGGCGGGAGCGATTTTTGGATCTCCGTAAGCTTCGCCTTGATGCGGTTGACGACGACCCGGGAGTTTTCGCCGATAAGCATGAGGGCTACGCCCGTCACGACTTCACCGCCTTTGTCCCGGGTCACCGCTCCCTGCCGGATTAGAGGTTGAAAACGGGTCTGCGCGATATTGCGAATGGTAATCGGCGTCCCGTCGTGCCCCGTCGCCACGACGATATTGTTGAGGTCCTCCAACGTTTGCACCAACCCCTCGCCGCGGATCAGATACTGCTCTTGCGCGTGCACGATGTATCCGCCACCGGCATTGGCGTTATTGCGTTCGATTGCTTCGAAGACCCGGCCGATCGGAATCTTATACGCCACCAATTTGCTCGCATCGAGCACCACTTCGTACGCTTGGAGCTCCCCTCCGTAACTGTTCACCTCAACGACACCCGGAACGGACCGCAACTTCAAGGCGATGTCCCAATCAAGAATCGTGCGTAGCTGCATGAGGGAAAAGCCTTGGCCCTTGACCTCGAACTGGAAGACCTCCCCCAATCCCGTCGAAATC
>Ga0268299_1002434_pt1 | contig 22271 bp, 19 predicted proteins | sample NOBtaG_FD_193484 | JGI IMG/M metagenome (GOLD analysis project Ga0268299, IMG submission 193484) | Activated sludge microbial communities from bioreactor in Nijmegen, Gelderland, Netherland - NOB reactor | ecosystem: Engineered > Bioreactor > Aerobic > Activated sludge | place: Netherlands... | reverse complement strand
GCAAAAAAGGACTGTGGATGACACATGGCGCCATGTCGGACACCTCGTCAGCACTATCAAGTCAGACGAATGCGCAAACTATTTCGAAAATGCTGGATATGCTTCCGTCAAATAATGAAACGCTCTAAGGGAGGAATTCTGGCTCATCGTAGCATCTAATTGCTTGGCTGCGTGAGCTTCTGGCGAAGGTGTGAAGAGATCGTGTTCGCAAGTTCGGCGAATGCATCCAACTTCTTCAAAAGAGCTTCTGTCTTCTCTCGCTCTTGATCGATTGGGTTTTCGAAATTCATAGCGTTTGCATCGACAAAGACCACCCGGGCAATACGGACATCAACGTCATCTTCCCCAACGGCTGCTTCAGCCAGCGCGAGCCATTCCGGGGATTTATCCACGGTGCCTTTGATCGCAACGGCAAGGCAATAGCGAATAAGAATTCGAGCTGTGAAATCAAGCCCTGACGCAACATCAAGCCATCTCTTAGTTTCGGAGGTCTCACCTTCCTCACTTACCGCTGATCTCGCCTGCCGGAAATATCGAGGCGTCGTATCATCGGGATCAAGGCTCTGGAGAGCGCGAAAGATCGGCTCGAAGTCTTCAAGAGGGCGCTTTCCCTTCGGAAGCTCGCTTCGATGACTCCAAAGCTTTAGAATCGCGTCCGCGCAAACAGACATTTTTTGGGCGCGATCTTCTGTTGCAGTTTCAACATCCTCCATCTTTTCAGCAATGTAGTGAGCCATCCATCGACCAAGTGTATCTACCGTCTGGTTAAGGCCAAGCTCCTCGACGATTTTTTCTCCAAGTTTAAGAACGCTATCGGAGCGATCGGCATTTACCATCGGCTCCGAACAAGAAGAGTTTAGTGTAGGGGTGGGGGTATTCGATACCGTCATCTTTATATCTTTCATAGCGAGAACGGCGAATGCGCCGCTCTATCTCAACCTCTACAATAAGGTCCATCTTCATTTTTCCGAGAAATTCGATGAGAAAGGCTCGAGAAGCCTGAAGACGCTGGCCATTTTCACCCTCGTCTTCGTTGTCTTCCTTCTTACAGCTACCCCAGACCTGCGACCAAAGAACCTCCTTGAGAGCGCCTTCTGATTGACCTTGCCAAACCCGGAATTCTCTATCTGGTTCGAGTTGAAAAATATCATTCGCGAACTTCGCTGGTTTCGGAGCTGGATAGCGAATTTCTCCGGCCCATGGATCGAATTGATCAAGCCCCTTCTCCGCGTAATTTGTTTCAACCCAGCCAATAAGTTTGAAGTCTGGTTTGTCAATTTCCAGATCATCACCTGCGTTAGGGATAAGATAGTCCCGTGAATTTGTGGCAGTTTGTAGCGCACTTAGCAGTGCATATGAACGCTCGGGCGTTACGAGAGCGCTGCGAATGCTCGCTACTTCTGCATAGCGCCCTGATAGCATGGTCCAGTGCCCCCATAGATTCAATCTGTCGTCACCTAAGCCGAGAAGGCGATCAAAATCAGACCTGGCCACGGACCACCGCCAATCCTCATTTTGCTTATCATTCTTCCAGTTTGGCCATTCAAGCGGCTTTGGGTCTCTTCTATCAGCCAGCCAGTAACCGTCAGGTCTAGAAAGTAAGTGTCCCTTTAACCACTCCTCGAACTCATTCTCGGAATATTCCGGGTCGCGATGGAGAGGAAAAGCCGTAAGCCACTTGCCCGCAACAATCATCATCGAATGATAAGAAAGATAGAAACTGAGATCATCCGTTCTTGGGTAGGAACTGTGGGAATGATTGTTCTCATGGTCACGAAACAACCCGCGCTGGGCACGCTCATCGTTGTCCCAGTGACCATTTTTTTCAAGCTTCCAATCATCACAAATAATTATTTCGGCTTCAATTTCGACATCGGAAGATGTCTTCGCAAAACAGTCGCCCAGGCGCTCAAACCAATACCGGTCCATGTCGTAGCCGAATATAAAGCGCTTTGTACCAGTTTCTTGATGGACAGAATGCTTTCTAGGGCGTTGATATCTTTTGGACGAGTGAAATGGAAGAGACGAGCTATTCACTGCTAAAAGTTGGTCCCTTACGTTCGTGTCGAGCATCAAGTGCCCACTATCAACTAACGAGAGAACTGCGCTTGCCGCGAAATGGCGGATCAAGACGTGTGGCTCATCATTCAGCGCGAAGCGAATGAGGAAGTCTGTCACCGAAACAAGTGCAGCGGGATTCTCCATTGCGATGCGGGCCAGTGCTATCATCAGCCATTGGCGCGCATGCAAATGATAGAAATGAAGCCGTGCATCTGCGAAAACACCACCCAAACCACTTTCGGCGAATTTGATCAAATGTTCCAAGACTGCATGTCGACCGAGTGCGCATAGCCCCCGCACAACATGTGCAGCCTCCCAACGCAGGCATGCTTTCGGTGCAGCCAGGCCTCCCCAGATATATCCGGCTATTGCTGCATTAATGTCTGGTGGGGGCTCCAAGGCCGTTGTCCACGGACCATCCCCATCATTTTCGTCCAGAATATCGTCAAATAGGCGAAGTCCAAAGTGCAGCACTTCATGTGCTTCATCGTGAGATAACTTCGAAGCTAAAAGCCCCACAAGTGTGAACAATCGACTGGACCCTACGATATCAGTTGTCTCGCCAATGGCGGTGAGAACGACATCGATAAGGTCATGCTCCGGTATGTCTGAGATCTCGGATGCTGTTTGCAGTGGAAACCGTTGATAATAGCGGCTCTTGGTGATTTCCATGCAGTAGCGACGGCATATTCGTTTTATCATATCGCCAAGTGCAGACCGCACCGCCATCCGTACCTTCCAAGCCGGAGGGATATTTTCTAGAAATATTCGAAAATGATAGAGGTCAAACTCGGCTGGCTCAGAAATTACCCGAACACATTCGGCTTCCATGCCTTGCGGCACCCGAGCGAATAGTTCGGAAAAAAATTGATCGTGGTAAATAGGCGGATCATTGCCCTTGAACCGCGCATGCGCGGCAGAAATTCCTACAGGAGTGTGCAATTCCAAGCCTGAAAAAATAGTGTCCCAATCTTTTTCCTTATCATCTGACTTACCTGGATAAGACGTAGAATATGCACTCGAGTGGGACGCTTCGCTTACTTTGGCAAACGCAATTAACTCATTTAAATTAGGGATTGAAAGGTCATTAGTGATTGCGACTGCCCCTAGTTCTTCCCACACTGCCGATGACTGCCCGTCCAATAACAAATAGTGGAGAATGTAGTTTAGGGCGTTCTGCCGCTCTGATTGAGACGCATAGGCGGGTAGGGCTAGCCCCAAGATAGAGGCATATTTCCATTGGGCCCTGAAGCCAACTAGAGCGGGAGTAGTACTAGGATCAATTCGCTGCTGCTTAAGGAGGTGATAGACGGCGGTGGCAAGCAAGCGTTCGGCTGACCCGAATTTACGATCACGCCAGCGGCTCAATATCGCGAAACATGAAGAAGGACACAAGTCTGCAATCGCCATAATAGTGCCATCCCAATCATAATGCTTGTCTCGATGGACATACTCGTAAGCCAGCTCTGCGCATCGGGCGAGTTGGTATACCGTTTTGGGAACGGGCCGATTTGGGTCAGCGGCACGGTCTGCTAAATCAAGCATCGATTGCCACCGATCCAGAATTTCATCTCCGAGCTTGCTGGCGACCTCAATAGCCTGGTTGAAATATTCGCCAGCTTCTGCCTTGTTTAGACTTACAATGGCTCTGGACAACTCAACAAAGGTTTGTGCTTTAGTTTCAGCATCTTCTCTTGCGTCTTTGATCAGATCAAACGCCCTGCGGGTAAAATCATACGCGTGGCTAGAAAAATTCGGAGCGCGGGCTACGCGGGCAGCTATACGTGCCAGCTTGGTCCATGTTGGGGTAAACAATGGACGGTTAAGGCCATCAATCCAGGTTCTGAACTCTGGAATGAGGGATTCTCCAGCGCTGCCGTTACTCACCAAAATATCGAACCAGATTTCCGCAACCTCATCAGAAGTGAATGAAACGTCTCGGTAGCTCATTCGTGTGGCGCTAGCAGAGCTTTCTCGGACAGCAACGATCGCGGTTGCGAGATCAACGCTGCTTATTGAGAGAAAATTCTCAGCCCATAGTTTATGCCATGGTAGTAGTGCTCCGATGTCCTCTTTGAACACCTGAAAATCGTGTGAGTCGTAATGGCTCTTCTCTTCCTCGAGCGCTCGCCGAATATCTGGCCGGGCCAAATCAATAAGTTTGAGGTCCTTGCCTCTTAATGCCGCACGAAGAGCATAAGCCTTAAGAAGGGGAAGCCGATGCCCTCCATATCTTGATGTCAGATCATTTGTAGGTATATCTGGCAGATATCTGTCCAACAGGGAGGCCAGGACTTCATTATCCCTGAGTCGATATGTGTATGCTGATTCAACGAGGGAGATAATAGCCTGAGTGTCTATCCCCTTATTTTCAAAACTAGACCCCCTGATCTTTACGCGCTTATTCAGAACGAGGCGCAATGCGCGCTCTACCGTCTCCTTTGGTGGACTTTGGTGAACGGCACGAAGCTCAAAATTAATAGCTAACAGGAGGCATAAATCGTTGTTGGCATTGACTGCCAGCTGCCCAATTGCGTCATACCGGCCATGATCGATCCAACGTCGCGCTACTATACGACCAACCCGATAAGATATTTCCCTAGGTGTCCATCGACGCATCTCGGCAGCACATGCCTTGGGACCATCTATGTTAAACCAAGTAATCGCGATCTCAGCAATGTCCTTATCGTCAATTTCATCTCTCACACGTTCTGCTTTGGAAAGGCGGCTCCAATTGGCTAACCATTCATAGGCCATCCGAAGGCGGCTACGCGCATCGCCTTGAAACGCAGTGAAGTGTGAGAGAAGCCCCGCCTCATAAGCATGATGCGCGCCGATCCACCCGCCACCGAATGTCCGTCGCGAAACAATTTCCTGGATTCGATTAGGCTCCAAGAGCACTGCGGCAAGATCAGTATTGTCTTGCAGCAGTTTTTGTTGCCGATTTTCCCCTGCGGTCTCCTCTCCTGCTTTTAGGGCTAATTTTGCTGCATCTGCGTATCGGCTGGTTCGCAAACTTGCCTTCAGAGCGAACTGAAGCCGCTGCACTTCAACATCTCGCTTCTCGATAGGGCTGCCTTCCGGAAGCCCTTCTGATGATAACGCCAATTCTACCAAATCAGAGAACTGACCTGCCTCTATCATTAATTGCGGAAGGGCAGATGCGACATATGCACTTTTTGACGCGAGCGGTCTCAGGGTTTCAATGAAGGCGGCTAACTGACTCTTTATCGGCCTAAATTTCTCTCTGAACCAGGTTTCAGCAGGCTCATCGAAAAACTGAATTGTATCAGCGGTCACGATTAGGGGGCGTCCAAGGTCAGCCGCGAAGCTCCTGATGGCGGATTCGTCAACTTTAGCAATCGAAGCAAGAACTTGAATTGGGACTAGTGGTCTAAGCACCGCTAGCCCCGCACAAATCAAGTCAATTCGCGTTTTTTCTATCGGCCCCGCATTATCTAGCAGGTTCGCAATTGCATTATCTAGTAGACCAGCGAGTGTATCTTCTACCTTCTTTGGATTTGGTCCTAGTGCCCGAAGCATCTCACTCAACGATGCATGTTGGGAAAGTGCCGTGGCTTGCACGCGAGGGTTATGAGAGCTCAGCCAGTGAAATTCGTCGACATTGTTCTCCGTCGCACTTGGATAGAATTTGCGGAGATTTTTTGCCGTTTCTGTTCGGCTAAAAGGCTGTAATTCTAGACGCAGCGTATTGGGAGGGGGATCAAGAAGGTCTTGCCTGTGCGTTCGGGATAGCATTACGAGGCGAACGCCGTCAGGCATTTGTTCACGCAGAAGGTCACGAGCAAATGAACGCTCGCCAAGCTCCTCGGCGGCCATTTGTGCGTTATCGGCGGCATCGATGGTAACGCATAGAAGGGCTTGTTCATCTTTGGATTTAATGTTTGCGATACTTTGCTTAACGCGATGTGAGAAGGCTCTCAGATAACCAGTATTGTCGGCCGTCGATGACGGTATAAGAGGATCACACAATCCAAGCGTAGCAAGGTCGTTCGCTATCTGAACCAGCGCATCTTTGTGGCGATGTCTTGGGCTGCTACTACGTCTGTATTCGCCATTGCCAAAGCAGTCGTAGGTTATGACTACCGAGCCCTTGGGCAAGCGATGTCCAATCCGCTGCGAGAGAACAGATTTTCCCACACCGCCCGCCGCGTGAACAATAATAGGGGTGCGGGCAGAAACTATCTGGGCTACGAGGTCGGCCTCTTGATCGCGTGGAATAAAATTTCCTGTAGTTTCAACGCGAGACGGAGCCGGAAAAATCCCGTCTTCGTCTGTCCCTAGGGCTCGGAGCACATCCATCTTGGTGATGGATCGATCGTTTGCGCTCTCGGACAGAGCCTTTCTCGTCACCAGCTCCTTCAGTTGACCGGGTGCATCAACATCGTTACCGGGAAGATAGGCATTTGTTTCTTGGGCCAGCACCCCTCGCTGGAACCAATAGGTTTCTTGCCCACCTTCAAGCCTCAGAAGCCGACAAAACGCTGCAAGCTTCTCGCCTTCAAGAGAGGTAAATTTCTTCAGTTTCTCGAGGTCTTTCGGATACCGATTGATGGCCTCTGCCGCAGCATCTTCAATCGCTTCCATGAAGTAGGGGTTGATCGGACGATTGGAGACAAAACTGAACTCTATGCGGCCAGCAAGTGCCTCGCCCCCAAGGCGTTGCTCAAGGTCTATATATCTATTGGCAAACCCACGCAGGGTCTTTTCCAAGCCACTGGGGGGCCATGGCTCATGCGTGCGTTGAGTTGAATGCTTAAGCTGGATATATCGAATGAGTGTCGCCGTCTCGACAGCTTCGCTTCCATAATATTCGCCCACATCGATCAGCTCTTCACCGGCCTCCAGCGACTCGCCCGTTGCACTTTCCTTTTCGGAAGCCCCTTCGATAGATATAGCTACCAGTCCTGAGGTCGGCGATAGCAGCAGCAGACAGCGACGGGCAGCCCATAGATAGTGGAACTGATCGCCATCACGGCTGAAACGGACTAAGTCGCTTTTGCTCATAGAAGTTTGATTGCACCGCCTTAACGTGAGAATCGTTGGCTACATTAGCAGGTTGCAAGTCCGATTCGCACCGCTGACGCCATATTTTTGGGTGTTCCCCATGAAGTAAGTCTGGCTCATGGCTCTCTCGAACCATCCATTCCAGGCGCGCCTAACATTCGTGCCTGGGCTGCTTGCGGCATGAGGAATGCTACCAAATCGTCAAGCACGCCGGCAAGGGAACCGGGTTGCGCGGCGACATCGCTCACGAACGCGGCCCATTGCTGACGCTTGACTGCATCTTCGGCGAATGCGCGGGTCAGTGCGTCCGGCGGCTCAACGGGAATTGCAGTTTGCCTGCGGGCGAATGTCGCCGCAATCGCTCGCGCGAGACGATCCCCCGTGAATTCATAGGTGCGGCTTAGAATCCATATATCGTAAATATCCTTCATGCGGCTATTTGCGAGGCCGAGCATCACCATGGCCTGAAATTTCTCGGCGATCACCGTCTCGCGCACATAGGCGCGCAGGCGCGGCGCCGGCAGGTCGAGCAAGACGGGTAACTCAATCTCCTCGAGACCCGGCTCGATGGCGTCGCCAAATCCAATATCGATGACGACGTTCACACGCGCCCCACCCACAACCGCCGTCGTCTTGATGCGGAGTCCACCATACTCCAGCCCCTCCCGGATTTGATCGATTCGCAGAGCCGCTATGTCGATATCGATACCGTCGTCAACCTCCACCGTGCAGATCTCACGAAAGACGTCCAGCATCATCCCCGGATCGGAGTTGCCGAATCCAAGAAAATCGACGTCGCGCGTCTGGCGATGCGGATCGGCGAACCAATTTGTCATCAGCATCGCTCCCTTCAATACGAAATGATCGCGATGCTTTGTGCGGCTGAGGCGATAAAGCAGCCGCTCCAGCACATAGCGCGTGAGCAGCAACTGAAATTGCTGGTTCCGTTGCTTCGCGAGATTGAGCAGGCGCGACCGGACCGAAGCCCCCATGTTACGTATTGGCTTAGCCATTTGCCGTCAGTGTCTCCAGACAGGGTTGGACCGCTTTCCAAACGCCGCCCTCGATCGCGAACCGCGCGATATCGGACGGTGTCGCCTTGCGCTGGCGCAGCGTCTCCTTCAGGCCTTCGATGGCCAGGTCCATTCCGACGCTACGGCGGTAGCGGAACAGATCGGCCACCGTTTTGGCGGCCCCGTATATGCGGACCGGTACGCCTTCGATGGCATGTTCCTCAATGCCGGATGTCAGCACCTTTGGCCCAAACCGGACGAACCGGATCTGCGGTTGATCAATTTGCGGCCGCCAGTCCTTGCGCCCGATCGCCATCCAAATCCTTGGTGGAAGCCTATCGGTCAGGTTGTGGTACGCGAGCGCCGACACCAGGCAGATAACGCCTTTTGGCGCCAGCTTGGCCGCCTCTGCGAGCGAATGATTTGCATCAAGCGGGGCATCCGGAAGCTGATAGAGGCCGCGGCCAAGGCGAACCACCACGCCCTTCCGCTCCAGGCGCGATACCGTCGCGGCGGTGATGCCGGTGGCGGTCAGTTCAGATAGACGCGCCATGCCACGCTGCGATAGCAGCGTGATGACCCGGTCTTGCTGACGTTCGATGTTTGATGCCATGGGTATAATGTGATATGAATCCTCGTGCAATTCAATCATATATAAGAGGATTCATATCATAATCCGCTAAAATGATATAATTCCTTGGATATTTTGTATCATGCTCCGAGGTATTCTATCGGTGTACCGGCTCTGGCAACCGTTCTGCGGCCACCTGTCTCGCAGCAGTATAGATTGTCTGCCGCCTCAGCCCGAGTATCGCCGCCAGGTCCGCGACGGTCAGCCATCTCATATCGGGTGAAAGTTTGAGCGCCATGCCGTCAACTTGGGTCTCACAATCGGGATCAATCATCTGTACGCCGCCTATTCCACACGAGTTGCGCTTGCTTTCCGTCCTCGGACTGGAACAGTGCGGCGCTGATGGGTTCCGGCAGGCTGGGATCGTCAAGACGGACGCGCAGATAGTCCCTGGGGCTTGCGCCGCCGGAGCGCGTCGCCCAGGCGTCGCCGATGCGGGACTGGCCGTGGAACACCCGGAACACTGGGGCGTTCTCGTTGTCGCGGTTATCGTTGGGGACCAGCCGCAGTTTGGCGTTGATGGTCAGGGTGCGGATGGAGCCGGTCCAGCCGCCATCCTTGGCGGGGGTGAATGTGCCGATCACAGACATGGGTTTAATCCTCCTGGCTTGTGGTTGACCTGGATTGAGATGGAGAGCGGCGCGCCGGGCGATGTTGCGCCGTCCCGGCAGTCGCCTCCAATGGCACTTCTTTTCGCGCCCTAGCAAAGCCGCGGTCGCTGTCCAGAAAGCTCGACAGCATGAACGGAACCAGATCGGTAATGGATTCGGCCTCTCCGTAGGTTGCGCGATAGATCGCGGCGTAATCGCGAAGCGCCTGATTGAGATCGGGGCCAAGCGTGATGGTGATCTTGACCGGTGTCCGGTCAGGCAGCTTGCCGAGTTTCAGTCCGGACATGGGCTTGCTCCTTTCATCCGCCATAGGGCCTGAGCACGATATCCTTGTGGACGATGACGCGCAGCGGCCAGCCGGGACGGACGGTGATGGTGGGCTGGATTTGCAAGTTTTTCTCGGTGACGCGCTGACCGGCCTGGTTGACGTTCTGCTGCGTCGATTGCCGGATGGCGCGGACGAGATCACTCTCCTGGCTGCCGAGGCTGAGTTCCGTCCCGGCACCAAGCAGTGTCGAGAGCACCACGCCTTTCAGAAGCCGCCAGGTGTGGTAATCCACGTTGTCTTCCAGCCCGGCGTACCCGGCGGCGTCGGTCGCTGGCAGATTATCGATCTGGATTGATGATCCATCGGGCATGACGATGCGCTGCCACACCAGCAGGGCGCGCGACTGGCCGAAAGCGATAACGCTGTCATAGGCGCCGATCAGGCGCGCGCCCTGCGGAATGAGCAGCGTGCGGCCGGTCACGCTGTCATAGACATTCTCCGTCACCTGGGCGACGGCGAGACCCGGCAGGTCCGAGTTCAGGCCGGTGACGAGACTGGCGGCGATGATGCTGCCCGCCATCACCTGGTAGGGCGATGCCGGTGTCTGCAGCGCATGAGGATTGTAGATGCTCTTCTCGATCGGCTGGTTGAGGAAATCGAGCTTGCGCTGCTGGCTATTCTGATCCCGCTCGGGGTCGAGATTGAGGCGATTGGAATCGGTTGCGGGCGGAAGCTCGCCAGCCACCGGAATGCCCGCGACCTGCTCCGCACCTGATGTGCTGGCCAGGGCAGGCCGGGTGGCGATCTGGAAGAACACGCCCGCTTCGCGCGACTTCTGAACCTGTTGGGCGAGGCGCTGACGCTCGGCCAATGCGTCCTGCTCGTCCATGCTGGCGCCCGGCGCGATTCCAAGCTGCCGCTGGCGTTCCAGAATGGGGCGGCCAAGATCGCCGGGCAGAGGCGGGCCTAATTGCGGGACGGCGGGTTGCGGCGTCTCCCTGCGCATCTGCCCGTAATTGCCCGGCAATGCGGCCAGCCCGTCGGGGGCCGGTTTGTGTTCGGTATTGTAGAGTTCCTGCGGCTGCGGGCCGAGCCGCATGGCCGGACCTTGCAACGCCAGCCAGGTCACTCCGAAGAGCGCGACGCAGGCGGTGGCCGCGATGCCGATCAGCAGCCGCCGCTTGAAACGCACGACACGGCGGGGCGCGGCCTTCAGCAGCAGGGTCTCGGGATCGGCCTTGGGCTGGTCCGGGCGGGACGCAGTGGTTTCTGACATGGCGCTCTCCACTTACCGGCCCATCCGGCGATGTTGACCGTCGCTGGAGCCAACGCCATCGCTGCGGCTGATGCGTACGACCTGTTGTGGATCGCTGCCCAAGCGGAGCTCAGCGGCGGCAAACAGGCGGTCGGCAATGTAGTAGTGGCCGCGAACCCGATAGTTGACGAGCTGATTGTCACCATCCGGCCCGACCACAAAGAGCGGCGGGGCCTCGCCCTGATCGATCCGGGCAGGGAACTCGATATAGACTTTGGCGCCATCATCGAACGCGCGCACCGGCCGCCAGGGCGGATTGCCGCCGGAGATTGCATAGCGGAACTGGAGGTTCTCCAGGGCGATACCAGACGCAAGCGGCGCCGCAGCATCGGCTTGCGTGTTCCGCCGTTGCAACAGGAGAAGGCGGTCCTGAGGATAGGTCCAGGAAATCGCCGCCATCGCGGTGCGCTCCGTGCTTTCAAGCTGCAGATGATAGCTGCGCCGGTCTGTGGTGATGACCAGATTTGTCTTGAGGCCCGGCGCGAAGGGCTTCACCAGCACATGCACCCGTTGGGTATCGCCCGAGCCGCTGGTGGTGTCGCCGATGACCCAGCGCACGGTGTCGCCAGCGGAGACGGCGGTGAGCGCCTCGCCCGGCTGCAGCGCGATATCGCTGACCTGCCCGGGCGCCGCATACATCCGGTACAGCGCACCCTCTGTATACGGATAGACCTGGACGGCGTTGATATAGCCATGCGTGCTCGGTTCCTGCAGCGCCGCCTTGTTTGCGGCCTCTACCCGAACCGTGGGCGGCTGCCTGTCAGGCTTCATCTCGGATGGCGGCGGCTGCAACTGACCCGGTAGCGGCAGCGGCGTGGGAAGCGTCACGATCTCCACCGGCCTCAGTGGCTCCGGTTCCACCAAAGCTTGCTGGAAGCTGCCGCTGTCATAGGCGATCTCCGGCGGCGGCGTCTTGCCAGCGCAGGCGGCGAGCGCCATGGCGGAGACGGATGTGATAAGGACAGAACGGATCGAGACAGAGTGGTTCATTGGGGTGTCCTCCCTTCAGGGGTTGTTGCGGTATCAAGTTCGCGCGACCAGGCGATGGCGTTGACGTAAAGGCCAAGCGGGTTCTTTCTGAGTATGCCGGCGGTGCGCGGCGGCTGGATGATTGTGGTGAGGATGGCGGTCCAGCGCGCCGTGCTGGCGAGGCTGCCACGCTCATAGCTCTGCTCGGTCCACTTCACCTGGAAGGAGGTATCGGACGCGCGCACCACGCTCGTCACCTGTACCGAAATGCTGCGTGTACCGACGTTTAAGAAAGGCTCGCTGGTGCGGGCATAGTCATTGAGAAAAAGCGCGGCCCGGTCAGTTGTGAAGTCATAGGCTTCAAGCCAGTTCTGGCGCACCAGCACCGGGTCTGTGGAGATCGCGCGCACATTGGCGATAAAGCGCGCGAGATGCCAGGCGATCTGGGCATCGTTTGGCTGATAGGATTCGATGGCTGGACCAACCGCGCGCACCTCTCCTAGTCTATCGACCTCGACGACATAGGGCGTAATGCGGCCCTGTGCGGACAACCAAATCATACCTCCGGCAAGACCGGCGCTAAGCGTCAGGCAACCGAACGCCATCAGCCGCCAGTTGCGCGCCTGGACGCGCGATGAACCGATGCGCTCGTCCCAGAGCTGCGCCGCCTTTTGATAGGGCGTGACCGGCTCGGGGGTTTTGCCATAGCGCTGCAGGGTTCGTTTGAACTTCATGAGATTCAATCCTCTGTTTCCTTGAGATCGGGGTTGGCGCCGCCACCGGCCCTGTCGCCATCCTTGATTGCTTGTGTGGTGGCGTGGCGGTGGGCGCGCGAGGCCTGCTCGGCGCGCAAACGCCGCGCCCATTGCGGGGCGCTATCGATGGTGGCAGACGAAGTGTTCGCAGCGGCGCTCGATGCAGTTCCGCCGGAAACCGGACTGCCGCCGGTGGCGCGCCAGGCGGCTTCGCGTCCGGTGCTTGCACTCTGTGACAAGGAATCAGCGGTGCGGCTTGCCATGGAACGTGCGCCCTGTGTAACCGCGCCAACGCCTGCACGCGCGACACCACCGATACCTGCGGCAACACCGCTCAAGCCGGTCGCACCCGACGTGGCTTCTGCAAGCTGGTAGGCGTTCGAAGCGGCCGAACCCATTGCGGTGCCAGCGCGGATCGCCGCCATGCTACTGGGACCAAGCGCGCGAGCGCCACCCATGACGGCGCCGCCCGCCAGCATCGCAGCGCCTGTTGCGGCCCCGACGGTGCCGATAGCGGCGCCAGCGCCAAGTTGCGGCGCGCCGGAGACGAGGCCCGAAGCTATGCCCGGACCGAAGATGCCGAGACCGAACAGCGAGAGCGCCGCCAGCACCAGCGACATGGCCTGGCCAATGTCAGGCTCATGTCCCCGGAGCGCGGTGATGAATTCGCCGAAGAAGCTGGAGCCGATGCCGATGATCACGGCAAGCACCATCACCTTGATGCCGGAGGCGATAACATTGCCGAGAACGCGCTCGGCCAGAAACGCGGTCTTGTTCCAGAGCGCGAAGGGCACGAGCACGAAGCCCGCCAGCGTCGTCAGCTTGAATTCGAGGATGGTGATGAAAAGCTGCACCGCCAGAATGAAGAAGGCGATGATCACGATCACCCACGCGATCAGCAGCACGATGATGGTGAGGAAATTATCGAAAAAGCTGGTGAAGCCGAGCAGTGCGCCGGCCTGTTGCAGCAATGGATGGGCAGCCTCGAATCCCGTGCCCGCGAGGCGGCCAGGTTTGAGCAGATCAGCGGCGGTCAGGCCGCTGGCGGTGGCGTGAAGCCCGAGACCGGCGAAGGAGCCATAGATAATATCGGCCAGCGCGCTGAAATTGTTCAGGATGAGCGCGAAGGCGCCGACATAGAGCACCTTCTTGATGAGGCGTCCGAAGATGTTGGTATCACCATCCATGGCCCAGAACAGGCCCGCCAGGGTGATGTCGATGCCAATCAGGATGGTGGTGAGAAACGCGACGTCGCCCGTCAGCAGCCCGAACCCGCTATCAATATAACGGATGAAGGTCTCCATAAAGCGGTCGATGACGTTGAGATCACCCATGTTGTGAAGCTCCTGCTCCTCCGATCAATTGGCGCTGCGCTGCTAGCGCTGCGTATAAGCCTGCCCCGACCCCAGAAACCGGGTTGCCGCCGCGCGGGCGGCTTCCTCCGCCTGCGCCTTGCGCGCCTGATCCAGCGCTTGCGCGCGATACTGCGCCGCCATTAGGTTCTGGGTCTGAAGCTGCTGCTTGGTGGAAAGCGCGAGCAACTGGTTCGCGGCCTGCTGCGCCTGAAGACTTCCCACGGCGCCTTGGGAAGCCGTCACCAGCTCCGACAGGGTGGCGCCATCGGCCTGCACGTTCTCAACCACCTGCGCCTGTATCCGCATGGTCTGGTGGTAGGCGCTCATCGAATTGCGCCAGCGCGTCATGGCGTCCGCCACGAACTGGTCAGTTGTGACTGTAGCCGCATACTGTTCCGGGAATTGCTGCAGGAAGGCGGCGTCGGTAGCGCTGACTTCGAAGGCGATGCCAGCGGCCTGGTTCATCAGCCCGTCGATGCGCTGCAGCGCGCTGGTGATCTGGCCGAGCGACGAGTAGTCCAGATTCTCAAGGTGCCTCGCCATGTTCTGCAACATGACAGTCTGGTTCTGCAACGCCTGGATCTGGTTGTTGATCTGCTGCAACGCCCGAGCCGCCTGGATGACGTTCTGGGCGTAGTTCGAAGGATCGAACACGGTGATGGCTGCGGCCGGGATGACGGCTGTACCGAGGCTGAGTGAAATCAAGGCCAGAAGTGTTGCAAGCGTCTTGCGCATCATGTTGTTTGCTCCTGTGCGGGGTTGGGAAACTCATTGAGCAGCGCCGCCGCCCATTCGAGACCGCTGGCCCCAAGGAAACCGGCGGCAAAGCGGTCTGCGCCATGCTCCGTCAGTACACGGTCGATACGCACCTGATCGGCTGGTGAAGCGGCGCCGCACAGCGCTAGCGCGATGGGGCCGAGTCCCAGTTCGAACAGCCGGTTGCCGCGCCGCGATTGCAGATAGTAATGCCGCTTCGGCGTTGCGTGCGCGATCAGTTCGATCTGCCGGTCGTTGATCCCGAAACGTTCATAGGCAGACCGCGCCTGTGGTTCGATCGCCCGGTCATTGGGCAGAAAGATGCGCTGCGGGCAGCTTTCGATGATGGCCGGTGCGATGCTGCTGCTGGATATGTCCGCCAGCGATGGGGTGGCGAAGATGACCGATACGTTTTTCTTGCGCAGCACCTTCAACCATTCGCGGATGCGCGCGGCGAACACCGGATTATCGAGATAGACCCAGGCTTCATCGAGGATCAGCAGGGTAGGCTGTCCATTGAAGCGGTCTTCCAGCCGGTGGAAAAGATAGGTCAGGACCGGCAAAACCACGCCGGCTTCGTGCATTAGCTCCCCGGTCTCGAAGCACTGTACATCCGCCAGCGCCAGCCGGTCTTCGGCGGCGTCAAGCAACCGGCCGAACGGACCGTCCAGGGTGTAGGGCATCAGCGCCGCCTTCAGGGCGTTTGATTGCAGCAGCAGCGAAAGGCCGGTGAGCGTGCGTTCTTCCATTGGCGCCGTGGCGAGATTATTGAGCGCCGACCAGACGGATTCTTTCACCTCCGGGGTGACGGTGACGTTCTCATGCGCCAGCAGCGCGCCAATCCATTCGGCGGCCCAGCTGCGTTCCGCGGACACATCGATGCCGCGCAACGGCTGGAAGGCGAGCGACCCGTCCGGTCCCAAAGCGTGATGCGCGCCGCCCATGGCGAGCACAGCGGCGCGCGCGGAATTGCCCTTGTCGAAGATGGTGATCTGCGAACCGGCATAGCGGCGGAACTGCAGCATCAGCAGCGCCAGCAGCACGGACTTGCCAGCGCCCGTCGGACCGACCACCAGCATGTGCCCGACATCGCCGACATGGGTGGAAAGCCGGAATGGCGTTGCGCCGGAGGTCTCGGCATAGAGCAGCGGCGGCCCGTCCAGATGTGCGTTGCGCACCGGGCCGGCCCACACGGATGACAGCGGCATCAGATGCGCGAGATTCAGCGTGTGGACAAGCGGCTGACGCACATTGGCGTAGACATGACCGGGAAGCGATCCGAGCCAGGCTTCCACCGCATTGACGCTCTCGCGGATGCAGGTAAAGCCAAGTCCGTTGACGATGCGCTCGACGGCGCGGACTTTTTCGTCCGCCAGTTGTCGGTCACCATCCCAAACCGTGATCGTGGTGGTGAGATAGCCGAAGGCGACATGATCGCCGCCCAGCGCCTGCAGCGCAAGATCGGCGTCGGCCACTTTATTGTCGGCGTCGGAGTCGAGAAGCTGGACTGGTTCGTTGTAGAGCACTTCGCGCAGCAGCGCTGTAATCGACTTGCGCTTGGCGAACCATTGCCGCCGCAGCTTTGTCAGCGTCCTGGTTGCTTGCGATTTGTCGAGGGCGATAAACCGCGTCACCCAGCGGCAGGAGAAATCCTGATGGTTGAGCGCATCGAGAATGCCGGGCCGGGTCAGATTCGGGAAACCCAATATGGTCAGGGTGCGGAGATGCTGGTCACCCAGCATCGGCTCGATGCCGCCGCTTAATGGGGTATCGGCAAGAATGCCGTCCAGATAGACCGGCGTGTCGGGAACGGCGATGCGGTGCCGCCGCAAGGAGATCGTGCCGTGCAGGTAGCTCAGCGTCTCGCTATCATCGAGCGGCCGCACCTCTGGCATAAAGCCGGCCAGCAGATCGAGGGCGCGGCCGGTCTCGGCGATGAACCCGGCCAGGTCCTGGCGCCAGTCGCGTCCCTTCTCCTTGCCGTGGGTCTCCAGCAGCGCCCGCTCGGCCTGGGCTTGCCCGTCGGCAGGCGGCATATAAAGCAGTGTCACGTGATAGGCGCTCTCGAAATGCCGCCGGCGCTGTCCCTCAAAAGCCGCGCGCCGTTCTTGATCGACCAGCCAGGACGCCGGATCGGGAAAGATGGATTCGGGATAACCAAGCGCTTCGATCCGCTCCGCGTCGAAAAAAAGCGCCCAGCCCGAACCAAACCGGCGCAGCACATTGTTCGCCCGGGCGCACGCCCCGACCAGTTCCGCCTCGGTCGCGCTTTCAAGATCGGGGCCACGAAAACGCAAGGTCCGCTGAAAACTGCCATCCTTGTTGAGGACAACACCGGGCGCCACCAGCGCCGCCCAGGGCAGATGATCAGCGAGCCGGTCGGCCTTGTTGCGGTATTCGGCGAGGTTCAGCATGACCACCACGCCTTCTGGCGGAGGTGGCGCGCCAGCACCGGCGCGAAGTCCGGATCGCGTTTGGCGGCGAACACCGCCAGTGAATGGCCTGCTATCCAGATGACCAGCCCGGCGATCCACATCTGCAAGCCCAGCCCCAGGGCGGCGGCGACCGTGCCGTTGACAATGGCGATGGTGCGAGGAGCGCCGCCAAGGAGGATTGGCTCGGTCAGCGCACGGTGCAGCGGCGCTTCGAAACCCGGAATATGGTTGTCGGTCAGATTGCGCATCAGACCAGCGCCCCGCCGCCAAACGAGAAGAAGCTGAGGAAGAACGAACTCGCCGCAAAGGCGATGCTGAGCCCGAAGACGATCTGGACCAGCCGCCGGAAACCGCCGCTGGTCTCGCCGAAGGCCAGGGTCAGGCCGGTGGTGATGATAATGATCACCGCGATGATCTTGGCCACCGGCCCCTGCACGGAATCGAGAATCTGCTGCAGCGGCGCCTCCCACGGCATGCCGGAACCGGCGGCGTGCGCCGCGCCGCAGAACAGCAGCGTGATGGCGATGGCGCAAGCGAATGACCGAAAGAGACGATGCGTTGAAAGGGGCGTGTACGGATGCATGGGGCTTTCTCCTTGTCAGGGGTTATGAAGGTGATGAGGTGTGATCCCGGTGAGGGTGTAGTCGCCGTTGGCGTCGAGGCCCGTGACCTCGGCGATGGTCTCAATGCGCCGTCCAACGCCACGGCCCTGAATGAAGATGACGAGGTTGATGGCCTCAGCGATCAGCCGCCGGGGAACGATGACGACGCTCTCCTGCACCAGCTGTTCGAGGCGATAGAGCGCAGACCGGGCGGAGTTCGCATGCACCGTGGCGATGCCGCCGGGGTGGCCGGTGTTCCAGGCTTTCAGCATGTCGAGGGCTTCCGCGCCCCGCACCTCGCCGACAATGATGCGGTCGGGACGCAACCGAAGCGTCGAGCGCACCAGATCCGCCAAACTCACGGCGCCGGGCCGGGTGCGTAACGCCACGCAATCGGGCGCCGCGCATTGCAACTCGCGGGTGTCCTCGATCAGGATCACGCGCTCGTCGAGCTTGGCGACTTCTGCAAGCAGCGCATTGGCGAGCGTCGTCTTGCCCGAACTGGTCCCGCCCGCGATCAGCAGATTGCGCCGGTCCCGGACGGCCCGGCGCAGCGTCCCGGCCTGGAGTGGAGTGACGATGCGGTCGGCGGCATAATCGTCCAGCGTGTAAACTTTCGCTGCGGGCTTGCGGATCGCGAAGCAGGGCGCGGTGGAAACTGGCGGCAGAATGCCCTCGAAGCGTTCGCCGCTGAGGCCATCATCACGCGGCGGCAGTTCGGCGCTAACCACAGGATTGCCCGCATGGACCTCTGCGCGAATGTGACTCGCGACCAGCCGGATGATGCGCTCGACCTGGGCAGGCTCCAGCCGTTCGCCGGTGTCGATGCGTCCTTCACCCAGCCGGTCGAGCCGCAGGCTGCCGTCGGGATTGACCATCACCTCGATGACGAGCGGATCGGCGAGCGCTGCCGCAATCGCCGGTCCCATGGCGGTGCGCAGCATGGCGCGGCGGCGGTCCTGCGCTTGCGTGTTGGAGGTGCTGCTCATGGCGTTTCTTCTCCATCCGTTTTGCTGCTGAGCGAGTGGCCGCCATCGGCGATCTGGCGGCCGACCTGATCGACGAAAGCCTGAAAGCGGTCGCGGCCGATAGCGCGCGCCGCCGGGTCGGGTTCCGGCAAGGATGCGGTGACGGTGAGCTGGTAACGCACGAACAGCGCCAGGCTTTCCAGCAGCACCTGGCCATCACGCTCGATCCGGTTAAGCTGGGCGGTAATCCGGTTGAGACGCAGTCCGAAGCGATCATCCAGTTCCTGGGCGCCGCGGCGGTTCAGCCACGCCGCCACCGCATCGGCCAGAATGGCGGACTTGGACGCGCCGGGCTTGGCCGCCAACGTCTCCAGCTTTTCGCTGAGATCGGCGTCGAGAAACAGCTGATGGCGGATTTTGGATCGCTTCACGATAGCTGTTCCTTAGAAAGACGGCAGCAGGTCATCGCCACGACCAGAGCCTTCATTGATGGCGTGCGCGCGCACGATTGCGCCAAGGCCGCGCAGCCGGTCCATGGCGCGTTTGTCGGCGGCGGTATCGGACTCGTCCTCGGTCAGCCCAAGATCGGTTTCATGTTCGGGCGCGGCTGGCTTGACGACGCCCTCTTCCGGCAGGCCGGGATGGCGCTGCTGCTGAATCCCGCCCTCGTCTTCGGCAAGGCCGTCTTCTGCATCGGCTGCGGCGGCAAGGCGGATATGCAGGCCGCGCACCTGCCCGCCCCAATCATCGGGACGCGGCGCGGGCCTATCCCGATATGCGCCGCCGCCCAACACCGGCGCCTCCGCGATCCGGGAGATGAAATTGCGGTCCTCGTAATAACGCAGCTTTTTGGCCCGGATTGGCGCAAGACCTGAGACCAGCACCAGCTCGTCGGCCGGCGGCAATTGCATCACTTCGCCCGGCGTCAGTAATGGCCGCGCGGTCTCCTGGCGGCTGACCATGACGTGGGAAAGCCACGGCGCCAGACGATGGCCGGCATAGTTGCGTTGCGCGCGCAGTTCGGTCGCCGTGCCGAGCGCATCGGAGATGCGTTTCGCCGTGCGCTCGTCATTGCTGCTGAAGGCAATGCGCACATGGCAATTGTCGAGGATGGCGTTGTTCTCGCCATAGGCTTTGGAAATCTGATTGAGCGATTGCGCAATCAGATAAGCGCGGATGCCGTAACCGGCCATGAAGGCGAGCGCGGTCTCGAAAAAATCAAGCCGCCCAAGTGCCGGAAACTCGTCGAGCATCATCAGAAGCTGATGCCTGCGGCGCTTGCCGGGATCGCCTTCCAGCCTCTCGGTCAGCCTGCGGCCAATCTGGTTCAGCACCAGCCGCACCAGCGGCTTGGTGCGCGAGATGTCCGACGGCGGAATAACGAGATAGAGCGAAACCGGCTGCAATGCGTCGACCAGGTCGGTGATGCGCCAGTCGCAGGCCGCCGTCGTTGCCGCCACTGTTGGATCGCGATACAGGCCAAGAAACGACATGGCGGTGGACAGCACGCCGGAGCGTTCGTTCTCCGACTTGTTCAGCACCTCGCGCGCCGCCGACGCCACCACCGGATGAACCTGGGGATGATCGGGCGTGCCGAGATGATTGGTCGCCATCATCCGCCGCAACGTGTGGGCGAACGAGCGTTGCGGATCGGACAGAAAAGTGGCGACGCGGGCCAGCGTCTTGTCTTCCTCCGCATACAGAACATGCAGAATGGCGCCGACCAATAGCGAATGGCTGGTCTTCTCCCAATGGCTGCGCCGTTCGAGCGCGCCTTCCGGGTCGACCAGGATGTCGGCGATGTTCTGGACGTCGCGAACCTCATCCGCTCCCTTGCGCACTTCCAGCAGCGGGTTGTAGCGCGCCGAACGCGGATCGGTCGGATTGAACAGCAGGCAGTGCGAGAAACGCGACCGCCAGCCGGCGGTCAGCTGCCAGTTCTCGCCCTTGATGTCGTGAACGACGGCCGATCCGGTCCATGACAGGAGTGTGGGAATAACCAGGCCAACGCCCTTGCCCGAGCGCGTCGGCGCGAAGGCCATGACATGCTCTGGTCCGTCATGGCGCAGATATTGGCCGCCGAGCCGCCCGAGGAAAACCCCGGCGGCGCGCAACAGGCCCGCCTGCTCAATCTCACGCTTGTTCGCCCAGCGCGAGGAGCCATAGGTGGTGACAAGCCGGTTCTGCCGCGCCCGCCACAGCGAACCGGCAACGGCGGCGGCGCAGCCCATGAAACCGCTCGCGCCCGCCAGCATTCCGGCGCGATCGAAAATGTGCGGCGCGTAAGCCTCATAGGCGTACCACCACTCAAACAGCTTCCAGGGTTGATAGACGGGCGTGCCAAACAGCACGGCCCAGGGCGCGCCCAGTTGCGCCTGATAGCCAAGCTCGGCGGCTGCCCATTGCGTCGCCGCCCAAACGCCCGCGATCACAATCGCAAAAACAATCAGAATCTGGCCGGTAAGAAGCCTGGTTGGGGTCATGTGCCTCGTTCCAAAACATGCGCGGCATGAACACCGCAACATCGGAACAAAGGTCAGGCAGAACGCCAGAATCGTAAATCGCGTTTATTTACGATCTATTCCCCTGTGACACGCTCTTGTGGAAAATGCGTAATAGAAACATTAAGCGGTCTACTCGCCTCCTTCACTTGGTTACAGGCATTTCCTTCCGAACCAGATAGTCTTCGAGAACTCCCACAATGCCGTCCAGTAGTGGCTTAAATCCAGAAAAGTCAATCACATCGGCATTCTTCTTAACAACCCTCTCTGCGAATATCAGTTTACCATACTTATCCTCTGCATCATGCTCCTTGTCGGGATCAAATGACTTCCCACCAACTTTCGTTTGGAGGAGTACTGGATCAAACAGATCTTCAATACGTGAATTCTGGGCTGGCCCATTCCTCCTCGGAGTCAATATGAGATAGAGATTTTTGCAAATGTGATAAGAAAGTTCCTCAGATGCGTTTGAGATCAGACTCCCGCCATTTTTTTTCGCTTCTTTGAGGACATTCACTGCTCCGTCGTCATTATCGACAATCAAGATTACAGGGTGGGCAAGAGGAGTGTGACTAAATCCATTGAGCATTTTTTTGTAAGTCGCGATAAGTTTCGTGAAAGCGCCGGTGCCATTGCCAATATCCAGGACGTCCTGGACCGTGCGTGTGTAGTTCATGAAGCGCACAGACGAAGAAAATTTCCCATCCACGACACGACCCAATTGTGGATAGAGAACTGTCAACTGCTTGATCGCGGCGCGCAGGTATATTGAATCAGTTTTTCCCTCTGGTACGATTAATGGTTTCTGTAGAGCTACGAAATTCTTGTATAGCAAGTATTGTCGGTACAATTTCAATGATGAAGGCCGTTCTTTATCGCTAGAGCGGTTTGCATTTTGATTGAATCTAGGGATTCCCAAATCGTTTGATTTGTGATTCAAGATTGCTGCTGGGTATGGAGGCCAGCAGCGATGGCGAAACCTTATTCGATGGACCTTCGGGAA
>Ga0268299_1002433_pt1 | contig 22292 bp, 20 predicted proteins | sample NOBtaG_FD_193484 | JGI IMG/M metagenome (GOLD analysis project Ga0268299, IMG submission 193484) | Activated sludge microbial communities from bioreactor in Nijmegen, Gelderland, Netherland - NOB reactor | ecosystem: Engineered > Bioreactor > Aerobic > Activated sludge | place: Netherlands... | reverse complement strand
GCCCACCCGAGGGCTTGTGGTTGTAGAAGCGCGGCACCTGGCCGACGTCGCGGGGAAGGGTCACCGGCAACCGCCCGGAGGGATTGCAGTCGCCGAACAGTACCTCGGCGACGGCCGTGCCGCCCTCCTCGCCCGGCAGCCACGCCTCCACCAGAGCAGCCGCGTGCGCGGCGATCCAGGGGAGCGCCAGCGGCCGGCCGTTGAGCAGCACCACGACCACCGGGGTGCCGGTGGCGACGATGCGCTCGACCAGTTCCTGCTGGACGCCCGGCAGACCGAGACCGGCGCGGTCGACCGACTCGCCGCTGGTGCAGCCGTCGACCAGCCCGGAGCGGTCGCCCACGACCACGATCGCGACCTCGGCCCGCTGCGCCGCCGCGACCGCCTGGTCGAAGCCGCTGCGATCCTCGCCGGTCACGTCGCAGCCGCGAGCGTGGAGGACCTCGGTCGCAGCCGAGACGCGCGCGCGGATGGCCTCGAGCACGCCGACCATGGCCGGGAAGTGCTGCGCCAGGTCCACCTGGCCGGCGGGCCGCGGCGAGAGGTCCCCCTCGCGCACCGGCCCGAACATCATCTCCAGGTGGGCGGGGTAGTGGTAGTCGCCCTGCAGCAGCCGAATGCTGTCTGCGCCCGGGCCGATCAGGGCGAGCGCGCGCAGATCCTTGCGCAGCGGCAGAACGCCGCGGTTGCCGAGCAACACGATCGAGCGCCGCGCCAGCTCGCGCGCCAGGGCGCGTTGCGGCGGCGTGTCGAACACCCGCGGCGCCGCGTCGGCGTCGACGTACGGGTTCTCGAAGAGGCCGAGCTGGAGTTTCATCCGCAGCAGCCGGCGCACGGCGGCGTCGACCAGCGCGACGTCGACCTCGCCCGCCGCGATCTTGCGCGCCAGCGCCTCGCCGTAGCAGTGCGTCGCCGGCAGCTCGACGTCGATGCCCGCCTCGAGCGCCAGGCGCCCGGCTTCGCCCTCGTCGTCGGCGACGCGGTGGTAGCTCATCAGCGTCGCCACCGTGAAGTAGTCGCTCACCACGACACCCTCGAAGCCCAGGGTGTCGCGCAGCAGATCGCGCAGGACCTCGCGCGAGGCTCCGACGGGGATGCCGTCGATCTCGCCGTAGGAGTTCATCATCGACGCCAGACCGGCCTCGCGGATCGCCGCCTCGAACGGCAGCGCGTAGATCTCGAGCATCTCGCGCCGGCCGAGGTGCGCCGGCGCCCAGTTGAGCCCGCCCTCGGAGGCGCCGTAGCCGAGGAAGTGTTTGCCGGTGCAGACGATGCCGCGCGCGAGGTCGTCGCCCTGCACGCCGCGGACGTAGGCGATGCCCAACTGCGAGATGAGGTAGGGGTCCTCGCCGAACGTCTCCTCGGTGCGGCCCCAACGCGGGTCGCGTGCGACGTCGAGAACGGGGGCGAGCGTGTGGTGCCCGCCGGCGGCGCGCATCTGCGCGCGGATGACCTCGCCCATGCGCTCGACGCGCGCCGGATCCCAGGTGCTCGCGAGGCCGATGGCCTGCGGGAAGCAGGTGGCGTCGCGCGCGGTGTAGCCGGCGCAGCTCTCCTCGTGGATGATGGCCGGGATGCCGAGGCGGGTCTCCTCGCGCAGGAACTTCTGGATGGCGTTGGCGAAGGCGGCGCTCTCGGCGGGGCGCAGCACGGTCGCTCCGCCGATGCGGGTCACGTGCCCGATGCCGTGCCGCAGCTTCTCTCGCGCGCGCCCGATCGCCAGCCCACCGCCGTCGGCCAGCAGGCTGGTCGACCAGACGCAACCGATCTGGGCGAGCTTCTCCGCGAGCGTCATGCGCCCGAGGAGATCGTCGAGCCGCTCCTCGAGCGGGGCGGCGGGGTCGCGGTATCGCTCGGCCATCGTGCGTCCTCCCGCGGTCAGTGGAACACCCGCGTGACGTCGAAGTAGATCTTCTGGTCGCGCTCGCACTCCGGGCAGTGCAGCACGACGACGCGATAGCGGCGCGCCTCGATCTCGCGCGAGTCCTCGCCGCGCATCACCAGCGCTTCGCCGCAACCGCACTGTCGCCGCCCGGCGATGCGGTCGATCTGGTCGAAGCGCCGGACCGGAATCGCGTTGCGCAGGCTGGCGCCGGCACGGCGCGCCTCCTCGCGCGCCGTGCGCCAGCGGCGGTATCCGACCGCAGCGACGGCGAAGATCACCGCCAAGCCGATCGCGATACCGCCGAACACTCCCTACAGATCCGTCATCCCCAGCTTGGGCGCACCCACCAGACACGCCATGTTGCCGGCGGGGTGGCGGTTCTCGTACATCATCTGGTGCACCGTGCCGATGTCCTCGAAGCCGTAGGCCTTGGAGAGACAGGGATCCACCTTGCCGGCGACCACCAGATCGTTGAGCGCCTTCGCCTGCTCGTCGTTGGCGAAGTGCGACCCCTGGAAGCGCTTCTGCCGCATCCAGAGGTAGCGCAGGTCGGCGACCGCGTTGTAACCGGTGGTGCCGGCGCAGATGACCACCATGCCGCCGGTGTCGCACACGAAGATCGAGGTCGGCACCGTGTCCTCGCCGGGATGCTCGAAGACGATGCGCGGGCTCTTGCGCTCGCCGACGACGTCCCAGATCGCCTTGCCGAAGGCGCGCGCTCCGGCCGCCCACTTGTTGTAGGCCTCGTTGTCCTTCCAGTGCGGCATCATGCCCCAGTGGTCGAAGTCCTTGCGGTTGATGCAGCCCTTGGCGCCGAGCTTGATGCAGTAGTCGAACTTCGTCGGATCGGAGACCACCGCCACCGGAATCGCGCCCTGCTCGCGCGCGATCTGGATCGCCTGGCAGCCGAGGCCGCCGGTGCCGCCCCAGATGAGCACGACGTCGCCCTTGCGCACGGTGTGCGGCGGCCACGCCATCAGCATCCGGTAGGCGGTGGCGCCGACCAGCATGTAGGCGGCCGCGGCCTCCCAGGTCAGGTGCTTGGGCTTGGGGAGGAGCTGGTGGTCCTGCACCTTGGTGAACTGCGCGAAGCTGCCCCAGTTGGTCTCGTAGCCCCAGATCCTGAAGGACGGGGCGTACATCGGGTCTTCGCCGGCCTTCACCACCGGGTCGTTGCGGTCCCAGATGCCGCAGTGCGCCACGACGCGGTCGCCGACCTTGACGTTCTTCACGTCGCTGCCGACCGCGTAGACGATGCCGGAGGCGTCGCTGCCGCCGATGTGGAACGGGCTGTCGTCGTACTTCGACTTCAGGCGCGCGCCGATGACGTCGACCGGCGTGCCGAGCGAGGCCCAGACGTTGTTGTAGTTGATGCCGGCCGCCATGACGTACACCAGGCACTCGTCGGGCTTGAGCGACGGCACCGGGATCTTCTCGACCCGGAAACCCTTTTCGGGCGGGCCGAAGCGATCCTGGCGGATCACCTGGGCGTACATCTGCTTGGGAACGGTGCCGATGGGGGGCACCTCGCCGATCTCGTAGATCTCCTTCGCGCTCATGTGAGAAAGCTCCTGGTGGGGAAGTGGCGATTCGTCTAACCCGCGCCCCCGGGCAGCGCAAGCGACCCTGTGGAGTGCCGCGTGCAGCGCCGCTCTGGATGAATGGTAGGCGAACGATCCAGAGCGGCGGCGACCGGCGCGCTCCAGATCTCAGCGCCGCAGGAGGTCGGAGTAGGAGGCGCGGATGAGATCGGTCGGCGCGACGGCCAGCGCCGCCAGCAGGCGGTCGACCTGGGCGCGACACGCCGCATCGTCGTGCTCGGCGTCGACCACCGCTTCGAGCTCGAGGAACGTGCCGAGGTGGTCGACCTCGTCCAGGTGGACGCGGACGTTGTCGAGCAGGTGGACCTCGCGCCGCTTGCGCACCACCACCACCGGCGGCGACTTCGGCACCAGGCACAGACCGGCCTCCTCGTCGCGCACCGGGGTGACCTGGTACTCGCTCAGCCGCACGCCCTCGGTCTCGGGGCGGTGGTAGTGGATCATCTCCGCGCGCCCGCCGGCGACGCTGCGGAGCTTCACCCGCCGCGACCCGTCGATCTCGTAGTAGCGGTCGACCTGCTCCTCGACGGCGGCAAAGCGCGCCCCGAGCGCGACCACCATCGCCCGCAGCGCCGCCAGGTCCGCCACCCTCGCCTTGATCTCGACGTTTCTCACGACCGGCCCTTATCGCCTTTCTCTTTGACTGGCCACGCGGCCTGTGGCTTCTAGCGCGCATGCTGGCCGCCTACTGCACGCAACCGGGGACGCTCGAGCTGAGGGAGGTGCCGCGGCCGGAGCCGGCGCCCGGCCACGTGGTGGTCAAGGTGCGCAACTGCGGCATCTGCGGCAGCGACCTGCACTACTGGAGCGGCGGCTTTCCGGTGCCGTCGGTCTGCCCGGGACACGAGATCGCGGGCGAGGTCGCCGAGGTCGGCCAGGGCGTCACCGGCCTCGCGCCGGGCGACCGCGTCGCGGTCGAGCCCGCGATCACCTGCGGTCGCTGCGCCGGCTGCCGCGTCGGCGACTACCAGCTCTGCCGCGAGTTCCGAGTGCTCGGCACCCACCAGGACGGCGGCTTCGCCGAGTATCTGCACATGCCGGAGTACGCGCTCTTCCGCCTGCCCGACCAGGTCGACTGGGCGACCGCGGCGTTGACGGAGCCGCTCGCCGTCGGGGTGCACGGCGCGCGACTGGGCCAGGTCCGCCTCGGCGACCGCGTCCTCGTCCTCGGCGCCGGCACGATCGGCCTGCTGGCCGCCCTGGCGGCCGTCGAGGCCGGCGCGGCGGAGGTCCTGATCACGGCGCGGCACCCGCACCAGCGAGCCGCAGCCGAGCGATTCGGCGCGCGGCCGTTCAGCGAGGGCCGCGAGGATCTCTCCTCCTACGTCTTCGAGCATCCGGTCGACGTGACCATCGAGACGGTGGGCGGCACCGCGGACACGCTCAACCAGGCGCTCTACTCGACTCGCGCCGGCGGCGCGGTGGTCGTGTTGGGCGTCTTCACGACGCAGCCGCAGATCAACGCCGTGGTGCTGATGCTCAAGGAGATCCGCATGATCGGCTCGCTGATGTACGGCAGGCACGGCACGCGCGCCGACTTCGACGTCGCGCTCGACGTGCTGGCGCGGCGCGCCGCCGACATGTCGCACCTGATCACCCACGCCCTGCCGCTGGCCGAGATCGGCGAGGGCTACCGCATCGCGGCCGACAAGAGCCGGCAGTCGATCAAGGTCACGATCACCCCCTGACCAGGAGAGAGCACACCGAGGGGGGGACACCCCTCTGCGCCCTCTCCTCTATTCCTCGACCACCAGCACCGGCCGCAGGATCTCCTCCGGGATGTCCTCCACGAAGCGCGAAGGCTTGCCGAGCACCATGCCGGTCGCGCGGTCGAAGACGTTGAGCGGGTAGGAGAGGTAGAGCTTCTCCTTGGCGCGCGTGGTGGCGACGTAGAACAGCCGTCGCTCCTCCTCCATCTCGTCCTCCTTGCCGAGGTTGTAGAAGGACGGGAAGCGGCCCTCGAGCGCCCACAGGAGGAAGACGCTGTGCCACTCGAGGCCCTTGGCGGAATGGATGGTCGAGAGCGTCAGCAGGCCCTCGTCGTCGGCGTCGCTCGCCAGGCCGTCGCCGATCGCGTCGCCCGGCGGCTCGAGCGCCATGTCGGCGAGCAGGTTCTCCAGGCTCGCGAAGCGGGCGGCGATGGCGGCGAACTGCTCCAGATCGCGCTGCCGCTTGGGGAAGTCGTCGGGGTAGGTGCGTTTGAGGAGGGCGTCGTAGTAGGCCGTCACCGCCTGCACCTGCTCGGCGGGCGAGCGGATCTCCGCCGTGCGCCGCAGCAGGCCCGCGAGCGCCGCCATCTCGGTGCGATTGCCGCGGCGCGCCTGCTCGAGTAGCGAGGCGGGATCGGCGGCGGTGCCGAGATCGCGCGTCAACTCGACCGCGGTCTTCGGGCCGACGCCGTCGATCAGCCGCAGGACGCGGAACCAGGAGACCGCGTCGAGCGGGTTGGCGAGCACGCGCAGGTGGGCCAGCACGTCCTTGACGTGCGCCGACTCGACGAACTTGAAGCCCCCCCGCTTGACGAACGGGATGTCGCGGCGCGCCAGCTCGAGCTCGAGGTCGAAGGAGTGGAAGCTGGAGCGGAACAGCACCGCGATCTCGTGCAGCGGCACGCCCTCCTCGCGCAGCTCCAGGATGCGCTGGCAGACGAACTGCGACTGCTGCTGCTCGCTGTGCGTCGCCACCAGCAACGGCGCATCGCCGCCGCCGCGGCGGGTGAAGAGCCGCTTGGTATAGCGCTCCCGCGCCTTCTCGATGATCGCGTTGGTCGCGTCGAGGATCGCCTGGGTGCTGCGGTAGTTCTCCTCCAGGGCGATCACCCGCGTACCCGGGAACAGGCGCGGGAAGTCCATGATGTTGCGAAAGCTCGCGCCCCGGAAGGCGTAGATGCTCTGGGCGTCGTCGCCGACCGCCATGACGTTGTCGTGCTCGCTCGCCAGCAGGCGCACGATCTCGGCCTGCAGGCGGTTGGTGTCCTGGTACTCGTCCACCATGATGTAGCGGTACTGTTGCCCGAGACGCTGGCGCGCCGCATCGCTCTGCGCCAGCAGGTCGCGCAGCTTCACCAGCAGGTCGTCGTAGTCGAGCAGCTTCTGCCGCTGCTTGTACTCGCCGTAGGCGCGGCGCAGCGACTCCAGGCTGTCGACGTGATCCAGCAGGTGGACGTACTCCTCCTCGATCAACGAGGGCAGATCGACTGCCTTGTTCACCGCCATGCTGAGGATGGAGGCGATCGTCTGCTTGCGCGGGAAGCGCTTCTCCGCCTTGTCGAGGCCGAGCTGCGCCCGCACGATGTCGATCACGTCCTCGGCGTCGCCGCGGTCGAGAATGGTCGCCGAGCGCGCCACGCCGATCAGCTCGCCGTGGCGGCGCAGAACCAGGTTCGCGAACGAGTGGAACGTGCCCCCCGCGACCTTGTCGCAGCGGCCGTCGAGCAGGTGGCTGGCGCGCCGCAGCATCTCGCCCGCCGACTTGCGGGTGAAGGTGAGCAGCAGCACGCGCGCCGGGTCGACGCCGCTCTCGACCAAGCGCGCGACGCGGTACACCAGGGTGCGCGTCTTGCCGCTGCCCGCGCCCGCGACCACCAGCACCGGTCCTTGCAGCGCCACCACCGCCGCGTACTGCTGCGGGTTGAGCACGCGCGCGTAGTCGATCTTGAAGTCGTGCGTCGGCTGGGCGCCGGGTTCGCGCCGCAGGACGTAGCGCTCCACCTCAGTGCCCTCCCGCCGCGGGCGCGTCCGCCCCGGCCAGCGCGCGCATCGTCGCCAGGGCCCAGCTCTGATGGTGCCGCTGCTCGTCCGGCGGGTAGCGGTGCTCCGTTCCCCAGACGCAGGCGAGGCGACTGTGGCAGCCGTCGCCGCAATCGCCGCTCGCGACACGGTGCGCGATGCACTGTGGCACCTGCCAGCCCGACGCGTCGACCGCGCCCACCGGGCACGCGGCGGTGCAGGGCCGGGCGCACGTGGGGCAGGGATCGAACGCGAGCGCCGGCGAGGGCGGCAACTCGTCGGGCAGCAGGACGGCGGCCCGCAGCGCGAACCAGGGGCCGAACTCGGGATGCAGCAGGATGCCGAGCAGGCTGCGGACGCCGAGCCCGGCGCAGGTGGCGAGATGCGCGAACGACAGCGGCACGTCCGGCGCGCTGGCCGCGCTCGGCATCGCCCCGGGCGACACCGCGGCCGGCGCGCAACGGTGCGGATAGGCGAGCAGCGCGGCGTGCGGCGCGAGCAGGTCCGCGACCAGCGCCGGCAGCTGCTCCTCGACGAAGGCATCGAGCGCGACTGGGCGCTCGCCCGCCGCGGCCCGGGCGGCGCGCCAGAACGCCCGGCCGCCGCTGCCGACCACGATCGCACTGCGCATCGCCGGCCAGCGCCCGCCGACGCGATACGGCTTCGGAACGACCGCATCGTACTGGCGCAGCGACGCGACGCCGATCAGGTTGAGGCCGATCGGCTCGAGCCGTCGCCCTAGGGCTCGGGGCAAGGCCGGTTCCATCGGGGTCGTATAGCAGGCGCCGAAACTCTAGCGCGAGTGTCGCCGGGAGGGCAGAATCCGCCGCATCCGTTCGAGAGTCGATGTCGCACAGGGAGTCCGAGGAGATCGCCGCGCAGCTCGACCTGCGGGGCGTCCGCTGCCCGCTCAACTGGGCGCGTGCGCGTGTGCGCCTGGAGGATCTCGCCCGTGGCGCGCGCCTCCGCCTGATCGTCGACGACCCACGGGCGGTGCGCGACATACCGCGCGCCGCCGAGGCCTGCGGCCACGCCGTCGCGGAGGTGGTCGAGGTCGCCGGCGGCCGCTGGCGCATCGACATCCTCAAGTAGCACCCCAGCTTCATTCCGCGCTTGCATCTGTGCTACAGCGCTGCTCTCGTGGCCGAAGCCCAGGGTCGAGGATTCGGCGGACAAAGAGAGCGCGTGTGGGTGTTTCCGAGAATGAGGGGAGAGGATCCCTGGGGCTGAGGCTCGCCGCCTTTGCGGTATTCCTCGCCTGCGCGACGACGGCGGCGGCGCAGACGTCGACCCGCACCCCCACCCGCACGCCGACGCCGACGCGCACGCCGTCCGAGACCCGCACCCGGACCGCGACCGCCACCCCCATCCCGACTTCGACCGTCACCTCGACGCCGACCAGCACCGGCACCTCGACCCCCTCGCCGGTGCCCACCTGCGGCGACGACGAGGTCGCCGAGGGCGAGACCTGCGACGACGGCAACGCCTTCGGCGGCGATGGCTGCTCGGCCAACTGCACCGACGAGACCAGCCGCGTCTTCGCGATCGCGCCCGCGATGAGCGAGTTCCGCCTGCAGACCCTCAACGCCACGGTCGACGCCGTCCCCTCGACGCTGGCGGCGGAGATCACGCTGATCACGGGCGCGCCGGGGCCCGACGGGCGCATCGCGGTCGCCATTCCCGCCGGCGGGGTCGAGTTCGGGCCGGTCGAGACGGCGAGCGCCTGCACCTGCATCCGCGCCCTACCGATCGCCAGCCGCTTCGGCCCGGGCAATGCCGGCGCCGGGTTCATCGGTTGCGGCAACGGACTCGGGCCGGTCGGCTTCCTGCTCGAGCAGGATCACGACACCGGCGACGTCGACCCCGAGTGTGTCGCGGAGGACCCGCAGACGCTGGAGGGCGCCTGCCGCGAGAACGGCGAGAACGAGCCCCTGTGCAACCCGCGCTCGCCCCACGACGGCGCCTGCAACGGCCCGCTCGAGATCGCACCCGGCACTGGCGGCCCCGCCGGCTCGGCCAGCTTCGAGATCGCGCTGTCGGTGTCGGTGCTGACCGCGACCACCGCCGCCGGCTGCGACCCGCACCCCGGCGACCCCTCGTATGGCCCGGACGGGCTGCCCTGCACCGATGACGACCCCGGCCAGCGTCTGGTGCGGATCGTGCCGATCTCCACCGGCGCGATCACCACCCGCATCGTCGATGCCAACCGCATCCCGGGCGCGATCATCGACGCGGACCAGACCTGCGGCCTCAACGCCTGCCAGACCACCATCACCGGCGCGCCCTTCGACTGCAGCGCCCTGGCCAGCCCCGAGGCCAGCCTCGACGGCGCGGCACTGGCGCTGAGCGTGCCGGTGATCGACGGCGTGCCGACCGGCGACGTCGTCGTCGGCTACTGGCTCAACACCGTCGGCGGGCCGACGGTCACGCCCGAGGCGACGCGCACCTTCACCCCCACGCGCACGCCCACCGAGGTGCGCTCGCCCTCGCCCACCCGGACCTTCACCGCCACCGTGGTTCCGACGCGGACGCGCACGCCGACCCAGACCCGCACGCCGCAGAACACGCGCACGCCGACGCGCACCCTGACGCCCTCGTGGACGGTGCGGCCGACCTTCACTCGCACCGCAACCCGTACGTCGGTGCCCAGCCCATCGCCGACCGGCCCGACGCCCACCGATACGGTCACGCGTACCGTCACCCCCACGCAGCCGACCTCGACGCCGAGCAACACCTTCACCCCGACGCGCACCCGCACGCCGACCAACACCCGCCCCTTCACCCGTACGCCGACGCAGACGCGCACGATCACGCTGACGCGCACCCGCACGGCGACCTTCACGCCCGAGCCGGACCTGCCGACCGCGACGGAGACGCCAGGAACACCGCCGCCCCCGAGCGCCAGCGCGACCCCTACCGCCACCGGACCGACGGGCACGCCAACGGCGACCAACCCGCCCGCGACCGCCACGGCGACGGGCGCGGCGAGCGCGACGCCGACGGCGACGCACACCGCGACTCAGGCCGCCACCGCCACCCCGACGGCCAGCCTGGTGGCGACCTCCACGGCGACGGTGAGCGAAGCGGCCACAGCGACCCGGACGGCGACGTCGGCGCCCGCCACCAGCACGGCGACGCGCACGGCCACACTCGACTCCGACACGCCGCTGCCGACCAGCACCGCGCCACCGTCGGCGACGGCCACGCCACCGCCGACGTCGACCTCGACGCCGACCGCGCGCCCAACCGACAGCGAGACCCCTACCCCCCCGGCGGTCACGCCCAGCGCAACCCCGACCGGGCCGGTGCCGGGTGACCTCAACGGTGACGGCGTGGTGAACGCGGTGGACGTGCTGCTCCTCGTCCGCTCGCTCTTCTCGCCCGCCCCGCAGACAGGAGCGGACGTGAACGGCGACGGGCGCGTCGGCGCCGCCGACCTGATCGCCCAGGCGCGCCGCTAGCTCGGGGGAAGTGCCGCCGCCCCCGCGCGCCGCGATTCACGCGCGCGCGAGGTGAACGCGCTTCTTGTCCTTGAGAGTGTTGAGCAGGTCGTTGACGCTCACGTTGAGCTTGGGGTGGATCAACTGCGGCACGAGCTCGCTCAGGGGAAGCAGGACGAAGCGCCGGTTCTGCATTTCGGGGTGCGGCACCTTGAGGTTGCGCTTGTCGATGACCTCCTTGCCGAAGAGGAGGATGTCGAGGTCGATGATGCGCGAGCCCCACTTCTTGCCCTTGACGCGCTTGCGACCCATGGTCGCCTCGATCGCCTGCAGTTGCTTCAGGAGTTGGTCGGCGGCGTACTCGGTCTCGATCTCGATGACGCCGTTGACGAACCAGGTGGTCTCCTTGGGCGCGTCGCCGATCGGCTCGCTCTCGTACATCGACGACGCCTTGACGATGCGGGTCTTCGGCAGGGCGGCGATCTTCTCGCAGGCCTCGCGATAATTGTCCTTGCGATCCCCGAGGTTGGATCCGATCCCGATGAAGGCCCGGTGCGCCATGGCGACCTCGATTCCCCGCTCCTCTCTCCCGAATCGGGCGGCTCGGCGCTCGCTCCACCTGCCCTGCGGCGACGCCGCCCGCGCGCCTCTTAGCCGGTTGCGCGCAATTTTACAACGGCATTAGAGAACGGGATGGGACTGATGGGACCTATGGGACTCATGGGACTCATGACTCATGGGTCCCATGAGTCCCATGGGTCCATCCCCGCGACCCGCGACCGTAGGGTCAGAGGCCCAGGACGTCCGCCATCGAGTAGCGGCCGGGCTGTTTCTGGCCGGCCAGCCACTTGGCGGCGCGCAGGGCGCCGCGCGCCAGGCACTCGCGGCTCTGCGCCCGATGGGTCAACTCGAGGCGTTCGCCCATGCCGATGAAGAACACCGTGTGGTCGCCGATCACGTCGCCGCCGCGCAGCGCCATGACGCCGATCTCGCGTTCGCTGCGCTTGCCGATCACGCCCTCGCGGCCGAAGAGGCCGTCGGCGGTCAGGTCGCGCCCCAGCTCGCCCGCCACGGCGCGTCCCAGGGCGAGCGCGGTGCCGCTGGGCGAGTCGATCTTCATGCGGTGGTGGATCTCGACGATCTCGGGATCGAAGGCATCGCCGAGGGCGCGCGCCGCCGAGCGCACCAGTTGCAGCAGCACGTTGACGCCGATGCTCATGTTGGCCGCGACCACCGAGCGGGTGCGCGGCGCCAGCTCGTCGAGCTCCTGCTGCTGGGCGGCATTGAAGCCGGTGGAGCCGATGACGATCGGCGCCTGCCGGTCGACCGCCTGGCGCAGATGCGTCAGCGCCACCTCGGCGTTGGTGAAGTCGAGCGCGACGGCGTCCGGGCGCGCGACCGCGCCGTAGTCGGTCGAGATCCGCACCCCGAGGGCGCCCACGCCGGCGACCTCGCCGGCATCGTGGCCGACGAAGGGCACGCCGGCGGCCTCGATCGCGCCGACCAGCTTGAGCTCGGGGTCGGACGCCGTCAGGCCGATGAGCGAGCGTCCCATGCGCCCCGCGGCGCCGCACACGATCACGTTGGCGGGCATGCCGTCACACCAGGCCGTAGGGCCTCATCGCCGCCAGCACCTGCTCGCGCGCCGCCGGCGTGATCGTCGTCAACGGCAGGCGCAGCTCGTCGCTGCAGATGCCCATCGCGTGCAGCGCCGCCTTCACCGGGATGGGGTTGGTCTCGACGAAGAGCGCCCGAATCAGCGGCAGCATGTGGAAATGCAGCTCGCGCGCCTTCAGCCAGTCGCCGCGATGGAAGGTCTCGACCACCTCCTGGCTCTGGCGCGGCAGGAGGTTGGCGATCACCGAGATCACGCCCACGCCGCCGACCGCGAGGATCGGCAGGGTGAGCGCGTCGTCGCCGGCATAGAGCGGCAGGCGGTCGCCGCACAGGCGCGCGACCTCCTGCGTCTCGTCGAGCGAGCCGGTCGCCTCCTTGAGGCCGACGATCTCGTCGATCTCGGCCAGTCGCGCGATGGTCGAGGCCTCGATCTTGGACGCCGTCCGCCCGGGGATGTTGTAGACGATCAGCGGGAAGCGCGTCTCGCGCGCCACCGCTTCGTAGTGGCGGTAGATGCCCTCCTGGGTGGGCTTGTTGTAGTAGGGCGAGATCAGCAGCGCCGCCGCCGCGCCGGCCTCCTTCGCCGCCTTGGTGAGGGCGATCGCCTCGGCGGTCGAGTTGGAGCCAGTGCCGGCGATCACCGGCACGCGGTCCTTCGCCATCTTCACCACCGCGCGTACGATCTCGGGGTGCTCGGCGTGGGTCAGCGTCGCCGACTCGCCCGTGCTGCCGCACGGCACCAGCGCACTGACACCACCGTCGATGCACAGCTCGACCAGGCGGCGGAGCGCGTCCATGTCGATCGCGCCGTTGCGGAACGGAGTCACCAGCGCCGGCATGGCGCCCTCGAATCGAATCTTCATCGTCAAACCTCGATCGTGCCGCGGAAGACCTCGGCCGCGGGGCCGGTCATGAGTACGTGGCCATCGGCGGCGCGCCACTCGATCTCGAGGTCGCCGCCGTTCAGGTGCACCGTCGCGCGCCGCTCGGCGCGCTGCGTCAGCGCCGCCGCGACCACCACGGCACAGGCGCCGGTGCCGCAGGCAGCGGTCTCGCCCGAGCCCCGCTCCCAGACGCGCATGACGAGCTCGCACGGGCCGACGACGCGCACGAACTCGGTGTTCACCCGCTCGGGGAAGAAGCGGTGGTGCTCGAAGGTCGGGCCGAGGCGTTCGAGGTCGAGCGCGGCCACGTCGTCGAGGAAGGTGACGCAGTGCGGGTTGCCCATCGAGACGCAGGTGACGCGCCACTCGCGCTCGCCGACCTGCAGCGGGGCGTCGATCACGCGGCCCTCCGACGCCACCGGGATCGCCGGGCCGTCGAGGATCGGCTCGCCCATGTCGACGGTGACCGACTCGACGCGGCCGTCGCGCAGATGCAGGTCGAGGAGCTTGACGCCGGCGTCGGTGTCCACCCGCAGGCTGGGCTTCGGAACGCGGCCGCTGTCGTGCACGTACTTGCCGACGCAGCGGATGCCGTTGCCGCACATCTTGCCGCGGCTGCCGTCGGCGTTGTACATCTCCATGCGGCAGTCGGCCGTCTGCGACGGGCGGATCAGGATCAGCCCGTCCGAGCCGATGCCCTTGCGACGATCCGACACCCGCACCGCGAGAGCGGCCGGCTCGACCACGTCGCGCTCGAAGCAATCGACGTAGACGTAGTCGTTGCCGATCCCATGCATCTTGACGAACTCGAGCTGGCTCATTTCCCCATCCCCGTCGGCGTGGGCGTGGCGGCGGCGACTGCCTGCCGCACGACCTCGACGGTGTTCGAAGGTGCGCTAGCGTAGCCGTCGACCGTGGTGGAAACAACTCGATAGCGGTACCGAACGCCCTCCTCGACACCACGATCGGAGAAGCGGAATCGGCGGATCTGACGGAAGCGCTCGCGATCGGTGATCGGCAGGACGGCGATCTCGACGAACTCGGGGAGCTCGGCGGCCGAGCGCTCGATGCGAAACTCGCCGAGGTCGGTCATGCGACTGCCGTCGGTGTACTCGGTCGGCCGGCGCCAGCTCAGCACGATGTCCTCCGGGCCGTTGCTCGCCTCCAGGTCGAGGATGGCCGCCGGCCGCGAGAGCTCGGGCGGCTTGACCGGCCCGCGGCGACCGCAGGCGCCGAGGAGCAGCAGCAACAGGACGAGGAGCGCCCTCCTCAAAGGCCGAGCTCCTTCAGCCGCCGGGCGACGTTCTCGGGGGCGGTTCCGCCCGGGGCGCGGCGGCGCGCGACCGCCGCCGACGGGGTGAGCCAGTCGAACACGTCGCGCTCGAAGCGCGGCGAGAAGCGCCGCAGGTCGGCGAGGTCGAGATCGGCGAACGTGCGGCCGCGCTCGAGGCAGTCGCGCACGATGCGGCCCACCACCTCGTGCGCCTGCCGGAACGGCAGACCGCGGGTGGCGAGGTAATCGGCGAGCTCGGTCGCGAGGGTGAAGCCGGCGTCGGCGGCGGCGCGCATGCGCTCCTCGTGCACGATCAGCTCCGGAATCATCGCCGCCAGCACCGCCAGCGAGCCGCGCAGCGTGTCGGCGGTGTCGAACAGCGCCGCCTTGTCCTCCTGCAGATCGCGGTTGTAGGTCAGCGGCAGCCCCTTCTGCATGGTGAGCAGGGCGACGAGGTTGCCGAACAGACGACCGCTCTTGCCGCGCACCAGCTCGGCGACGTCGGGGTTCTTCTTCTGCGGCATCATCGAGCTGCCGGTGGCGAAGGCGTCGGGCAGACCGATGAAGCCGAACTCCTGCGACGACCAGAGGACGATCTCCTCGCCCAGGCGGCTCAGGGTCGCGCCCAGGATCGCGCCGGCGGCGGTGAACTCGGCGAGCACGTCGCGGCTGCCGACGGCGTCCATGCTGTTCTGGCTGACGCGCGCGAAGCCGAGCAGCTTGGCGACGTAGGCCGGGTCGATCGGGAAGGTCGTGCCGGCCAGCGCGCCCGAGCCCAGCGGCATCACGTCGGCGCGCACGCGGCAGTCGGCCAGCCGCTGTCGATCGCGCTCGAGCATCTCGACGTAGGCCAGCAGATGGTGCGCGAAGAGCACCGGCTGGGCGGGCTGCAGATGGGTGTAGCCCGGCATGATCGCCTTGCGGTGGCGGCGCGCGAGCCGCGCCAGCGCCTTCTGCAGGTCGCGCGCGGCGGCGCGCAACGCGTCGATCTCGTCGCGCAGGTAGAGGCGCGTGTCGAGCGCCACCTGGTCGTTGCGGCTGCGGGCGGTGTGCAGTTGCCCGCCGGTCGGGCCGATCTTCTCGATCAGGCGCCGCTCGACGGCCATGTGGATGTCCTCGTCGCTCGCCAGCCAACGGAACTTGCCGCCGGCGATCTCCTCGAGGATCTGGCCGAGGGCGCGGACGATGCGCACGGCGGCGGTGCGCGAGATGATGCGCTGCTTCGCCAGCATGCGGCAGTGCGCCATGCTGCCTGCGATGTCGTATGCGTAGAGCCGGCGGTCGACCGGCAGGGAGCTGCTGAACTCCTCCAGCAGCGGGTGGGCGCGGCTGGCGAAGCGGCCGGACCAGGCCTTGCGTGCGGATGCGGGCATGGGGCGGATCCTTACCGGAACGGCCATTGGAATAGAACGCCCGCTCGACGATCGGCGATTCCGCAACACAGGTAGCGGCGCAGCTCCGGCGGCGCGGCGCCCTCGGGCGGCATCGGCCCGCGCCCGACGCGGCGATCGATGCTGGCACGTGTCTTGGGTTGAAAGAGGTTGCCCGTGCATCGGGCGGAGAATCATGAGCCGATCCGCAATGACAACTTGGATCCAGCGTGTCCAGAAACGTCTGGCACGAGCGACGGGACAGTCGCCCTTGTCGATCGACGCCCTCGAGGCCTCGGTCGAGCTGGTGGCGCGCAAGATGCGCGTCGATCCCGTCATCCTGATGGGGGCCCTGGCGGCCAAACCCATCCCCACCGCGTTGTGGAACGAGGTCGTCCACGGCCTCGGCCCGCAACCGCCGCCGCGCGAGGAGGACTGGACGGCGATGGCCGCCGCGGCCGAGGTCGTCGCCCACGCCTTTCCGGGCGAGATGCTGCTCGCCTGGGTGGTCGAGCCCTCGCAGCCGGCCGACGCCTACCTGCTCGCCGCTTGCCTCGCGCTCCACTCCACCGCCGAGCGCCTCGATCTGGTGGCGACGCATTCCGATCCGCGCATGGTGGACATCGGCCGCAGCGGCCTGATTCCGGAAGCCACGGTGGAGCGCGTGCCGCTGGCGGTGCGCGAGCAGTTCCGCCACCTCGGACGCTGCTGGCAGGCGGCCCCCGAGTTGCGCTCGGCCGTCCGTTTCGAGTGCGCACCCGCCTGCGACCTTCCCGGGATGCAGAGCCCGGACGCCGGCAGCGGCTATCACGTGGTGGTGTCGCGCGGCCATCTCGTGCGCCTCGAGACCGACATCGCCCGTCGCCTGGCGCTCCGCCTCTACCGCGCCCTGCGGGCGCACGGATTCCTGATCGTCGGGCCGGGCGATCACGACGACCGCCTGTTCGGCGAACTCGAGCCGCTGGTCGCGCCGGGCGTGCTCCTCTACCGCAAGGGGCTGACGCCGCCGTTGGAGTCGCGCTCGGTCGCCGGCGACTTCGCCGCCCTGCTGTCGGCCGTCGAGGCCGACCCGATCGCCTGGGAGCCGCGCTGGCAGCTCGCCTGCCTGCTGCTGCGCGAGGGCTACGCCGAGTCGGCGATGGCGCACCTGCGCGAGCTGGCCCGCTGGCGCCCGGAGTTCCCCGGGGTCTGGCAGACCCTCGCCCAGGCCTACACCCTCGCGGGCGACACCGCCGCGGCCGAGTCGGCGCACGCGCGCGCCGACCTCGCCGCGACTTCGGTCGGGGCGCCGAAGATGCTGATGTAACGCTGCGGGTGAATACTCTTCCCGTTTCGGGCGTCTCAGCGGGCAACCAAGAGGCGCAATGGAAGAAACCAATACCCTGCCCCAGGAAGTCGCGCGTCCGGACGACGCCACGGCCATCTCGGACCCCGACCTCGTCGCGCGATTCTATCGCGATGTCCGGGGGATACCCCTCCTGACCCGGGAGGAGGAGGAGGCCCTGACCAACGCCATCACGCGTCACCGCGCGCGTCTCTGCGAGCTCCTCGGACGGCACCCTCGACTGGTGCAGCGCGCCCTCGCAGGGCTGGGAAAGGGCGCTCTCGACCCCTCCGTCGCCTTCCGCGAACAGGAAGCGGTGCGCGTCCTCGAGGTCGCGCGGACCGAGGCCCGCCGGCCGGTCAAGGCACGGTCGCTCAGGGCCTTCATCGCCCGCTTCGAAAGGGAACTGGCCGCCTATCGCAGCCTGCGCGACCGCATGCTGTCGTCGAACCTCCGCCTCGTGATCAGCCTGGCGCGGCGCTACAACCACCCCACCCTGTCGCAGCTCGACCTCGTCCAGGAAGGCACCCTCGGCCTGCTGCGCGCCATCGAGCGCTTCGAGCCGGAACGCGGGATCCGCTTCGGCACGTACGCGCTGTGGTGGATCTGGCACCATCTCGCCCGCGCCGCCGACAACCTCGGCCCGATGATCCGCACGCCCGTGCACTGGAACCAGTTTCGCCGCAAGGTGCGACGCGACAACCGCCTGGGCGACGGGCAGACCTCCGACGACGATCTCGCGCAGCTCGCCGAGGAGAGCGGCGTGCCGGCGGAGTACGCGCGGGCGATGGAGCAGGGCGTGCCGTGCACGTCGCTCGACGCGCCCATCGACGACGACGACACCGCGCTCGCCGCCATCGCCGCCACCGATGCCGACTCCGATCCCGCCCGCATCAGCGACGCGCGCGAGATCTCCGCCCAGATGCACGCCGCCCTCTCCGACCTGCCGCCGCGCGAGAGCGAGATCCTGCGCCTGCGCTTCGGCATGGACGACGACGCCTCCCTCACGCTCGAGGAGATCGGCCAGCGCTACGGCGTCAGTCGCGAGCGCATCCGCCAGATCGAAGCGCGCGCCATCGATCGTATGCGCGGCATCTGCCGCAGCCGCGGCTTGGAGGCGTTGCTCGACTGAGCGAACCCGCCCAGCATCAGTTTCCACGAGAGGGGGCGAGACGGCGATGCCGTCTCGCCCCCTCTTGCTTCCAGGCCGCGAGGCGGACGAGCGATGCTACGCCGCCGGTTCGCCAACGACTTGCCATCCCGCAGATCCCACGGCTCAGGCAGAAATGCCTTGCATTCGCACACTCGAAACAAAATGCGGCATCTCACCCTTGATGACGTTTGCGAAAATCACCCCGCGAAGCAGGGAGAATGGCGGGATTCAGTGCTTGGCATGGTCTCTGCTCGGAGAGAAAGGCCAGGAGCTAGGATGGAACGCCAAATCACGAAAGGGGGACTACCGATGACCGAGATGACGGCGGCGAAGTCCGCTGTGCCGACCACGCTCTTGAAGGTCGGCCTGGAAGTGTTCCCAGTCTATGGAGACGAGTCCTCGGGTTTCAGCATGGATGCGGACGACCTCTCACCGAAAGTGTCGCGACAGTTCCGCTATCGCTCGATCGACGAGCTCTTCTTTGCACTGGTAAACCTCAACTGCGCCGAGGAAGGCACGGCGTAACCACCGGAGGCCGCGCGGGCGGCCGATGAAGTACCCTCCCGACCCGCTCGGCTTCGCCTGAGACCGATCAGATCGATCGGCCGGCGGAGCCGGGCGGCATCGTTGCGCGGGAACCCGCATCCCGCCTACCGATCCCGCAGGATCGAATCTCCACAGCAGCGCACCAGCCGCTGCCTTGACACTCCGAATCGTGATTGTATACCCCGAGCGGCTGCGTGATTTCGTGGTGATTTTCGCAAAGCTCGGGCGCTGGGCGTTGGTGGCGCTGGGGTGTTTCCTGTTCGCCGCCTGCGGCGGCGGCGGGGGTGGCGGTGGTGGCGGCGGGGCCGGCAATCCGTCGACGAACACGCCTGCCCCGAGCCCGACCCGCACCTCGACCGCCGTCCCGACCACCACCAGCGCGCCGCCGAGCGCCACCCAGACCGCCGTGCCCACGCCGACGGTGCCGGCCCCGCCCTCTGCGACGCCGACCGACGAGGGCGGCCAAGCGACGGCGACCATGGTCGAGTGTCCGGCGACCACCACCCCGGAACCCACCCAGACCGCGCTGCCGTCCGCCACGATGACGCCGCTCCTCGGCCCCGAGGTCACGCGCCTCGGCGTCGCCGATGCCACCGGCATCCAGATCACGTCCTCCGGGGTGGAGGACGGCCGGCCGGTCTATCGCGTCCAGTTCGGCAGCGGCTTCCTGATCTTCGTCGAAGGCCGCCCGGGCGCGACCGGACTGGACGTGGGAGCGCTCACGACCAACCGCAGCCCGTTCGATCCGACGGTGCGTCCGGACCTGCAGATCCAGACGACCCGCGCCCTCGGCAACGGCAGCCCGGCGGTCTGCGACAATTCCGCTCCCAACCTCGGCGGCATTCCCGCCATCGACCCGCCCAGCTTCGAGGTGTCGCAGCCGATCTCCGACGCGCTCAACGACTTCTCCTGCCGCTTCTCGACCTTCGACGAGTCGCAGTTCCCCTGCACCCAGGACGGCTCGAGCAACTACGCCTTCGCCGATCCCAACAGCACGCGGCAGTTCTGCGTGCTGGTGTCCAACGCCCTGGCGCTGCCCTCGGGCGACACGACCCTCACCGCCCGCCTGCGCGATTCCGGCGGCAATGCCGGCCCGGCGGTCAGCATCGTCGTGCGCGTGGCCCGCTGAGACCGAGGCCGACGAGACAGGCTCACGATGGCGAGGTTCACCGCTACCATCCGAGTTCTGGACCTCGAGGCACCCGATCGGGTAGGCGCGCGCAAACAGATCGAGGCCAAACTCCAGAGCGGCGAGGTGGGCCGCTACCAGATCGTGGCGGTCGAACCGAGCGCCTCGCCGCTGCCGGTGCGACAGCCGCGGCCTCCCGTCCGTCCGAAGTGGGTGAACACCGCGCTCGGGCCTCTACTGCTGCTCGGCGCGCTCGCCTGGACGCTGTGGTTCTACTGGCTGTTGTTCGAATGAGGTCGGCGGCCGCTGTCGCGGTCTTCGCCCTGACCGCAGCCCTCCTCCTCGCGTCCTGCGCCGCTCCGCGCGGCGTCCCCACCGCCGCCGCTCGCGCCCGCAACGTCATCCTGTTCGTCGGCGACGGCATGGGGTTGGCGGCCTACACCTCGACGCGCGTGTGGAAGGTCGGGGTGAGCGGCAAGCTCGCGATCGACTCGCTGCCGCACACCGCGCTCTGTTCCACCTACAGCTACGACGGCATCGTCACCGATTCGGCCCCCTCCGCCACCGCGCTGCTCACCGGCGTGAAGGCGCGCAACGACGTCGTCGGCGAGGGACCCGATGCCATTCCGGGAGTCGCGAGCGACCCCGGCAGCGGCGCCGAGGGAACGCCGGCGAAGTCGATCCTGGAGATGGCGGCCGAGCGCGGGCTCGCGACCGGCGTGGTGACCACCACCACGGTCACCCACGCCACCCCCGCCTCGGCCTATGCCCACATCCACCATCGCGATCTCGAGCAGGACATCGCGGCGCAGTTGCTGGCCCCCCGCTTCGGGCAGATCCCCGACCTGATCCTCGGCGGCGGTCGCCAGTTCTTCCTGCCCGCCGGCGCGACCGACCCGGAGTACCCGAACAACCGCGGCATGCGCGCCGACGGCCGCGATCTGATCTCCGAGCTGGCGGCGCGCGGCCATGCCTACGTCTGGAACGAGGCCCAGTTCGAGGCCATCGTCCCCGCCGACGGCACCCGCGTTCTCGGCCTGTTCGAGCCGTCCCACCTGCTGTTCGAGAAGGCCCGCTCCGCCGCTCCCGTGGCCGAGCCCAGCCTGGCGCGGATGACGGAGTTCGCCATCGACGTCCTCGCGCGCGACCGGGAGGGCTTCTTCCTGCTCGTCGAGGGCGGTCGCATCGACCACGCGCTGCACGTCAACAACGTCGAGTACGCGGTGCGGGAAGCGGCGATGTTCGACGACGCGGTGCGGGTCGCGCTCGAGCGGACCGACGCGCGCGACACCCTGATCGTCGTCACCGCCGATCACTCGCACCCGCTGGTCCTCGGCGGCGACCCGCGCGTCGGCCGCCACCCGGACGGCCGCGAGGATGTCGGGGTCACGCGCGCCAACCTGATGGGCAGCGGCGGCGTCGACCTCGACAAGAAGGAGTTCCCGGCGCTGGTCTTCGGCAGCGGGCCCGGCGCCCTCGAGCCGCGACCGCCGATCGCCGACCGCCCGGCACTGATCCCACTGCCCTACTCGACCCACGCCGGCGAGGACGTCCTGGTCGCCGCCCGCGGCCCCGGCGCGGAGCGCGTGCGCGGCTTCATCACCAACACCGACGTCTTCGCCGTGATGCGCGACGCCTACGGCTGGTAGGTGCGGGGCCGGGGGCCTGCGACCCGCGCCCCCTTGCTTCCCGCCCGCCGGCGCGCCATGCTCCCGTCCGTTCAATCTTTGAACCCACTGCGACGGAGGGGAGCATGAGCGAGACGGCGAACGGCACCTGGAAGAAGACGGCCTGCATCCTGTGCGAGTGCAACTGCGGCATCGAGGTGAAGCTCGGCGGCCCAGACGGCCGGCGCTTCGAGACCATCCGCGGCGACCGCGACCACCCCGCCTCGCAGGGCTACGCCTGCGAGAAGGCGCACCGCCTCGACTACTACCAGAATGGGCGGCATCGCCTGACCGCGCCCCTGCGTCGCCGTCCCGACGGCACCTACGAGGAGATCGACTGGGACACCGCCATCCGCGAGGTCGCCGAGCGCCTGGGCGCGGTGCGCGACACCCATGGCGGCGAGGCGATCTTCTATTACGGCGGCGGCGGCCAGGGGAACCACCTCTGCGGCGCCTACGGCGCCTCGACGCTGCGCGCGCTCGGGGCTGCCTATCGCTCCAATGCGCTGGCGCAGGAGAAGACGGGCGAGATGTGGGTCAACGGTCGCATGCTCGGCACGATGGTGCGCGGCGACTTCGAGCACGCCGAGGTCGCGCTCTTCATCGGCAAGAACCCCTGGCACTCGCACGGCATCCCGCGCGCGCGCGTCACCTTGAAGGAGATCGCCAAGGATC
>Ga0268299_1002432_pt1 | contig 22298 bp, 21 predicted proteins | sample NOBtaG_FD_193484 | JGI IMG/M metagenome (GOLD analysis project Ga0268299, IMG submission 193484) | Activated sludge microbial communities from bioreactor in Nijmegen, Gelderland, Netherland - NOB reactor | ecosystem: Engineered > Bioreactor > Aerobic > Activated sludge | place: Netherlands... | reverse complement strand
CACCGACGACACCGTAACGCTGGACTTTAACCCGCCGCTGGCTGGCAAAACGCTGACCTACAGCGTCGAAGTTCTGGCAATGCGCGACGCGAACGAGGATGAACTGGATCATGGACATCCGCACTCGCTCGACCACGACTTTGACGAATACGAAGATGAAGAATAAAACCGAGGCCGATAAACACCCGTTTATCCTGGCTTCGAGTTCTCCCCGGCGGCGTGAATTGCTCACGTCGCTGGGACTCACTTTCACCATCATTAAACCCGAAATTGACGAAGATCAGCGCGCGGGCGAACCCCCGCTGGATTACGTGCGCCGCCTGAGCATCGAGAAAGCGCAAGACGTAATCTCAAAAACATCTGGCAACGGCCTCGTGCTGGCGGCAGATACGATTGTGATTCACGAAAATGTCATCCTCGGCAAACCTGTTGATGCCGACGAAGCACGCTACATGCTGAACCGGATGCGTGGGCGCAAACATCAGGTCTGCACCGCCATGACTCTGATGAGCATGACCCTTGAGCGGGATTTGCCTGTTTCATTAACTCGTCTAACCATAACCGATGTCACCATGCGCGATTACACTGACGACGAAATCGACGCCTACATCGCGACAGGCGATCCATTTGACAAAGCGGGGGGATATGCGATCCAACATGCCGAATTCAGCCCTGTCGCCCAGATTGACGGCAGCTACAGCAATGTCGTCGGACTGCCACTGGAAACATTGCAAGAAATGCTGACCGAAAGCGGCTGGAAGGTCTAAAAAATGGCTGATAAATCGCTGACTACAGCCTGGGTGTGGAAACAGAGCGTTAGAAAAATATCAAATAACCCCAATTTCCTATGAAAGATGCGTTAGAATCCTGTTCTACCTATATTCAAAAATTTGTTTTTCAGTTATGCTAGGGATTGACATCAAAATAGGTTAGGTCTAAAATTCCCATCGCTAAACAGCGGCCTATTTCACCACCCCAGATTTAGTGCCGTAGCAAGGGCCTATAGCTCAGCTGGGAGAGCGCTTCAATGGCATTGAAGAGGTCAAGGGTTCAAGTCCCTTTAGGTCCATCCGATGATAAGACCCCTCCATTCTTGATGTTGAATGAAGGGGTTTTGTTTTTAGCACAGTGAGAAAGGCGGCGATTGTGGCAAAGGATAAGCCCAATTTACTGGATGATCTGGTCGGACGAGTGCGTGGGTTGATTAAAGACCTTGAAAACATGGTGAACCCACAGCCAAAACGCGCGCCAGTGCCAGTCCCCGTGCCTGTGCGTCCTGCCCGCCCTCAAAACCGCAATCCTTATTTATAAATTTTTAGTTTACCCCGAAAATTCCTCACCCGGCTGCTCTAAGTTGAGCTTTGCCATGTCCGTTAGATAATAGTAATAATTTCTTGTCAAGGGGTATCGCGCTTTACTCCGTTGGCAGTGTTTCAGATTCTAAAAGTTCATCGACAAAAATCACCGGATTTTCGATCAGACGGTGAACAGGACATCTCCCCGCAATTTCTAAAAGCCGCGCCCGCTGTTCCTCGGTCAACGGCCCACGAAAGACCATCTGGTCGCGGATTTCGTGGACAAACTGAGCCTCACCCTGGTATTTAGGATGTTCTTTACCCGTAAAACGCTGCTGCTCCAGGGCAATATCAACCCCTTCCAACGGCCAATTTTTTCGCCGCGCATAAAGCTGAAGGGTAATGACCATACATGCCCCCAACGCGCCCAACATCAATTCCATTGGCGTCGGCGCGCTGTCAATGCCACCATCTTGCGCGGGTTCATCAGCATAAACCGTGTGTTGGCGTGCTCGTATCGATGTACGCAGGGTTTCATCGGAGCGAACAATCACCTTACCCATATCAATTTCCCTTTTTCAATTGAACGGTATCCAACAACAGATGAAATACAGTATCTAACCATAGCTTAGATGAGGTGGGGATGTGAAACCTTTCACGTTCCCTGTCGAGCGCGAGGGGTTGTAGGGGCCACAGTGACCGAAAGAAACCCACCTACACCAAATCACCTCTCCGTGCCGAGGCACTTACCGGTATCGGGTGTGTGGGGCTATGCGCCCCATGAGACAAAACAACGCAACTGATTTTATGAAGACGATTCACCCGAATCGCCGCCAAATTTTAGTCTTTGCGCAAACGGCGTAAGCCCTGATACTGTGGGTTGCCCTGAATTTCTTTTAAGCGATTAACGCCACCATCCGTATGCCATTCGACAACATGCAGACCGTCGGGGCTATCATAAGCCAGGGCGGGGCGCATCATCAAAATCTGACGCATCACGCCGATAAATTCCTTGCTTTCGCGCGGCGTAGTCAGAATGAAATACTTACCGGGCTGCCACTCAAACCTGACCTGGTTGCCCTGCCAGTTGCCCTCCATTTTGATCGGGACAGTCGCTTGCGTGCAGCTCATCGTCAGGGTTTGCAGGCGGTTTTTCCAGAGCGTGTGATTAACACGTTCCTCAATGTAATAGGGACGCGGTTCAGGTGTGGTGTAAAACCACGTCCGCGAATCGGTTGCCATAGATTTGACTACTCCGGTTGACAGTGCTGATTATGATCCTAGTTTACCGCAAAATCCGCCAAGTCTCCACACGATAGGCTAAATTGGTGATCCTCCCAACAGGATTAATATCCACAAAACACCTAATCCCCCAATCACCGCCAGCCCAAACTGCCGCGTTCGCCAGACCACACCACCCGCAAAAGCCAGCGTAAGCAGCTTGAAATTCAAGAATTCCGGCGCTCTCACCAGCGCAAGCAGCATCAGCGCCGAAAAAACCGCGATGGGAACAAAATGAAGAAAAGCTTCCCAGGTAGGCGAGGCGGATTTCAGGTTGAGCGCAAATCCGCTGCCCCGGCACAGATACAAGCAAACCGCCGCAACCGCAATCATCCCGATAGGATTCATATTATGAAGTCTCTGCTTGTCGCTTTTGAAAACCGCTTATACCCACCCCAATCAACGGCACACCAATCGCCACCAGAATCAGGGTCATGCTGCCCAGACCCGCGCTCAGGCACAAGCCCGTGACAACCACTGCCAGGACAGCGATCATCATGTCCAGGCGCGACTTGAAGACGGAAATCAGTAAAACAAAAAATGTCAGCGGGGCGACAAAATCGAGATGCGCGGCTTGAAAATCGATGAAGTTGTGACCAAATAAAATCGCCAGCGCGGTAAACCCATTCCAGCACAGAAACAAACTCAATTCTGCGCCCAGTAGAAACGCAAAATTTTCGTTTCGTCGTTCGGCGATGGTGATGCCATAAATGGTATCGGTCAGCAGAAATGGCGTCAGAATGCGCTGCCAGGGTGACAATGGCACACGTTTGACGAGCGATAGGCCGTAGAGCAGATAATGCAGATTGATGACGACAAGGGTGATAATCAGCGTCACTGTCGAAGCGCCGGTTGGCAGCATTTGCACTACCGCGATCTGAGAAGCTGCTGAATAGAGGGTCAAGCTCATGAGTTGAATTTGCAGCGCGTTCAGCCCAGCATTCTGAGCCGCGATGACATATGCCAGCGCAAAAGGAGCGCCCGCGACAGACAGCGGAATAACCGATCTGAAACCACGACGGAACGAAGGGGATAGATGGTCGATTCTCATGGCTGAGCCGAGGGAAGATATTCAAAAACCTGCTCGGTCATCGATGATTTGCCGGTGAGATGGCTGCCATCTTCCTCGCGGCATAATTGGAAGCCGACTTTTTCGTACAGGTGACGCGCGCTGTTCAGACCTGCGAAGGTCGTCAGGTAAACGCGCTCAAACGCCTGCTGTTTGCAAAAATCCATCGCGGTTTCGATCAGACGGCTGCCCACCCCTTGCCCCTGATATTGGGGATGAATGATAAACCAGCGCAGCCGCGCGCCTTCCGGGTCGCCACCGTCAATAAAAATCGCGCCGACAATTTCACCCTCAATTCTTGCGAACCATGCCCCATCACGCCCAGGGTTGAAGCGGCTTAAAAATTCAGCCATTTCTGTCGCAACCTTCGCTTCAAAATACAGGCCAAGCCCCCAATATTCAGCGTAATACGCGGCTTGCAGTTCGACGATCCGTCCCAGCGCTCCTGGCGTATAGCCTGTCAGTTCGATCTCGCTCATCGTTATCCATCCTTTGAATCTGCTTGCTGATGAATGGTGGTTTATAATATTCTAGGATTGACCCTATCGGATGTCATTGACTCTTGAGTCGAGTTGACCCAACGATGAAACACCCTGGCACCCCCGGCGGAAACCGCTTAAAAGCGCTGCGAGAATTCTACGGACGGACGCAGCTAGACATCGAATTGGATGCCAGCCTGGGAATCGGCTATCTTCAGCGCGTGGAGTCCGGCAAGGTTCAACAGCCGGAACGCGAAACTCTGGAGCGTATCTTAGCGGCTCTGGGCGCGCGTTACACCGAACGCCGTGACGTTCTGGAACTGTTTGGCTATCTTGTCGATGCACCGATACCCAACGAAACAGACATCAGATGGGCTGTGGGCGTGTGTCAATCGGAAATTGACGGGGCGGTTTTCCCGGCTTACCTGCTAGACTGCGCTCATCGACTACTGACCTGGAACAGCCTTGTCCCCCAAATTTTTAAAGGCTATCCCCTAAAAGCCGGTGAAATCCCTTATATTTCGATGCCCAGGCTGATTTTTGACCCTGCCTACCACATCACGCCGACGATTATGAATCCTGAAGTTTTTTTCCTGGCGCAGATTCGTGCGCTGCGCTATGAAATGCAGTGGTTTCATGACGAAGCCTGGTACAGTGAATTTATTGAAGACATGCTGCATTGTGGGGAATTTGAGCGTTATTGGGTGAAATGGGGAACAGCGCAGACCCATATCGCCGCGAGGCCGCTTGCGCCGCTCATTCTGGACTTAAAAGAAGATGGACTGTGGCAGTTCCGGCTGATTTCCGAGCCATTCGCCCAGGATCGCCGATTTCGGGTGATTTATTATCTTCCTGCCGACGCAGATACCATGCAAAAATGCTTGAATACTTGACGGGGTAACATTCGGTAGGGGCGCAGCGCCCCATACGGGGTTCCCTTCGGTCACGTTGCGCCCTACAACAAAATTTCGCAATTCGAAAATTTCGAATCAGCGTCCGCAGTGATGGGATTACGCGGCGCGGCTGGTTATCCAGATACCTTCATCGCGACCAGCCCCCCACAGATAGAAGGCGCGCTGCCGTTGGCGTTTGGCTTCCTCCCGCGTAGACCAGAAGCTGAGTTTACGGCCCTTGAGCGCCGCCAGATGTTCCAACGCAGCCATCACATGTGTGCAGGCTACTCCATAATTCAACGCCCAGGGACAGGTACAGCGGGCATGAATGCCTTCCGGCCTGAAGATGACGGTCACGATATGATGTGCAAGCGGATTGGAAACGCTTTCGACGGCAAACGTATGTCGGTCAACCTGTTTGGTATGAAGTTTCCGGCTTTGCCACTGTAGCTTTTTGATTTTTGTAGGTTTCATTTTTGCATCCACCAACACTAGATCACTTGTTCTAATTTTACATCAAAAATCATCAAAAAACCATAAGCAAAATTAAGAGTTTACCCCTCAATTTCCAGGGGTTATGAAGTCGGAATTTGCTTGAGTTTTCGCCAGCGTTTTATGCTGAAGGTGGACACGATCAGCGTGATAATCACTCCGATAGCAGCCTGCGCAACGACAGTCGGAAATGCCGCCCGCGCGCGAGCGACTTCGACATCCATCATCGGCGCTCGCAGGTTGGCGGCTTGTTGCAGCAGCCAGAAACCATTGACAGCAGCCCATACCAGAAGAATCGTGCTGAAAAGGACAAGGGCGCTGAGGCCGACTGCCAAACCAACGCCAACCCGTTTGACGCGCGGGAATGAAATCGGGACAGCGCTGGCGGCTAAAGCAATCAATGTAAATAAACCTGTCGCTGCCAACAATATCCAGCCAATGGCAGCGCTGGAGACAAGTTGGCTATATCTGCCGATCAATTCGGGATCCACATAAGTCGGCTGAATAAATGCGAGTTCGGCTTTAGTGAAACCCGATTCGCTTCTCCAGGCGTCCAGTTCGGGAAGATTCATATCCAGAATCAAGGCATTATTGGCAGCGAGGGCAATCTTGTGGGCGGCGGCGGCATGTCCCGACTGGATCACAAGATGCGCTACCGCACACTCACGCCCATCACGATCCATAAAATAGGGCGTCCAGCAGGCGCAATCATGGTTACGCGGGAAAATGCCGCGCCTCGCGTAAGCATGAAGTTGATCGAGATGGCGCGCACGATTCTCTTGAAGGGATTGGGGAAGGTGACTCACCTCCTGCGCTCGGAGAACATGCTCGACGTAACGAAAATGCAGACGAAGCCGTTGATCGTCCAGCCAGTATAAAAGTGATTTTGAGAATCCCATGATGTCATCCCCAATTTTTATGAAAGCATAGCGCATTTATGAGCTGCCATTATGCCTAATGGATGGGGGAATTTTTCGGCGAGATTTGCGCGATTAGCGATTTAATTTTGCGGCGTTCTCGATGCGTTTAGCGATTCGCCGCTGCGCCTGTTCGTGAATCTCACGGACGTGTTCGATTTTTTCCTGAATCGCGATTTCTAACCAGCGTGCGCCGTTTTCGGCAGTTGCCACGCTGCCCGCACCATAGCTGCCCGTGAGCGTATCATCTTCCCAGGGCGCACAGATGATGAGCGCGCCGCCTTCGATCCAGTCCATATAATAATTCGGCGTACTGATGAACTCGATTTCATCGACGACGTGCTCCATGTGGCACAGTTCCGGGCGCAAATGCAGCAGATAAGCGGTTTCAAGTTCGCAGGCGTGTCCCATGCCGCCACGCTTCGATTTGCGATATTTTTCGAGCGCAGGCGCTCCCAGATGCCCAGACGTGTGCAGCCAGGCCGTCGCCGCGAAAATCGGATGATGCTTATCACCGACATATTTGACGACATTGTGCAAAAATGAGCTGTTGCCGCCGTGACCGCTCATCAGATAAAAGCGATCTGCGCCACGCGCGATCAGTACGTCCAGCACCGCCAGCAGAAAATCTTCGAAGGTGCGTCCGCCCATATTGAATGTCCCGGCGAACGATGAGCGGTACATGCTGACGCCGTAGGGCAGAGTCGGCAGCATTTCAGCCTCGTCGGGGGTCGCAGTGACGACGCCCTCGGCAATCGCGCCGATAATCACCGTATCGGTATTCATCGGGAGGTGATAGCCATGCTGCTCGGTGTGACCACAGGGCATGAGAATCACGCGCTGCGGGGTTGCTGAAAGCGGCTGCGTAGGGGACGCATTTTTTTGCAATTTCAACCGTCTGACGCCTGGAAATTCCAGGTTTTCGATGCCGTCATGAACGACGTAGAGCCGCGAAAATTTTTCTTCCTGCGGCCCGCTGAAGATGCCTGCCACTACCCGCCGCAGCATATCTTCACTCACGGCGACGACGCTCCCCTCCCAGCCATAGGGCAGTGCGGGCAAGATGCAAAAATGCTCGACGCCGATTTCGCGCGCAATCGCATCGTGGTCATAGCCTTCACCAAGCGGCAGTACCAGCGGCAAGTCACGCGGAAGTGCAGCCACCTCCTGCCATGTTAATTCTTCATATGGGGTTACAAGTGTCATTCTAATTTCCTCATGGCGATCCAGTTTTGTATAAACATATCGAATCCAATAAAATAGTCAATTGATAGACACCTCATAAAAATAGACTGAGCGATTATTGATGACGAGGCAAAAATTAGATCGGCGTGTCATGCGAACTCGGCAGCTTTTGCAGAGCGCGCTGATGGCCCTCATCCTCGAAAAAGGCTACGATGCGGTCACAGTGCTGGAGATTACCGAACGCGCGAACCTGGGACGTGCGACCTTTTACCTGCATTATCCGGGTGGCAAGGACGAACTGCTGACGAAAAGCCTGGAAGAAATTTTTGATGAACTGGTAGGAAGGATCGAGCCGAGGACGCAGGAGCAAGTTTTATCAGGGATCAATCCGCCAAGCCTGATCGCTTTCCAACACGCCGCCGAAAACCGCGATCTTTACCGCGTCATTTTGAGTGGGCAGGGTGCAGGGCCAGTCGCGCGGCGGATTCGCGAATATCTGGCAGACGTGATTCAATCCCAGCTTACGGAATGGGCGGATAAAAACAAGGATGCGCCCTTCGAAATTGTCGCGCATTACATGGCGGGGGCGCTGATAACGCTGATCGCGTGGTGGTTAGAAAATGACATGCCGCACAGCGCCGAATATATGTCGCAGATTTTCTTCAGGCTGACATCGCAAGGCATCGTATCGCAGCTTGAAAACCTCTCAAACAGCGATCCCTGAGCTTCCCAGCTTACTTATAGCGGGCTTCCATCACCTTTTTCAAATTTTCCAGCGATGTTTTCATCTGGCTGTCGATACCGCTGAGGACAAAGGGTCGAAACATGAAGTACAACCACATGATGCGAATATCCATCGTTTCGGTGACTTCGGTGCCGCTGCTGGCAAAATTAAACTTGAAGGTTGATCTGAAGGGGTAGCTGCCCATAATACCCGTGTAGGCGATTTTTTGATTCGGCACGTATTCCACAACGTCGGCGTTGACATGAACCATGCGGCCCATCACCCGGCGCGTACCGACAACCATATCGCCAACCTTGACCTGACCCGCACGCTGAAGCTGGATCGATCCAGGCTGCCACTGGGGATTATTACGAAAATCGGCGACAAATTTAAAAATATCTGTAACCGAGCGGTTGATGTTTATTTTGTGTTCGATAACTGGCATAGGAATCCATAAAACATGAAATTTTTATAAGGTCGTTATGATAACACAAATGCAAGCCAAGCGCACCAAATTGGCAGCGGTCAGGGGTATGGGATCGCACGGCGGGGACGCGCTTTCAAATGCTGACGATAGGTGGCTACGCGAATCATGGCTTCATGGGTGGTCAGCGTGGGGCGCAGCAGGTCGATAAGCAGGTTGCGTTTGATGACTGATGCCGCATCGAAAAACCAGTAGAGACTCATCAACGGTGAAATGAAAATATTAGCAATACCCAGTGAGTCATTTGGATACATATGATAATTGCCGAACTGCCCCTGCACTGCGGGAATAATGCGCGTACTGATGTGGCTTTTGGCATGTCCGGGCTGCTCCCAGACATAACGGCAGGCAGCTTCGAATAATTGAAACGCTTCCATCTGTGGAACAAGGGCGCAGCTTCCTAAAAATGCGCCTTCCTTCGCCAGTGCTGCAATATTTTCCAGCGCGTTATAGTGGCAGACAGCCTCCTCGACCTCGGTGCCAAAGCCAATGCAGGCTAAAATTTTGACCGGAATATCGAGGGTATCCGCCGCAGCCAGCGAGATTGAATCTTCGACCAGTGTCCCCGCTCCAATTTCATCGCCCCGCATGATCGAATCGACGCCGCCATCCACCAGGATCAGCGCGTCGATTTTGAGATGTTCAATCAGCGCTTCATAGGCCATGACCAGCGGCGCGACGCCAACTTTTGCCAGCATCCAGACGGTCACATCCTCGCTACGCACTTCTTTAAACCACTGCGACAGATAGCCTTCTGGAAAATAAGGAAAGCGTTTCATCACTGGCGCGCGTCCCCCCATCACCAGCCCATCCACCAGCAGTTCCAACTGGCTGACAATTCCGGCAATTTCAAAATCGGTAAAGCTGTAATTGGCGAGATGCACCGTTTTACCCTGTTCGCGCAGGGCAAAATAAAGCGGAAGGCCGGAAAAAACATCAAAACCGCCGCCCGCGCCCGCGATCAGAATATTCTGGCTGTTCGCCAGACGGTCAAATATCGGCAAATTGAGTTTCATAAAATTTCCTATGACTCGATAATATTAAAATTCATTGTGGCACAAATCCGCCCATGCGCAATTGAAGATTGTGAAATTCTCATCTGCGGTGAGTCATTGTTTTGTCTGGCGCGGTTCGGTTGTTACAATAAATGCATCTTTTCTACGCTCAAAGGGAACATAATGACTCAAATCGGGATCATGATTGAAGGCCAGGATGGGCTGTATTGGGCGCGCTGGCAGCGTCTCCTCCAGACCGCCGAGGATTTTGGCTATCAGTGTGTATTTCGCTCCGATCACTACACCAACGCAGCGCCGCCGGATAAAGATTCGCTGGAACTGTGGGTGTCGCTGACCTACGCCGCCAGCCAGACCAAGCGAATTGAATTTGGCTCGTGTGTCGCGCCGACGACCTTCCGTCATCCGGCAATGACCGCGCGTGTCGCCGCAGCCGTTAATGATCTGAGCGATGGTCGCCTGATCCTGGGTTTGGGAGCGGGCTGGAACGAATATGAACATAAAAAATTTGGCGTACCGTTCTATGATGTTTCGACCCGCTATGAAATGCTCACCGATGCCCTGGAAATTACTGCGCGCCTGTTCCTCACCGATGGCCCGGTCAGCTATCAGGGCAAGCATTATTCGCTTGATAATGCCCAATTATTACCTCATCCCAAGCGCGGTGGGCCACCGATCATGATCGGCGGTAATGGCCCGAAGCGCACCCTGGGGTTGGTCGCCAAATTTGCGGATGAATGGAATGGCGTTTTTCTGCCGCTGGAAACCTATAAGGAACGCACCCAACAGCTTAATGAACTGCTGAAAGAAAATGGACGCGATGCCGCTGATGTCAAACGTTCATTGATGACACAGGTTGTTTTTGGCAAAGACGAGGCCGCATTACAGGCAAAACTGGCTGGACGCAGCGCAGACGAGCTGATCGGGCGCGGCATGATTGTCGGCACCCCTTCATCCATTGTTGACCAGATCAGCCTTTATGCTGAAGCGGGAGTCGAGCGTTTCATGCTGCAATGGATCAACCTCGACGACATCGAAGGGCTGGAATTAATGGCGCGGGACGTGCTGCCAAGCTTCCATAAAGGCTGATTCAGAAATCATTCGGGGATGCTCAATAAAATTTGGCGACTATCCCTTTATTACAGGTTCGTAGGGGCGACTCGGCGAGTCACCCCTACAAAAGATGTTAGCTCGCAGGTTCTTCGGTGCTTTCGAGTGTCGGCACGGTTTTATAGGGATTCGGGCTGAGTTGATCTTCGACGCCAAAAGCCTTCGCCAGATCATCCAGGATCGCGTGAGCGCCAGCAATATCACCACCGGCCCAGTTAACTGTTGTAAAATAGACTTTTCCTTCTTTGACAACGTTTAACGCTTGCCAGAGTGGGTGCGCCTGAAGTTCTTCCAATGCCTTTGCCCCATCCTCGGTATCAAAATCACCAAAGCCTATGAGGAAATCGCCATCAGCATTTTGAATCTCCTCCATCGGCAGCGGGATGAAAAACGGATACCCGCCTTCAGCCATAATTTCTTCGGGCGTTTGATGGAGAACCTGATTTTCAGGGCGCGAAAAACCGACATCTTCCACGATCATGCCGCCAGGGGAATAATTGGTATAAATGCGATTTGGATTCCAAACGGCTACCAGTGAAAGCTCAATATCCTCCGGGTTGCCAATCAGTTCGCCAAGTTCATCGGCACGCGCTTCATACTCCCCCATCAGTTCTTCGTAAGCATCGAGCTTTCCGGCGATCTCAAAATACATTTCCGCCAACTGCTTCCATTGGTGAGTGCCATCGAATTGAAAGGCAACGGTAGGGGCAATCGCGGAAATGAGATCATAGTTCTCCTCAGCCGCCCATGAAGGCTCGATGATGAGGTCAGGCGCAAGCTCCAGCACAACTTCGAGATTCGGCGGCAGGCCAATATCTGGAATGTTGTTAATCTCGGCTTCCCACTCAGGAAACTCGTTAATGATATATGGCACGTCGCCAACTCCTATCAGAGGGACACCCCCTCTGAGCAGCGCAGGGACTTGAAAAGGCCATGCAAAAGCGATTCGCTGCGGCTGTTCAGGGATACAAACTCCTTCTGAAGTTTCTACCCACAAGAGTTCATGCGTAAATAAACGAAAACCAGGTTCACAGGTTGGCGCGTCCTGCGCAGAAGTCATGCTCGTGCTGAGCAGCAAACAGGCAACGACCCACATGAAGCGTAAGCTGCGAAATAAAATTCGACCATTCATAATTACCCCCGTTGAGATAGAGATCAAACGGAGGAAATAATAGGTCGCAGCATCAGCCAAAATCTACGAAGGGGATTAAGCATAAACTTCTAATCAGGAGACAATAAAAAATCAGCAGGCAAAATTAAAGTAAGCCTTTGCCGAAATTACAGATAACTCCGATTAAATTTGGACAAGCTTGCCCAACAAATTAGCTGATATAAGCCGCTGTCGCCACAATCAAGCCAATGGAGGAGGCGATAATCGAAAGATCGCAGAATTTTCGAATGCTCTCTTCCATAAACGTAAGCTGAGGATCGACCTGATCAAAATTGATGCTTTCATGGCGATGGCGATAAATCCAGTTGAGGGGCCAACGGATGATACGCATCACGGCTAATGACCAGATCAGATACCCAAGCGCCAGGACAATCATCGTCGGAAAGCGCTCATCTTTGAGAAATGGCAGCATGATAAACGAAACAACCGTTGTCCAAATGAACATCAGCAGCGTTTTGACATAGCGCAACACCAAACGCCGCAAATAGAGTACATGCCGCACCAGCGACATTTCGGTAATCGCCACTTCCTCCGCCAAAGTCCGATCCAGGCTTCGAGCGATGCCCAGCGCAGCATTAAAACGCCGCACATTTTTTTCATCAAAATTTTCCGGCAGTACGCCTTCTGCAAGTAGTTTTTCCAGATTACGCGAATCCGGGATGATGTCCCCATGCGTTTTCTCGATAATGCTGTCAAAATACAGTTCCCGTCGTTCCTGGCTGAATGGGATCATAAAACCCATCTGCGTGGACTCATATTGATAACGCATCGCCTCGCGCTTGCCTTGTGGTGATTCATCCCGCGAGAACATGATGCCCGTAAGCGCGAAAGTTGGATTTAAGAGATTTTCAGAAAATCCTGGCGCGTAGATGGTGAAATAAAAATGCACCATATCCTTGAGCAGCAGATAAACGCCGTAAAGTGGAATGCTCAGGGAAAGGATAAGCGGGTAAAAAATCACGATATAAGCCACGCCTGTGACAAGCACCCCCTGGATTCCGAGATGCGGGAACAAATTCGCCGCTTGCGCGATCACAATCGAGATGATGCTATCAATAGCGTCTTTAAAAAATACCGGAATGAGCAGCAGCAGCCCCGCGCCGCTGATAAAAGCAGTAGCGATGCGGTGAAGGGTGGATAAGCGCACTTCGCTGCGCTGAAGATAGGTACGCATCGCATTGCGCTCAGCATCGGTTACGGACGGCTGTTCATCCGCTTGGGGTTCAGGGGTCTGGTGTGAGGCCATCATCTGCTATTTCCGATCAAGAAAATTCATATATGAATGTTATTTTGAAGAGCATATTGCGCCGTATTACAGTTGTCAATTTGAGGGTACAGCTTGGATATAGCGGGCTTTCCGCGTTTGTTTGATTTGGCTAATCAATTTGTTGCCTATCTTTTCTATATTTTGAGTTTGATTTTCTCGTCACGCTGGGTATAATCTGTTCGCGTACCCATGTGTTCGGGAGCTACACTTTATGAATTCTAATCTACCAGGGCCTGGCGATGCCGAGGAAGTCCCATCGGACTCCCTGCCAGCCGAGCCAACGGAAACGTCTGCGAATCCCACGCCAGATTCTGTAGACACACCAAACGAAGAGACAAAGATGGAACAACCGATTACGGAAAATATCGAAGCAGACGCCCCGGCTGAAACAGAATCAGTACCGGATACTGAGCCGACCACCATGCAAGAAGCAATGGCTGGTGATCTCGGCCTGCCGACCTTCAAAAAGGGTGAGGTCATTGAGGGAACCATTATCTCGACTTCCCCAACCGCAGTGATGGTTGATGTCGGTGGCAAATCTGAGGGCATTATCCCCGGCAATGAACTCGAGCGCATGAACCGCGAGACCATTGAGATGCTCAAACCAGGAGCGCAAATTTCGGTCTATGTCGTTAACACACATGACCGTAACGGTAATGTCCTGTTATCTGTTAATCGCGCGTTGGAAGAACTGGACTGGAAAAAAGCGGAAGAATACCGCGTCAGCCAGCAGGTTTACGAAAGCCATGTCTCCGGCTACAACAAAGGTGGCCTGATCGTGCGTTTTGGTCGCGTGCGTGGGTTTGTGCCGCAGAGTCAGATCGGCGCAGATCGTCGCCAGGGAATCGAAGGCGAAACCCCGGAAGAACGCTGGGGCAGCATGGTCAACGACGCGATTGCTGTCAAGGTGATGGAAGTAGACCGCAGCCGCAACCGCCTGATCCTTTCTGAGCGCGCCGCCGCCCGCGAAGTGCGCGAATCTCGCAAAGAATCACTCATCAGCGATCTGCAAGTTGGCGATGTGCGCGTCGGGCGCGTGGTCAGCCTGGTCGATTTCGGCGTCTTTGTCGATATTGGCGGGGCGGAAGGCCTCGTTCACCTGACCGAGCTTTCATGGCAGCACCTCACCCATCCCAAAGAGCTGGTCAAGGTGGGGCAGGAAGTCAAAGTTGAGGTCATCAGCATCGAACCCAAGCGCAAGCGCATTGGCCTGAGCATGAAACGGCAGGAAGCCGACCCCTGGGATGTGGTTGCGATCAACTACAGCATTGGGCAGCTTGTTCAGGGGACGATCACCAAGCTCACAAAATTCGGCGCGTTCGCTCAGATCGTTGATGCGCCTGAGATCGAAGGGTTGATCCACATCTCCGAATTATCCGAGCAGCGGGTGAATCATCCTCGCGAAGTGGTCAACGAAGGGGATACACTGACCCTCCGTGTGGTGAAAATGGATATTGAGAACCGTCGGCTTGGCCTGAGCCTTAAGCGCGTCAACTCCGCCGAATACCTGGATATGGACTGGCACTAAAGCTGGTCGGGCTTGAAAAGTTTTCTCCCGAAACAGTCTGCAAATGCGAATGATAAAGGGGCGATTTCGATTGCCCCTTGATTGGTTTCCCCTTGATTTCACCCTTGTGCTAAAATTGTTACACTCCCCCAACTTAACACACGTTCTAATGAATTCCTGATAATATTGGGGATATGTCTGCTGGCAAGTAGGGATATAATTGGATAAATTTAACTTTATACAAGGTTTTTCGGGTAAAGTTCGTTACAAGGCAATGGAAGTATAACGGAGGGATTTTACCGTGCCGAATAAAATGGAACGCTTCACCCAGCGGGCGCGGCGTGTACTGAGCCTAGCCCAGGAAGAGGCCGAAAGGCTTCAGCATAATTATATTGGGACTGAGCATCTGCTCTTAGGCTTGATGCGTGAAGAAGGTGGTGTAGCGGGCCGTGTATTGCGCGATTTGGGCCTTGAGCAGCGACGTGTTGAGGAACTGGTGGAACGCCTGACACGGGCAACCACCCGCACCCCCAGTACGCAGCTTGACCTCTCGCCCGGAACCAAGCGCGTATTGGAACTGGCGGTTGACGAAGCTCGCCGCATGGGACATCACTACATTGGGACTGAGCATTTATTGTTAGGACTGGTTCGCCAGTCTGAAGGGGTTGCCATCGACGTGTTAAAGCGTCTGGGGGTCAGCCCGGAAGAAGTACGCCGTCAAACCCGCCGCGTACTGCAAGAAAGCCCTGTGCAAAGCAACCAACCCAATCCTGAAGAACGTCCGCGCCGTCCACCCCCAGGCAAGACGCCGCTGGTTGACCAACTGGCAACCGATTTGACCCAGATGGCGCAAGAAGGCAAGCTCGATCCTGTCGTAGGCAGAGAAACCGAAATCGAGCGCGTGATTCAGGTTTTGAGCCGTCGTCGTAAAAATAATCCGGCGCTGATCGGCGAACCTGGCGTCGGTAAAACAGCCATTGTTGAAGGTCTGGCGCAGCGTATTGTCATGGGCGATACGCCCAAGCCGCTGCTGAACAAGCGCGTTCTCCAGCTTGATGTCGGCTCACTCGTCGCCGGTACGATGTATCGCGGTCAGTTTGAAGAACGGCTCAAGCGCGTGATCGAAGAACTGAAATCATCCGACAGCATTCTCTTTATTGACGAAGTTCACATGCTGGTTGGCGCAGGTTCGGCGGGCAGCAGTGTAGACGCCGCCAATATTCTCAAGCCAGCCCTTTCGCGTGGTGAATTACAGTGCATCGGCGCGACGACCATGGACGAATATCGCAAGCATATCGAAAGTGATGCCGCGCTGGAACGCCGTTTCCAGCAGATCATTGTTGATGAGCCGACGATTGAAGAAACGATTGAAATCCTGCAAGGGATTAAAATCCCCTATCAGGAACATCATAACGTCGAAATCACCGACGAGGCGATTGAAGCCGCAGCCAATCTCTCGGCGCGCTATGTGCCAGATCGTTTCCTGCCGGACAAAGCGATTGACCTGATCGACGAAGCCTCGGCGCGCTTACGGATGTACAAAAGCCCGGAAGCCGCACAGGTTCGCAATTCTGAACTCGAACTGACGCGGTTAGAAGATGATCTGCGCCTGTTGGGGGATGATGACGCCACCGAAGAAGAAATCGCCCAATTAAAAATGCAGCGCGACAGCCTGCGCGATACATTGGCGGCTTTGAAAGCCAACTGGAACGAAGAAACCAACCAGCCTCGCCTGAGTGCTGAGGATATTGCCGAAGTCGTGGCGATGTGGACGGGTATTCCGGTCATGCGAATCGCAGGCGAAGAAAGTGAACGCCTGATGCATATGGAAGAAGCGCTCCATGCCCGCATCATCGGTCAGAATGAAGCGATTGAAGCCATTAGCAAAGCGGTACGCCGCGCCCGTGCGGGACTCAAAGACCCGCGCCGTCCGATTGGCTCGTTCATGTTCCTGGGGCCAACAGGCGTCGGCAAAACAGAATTGACCAAAGCGCTGGCGGAATTCCTGTTCGGCAGCGAGGACGCGCTTATCCAACTGGACATGAGCGAATTTATGGAACGCCATTCGGTTGCACGTCTGGTCGGTGCGCCTCCGGGCTATGTCGGCTATGAGGACGCAGGCCAATTGACCGAAGCGATTCGCCGCCGCCCCTACAGCATCGTCGTTTTTGACGAGATCGAAAAAGCACATCCTGAAGCCTTCAATATGCTTCTGCAAGTGATGGAAGAAGGCCAATTGACCGATGCGCGTGGTCGCACCGTCAATTTCCAGAACGCGATTATCGTCATGACCAGCAATGTCGGCGCGGATACTATCAAACGTGGCTCGACTCTCGGTTTTGATCTGAAGCGCGATGAAAAAGTGACCGAAGCAGAAGATTACGCCGATATGCGTAAGAGCGTTATGGAACAGCTTCGCCGCGCCTTCCGTCCCGAATTCCTCAATCGTGTCGATGCAGCCGTTGTGTTCCGCGCGCTGACCCGCGATGAAATCAAGCAGATTGTGGAGCTGGAACTGGCGAAAGTGCGCGAGCGGTTGATTGAACACGCGATCACGCTGGAAGTCGGCGAAGATGGTCGTGAATGGCTCGCCAATCACGGCTACGATCCCGAATATGGTGCGCGCCCGCTGCGCCGCCTGATCCAGAACGAGGTCGAGGACGTACTTTCGGATGGCATTCTCTCCGGCAAGTTCACTCTTGCCAGTGTGGTGCGCGCTCGTGCTACCGAAGATGACAAGTTGGAACTCGAATCCGTCGAAGAAGATGAACTCGAAACGCCAACTGCGTAAATAAATCCAGCGCAATTTGAAACTGAAACAGGGATTGTCGAAAATTGGCAGTCCCTGTTTTTATTGCGCTTCATTCATGATGATTGTCGGCTCGGCATCATGATCGGGCAGAATTGATTCGGCATTTCGAATCGCCGGAATGGTATACGGGTAAAGACCGATCACTACCGTCAGCACACCACAGATGACAAAAATCAGCGCCATGCCCGCGCCAGGGCCAATTCCCACCAACCAGCCCAGGCTGCCTGCCCATGCGCCTCCTGGCATCAACGCAGGGCTGAACAGATTGTCCGCCAGCGGCCCAGCGATCAGCGTACCGAGTGGGCCGGTAACCTGCGCGATCATGCGGCGCGTCGAAAAAACACGTCCCTGCACATCTGGCGCAACCTTCGCCTGCCAGATGGCTTGATTCGAGGCATTCACCAGCGGGTTAAAGCACGAGGTCAAAAAAGCGACGGCGAACCATATCGGAATCGTCTGTCCAATGCCAAATAAAAAAGTGCCTATTCCCAGAATTGCCCAGCCGAGCAGCACGCCATGAACTTTGCGGGTGGGGCCGCCCCACGCACTCAAGGCAAGCCCACCGAGGACACCGCCGATTCCAAAAGCCGATTGAATGCCACCGACGGCTAATTCATCATTCCCCGTGCGCGAAAGCAGCATGGGCGTCAGCAGGGTAAACGACACGCCCGTCAAAAAATTGCCCGCTAGAAAAACCAATTGCAGCCCAAGCAGGCTGGGACGCGCGAAAATATAGCGAAAACCGTACAATGATTCCTGCCAGAGATTGCCCTGCGCCGCTTTGCCCGTTTCGCTGATTTTTGGCTGGGGAATATGGACGAACAGCAGCGTCAGAATAGCGATGATGAACGTGATAACATCAATGGTCATAATGCCACCCAGCTTAATTGCCGCATAAGCCGCACCTGCCAGAATCGGCGCAAAAATGCCGGAAGCGGCTTCGGCTAGACCCATCATCGCATCGGCACGAGCATACTGCTCTTTAGGGATCATGGTCGAAATCGCGGCGGAATAAGCCGGAAACTGGAATGCCTGGAATGCGCCTGTGAATGCGCCTGCGATATAGAGATGCCAGATTTGCAGATTATCGGTTGTAAGCAGCAGCAGCAAAATAATGGTCGATAAACCCGCTGCCAGGTCACTGAGCATCATCACGAGCTTGCGATCCCAGCGATCTACCAGCGCGCCCGCAATAGGGCTGAACAAAATGGTCGGCGCGAAAGCGAAAAAGCCGACCAATGCCAGCGCGGTGGCCTGCCCGGTGATCTCCCACGCCCACAGCGCAATTGCGAATTGGGTCATGCCCGTGCCGGTGAGTGAAAAAAGCTGCCCTAACCAGACAATCGTAAACGCGCGCATTCCAGTTGGACGGGAGGTTGGATTCATAACATTCTCATTTCCTGATGGTGTTCTCAATCATTTTATCCCAAGTTTGGGTTATATTAGAGGAGTATCATAATATATGAAATCTTACGCGGTTTTTACTTATTGACGCTACACTACAACTATGCGCTTCCATATCTTCTTTACTATTTGATTCACCCGGCAACTCTGGCAGGAATTCTGACATGCTTATACGTCCGAATAGGCCGTTCAATCCCCCCACCGATGTGATTGAACAGACCGATAAATTAACCGTCATTGTTGAAATCGCCGGTATGAACCCTGGCGACTTCAATATCTCGCTTCAAAGCCGCCGCCTGACGATTAGCGGCAATCGGGCAAAACCCGAACTTCAACATCAGGCGTATCATCAGGTTGAAATTGGTTTTGGAGAATTTCGTATCGAACTCAATTTGCCCTGGAGTGCGAACCGCGATGGCGTAACCGCAACCTATCAGCAAGGTTTTCTTCAGATTGAGCTTCCTCGTAAACCCGCAGAGCAAGTTTCAATCGTTGATCTAAACGCCGAAGAACAGGAACATCGACCACTATGACAGATAAACCTAAGCGTGACTCCCTCTCGCGGCTCGGCAAGGCCGAAGTCGTAGAGAGTGAAGACCTGAATATCCCAATCAAAGATACGGATGATGACGAACAGCGTCAATCGGATGTTCCTGAAGAACTGCCGATCCTGCCGCTGCGCGGGTTAGTCGTCTATCCGCAAACCGCGATTCCATTTACCGTCGGTCAGCCGCGCAGCATGAAGCTGGTTGATGATGTAGTAGCTGGAAACCGCCTTATCGGACTTGTGACCGCTAAAAATCCCGAACTCGAAACCCCCGGCCCGGAAGATGTTTATGAGGTTGGCACGCTGGCCTCGATTCATCGTCTGTTCCGTGCGCCCGATGGCACGATCCGGCTGCTGGTGCAGGGTTTGGCACGGATCAAAATTGACGATTACACGACGCTCGAACCCTATCTGCGGGCAAAAGTTCACGCCGTTCCTGAAACAGTTGAGGAATCGCTCGAAGTCGAAGCACTTACCCGCAACGTCGTCGATCAATTCACGCGGCTGGCTGACCTCGTACCGAGCATCCCCAGCGAACTCATCTCGTCCACCTTGAACGTAGATGACCCGCTGCAACTGGTTTACGCCGTCGCGACCTATATCCGCATTGACCTCGCGGATTCGCAAAAGCTGCTCGAACTGGACAGTGTGGAAGAAAAACTGCGCCACCTGACGGCTATCCTGAGCAAAGAGCTTGAGGTGCTGGAACTGGGACGCAAAATCCAGACCGAAGCCCAGTCTGAGATGGAAAAAATGCAGCGCGAGTATTACCTGCGCGAACAGTTGAAGGCCATCCAGCGCGAATTGGGCGAAGGCGACGAGCAAACCGTTGAAGTCGATGAGTTTCGCAAGAAGATTGCCGAAGCCGGGATGCCAGAGGAAGCCGAAAAAGAAGCCGTGCGCGAACTGGATCGCCTCTCCAAGCTGCCCGTTGCGGCGGCGGAATATGGCGTGATCCGCACCTACCTCGATTGGCTCACCAGCCTGCCCTGGTCGAAAGGCACGGAGGATAACCTGGACATCGCCCACGCCCGCAAAGTGCTGGACGAAGATCACTACGGCCTGAAGGACATCAAAGAGCGCATTCTGGAATATCTGGCGGTGCGCAAGCTGCGCAGCGAACGCGCCGATGAAGATACCGACGAGTCGAAAACCGACTATATCCGCCGTGACCGACAGGGCGCGATTTTATGCTTTGTTGGCCCTCCGGGTGTCGGTAAAACGTCGCTCGGTTCGTCCATTGCGCGGGCGATGAATCGCAAATTTATCCGCATGAGCCTGGGCGGTGTGCGCGACGAGGCCGAAATTCGCGGTTTCCGGCGCACCTACGTCGGCGCGATGCCGGGGCGCGTGGTGCAAACCATTCGCCGTGTCGAATCGCACAACCCGATCATCATGCTCGACGAGATCGATAAACTGGGGCGCGATTTCCGGGGCGACCCCGCCAGCGCGCTGCTCGAAGTGCTTGACCCGGAGCAAAATAACGAATTTCGCGATCATTATCTCGACGTGGCCTTTGACTTGAGCAAGGTGCTGTTTATCACCACCGCCAACGAGCTTGAGCCGATCCCCGCGCCGCTGCGTGACCGTATGGAAATTATCCAACTGAGCGGCTACACCGAGCAGGAAAAAGTCGCAATCGCCGAGCAATATCTCGTCAAACGGCAGATTCGCGAAAATGGCCTGCACCCGGACGAGATCGAATTTACGCATGACTCGCTGTTCACTGTCGTGCGCGATTACACACGCGAGGCGGGTGTCCGCACACTCGAACGTGAAATCGGGCGGGCGGCGCGCAAGATCGTGACCAAAATCGCCGAAGGCACCGCCGAAAAAGTCGTCATCGATGACAAAAAAGTGCGCGAACTGCTCGGCAAGCCGCGCTACGGCTACCGTGAAGAAATCGAGGAACGCACCGATCTTCCCGGCGTGGCAACGGGTCTGGCCTGGACACCTGTGGGCGGTGAAATTCTGTTTGTCGAAGCCGCACGGATGCCCGGTGGCAAAGGCTTCCAATACACCGGACAGCTTGGCGAAGTCATGCAGGAGAGCGCACGTACAGCCTTGAGCTACATTCGCTCGAAAGCCAATGACCTCGGCCTCGACCCGACGGTATTCGAAAAAAGCGATATTCATCTGCACGTCCCGGCAGGCGCTGTCCCCAAAGACGGCCCCTCGGCAGGCGTCACGATGGCTGTCGCGCTGGCCTCGCTGCTGACCGGACGCCCGGTGCGCAGCAACGTCGCCATGACAGGCGAGATCACGCTGCGTGGGCAGGTGTTACCCGTTGGCGGCATCAAAGATAAGGTGCTGGCAGCGCATCGTCTGGGTGTCGATACAGTCATCATTCCCAAGAAAAATGAGAATGATCTGGAAGACCTGCCGGACGAAGTACGCGACAGCCTGAAATTTGTGCTGGCAGAAAAAGTCGATGATGTGCTGAACGCGGCACTGCTCGCCCCCGTAGCCCAGCCGGAAATCGCCAATTAATCCAACGAATCCCCGCAGGGGCGCACGGCGGTGCGCCCCTTGTATGATAAAAGCAGGATAACATGAACGTGTTTATCCTGGCAGACACCGACAGCCCAACCCTGTTGCGCCCCTGACGCTGCGAGCGTGTTGCGTAGATGAGGGTGCTGTCGGCGGGC
>Ga0268299_1002431_pt1 | contig 22302 bp, 15 predicted proteins | sample NOBtaG_FD_193484 | JGI IMG/M metagenome (GOLD analysis project Ga0268299, IMG submission 193484) | Activated sludge microbial communities from bioreactor in Nijmegen, Gelderland, Netherland - NOB reactor | ecosystem: Engineered > Bioreactor > Aerobic > Activated sludge | place: Netherlands... | reverse complement strand
GGCTGTTGAGTAATAAAAATTTAAGATAAAGATTTTAGAAAATTTAAGGAGACATTTATGCGTAAAATTTTTGTATTTGCTACTTCCATTATGCTTTGCCTCGGTGTATTAGGATTTACTGGCAATTTTAACAGCACTTCCTTAACTTCAACTGTTTCTGCTGCACAAAATGCAGAGCTTGATTTTACCATTGTAAATAAAACAGGTTATGACATTAAAGCTCTCTACATTGGTGCTACTGGTACAGGTGATTGGACTAAAGATGATGAAGTTCTACATGGCAAAACATTTAAGAATGGAGCAGCTTTAAAAATAGAATTTCATCCAAAAGCTAAGGCTGCAAAATGGGATATTATGGTAGCTTGGGCTGATGGTTCTGGTAATGAAGAATGGGAAGGTCTTAACTTAACTCAAATTGAAAAATTAACCCTAGTCTATGATGAAAATAAAGATGTAACATCTGCTGTCATAGAGTAACTAAGAATAATTAAACATCTACCCATCTAAATTTATGCCACCTAAAATTTAAGTTTTAGGTGGCATTCTCTATTTTTACAGAATTTTCTTTTTATTTTACGCTGTAGCGTTCATTAGCAACCTTCATAACGTTTTCAGCAAATTGTGGATGATCGTGTAGAATGCGGTTAAAGTCCGCTTTGTCTAGCACAAAAAGATCACAGCTTGAACGAGCGCGAACATTAGCCATACGAGGAGTTGATTTCAAAAGTGCAACCTCACCAAAGAAATCACCATCCTTAAGCACCTTAACAACATTTCCAGAATCATCTAGCACGTCAACTTCACCACGAGCAAGTAAATACATTTCGCGGCCAATTTCACCTTTATTAATAATCATTTCGCCTGCTTCCGCCATTTTTGGACGTAATGCTTGGATAACTTGTGAGAGGAAAAGCATATCCCCATTTTGAAACAAAGCGACTCGCTTTAATAAATCATCTGTAACAACTTCAAACCAACGCCGTCCATCTTTTTCGATAAGGTCAGAAGCCTCTATTGGCCCCCAACTACCACGAGCATAGTTTGGAAAATTATTTGCAGGTGTAGCAGCCCAATAATCCATAATTGGTTGTGCTACTTCCCAAGCAGCTACAACTAAATCACCACGTGAAAAGAGTGTTGTATCGCCATGCGAACAGGAATATATCATTACTTCATAACCTGTATAACGAGAAGCTTTAAAGGCATCAGAATAAGAAAAACGCATATTGACAGGTTGTAATTGAAGTGTTGGCCCTGGGATTTTAGCTTGAAACTGCATTTCAATGCCTTGATAGGGTTGGATGTGGAAAATAAGCCGGTTAGGATGAAGTTGCTTAACAGGGGTATTACGAAAGAGAACTTGAGGAGCTTTCTTAAACTCTACAACAATTTCTGTCCCGCGTTTCCATAAAGCTTTTCCTGAGCGTAAATAAATGGGTGTACCTTCCCAACGCCAGTTATCTATATGAAAGCGTGCTGCTGTATAGGTTTCTGTCTTAGATTCTGCTGGAACATCCTTTTCTTGACGATAGCCAGGTTTGATAACATTGCCATTTTCATCAAGTTTTGGCCCATATTGACCGCGCACTACATAACGCTCTACTTCTTCGGGTGTGTAAACTCGAATGGATTGCAAGAGTTTAGCTTTTTCATTACGAATTGAATCAGGCTCAAAAGATCCAGGTGTTTCCATACAAAGACAAGCTAACATTTGAAACATATGATTTTGCATCATATCTCGTAAAACGCCTGAAGTGTCATAATAACCACCTCGTGAGCCTACATCTACTTCCTCAGAAACATTAAATTGAATGTTATCAATATAATTTTTATTCCATAGCGGTTCAAAAATACCGTTAGAAAAACGGAAAGATAATAAATTTTGTACAGTTTCTTTACCTAAATAGTGGTCAATTCGATAAATTTGGTTTTCGTCCCAATGTGCAAGCACTTCTTTATTAAGCTTGCGGGCCGATTCAAGATCAGTACCAAAAGGTTTTTCAACAATGATACGTTTCCAACCTGTACCGCCTTGAAAACCAGCATTATAAAGGTTATCGCAGAGCATCCCAAAAAATCGTGGTGCAACAGCAAAGTAAAAGAGTACATTACCTTCAGTGTTATGTTGAGAGTTAAGATTAGCAACTTCTGTTTTAAGTCTTTGGAAATGTTCAGGGTTACTTGGCTCACCTGACATATAATAAAAGCGGCTTACTAGTTTATCCCATACTTCTTGGTCAAATTGTTGGCGTGTATGGAATTTTTTAATGTCTTCATTCATTTGTTGACGGAATGCTTCAGTTGTCCAATCCGACCTTGCAAAACCAAGCAATGCAAAGTTTTCTGCAAGCAACCCATCACAAGCTAGATTATAAAGTGCTGGCACAAGCAATCTTTTAGTCAAATCTCCTGATGCTCCAAATATCACCATAACACATGGTTGACTTGGAATATCTGATGTTTGTGTTTCAACTCCATAGGAAGTTAGAACGTTGGATTCTGGCATATCATCACCTCTTCTTAAACTGGTTATAACTGGCTTACTATCCTACAATTAATCAAAAATAAAGTGTATTGAGCAAATTACAGTTGGTGACACCTTGACACAGAAAAGTTTTAGACCTCAATAGAGCTATTTATTTAATTTTCAAAGGCTTAAAAATACAAGTTTTAGGTGGTCAAAAAGGTGCTAACTATCTATCTGATCTTTACAAAATTTATAGAAATAATTTTCCAGATTTTTGCATATCTTTACATTTTTTCCAACATTTTTACTTAGTATTTTGGATAATTTACCTATATGTTAATCCATTAAATTTTATTAAGTCCATTATTATAATTAGCTTAGTGATAAATGGCTTACATAATTTTGCTTATGGCACTTGATTTGCCTAAAGGTTATTTTAACTACTCCAGCACATTTTCACTTTTAGCACTGCTCCAACACCATCACTTTCTTAAATAATTCAATAATAAATTTTTAGCCTAAATTTTAGGTGATAGGAGAGGTGTCTTTTTTATGAGTAAAAAAAGTTTTGAACAACGATTAAAAGTGCTTTCCCCTTGTTCAGCAGATTGGGAAAAAATGGTAGGCAATGACCAAGTAAGATTTTGTGAACATTGCAGCAAAAGTGTTAATAACATTTCTGAAATGACCCGCGAACAAGCCCTTGAGCTAGTCTTAAAGTCCAATGGTCGATTGTGTGTTAGGTACTATAAAACAAGTGATCAAAAGATTAACTTTCAGCCTTCTAATAATAGCGAGTTTAGGTTAAATCCATCACCGTTACTAAAATTTGCCGCAGGTGTTTTGCTAGCTACTGCCTTAAGCGCGTCTCCTGCCGTAGCTCAAACTATGCTTCCAATGGGTGATAATGTTGTAGTTGAAACAAAACTAAATAATCCAAATTTACCAGATCCTACTTGGGAAGGGGGCTATGCTTCACTCAAAGGTACAATTACAGATGAACAGGGTGCCGTTATTCCTGGCGCAGAAGTTACTTTGAAAGGAAAATTTTTCTCATATACAAAAACGACATCTAGTAATGAAAATGGTGAATTTTATTTTGATAGCTTGCCAGAACAAGAATACAACATTTTAGTTAGTGCAGCCGGATTTAATTCTTCTGAAGTTAATAATGTCAGAGCAAGTACAATGATAGAAATTACAATAGCAGTTCAAGTAGCAGAAGACTCAGAATTTGTAACAGTTGGAGGTGTTATGGCTCTTTCTCCAGCAGAGGAAATGTTAGGCTATTATGAAGAGCGAAAACAAATAGACAATAGCCAAGAAGAATTGCCTGAAATAGCTGAAGATGTTGAAGAGCTTTTTTCTGCTGTTATCAACAATGAAATCAAAAAAGTCAAAACTCTGCTAAATAAAGGTGTAAACATAAATAGCACAAATATTTATGGTGAAACAGCTTTGATGTTTGCTGTAAGAGATAAGAAAATGCTTAAATTTTTGCTTAAATCCGGTGCAGATATTTCGATTAGAAGTAGATTTGGCACAACTGCCTTAATGCATGCGGCTGTTCACGGTGATATAGAAATAGTCAAAATGCTACTTTTAGCAGGTGCTTATGTTAACGCTACTGATATTCATGGGCGGAGTGCGTTGCTTTTTGCTGCTGTTGATGGGCGAGATGAGATTGTCAACATTCTATTATTATCAGGAGCAGATACCAATCTAAAAGACTCTACTGGCAGCACAGCCGCTTGTTATGCTAAAGCAGGCGACCATAAAAAAGTTAAAAAACTACTAAAAGCCATCGGAGCAGAATAAATTGCAATTATTAATGGTAAATTGTTTCTAATTTAAGATTCACTAGTTTCTTGTGAAACAAAACTTTTTGTTGGAGATAACATAAATTTTGCTATCTCCAACAATGTTAAAAAATTATTAACCATTAACAGCTTTTGCTAAAGGCATGTTTTCTTGGGGAGTTATTTCATCTGCTACAGCTTGAACTTCTACCATAACACCATTAAAAGCGGCTGTTCCAATAAGAGCATCAATAGCTAATTCATCAGTAAGGTCATTGACGCTAACTCCTGCATGTTGTTTTGCAACCTCTAATGATACGTTATCGCGGTTATGACCCCAACCATGAGGAATGCTTACAACTCCTGGCATAATTTCATCAGTTATTTCAACTGTTATGTGGACTTTACCAACACGAGAGGCAACTAATACCTTTTGACCGTTAGAAATTTGGCGTTTAGCAGCATCTACAGGATTTATCATCAATGTACAAAGCGAGCGTCCTTTAACAAGTCTTAAGCTATTGTGTAACCAAGAATTGTTGCTACGTAAATGACGACGGCCTATTAAAAGTAGTTGATTGCTATTTGTTGTGCTGCTAAGAAATCTTTCTTTAACTCGCTCTAAGTCTTTAACTAAAGGCTGTGGAGCTAAATCAATACGTTTTGACTTGCTTTGCAAGCGTTCAGGTAAACAAGGTTTTAGTGCAGATATATCTATTCCATGAGGTAAAGATCTTAATTTGCTAAGGCTAAGTTTGTCTGAAAATGGATTTAATCCTGCTCCATAAGGGCCAAAACGCAAGCCTAGATCTAATAACCCAGCTGGGCCAAGGGCTTTTAATACTTTATGTTTAATTGTTGAAGTTAGCTGGCTAACAACTCCATCTGACTCCATTCTAGTTAGTAATTCCAGAAAGATTTCCCAGTCATGACGGCTATCAGGATCTCCATTAAATAGGGCTTGAGAATATTTTGTTGTGTTATGAATGGCTAAAAGATGAAAAGCTAAATCATAGTTATCATGCTCTAAAGATGAGGTAGGAGGTAAAATAATATTGGCATGTCTTGTTGTTTCATTAATATAAAAATCGATTGATACCATAAAATCAAGGCTAGCTAAGGCTTTATCTAGCTGTTGACCGTTTGGTGTAGATAAAACTGGGTTTCCAGCACAAGTTACTAAAGCTTTAATTTGTTTGTCTCCAGGAGTTAAGATTTCTTCTGCCATTGCTGCAACAGGCAATTCGCCAGCAAATTCTGGTAATTTTCTTACTCGACTATGCCAACGGCCAAAGCTTCCTTTAGGAGCAATTGCGTCTGGTGCTGTTACAGGATCAAACGCTGGTAGGGTAAAAAGTGCGCCACCTTCACGGTCTAAATTTCCAGTAACAATGTTTATTACATTAATTAACCATTGACATACTGCACCAAATTCTTGTGTAGAAACTCCCATCCGACCATAACACACGGCTGTTTTAGCAGTGGCAAAGTCTCTAGCTAGGTTATAGATTTCTGTTGCAGAGATTCCAGTTATTGACTCGACTTTTTCAGGGGTAAAATCTTTTACTAGTTTGTTTATCACATCAACTTTATCTGTAAATTGAGATAAATGACCAAGGCGAACTAAATTTTCAGCAAATATTACTTGTAAAATAGCTAGTAGAAGGAAAACATCCGTTCCAGGACGGATAAAAAGATGCTTGTCAGATAAATCTGAAGTTTCTGTTCGACGTGGATCTATTAAAATAACTTTTCCACCACGTTTACGAATCTGTTTTAAGTGTCCAGCAACATCAGGCGCGGTCATTAAACTCCCATTTGATACAGCCGGATTTGCTCCTAAAATAATTAAAAATTCCGTGCGTTTTAAGTCTGGTACAGGTAGTAATAATTGATGACCATAAAGAAAATAGCCAACAAAATGATGTGCAAGTTGATCAACTGAAGTTGCCGCAAAATGATTACGACTATGTAGGCTCTTAAAGAACATTGGCCCAAATAGCATTGATCCGTAGTTATGAACAATTGGATTGCCAGTATAAACACCCACTGCGCTTTTACCATGTTTAGCTTGAATTTTCTTTATCCCTTGAACTACTTCGTCAAAAGCTTCATCCCAGCTAATACGCTGCCAAGTTGTACCATTGCGGCGTAGAGGATGTTTAACTCGATCTTTATCATAATAGAGATCTTGCAGGGCTACGGCTTTAGGGCAAATATGCCCCTGACTAAATGGATCTTGTTTATCTCCGCGAATGCTATGTATTTTGTTTTCTTTAACCGTTATTTCAACACCACACATTGCTTCACAAAGGTTACAAGTACGGTAATGTACAAATTCGTTTTTTTGATTTTCCATGGTTGCCCCTTATTTTTTGTTAAAGTTAAAAGTAAGTTTACTTAACCGTCCATAGCTTTAGATCGCTTTAATGGATCTATTTTTAAGCGCGATCACTTGATTTTTCGATCAAAATGGATCAGATCGACTAGTCAACTATCTTAGCTGATCTTAGATCAACTCGATCACTCGATCAGTTGATCTCAAAATGATCGAGTATGATCACTTTAAGATCGTTAAACTAAGCATCGAACGGGCAACGAGAGGATAAACTAACTAGTAGATCTAACTAGCTCGACTAGTTGAGTTAATTCTTCAAGTTTTTCTTGAAGTTGTTTTTGATGTTCTTCTGAAAGTTGAGATAATTTTAATTCTTTTAATTCTTTTGCTGTTTGACGAGTTAAAACCTGTAAATGTTCCGTAGCTGTTACTTTATTTTTATCAACTGTTGTTAATTTGTTTTTTTCTGCTTCAATTAAACGTCTAATAGCTATTAATGATAAAGACTCTGTAATAGCTTGATTAAGAATAGTTTTTCTTAATGCTAGGGCTTGGCTTTCAGAACATTTTAAGGTTTCGCTAGTTAAACGACCTATAGCACGCGCTTTTGTATACTCAATTTTGCCATTTCGTAGAGCAGTTAAAACATCTGCCGGAAGTCGTCTTAAAGGTAATCGATGCTGAATAAAGGATAGCCAGTTAGTACGACCTATAGCAGAAAAAACAGATTCAACAATTGGGGTCAAGTTAATAACAACGTTGTTATTAACTTTGCTTCGTCCATTTTCTTGAGCTTCTTTTTGAGCCGTTCTATTGTTATTCATTGCAAACAGTAGCCTTAAGACATCGCCAAAGGGGTCTGTATCATTAGGACGAACAAAAGCAGCAAACTCAATTTCATCTCGTAGTTTCAGTTTAAGTAGGGCTAAATAGCCTTCAGTTTCTTCAACAGGGTTTAGATCTTCACGTTGCAAGTTTTCAACTAAAGCAAGTTGAAGAGATTCTTCATCTGAAAGGGTGCGAATAATGGCAGGAATTTCCGTTAAAGCGGCGAGTTTTGCAGCTTGCCAGCGACGTTCTCCAGCAACAATTTGATAAGGAGCTTCACCTGACGTTAACTCTCTTACAATAATAGGCTGAAGTATCCCACTTTGACGAATAGACTCAACCAATGCAGTCAAAGCGGCTGGTTCTAAACGTCGGCGCGGCTGATTTGGGTTAGGAATAATTTTATTTAATGCTATTTTTCTTACCGCTACAGCATCAGCATCAGGAACAATTGTACTAGCAAATAAAGCGTCTATTCCAAGTCGTTTTTTAGCCATTTAATAGTCCTTCTACAAGTTTTTTAATATCGCTATTTCCTTCAAACTTAGGTGCATGAAGTTGTACAGGCATAGCACGTGCGGCAGCCTCAGCAAAGGCTACACCACGTCTAACAGGTGGAAACACTGTTAATCGACTACCAAAACGAGTTTGAATTACTTCATAAGTTTCTGTATTTAGGCGAGTTCTTATATCAAGAAGCGTTGGAACAATACCAGCAATCTTTAGGTTTGGATTAAGAAGCCGTACTTTTTCGATTGTATCAAAAAGATGTTTTGTTCCTCGTAGAGCCTTAATTTCACATTGAACAGGGATTAATATTTCATCAGCAGCAACTAAAACATTGATAGAAATATTTCCAAGTGAAGGAGGAGCATCAATAATTATAAAGTCATAGTTATCTTTAACTGCTCGCAAAGTTTCTCTTAATCTTAGCTCGCGCCCAATTTCTGCATTAAGAAGAAAGTCTGCTGTAGCTAAATCAATGGTTGCAGGAACTAGATCCATTCCGTGTATAGAATGAATTGGTAAGCTTTCCCGATGAATTATTGCTTCAAAAAGGCTATGTTCTAGTTGGTCAGTGTTTAACCCTAAAAACTCTGTTAAAGAGGCTTGCGGGTCAGCATCTACTAGTAAAACCTTTAAGTTATGTTGTGTTAGTTCATAACCAAGATCCCTAGTTAAAGAAGATTTACCTACTCCACCGGCTTGGTTAAAAATTGCTAAAGTGCGTGTTGGTGACAAGATCAACTCCTTATTTGAGTTACAGACTTTTATTAACAGTTGAAATAATTTTATTAACAGTTGAAGTAAAACTCTTAACAGTTGAAATAAAACTATTGGATTTTCTGTAATTTATGATAATAAGTCTGTCAGACCCATTAAGTTTGCGTATTTATCAGAACAAATATTCAGCTAAATACTTAACGGTTACTATCTCATAAATTGTTTAATTTGTCATTACTTAGATACAAAAACGTTCTTTGAAGAAAATAACTCTTACTACAACTGTTAATAGTTGATTAATAGTAAAAATAAAGTGATCGAGTTGATCATCGAATAACCGAAATATGATCGCAGATCAATTTAAGGTGATCGCAAAGTTGATCATAATTGATCTATATTTTTGATCTGCTTTTGATCAGTTTCGATCTCAGTTGCGATCACATTGATCTCAAAAGATTTCTTATTAACAGTTGGAAATAAAAGTGTTAACAGTTGGAGTAACACCTTATTAATAGTTGGAATAAGTGTTTATTAACAGTTGGAGTGCAAACTATTAACAGTTGAAAACAAGTCCTAAATCGGGTTATTAACAGTTGGAATGCAAACTATTAACAGTTGAAAGTAAGAGTTATTAACAGTTGGGATAAATTTATATTAACACTTGAAATAAAACTCTTAATAGTTGAAATAAAATTATTAACACTTGAAATAAGTAAAAATTGTTAACTGTAATAAATAGAGTAAGATAGATTTTTCTTAAATTGCCATATATATATGTTTATATAAAGAATATAAATGTAAATGTAATGTATTCATATAAGCTGTAATGTTTTTGATGGTATTAGAAAATGGAATAAATGTTTTTGGAGGCAGTATGGAAAAACGACCACATGAAGCACGCACAAAACAACACCGACCTAAATTACATACTAGCGAGCATGTAGAATTAGTACGTGTTTCTTTGGATGAGTTTAATTTAGCTACCTTTCCTGTTTCGGTTTTAGATAAAAAGGCGCAGCGTAGTCATGAACCATTGCAGTTTCGTGACACAATTGTAGTAGCAGGCCGACAAGTTGAACGGCATTGGAAGGTTTTCCCACACGGTGAAGAAGGTTTTCCCGGGCCCGCAGATGATGATGTATTAATGGCACTGTTTGAATTAACTAGGGAGCAAGGAGGGTCAAAGAAAATATTTTTTACCCGTTACCAGCTATGTAAAAAGTTAGGATGGCCGCTTAACACTTTTTATTACAGCCGAATTGAATCTAGTTTTCGCAAACTTGCCGGTATACATATTGAAGCAACTAATGCTTTTGCTGATAAGGAAAGAAAAAAGTTTATCAATATGGGTTTTTCCATCATTCAGGAATATAAGCTTTTTGATGAAACTGCTGGACGAGAAAAACTTTCCTATGTTCTTTGGTCAGACCGTATTGCCGCTTCAATTAGCCAAAAATTAACTAAATATTTGGATGCTAGCTTTTATTTTGAAGAGTTAGAAACACCTTTGGAAAAACGTTTATTTCGTTACTTGGATAATCAGTTTGAACAAGGTTTAGTGCAGCTTTCCTTAAATATTAATGATCTTTGTTATGAACATTTAGGAGTTGCTCGCCGCTATCGTTATACTTCTCAGCTAATGCAAAAGTTAGAGTTACCACTACAGAAACTAGTAGAAAAAGGTTTTCTTCTTCGTTGGCGGTTAGAAGGTCAAATTCTTTGGTTAATTCGTGCAGAAGGCTTTGCAAGCCGGGTCTCTTTATCTATCCCATATAGTGAAATGTTGGCAGATATTTCACCTAGTCCCCCTGTTAGTTCTAAAGGAGAAAATTCTAATTCTCAATTAGAAGGATCTTCATCTATAGAACAAAATATAGAGCAAAAACGAACTAGAGCAAAAAAACAAGTTAAAGAAGTTAAAGAAGTTAAAGAAGTTAAGGAAGCAAAACAAGAAAACACTGTAGAAGAACCCTTAGTAGTTAAAGAACTTTTTTCACGTGGGGTTGATATTGGTGTAGCACGAGATATTGTTAGCCGTTCACAAGGTTGTGAAAAAGATATTTTAGAAGCAATAAAATATTTTGATTCTGAATGTGAACGGGGAAAAAAATTTGATAATCCAGGAGGACTATTAGTTAGCTTAATTAGAAAATATCTACCTGCTGAACAACTACCTCCAGCACGTAGCACTAAAACTTCTACAAAATCTCCTACTAAAATAACTACAAAAAGAAGCTTAGTAGATAAGTATGAGTCTGATAACGCATCTAGTTTATTAAAAACCCGTGCAGAATTAGAATATCAAGAATATTTTATTGAAGTTGGGCGACATGCTTTTGAAGGCTTGCCACAAGTTGAGCAAAAGAAACTACTTACTAATGTACAATCTGAGTTACAATCAGGAATAAACGCCAGTAAATATCAGAAAATGCCAGCAGAAAAATTTGTCGAACATGTTCAAACAACAGTAGAATCGCAACTAAGCCGCAAACTGGCGATAGAATTTCCAGATTGGTATCAGCAATGGTTAGTAGATCAAAAAATAAGATTTAACTAAATTAAAAAGGGGGAAAGCTTGTGAAGAGTCAAAAAAGAAACCTTAGCAGGTTACTAATAATTTTAGGGGTGTTTTTTGCCTTAATAATAAGTTTATTTCCAGCACATTATGTTGATGCTCAACAAAATATGAATGTGACAGTAGATTTAGCCAACACAGGTGCAGCAGATATTAGCATTTTTGGTAGGGCGGAAACTATGGCTGGGGCATCTGTAGCAGTTGGGGATCTTAATGGAGATAGAATAGATGATTTAGTTGTTGGGATGCCTAGTAGCGATGGAGGAGTTAATAGGGTTCGTTGTGGAGAAGTAAGAATATTTTTTGGTGGAGCAAATTTTCGAGGCACATTTGATTTAGCTAATAATGTTGGGGATGTGCGAATAATAGGTGCAGATGTAATTGACTTACTTGGCTCAAATGTTGGCTTATTTGATGTTAATGCTGATGGAAGACGAGATTTAGTTATAGCGGCTCCAGGTGGAGATGGTCTTAATAATTCTCGTAATGATGCTGGGGAATTATATGCCTTTTTTGGTGGCACAGGTTTTAATTCTTCAACTATTGACTTGGCAACTGTTAGACCAGGACTTTTGGCTATAGGCCCGGTTGCTGGAGCGCAAATAGGTGCAAGTTTAGCAGGTGCTGATTTTAATGGTGATGGAAATCAAGATCTTTTAATTGGCGCACCTCTTGCAGGTCAACAAGGCAATGGGCTTGTACTAGCTTTAAGAGGTATTAGCATTGTTGGAAATCAAGTAATAGACCTTGGTGGAAGTCAAGATATAGTTTTCTCTGTAACTATTAATAGCCCTAATGCTCGTTTTGGTACAAATGTAGCAGCAGGAGATCTAAATAGCGATGGAAGACAAGACATAGTTGTTTCTGCTCCAGGACTTACTAATAGTAGTGGGCAAGCTACAGGAGGGGTAATAATTATTAGTGGCCCAATTTCTTTACAAAGTAATCCAAACCCAGTTACACCTAGTTTTGTAGCCTTTGGCCCAAGCATTAATTCTCGTTTTGGCGAAGGCTTATTGGTTGGGGATGTTGATGCTGACCAAATAGATGATTTAGTCATTAGTGCGCCAGGACATATGGCTAATGGACGGGCTAGTTCTGGTCAAGCCTATGTATTTTATGGTAGTGCGCCGCTAGTTGGAACAAGAGATTTAGCGACTAGTATGGCAGATGCTTCTTTTTCAGGTGCTAATCCTGGGGATCAATTAGGTAGTGCAGTTTCAATTAATCCAGGAACACCAAATATAATTCCAAGCACTCCTCCAATGTTGTTAGCAGATATTAACCGGGATGGATTTAGAGATTTAATTATTGGCGCACCTAATTCAACTAATCCGGCTGGACGTGCGCGAAATGGACAAGCGTTGATCTTTCTTAAAGGTGGGAATCGTTTTGAGCAAAGGGATGTGCAAATTAAACCACCAGATAGCGTAATACTTGGCCCTCGAACAGGGGATCAAATTGGTAGCCGTTTTGCTGTAGGCGATCTTAATAATGATACTATGCCAGATTTAGTTATTACTGCCCCAGCTTCTATGGGAAATCAAGGCCGCAACAATGGCGGTGCTGTTTTTGTAGTTTCAAACTTTAATCTTAATGCTCAAGGTAATAATCAAGCTCCTGTTTTATCAATGGTTCCAAATCAAACTGTTCCAGAAACTAGTACTGTTATGGTTGATTTTAGTGCTGTTGACCCTGATGGAACTATTACTTTATCTGTTGACCGTCCACCTACTCCAAGCTTTGTCACCCTTCAAGATATGGGTGGTGGAAGAGGTCGTTTAATTATTTCTCCTCCAGCAGGTAGTAGAGGTAGTTTTGTTGTTGCATTACGCGCGACTGATAACGGTAATCCTCCGTTATTTGATGCCAAGAGTTTTGTTTTAACAGTAACACCACCTGCACCGATAATTATGGCAGCAGCATTTGATGGAAAAAATCTAACTATTATTGGTTCTAGATTTGGTACAAATGCTAGAGTTCTAATTAATAATGTTGATCAATCAAAGAAAATAAAAGCTAATACGGATACTTCTATAACTGTTAAAGGTAAAGCTAAAAAACTTGGACTTGTACCAGGTAATAATACAGTTGTAGTTGTTGATTCTGCTGGCAATGCTTCACAACCTGCCATTGTAGTTTTATAAAAGTTTTTTCTAAGTTTTTATGGAAAAAGCCTCAGTTCAATTAGCTGAGGCTTTTGTTTTTGTTGGTGATGGATTTTCCAGCATTATTAATACACTGCAATGTAAATATCGAAGATTTCTTTTCCAAATAGAAGTATAAAGATTAACAACTACAATGGCCTTTCTTATATCCACGCCGTTATTTTTCCTTTAATTATCGGAAAGTTCGTTTTTATTTACTTAAATTTACTTATGTGCATCTGCTTCATCATAATGATAAGTTTTTTCTCCTGCCTCAATTTTTATTGATAAGCGATTTGGTTGAGGTGGCAAAGGACAAGTAGCATAAGCAGTAAAAGCACAAGGAGGATTTACAGTTTTATTAAAATCTAAAATAACTTTTCCATCTTTTGGAGGGTCGGTATAAAGAAAACGACCTGCTGGATAAGTCGTCTTGCCATTGGTTAAGTCTTTGAAATTAATAAAGAGCCGGCCACCGCTAGAGTTTTCTGCTTGTAACTCAAACTTTTGACCATCAATTGTAAAAACTACATAGCCTGGGCTAGTTTCTTCTGTAATATCACCTATTATGCTGGTGACAGACAAAGTTTTTGGTTGCTCATGTGGGATGAATTTTGCTTCTATACGATATTTTTCATCTGCTTCATACCAGGTTAAACCTGTGAAATGTTTGCGGAAAGGGCTGTTTTTGTCTCTTAACCTGATACCATAACGATCCCCACGATGATCTCCACGTTTAATTAAAAACATAGATAAATCATTAATGGTTAAAATCTCTGGTTTACCGTCAACATCAGAGGTTAAAGTTAGTTCGGAAGTTAAAACGTTATCTAAAACAGAAACTTTAGCATCTTTTGTAGGTTGAAAAATGGCTTTACCCTTATTAAGCACTATTGAGCCAATATAAGCAGGAGCAGAGTCTTTTGGAAGGACTATCTGACCTTTTGGATCTGTACCTATACGATTTTCTCCTTCAGAAAGCCAATAAAGCCCTGCAACAGCTAACCAACCTTGGTCAGACTTTAATTTGGCTTCTGTTTCAGCACGCCATTTAGAAATTTCTGCTTGATAAAGAGATTTATCCGCAGGAGTTTCAAAGCTTGTAGATGTTTTATTAATTGTCATAGAAGTAGATAGATTTATTGGAAAATTAAGAGTAGAAAGGCTTAAGCTAGTTAACAAAACTGCAAATAATATATTACGAGTCATAAGATAATACCTCAAGTTTAAGTAACTTTAATTAATAGATAATAAAATAAAATTTTAGCATAATACATTTTGAGTTAAAGCATTTAATTGCTAAATAGTTCCTGCCATAATTTTAACTCTGCACTTGAAAAATATTGGAAATACTAGTTTAATAGCTTAACTTACAGAACAAAAAATTATCTAATTTATTCTGAAGAAAAAGATAAAATCCTTTAATTTCTTAATTTTTCAAGGAAACTTCATAATTTATTTTTGGAGAAAGCAATGACTCAAAAAAGCAAAACTTTGATTGTAGTGCTATTATTATTTACAATGCTAGCGTGTCAAAGACCAAGTAATATTCTGACAGAAGAAATATTTACAACTACAGCTAAAAAACAAGTAGAAGTAGCTAAAAAACAAGCGGAGACAGTAAATCTAGTAAATACATTTAAGATAATCGACGTTAGTAGTATAATTTTCCCTCAAGAAGAAGGTAATGCAGGTGAAATTTATTGGCCGACTTTTCAAAGACGACTTATAACTATTCCAGAAAACCAAGCTGTATTTGATAAAATGGATGTAGTTGCTCAAGCTTTTGATAGCGAATTTAGAGCAGAGGAAAAAGCTAAAATTACCCCGCAATTATTAGAATTAGCTAAAACAGAAGCCCAACAATTAGCAGAACTCCCAGAAATTGCAGAACTAGAAAAAGCTACTAGACTTAAAACTATGCGATTGGTAGGAGAATCTATTCCTATTGAAGAAAATATAAGTAATATTGGTTCAGCACCTATAGGACTTTTAAGAGGATATTCTTTAGCATTGTTAAGTAAGAGTTTATTAAAAGAATCAACTGGTGATAAAGTTGCTGCTGAATCAGCTATGCAAAGCGCGATTGCTTTGGGATATCATTTTGCCCAAGATGCTAACTATCTTCATTATGTTAATGGTATGTCTGTTGTTTTATCTGGGTGTTTGTCGTTAAAACAATTTTATGAAAGAGCTAATAATAATGAGAAAAAACAAGCTGTTGAAAAAATAGAAAAAGAAGTTGCTGACCAACTTGGTAATCTTAGTCAATTAACAGCAGTTGACCCAGATAAACGAAACTTTAATGTTATAGATGGATTAGGCTTTTTAGATGAAGGAGTTAGCGTTTTAGCTACTTTAGCAACAAACGAAAATGTTGCTCCAGGAATAAGAACTAGAGCTATAATTAGCCTTTTTTCTGGCTATACTTTTCGCTATGAAATGGTAAAACGTTCTGGTAGACCAATTGATACTGCTGAATATGCTTCTCCAAGTGATGTGCGATTACAAGCTTTAACTCAAGTTGCTTCCTCACCTAATAAAGCTTTATCACAAATGGCAAATAATGCAAAACAAGTTTTAGAAAAAATGAAGGCTCAAAGTAATGCTGAAAGAGCAAAATATTGGGTAGAATTTACTAAGCCAAAAAGTTAAAGTTTTATATGATCATAAAATAACAGATACAGTTTTAGTATCTGTTATTTTTTCCAAGCGTTTCAGAAATTTTACTTGCCTGTAATAAATAAGTTACACCTACTTGCTAATCTCTAACTTCAGCTATAAATCAAATTAAAGTAGCGAAAAGTGTTTTATATCATCATAAAAATATGATGATAAGTCTGGCGTTAGATTTCTAGCGTCAGATAAAAATTTCTTTTTATCTCACCTCCTAGATCTAGAGTTTTAAGTAGACCTTTTTTGGGCTTCACAAGAAGCCCTTTTGTTTTTCCAGGAAAAATTAGAAAAATTTATGAAGATTTTTTTATTCTTGGATTACTTCATTTACACATCAATAAAAACTTTATCTTATCAATTTATTTCAAGGGGAAAATTTATGGTGACAGGAGTTAATAATAGTAACAACTCTCAATCAATATCTAGTGCTAGTAATAATACTTATATAGTTCGTTCTGGTGATACACTTTCTGAAATAGCTGCACGTAATAAAGTTAGTTTAAGTAATGTAATTTCTGCTAATCCACAAATAAAAAACCCTAATTTAATTTATCCAGGTCAACAAATTAATATACCTTCTCAAGCAGGGACAGGAAATTTAGCTGGTATGTCTGTATCAAAAGCTCAATCTCCAGCAGAAAGCCCTATGGCAGGAGGTAGTTATATGGTACGTCCAGGCGATACTCTATCTGGTATTGCTTCTCGTAGCGGAGTTGGATTAAACGACATGATGATGGCTAATCCACAAATAAAAAATCCTAATATGATTTATGTAGGTCAACAGCTTAATATACCTGGTGGAATAGATGGAGTAACTCGTCCAAGTTCTTCATCTACTCAAAGTCGTCCAACTGCTAGTAATGAGACTAATAATTCTGCTCCTGTTAGAAATACAGGCCCAAGTGGAGATATTAAAGGTGGAGTTTCTGTTGCAGAACTAAAGCGTATTATGCCTTCGCTATCTGATGCTAAAGCACAAGCTTATTTGCCTTCCTTAAATAAAGCAATGGCTGAATTTAAGATTAATACACCAGAACGCCAAGCTGCCTTTTTAGCCCAACTTGCTCAAGAAAGTGGAGAACTAAAATACTTTGAGGAATTAGCTAGTGGGCGTGCTTATGAAGGCCGTCGGGATTTAGGTAATACTCAACCTGGTGATGGTATGCGCTTTAAGGGACGTGGGCCAATTCAATTAACAGGTCGCGCTAATTATCGTAGTGCAGGTGCGGCATTAGGAATTGACCTAGAAAGAAACCCAACTCGCGCTTCTGATCCTGATGTAGGCTTTCGTGTTGCTGGTTGGTACTGGAATAGTCGTAACTTAAATTCTTTTGCTGACTCAAGAAATTTTGATGCTATTACCTACAGAATAAATGGCGGTTATAATGGCAAATCTGTTAGAGATATGTATTATCGACGTGCTTTAGATGTTTTAGGCGCGTAAAAGGATTTACAAAAAATTACAGAATTTATAAAAAGGCTATTAAGTAATTTTAATAGCCTTTGTTGTTCTAAGTTGTTTTTTTATTAATTATTTCCATGTTTTGCCAGAAGTAAATGGAAGTAACGCAACCTTTGTTCCTAAAGCTAGGGTCTTAAATAGTTCTGCTGTTTCTGAGCTTATTTTTACCCTTAGAAATAAAATTGTTACTACTAAATCCCCTCCAGGCAACAAACTTCCAAACCCTAACACAGATTTAACTCCATAAGGAATTACAAAGTCTTTTTGTGCAGGAATATAGGGACTACCTAAAGCATCAGCAATAAAAAACACATTGTAAAGTTTTTCCTCTTTATCTACTAACATTGTTGGGTTTGGTTTAATTACAGAATGAACTTCTAAACCTAATTGTTTAATTAATTGTGAAATCATTGGCAGTTTAATAATCACTGACTCGCTAGGCAGTGGTATAGCTTGATGGCCTTGAGAAAGTAGACGGGAATTCCACGAAGCTTTTTCCCCTATAGTTGCCATTAAGACTAAACAACGAGTTTGATCTGTTATATCTTGACCAATAGGTAATTTATTTGCAAAAGTACGTAAGGACGAATCTAGGTCTTTATAAGCAAAAGTCTTATAAATACGTGCTAAAATACAAGCTTTTTTTTCTGTCTCATCTGTTAACTGATGATAGAAATAACGTACTATTTGCTCTGCTCCTTCTTCCATAGATTTAGACCCAGTGGTCAATTCTCTTAAACCGTTACGACAAGCAAGAATATCTCCAAGAGTTAGCTTATTTAAGTAATACATAAAACCTCCAGATGCAAGGATTAGTTAGGGTAGGGGCCATTTGTTTATTAAATTTATTGTTAGAAAATAAAAATAATTATATATAAGCTTTAATTGGAATTATTTATGAAAAATTAGATATTTTTTGAATAAGAAATTGTGAAAATTTTTGTCTAGATCTCTAATAACTTAGGTAGTTTTTCATTTCTCTCTTTTTAAGTCAAGATAAATAATTACTTAGCTTTAATTAGCAGATATATATTGCAATGTTATAATTGACATTTTTTAAGAACAGTGTTTTATGTAGGTAAGAAAATTACCGTAGTATGGATAGTATAAGAAAATAGTAGTATCTAAATATTTTCTAGATTTTCTAGGGTTATATCATTATGAATATTACCAGTATTTAGCGTAGATGCTGGCTCAATTAACATAACATGGCATTCTTCTTCTGCAACTGGCAAATGTTCTACACCTTTTGGGACAATAAAAAATTCACCTTCATTAATTGTTATATCTTGCTCACGTAATTTTATTAGTAGTTTGCCTTTTATTACTAAAAAGAGTTCATCTTCATTTTCATGAAAATGCCAAAAAAATTCACCTTTTAACTTGGCAAATTTTATTTGTTGACCATTTAGTTCTGCTGCTATTTTAGGTGTCCAATACTCACTAAATTTAGCAAACTTTTCTTTTATATTTACTACGTTAAATTTTTCTACCATTATATTTAACCTATTATTCTTAATACAAAATTTTTTTGGGCTTTCTCAATAATCAAAATAAAAACAGGCAATCCAAAGATTGCCCGTTAGAGAATTTGACATCTGAGCTACATTTAGAAATTAAAAGAAGTATTGTTCTACTCTTCCCAAACTACTTCGTAAACTTCTTGAGGCTCACTTTTTCCTTTTACCTCTATTGGTGGTAAGCGGTTAGCAACAATTTTGTCCTTAATTCTTTCATAAGTAGCAGAACTAATTAGAATATGAGTACTAGAATTTTTAGAATTTGCTTCTAAACGAGCAGCTAAATTTACAGGATCGCCTATACCAGTATATTCCATACGTCGGTTTGAACCTATAAAACCTACTGTTATCACTCCTGTATTAATACCAATACCTATATTAACTTCATGACCAAATTGCTCGTAGAACTTCTTTCTAAGCATTACCATTCGTCTTTGCATATCAATAGCAGCTTTTGCTGCATTTAGAGGAGCATTTTCTTTTGCTTCTTGGTCATCATAAGCTACACCAAATAGAGCCATCAAACCATCACCCATATATTTATCTAATATGCCTTGATGGGAAAAAATAATATCAGTCATATTAGTAAAATATTCATTTAAAAGCTCAACTATTTCTTGTGGTTGTAGTTTTTCTGAAAGGGGTGTAAAGCCACGTACATCAGCAAATAGAATTGTTGCTTCTACATTTGTGCCACCTAATTTAAGTGATTCAGGAGATTCTAAAATTTTATTTACAACCTTATCAGGTAAAAACCGCCCGTAAGCTTCACGTGCTAAAGCTTCTTTCATAAGACGATTATGAGCCGTTGCATTATCAAGTGCCATAGATGTTTGTGATGCAATAGCACTTAACAAATCTAAGTCATCAGAGCCAAAAACTTTCGGAATTTCAGAGCCTTTGGAACTTTTACGATTATCTACATAAATTACACCAACAGTTTGACCCCCTACAATTAGTGGAGCGCAAATAACAGATTGAACCCCTTGAAAAACAGCAGTCATACCTCCTTTGCCCGCATCTTGAGCATCTAGCAGAAGTAGTGCTGCTTGCTCCTGCATTACTTGTTGAACAATTGCACTAGGTGGAGTGATATGTTTATCTTGGTTATTTTCTTCTGATCGAAACTTAACAGCTTTAACCATTAGTTCTTTAGTATCTGTGTCTTTAAGTTGAACAATACAACGTTCGGCTGGAGTAACACGAAAGAGCATTTCAGACATCCGAGCAAAAATGTCTTCTAATGCAAAAACAGAATTAAACATATTACCTAATTCATAGAGGTAATTTAATACATCAGACTTTTTACGCAGTTGCTCCATTTCTTTCTTTAGTAAATCTGGAGTGCTAAAATCATCAGGCATTTTCCCGGAATCTACTTTAGGTATTAGCATTGAAGCATTTACCGGAGCGCGTAGTAAAACAGTGTGAGAAGGAGCCGATTGACTTGCTACAGTTTTAGCAACAGGCAAAACTTCTTTTTCACAGTGGAGTTTTAATAAGTATTTTCCTATTTGCAGTATATCTTCTGCACTAATTAAATGTTCTCCAGAAATACGATTCCCGTTGACAAAACACCCATTAGCACTTTGCAAGTCTGTTAAGAAAAAATATTCTCCTTTGCGGTTGATGGTTGCATGTTCACGTGAAATTTGAACATCAATCAATACAATATCATTACTTTGAGGAGAACGTCCTATTTTGGTTTCTGGCTTGACTATTTCATAATCAAACGATTCATTACCAACAGTAGAACTTATTTGTAGTTTTGCCTTCATAAGTTTAATTCCAAAATAAATAAAGGCTTAGTTATATTTACGAAAGTAACTTTATGGCCTTAAATTAATAATTTCACCTAAAGTAAGCTCGTGTCCTTTGGATTTTAAGCCACCTTTACCATTGTTATGACAAGGAATACAGGATTTAACAGCAGATGGAATTAAAATACCTTGTACTCGTTTAGATTTAGCTGCATCTTCGTGACAATATTGGCATTTAAGCTCTGGAAATGCTTTTACTTCTTTGCCATTTTTATCTAGGACAGGCTTTTTGTCTGGGCCTAGTTTTGTAACCTTTTCTTTTAGTAGATCTTGCTCATGAGAGCTATAAGAGTGAGTAAAAGGTATTGCTGTACTCTTATAAGGTTTATCAGGGTTGATTTTTTCAGGGTTAAATTTTGGTGGTGGATCAGTTTGTACAATTACATCTCTTACTACAGGACGTGGAGCCATAAAAGGTTTATGACATTCTAAACATTCCTTCATGTAAGGTTTTTCATTCTTTAGCTTAAACTTAGGATCGTCTTTAGCTGCCGCATCTGTTGGGGTTTCGCTATGACAACGAGCGCATTCTGGATGGTAGGGAACAGAAAAATTTTCTTCATCCTTATCTTTACCATCTTTAACATGACATTCGCTGCAACCAGAAGAAATAGAAACAGCTTGAAGTTGTTTTTGTTCATCTGTTAGTTCTTCTACTTTAGGGCCAACATTATAACTTTTTGACTTAATACCAACATGAATATCATGAGGAAACCTCATTCCAAATTGGTCGTCTCTTTGTTCAGGAAAAACAGAGAGGACTGTCTTTTTATCAGCTTCATGGCAGATTTGGCAAAATCCTTTTGTTGCAGGTACAGGGAAAGAAAATTGTACTATTGAGTGACATTCTTCACACGCAGCATGAGGAGGAAATTGAGTTACACGGTCATCATAAGTAAAAGGTTTTTTGGCAATGTCTGGTTGTTTAATTCGCTTATCGGTAAATGTTGGTACTCGATCAGGAATATGACAGCTAAGACAATCTGGACTATGGGAAGCATGGTCAAAGACAGAATAATCAACACCAGGGCGAACTGGTAAAGGTGTTAATTTAGGAGTTTTCTTTGTTTCAGTTGCTGTTGAGTTAGCTTTGGGCTTACCTTTTGTTTGAGCATCTGTAACAGTGAAGTCTAAGTTAAGTGCAATAGCACTTAAGAACACCAAAAGGAAAACAACTCTTTTTAACTTTAGCATTGGTGGTCTCCATTAGTGATTTGTTGTTAAGCACTCCACCGCTTTTCCTGAATTTTAATGATGGAGGAAATAATTCAAGCTGTTGAGTGAATAAAATTTTTTGCGTCGGTAAGTAAATATTAATTGAAATAGCCTTAAAAGATCAAGGTATCTAATTTAAAGCTTTTTAGACAAGAAATTAATACTTAACTTTAAGAGAAATTTTAGTTAATTAATATCACTTTTATTGATTAAAGAGAATTAAAATAGAAC
>Ga0268299_1002430_pt1 | contig 22311 bp, 14 predicted proteins | sample NOBtaG_FD_193484 | JGI IMG/M metagenome (GOLD analysis project Ga0268299, IMG submission 193484) | Activated sludge microbial communities from bioreactor in Nijmegen, Gelderland, Netherland - NOB reactor | ecosystem: Engineered > Bioreactor > Aerobic > Activated sludge | place: Netherlands... | reverse complement strand
GTTTCATTGGCCGAAATGATCAAAAAGGACGAAAAAAATGAAAAAGCCGCCGAAGGTATCGTGCTAGTATTCCCGCACGCCCTCAGCGGCTTCTCCATTTTCAACTAAAAAACTGACAAGGCCAAATTCGCCGGTCAATTCGAGCTAAACTTAGATTCTATGCTGATCGGATTCAAAAAAATCGCGCGCGCTCTTCTGCCGACACTGTGTCTGTTTTTCAGCAACCTGCCGGCCCTTGCTGAAACCCTCAAAATCGAATTCGTTGCCAGCAAGCCATGTGCCCTGGTGATGTTTATAAACATCCTTGCCGAGCGGCATCACACCTCGAGCTGGGTGAAAGAGTGGTATGAAAAACGCGTAAAGGCTGAGAGCGACAAACACTATGTCGACTCTTACAAGAAGCTGATCGATAGAGAAGAAAAGCACTTCAAGTACATTGATGAAATTGGACGAAGCCGAAGTGTTGATGAGGTGATCTTATGCGAAGCGGCTCGCAGCAAGACTCTCCCGGAGCTGCTCGACCGCTTGCGGGGCAAACTTTCTCTCGACGAAATCGCCACGCTGCAAACCGTCGTTTATCACTTCGACCCGGTTTTCGAACAACTAATCTGGAAACCGCATCTAGCCACATTGAACAAACAACTCGATGAGTTTCGCACGCAGACGGCAAGAACAAAAATGTGCGAGCGACTCACGCAAGTTCGTGAGTTTTTGAACTCGTCATATCCCAGTCATATACCGTTCATCGTGGCGCTTTCGCCGCTGCCGGCAAACAAGCGAAGCAGCGGTCAGAGCATGGGCATTGTTCAAGTCGTCGAGTTGAGACCGAACGACAGATTTCAATCGACGGCAGATGTTGTTTTCCACGAAGCAGTGCATGCTCTCTGGTTTTCAAAGAAAGACGCAGAGGAAACCATCAAACTTTTTGCGATTCCCGGACAGGGCGCGCTTCCTGTCGCGGAACTCTACGAGGGCGTCGCGACAGCGCTTGGGCAAGGTTGGTTCTCCAAACAAGCCTTCGGACGCACACCGAAAAACTGGTACTCCGATTCGATTATCAACCTTTACTCGCAAGTCGTCATGCCGCTTTACGCCGATTATTTAAAGCAGGGACGCAAGCTGGATGCAGCCTTTGCAAAAGAAGCAACGGCCGTCTATTACCGCATGTATCCCGAGGCGAACAGGCTAATCAGCCTCACTTCCAGTTACGTGATCTTGGCGGACGAGATGAAGGATTTCGGCGCTTTCAAAAACGACCTGTACAGAGCGATGCCTCGCTTGCGCGAATGTTCGATAAACACTCCGGCAAACGCGCACGAAAGTATCGAGTCACTCGAAACGACACACGCAGAACGCGCTGCCATACTCACTTCCGTTTCCAAACTGGAACAATTGAAGGTGCTCGGCTTCACGGATTTAGAACTGGAAAAACTGAAAAAAATTCCGAACGGATATACGACCATCGCCTTGCGCGACAAGAAAATTCTCTTCTGCCTTGCCGACACATCAGACGAACAAAAGAAGATTTTTGCTGATGTTTTGAAACTTCAGAAGTGGCCGATATGAGCTGGAGAAGCTAGCTTCGGCTCGTCATAAATTCAAAATTTTCATTCCTGCTTTTGACGCTTTTTTGTCGAAAGTGAACGTTTCGGCGCAGCCAGCATTTGCCGCCAACCGTTCCACAAGATGGTCGGCAAAATCTGCCGTACTCGACTCAAACAGCCGTAAAGCTCTCCAAACAGTTTCTGCCTCATCTAAAAATAACTGACGTGCGCAAAGCAAAGTTCGAAGAATTGTCGCCACCTCTTCTCGCTTAGCGTCATAACATGTCTCAGTCACCCAAACCAGCTCAACGAGCGTGACTAAACTGACATAACCTGGACACTCCGGAGTGCATCGCTTTTCAATCAACTTTGCGGCAGCCGCAGATTGCCTCGCATCATCCTGCGCGATGTAGCGCACGAGCACATTGGTATCGAGGCCTATCATATTCATTTTCCAGAACCCCTTTTGCGAATTGCGTCGCGCATATCATCGATCGAAACTGATTTAGCAGGCTTTTTCAAAAGCCCCTTCAGCGATTTCACATCTTCCACTGCCGGTCGCAACAGGAATTCTCCATCGGCAATCTGAATAAATTCAACTCGATCTCCAGCCTCAATTCCCATTCTTTCTCGAACATCAATTGGGATTGTGATTTGTCCTTTACTCGTAACAGTAGCGCTGCTCATACTTCCTTACTCCAATAACTAGTCCTTACTTTATGGTAAGGCGAAAGCGACTGTCAAGCGCCAGAGTATCGACGTATCGACCCAAAAGTTACGCTAGCTGCATCACACAGCGCTTCTTAGCAACGCCCGCTGCAAAGCGGTCGCACATCCGCGCGAGTCCGTTCACACCAAAATGTCATGAACTCCCGCATCCACACAGGCTGACCACAAAACGAGTTGTCGTTTTTCCAAGAGGAGAGTCGCCAAGATGCAGAGTTCATCAAATATTCATGATTTCAAGACGAAATCACTTATCTCTATAAGCTAGAAAAATTACGTTTCTCATTTCTTCTTTCCAAGAGCACGCGACAGCTTTTCTCGTTCAAATTCTCCTTCCTTGCACTTCTTGCGCGCACCTTTGAACTTTTGCAGGTTCGAAACTAAGGCCGTGCAGCAAAGAGCAAGTTAAGAGCAGGGGATTAGAACACTTCTCGATTACAGAAACGCGCGTCGCTGCTAGTTCCTACCAACATGCGCCATGCAGATTTGATGGGTCATCAAGCCTGCAAAACCTAACTTTAGAGGTGGCAAATGACCAAGCGAAACGTAACGAAAGCGGAAGTACAGCCGCTTTATGCAAGCCTTCCGGAGAAATATCGGTTGGCTCGAGAGAGATTCGGACGCCCGCTCACGCTGGCTGAGAAGATTCTCTCGTCTCACCTGGACCGCTGGAATGATGGTGAAACTCACCCCGTCCGCGGCAAATCGCAGGTTTTCCTCCGTCCCGATCGGGTCGCTCTTCAGGACGCAACTGCGCAGATGGCGCTTTTGCAGTTCATGCAGGCCGACCTCGACAAGGTCTACGTGCCGACCACCGTGCACTGCGACCACCTCATCCAGGCCCGCGTCGGTGCCAAGCACGACCTTCTCAGCGCGCTCGACACCAACTCGGAAGTTTACGAGTTCCTCAAGTCGGCTAGTACCAAATACGGTATCGGCTTCTGGAAGCCCGGCTCCGGTATCATCCATCAGGTGGTGCTGGAAAATTACGCTCATCCCGGCTGCCTCATGATCGGCACCGATTCGCACACTCCCAATGCGGGCGGTCTCAACATGCTGGCTATCGGCGTCGGCGGCGCCGATGCTGTGTTCACCATGGCGGGCGAGCCCTGGGGTCTGCGCTGGCCGAAGCTCATCGGTGTGAAACTCACCGGCAAGCTCAACGGCTGGGCCGCGCCCAAGGACATCATCCTCAAGCTAGCCGGCATCCTCACGGTCGACGGCGGCACCGGCGCCATTGTCGAGTACTTCGGCGAGGGCACACGCTCCATCAGCGCCACGGGCAAAGCGACCATCACAAACATGGGCGCGGAGCTTGGCGCGACAACTTCGGTTTTCCCGCTCGACGAGCACATTCTCGACTACCTGCGCCTGACCGGACGCGGCGAGATTGCCGAGCTGGCCGAGGCGTCGAAGCAGTATTTGACTGCCGATGCCGAGGTCGAAGCGGAGCCCGAGAAATATTTCGATCAGGTGATCGAGATCGACCTCGACACGCTCGAGCCGCACATAGTCGGTCCGCACACGCCCGATCTGGCGCGCCCGCTCTCGGCTTTCAAAGCCGAAGTCGCCGCCAAGAACTACCCTGCCAATCTGCGCTACGCGCTCATCGGCAGTTGTACTAACTCGAGCTACGAGGACATGAGCCGCGCGGCTGCCGTTGCAAAACAGGCTGCCGAACACGGTCTCAAGGCCCCGGTCGGTTTCATGGTCACGCCCGGCTCCGAGCAGGTGCATCAGACCATCAACCGCGACGGTCAGATGGCGGATTTGCAGTCGGTGGGCGCCAACGTGCTCGCCAACGCCTGCGGGCCTTGCATCGGACAGTGGAAACGCGACGACATCAAGGACGGCGAGCGCAACTCGATCATCACGTCCTTCAACCGCAACTTCCCAAGGCGCAATGACGGCAACGCCGAAACGCTCGCCTTCATCGCCAGCCCCGAGATTGTGACCGCCTTCGCGCTGGCCGGCACGCTCGACTTCAACCCGCTTGAAGACGAGCTCACCGCCGCCGACGGCAGCAAGTTCAAGCTGGCGCCTCCGCCTCATGCCGGACTGCCGGTCAAGGGTTTCTCGCAGCTCGATGATGCCGAACTCGGCTATGTCGATGCTGCCGCTTCCCGCAAGGACGGCGCGTCATCTACTTCAATCAGCGTCGCCATCAGCGATAAGAGCGAGCGCCTGCAGGTGCTGTCGCCCTTCTCTCGCTGGGACGGCGCAGACTTCGATGCGCTGCCGGTTTTGCTCAAGTCGAACGGCAAGTGCACCACCGACCACATCTCGCCGGCCGGACCGTGGCTGAAATACCGCGGGCATCTCGACCGCATCTCGGACAACATGTTCCTCGGCGCCAACAACGCCTTCACGGACAAGCCGGGCACGGGCAAGAACGTCGAGACCGCTGCCGTCGGCAAGCTGTCGGACATCGCGCGCGAGTACAAGGCGAAGGGCATGGGCTGGGTCGTGGTCGGCGACCAGAACTACGGCGAAGGCTCGAGTCGCGAACATGCCGCCATGTCGCCGCGCTTCCTCGGCTGCAAGGTCGTGATTGCCCGCAGCTTCGCGCGCATTCACGAAACGAACCTCAAGCAGCAGGGCGTGCTGCCGCTCACCTTCAGTGACCCGGCGCATTACGACCTGGTGCGCCGCTCCGATGACCGCATCACCGTGCGTGGTCTGAAAGACCTCGCGGTAGGCAAGCCGGTCAAGGTGTACATCATCCACTCGGATGAAGTCACCGATGAAGTGATGGCCAATCACACGCTTACCGAGGAACAGATCGGCTTCTTCAAAGCCGGTTCGGCTCTCAATTTCGTCGGCGACCGGCGCAAGGCGGAAGCGGTGAAGGTGGACGATGCGGCGGCTAAAACTGCCGGCGAGCCTGCCGAAAAGCCCGCGCAGCCTGCTGTTTCTCCCGGCGAGAAACGCAAATCTAGCGATGGTGGTTGCAAGTGCGCGCGTTGCGGATGCAGCGACAAGGCCAAGAAGAAGGCCGAAGCGCCTTCCGGCGGCAAGACGCCTGCCTCCACCGGCGGTGCCAAGCAGAAAGACACCCGGCCCGCAAAAACCGAAGAGCCGCTGCGGGTTCGCATCTGGCGCTGGCTGCGAGGCTGGTTCTGATTCGTTCTGAGAATCCATCGAACAAACCGGCAATGACTCCCTTCACTGCCGGTTGTTCTTCCGCTTCAAAGCAAGCGCACTTTAGCAAGCACCCCGCTCATCGATGCAATCCGGCATTGGAGCGGTGGTGCCTGCCTTGTGCCAATGGAGAAATCCCATGACAAAAGTTTCAATCATCGGTGCCGGCAACGTCGGCGCCACGGTCGCGCAGTATCTGGCGACCAAAAATCTCTGCGATGTGGTCATGCTCGACATCAACGAGGGAGCCGCCAAAGGCAAGGCTCTCGACCTCACGCAGGCGATTGCTCTCACCGGCGGCAGCGCCAAGATCACGGGCACGTCCGACTACAAGGACACCGCCGGTTCGCAGGTGATTGTCATCACCGCCGGCAGCCCGCGCAAGCCCGGCATGTCGCGCGACGACCTGCTCAAGATCAACGCCGGCATCGTCGCCGGCGCCGCGCGCCAGAGCCACCGCCATTCGCCGAACGCCATCTTCGTCGTCGTGTCCAATCCGCTGGACATCATGGCTTACCTGGTCTGGAAGGAGACGGGCGTCAGCACGAGTCGCGTCATCGGCATGGCCGGTGTTCTCGACAGCGCGCGCTTCCAGTCCTTCATCGCCGAAGAGCTGAAGGTTTCCGCCGAAGACGTGCGGGCTATGGTTCTGGGCGGTCACGGTGACCTGATGGTCCCCTTGCCGCGTTTCAGCACCGTCAACGGTGTCCCGATCACCGAGCTGATCAGCAAGAAGAAAATCGACGCCATGTGCAAGCGCACCGCCAACGGTGGCGCCGAGATCGTCAACCACCTGAAGACCGGCAGCGCCTGGTACGCTCCCGGCGCCGCTACGGCTGCCATGGTGGAGGCGATCATCACCGGCGGCCGCAAGCTCTATCCGTGCTCCGTCCACACCGGTGAGAAGCACGGTTTGCCTGCCGTCTTCACCGGTCTGCCGGTGGTCATCGGCAAGCGCGGCGTCGAGCGCGTTATCAAACTGAAGCTCAACAAGGACGAAATCGCCGCTCTCCAGGCGTCGGCAAAGTCCATCGAAGAGAACGTGAAGCGGCTCAACGAGCTGCAGGCTGAAGCCGCGAAGCCCGCTGCCGAAGCCGCTCTTTCTGCTGCCCCTGCGGCGCCGCCCGCAGATGCCTCCACCAAAGCCACGGACACCTCGGCAAAGTCCTAACGGCTTCTGACGCGAATGCCTGCAGGGAGCGAACCTCGAAAGTTCGCTTGCCTGCGGGCTCGCACTGTGACTCAGGAGAAAAAATGATATGGAGCGTCTCAAACTAATCATCCGGACAGGATGGCGATTTGCCGGAGGATACCGACTCGCCATCCTGGGCTACACCCTCCTTTTCATGATCGCTCAGGCTACGGCACTGGCGGAGCCGTATTTGCTCGGCCTTATGCTCAATGCCGTGCAAAATGACCTCACCCAGGGTGCGGCCGGCAACGCTCAACTGTTGCACGACGTCATCTATTACACGAGTCTGTTCGTCGGACTGAAAGTGATTTTCTGGTCCATTCACGGTCCGACGCGACTGCTCGAGCGCTACGTGGCGTTTCGAATAACGTACGCCTACAAGGCGCACATGTTCAAGACCGTCACGAACTTGCCTTTGAAGTGGCAGCGCGAGCACCACTCGGGCGAGAGCATCGACAAGATCAACAGAGCCTACAGCGCTCTGTCCGATTTTTTCCAGGGCACGTTCGACATCACGTACATGATCTGCCGGTTGTTCGGCACCCTGATCATCCTGTATTACTTCATGCCGATGGCGGCGCTGGCAGTAGCGCTCACCTCGGTCGGAGCGATGTACATCATCGTGCGCTTCGACAAAACGCTGTCCAAGCAGTACGACGAGCTGAACAAGAAGCAGAACTACGTCGCCGAAGCAATTCACGACTACATCACCAACATCGTCACCGTGATCACGCTTCGCCTCGAGGGCAAGACGCTCGAAGAAGTGAAGCGCCGCATGCTGATTCCTTTGCCGCTCTACAAGCACAACAATGCCTTGAACGAGTGGAAGTGGGCAATCACCGCGGTCATGATCGCAGTGATGACCGGCGCCGTGCTGAGCTATTACACGTACTCCGTCATCGCCGTTGGTGGCATCATCATGGCGGGCACGCTGTTCACGCTCTTCGATTACCTGCGGCGCATCGGCGACTCGTTCTACAACTTCGCGTCTCAGTACGGTCGCATCGTTCGCATTGCCGCGGACGTGCACGCTGCCGACCTCATTCTCACGGACATGGACAACACGCCAAAACCGCCTGAGGATGCTAAACTCCCCGAGGGCTGGCGGCAGATTTCCGTGCAGGACTTGAGCTTTTCCTATCACGACAAAACCGACCGCCGCGTCAATTTGGACCGCATCGGCATCGAGTTGGTCAAAGGAAAGGCAGTGGCGATCGTCGGTCAGTCGGGCAGCGGCAAGAGCACGCTTTTGCGCTTGCTTCGCGGGCTCGACAATTCGGACGATGTGCGTGTTCTTGCCGACGGCGTCGTGCAAAAACATCGCCTGCATCACCTTTCCGCATGCACCACGCTGATGCCGCAAGACCCCGAAATCTTCGCCGACACGATCCGATTCAACATCGGATTCGGTCTGGAGAAATCGGACGAGGAGCTGATGGAAGCCGTTCGGGCTGCCCGTTTCGAATCGGTGTTGGCGCGTCTGCCCAAAGGGCTCGACACCAATATCGCCGAGAAGGGCATAAATCTCAGCGGCGGCGAAAAGCAGCGTCTGGCTCTGGCGCGCGGCTTCTTCTTCGCGAAGGACAGCGAGATTCTGCTGCTAGACGAGCCGACCAGCAGCGTGGACACCGCCAACGAGCGCGTGATCTACAACAATCTGCTGGGCAACTTCCGCAAAGAGCGCTGTGTCGTTTCGACCATCCACAAGCTGCACTTGCTTGAGATGTTCGATGTCGTCTACGTGCTCGACAACGGCAAGCTGGTCGAAGTCGGCGCCTTCAGCGACCTGATTGCTTCCGGCGGCAAGTTGGCGGAGCTGTGGAAAAACTATCAGGCCGCTTCGGCTTCAGGCGGCGAAAGCATTGAGTAATCGGCGGTAAAACCAAAGGCGGCGATTCGTTGGAGCATACAGTTCCAGCGAGTCGTCCGTCTGCGGTTCCGATCCAGCCCGGCAAAGGCGTTTGAATTCTCAGAACTCAGACGCTCTTTGCTTTTCCATCTTCTGCCACATGAAGTAGTATAAGACAAAAACCTAGAGGTTAACGCTCGCTAAGCTAGCACAATCATGGACCCCTAGCCGCTTTTCTCCGAAATTCGACCGGCAAAAACATTAGACGCTGCGCCAACCGCGCGCAAGATTAAGCCACTTTCATATCCACGCCAATGGTTTATCACCCGTCCTGCGTGGGAGATCCCCCCTCATGATCGGCCTTTTAGCTCAATCCTCGTTCGTTTTTCATGAGACCAGATACCTAAGGTGAACGTACACGTTCTCTTGAACTTCGATCTTCTGCCAAGCAACCAAATTACCTATTTCCTCTGATCAAATTTGTGCAATTTTCCCGGACTTCAGGTCCCGGGGACGCGCACGATTCGGAGAATTTAGGTCTTTCTGGCTGGCGAGCAGACTCGAGAGCGTGTTTCACCCTGAACCTCAATCCCGTCCAATAGGACAAATTGGGAGCATTGTTATGGAAAAGATTGGTATCAACATCGTCGGTCTCGGTGCGGAGTCGGAGGATCATTCCTCGCGCCTCTACAACGTCGGCGAAGGCTTCCGTAACGTCACCGTCACCGTCGTCGCGCGCGCCACGGACAGCATCTACCTGGGATTCACCGCCGAGCGCATCTACCGCGTCGAGGTCACAGGCGACCTGGTGCTCTCCACCGAGACGAACGACGACCTCCAAGCGATGGCCGGCGTCTACGGTTTCGACATCGACTGGTCGGAATCGGCGAAGAACTCCGTCTGCGGCAAGGGCATCATCACCATCGTCAATCCCGACGCGCCGGACCAGGTCTCGACCTTCGAGGTTCTGCTCGGCGATGTTGCCTCGGTCGCGGCCGTCTTCAACGACGACGACGCCTGCTATGCCTGCGTGAACCTGGAAGGCGCCGACATCTCGGTGGTCGACCCGGCCATGAAGGCGGTGCTGGAACTGCCGCGCGATGCGGATCCCTACCTGGTCGGCGTCGCGTTCTACGAGACGGTGATGGACGAGCTGCTGCCGGCGCTCGGTGAGGACGATCTCCTCGTCGACGCTTTCAGCCGGGTCCACATCGTCACGGCAGGCAGGACGCCGGGGCTGATGCCGTTCGTCGGCTCGCCTTTCGCCTAACCGCGCAGAGACGTCATCGACGAACACCAGCGAGTCACGACTGCTGGGTGAAGCAACTTGTCTGGGCGCAGGTCTGGATAAGCGCAAACGGTGCGGGAATCCTCCTGCACTGCAATTTTTACTGTGGAGATCTGATATGGACAAACTCGGTATCAACATCGTCGGTCCGGTGGACAGCCTGACCCGACTGTACAACGTCGGCAACGGCTTCCGCGGCATGACCGGCGTCATCAGCATGGACGCCGCCTCGGCGCTCTACCTGCTGTTCACCGCCGACCGCGCCTACGATGTCACCGTCGGTGGTGACCTCGTGGTGACGCGCGAAGCCACCGAAAACGGCGTCACGCCGTTCAACGTGGACTGGTCGGAGGCGAGCCTGCGGCGCGCGCGCAAGAGCGGGACGGTGACCATCACCAACCCGGACGCGCCCGACGAAGTCTCCTCCTTCACCGTCAACTTCGGCGCGCCCTTCGTCAACGTCGACTTCGGCAACGTCGCCGAGGTCTGCGTGCGCGCCGTCGTCACGATGGACACGGACATCAGCAAGTTCGATCGCGAGATCGCTGCGGTGCTGAAGGGCGCGGATTCCCGCCGCAGCCGGCAAGCACGCGAGCTGGTCGGTGCCCCGGCATCGCACCGCGACTACGAGACGTTCGGCGGCGAAGACCTCGCCAGCCTGCGTCGCAACATCCTGACCTAGTCGGGACGAAGGCAAGGCAGCAATGCCTTGTCTCGAGGCAGAGGCGGCAAGAGCTTCGGCTCTGTCGCCTCTCGATACTCGCCCGGGGCAACTCGGACGAGCCAGTAACTGCGTGTACAACTGCAACTTCAATCGCAACCGAAGAGGTTTGAAATGCACAAGACCCTCAAAGCCTTCCTCGAAGGCACGCACGAGGACGCCGCCGACCAGGTCGCCCAGCGCGCGCTGCACTTGCACTACGCGCTGAGCGGGCCCAACGGCATGCTCGGCAACTCGTACGAGCGCGGCGACGCGGAAGCGTACACCTACGTGGGGCATGCGCACTACCAGGCGTCGGCGGCGTTCGTCCTCATCAACACGACGAAGCGGTACGCCTTCGCCGCCGAGGTGCTGGAGCAGATGCCGCCGTTCGACATCGTCGGCGACGTCGGCAACCAGGCGCAGGTCGTGCTCAACGCAGCGCACTTCCTCGCGGAAGCCGACCGCATCGCCGCCGCCTACGCGGAGCGCTGCGCGCCCACCTACTCGATCGTCGGCATCACCAGCGTGCGCATCCTGCGCGGGTTCCACGCTGCCGCCGCTGCGCACGGGCTGGTCGCCGCCAACCTCAACGCAGCCGCCTAGCCCGCCCGAGCCGGCGGAAGCCTGTGCCACCACAGCACTACAAATGGCACAGCGCTTCCGCTGGTGAGGTTTCTACCAGACTACTCAACCGGGCAGAACATCAGCCCTAATGAAGCAAGCGGCCGCTGGTTATCCCGTGTGGATTCAAGCCGCTGAACAATTGGAGTTTTCGATGAACTCATCGAACACCGCAACCCTGTCACAAGCCGACATCGCCGCCGCCATCCGCGCCGGCATCGATGAGCGCAATCGCCGCGCCCAGCAAGCTGCTCACGAGGCAGCCGAACTGGTTCGCCGCAAGGTGGAGGAAGCGCCGCAACGCGCCGCCGACATCCTCGCCGGTATTCCCGCGGCAATCGCCCAGGCTGTGGCTGAGTCCGACGACACACCGCGGACGGTCAACGTCATGTGGGTCGACACGCTCGAGTACGACGGCAATGTCGTCCAGCCCCTCGGTCTCGGCTACCGCGGAGGTTGGTCCGGTGAGCCGGAGCGTCTCAAGCTCGCTGCAAAAACTGTCTGGGAAGCGCTCGCGCCTCTCGGTGTGGAGCTGCGGTATCAGAACCGGGGTGGCATATACCGTATCGGCCGCCTCGGCATCTTCCTGCGCTTGAGCTGAGCTTCGCCTTCCAGAGGCAGCAGGCCGGTGGACGCCGCGCGGCAAACAACCGCACGGTGAACATAGCTTGCCGCAAGCGACAGCAGGAGATATCCATCTCCTGCTGAACCTCTACAACCAAACGGAAAACAAATATGCCGAAAATGCCTCCGCCGGTCATTCGCGAACCGAACGCCGGTCGTCGTCTCTTCCTTCTGGAGAGCGTCATCCTGGCATGCGTCCTCGTCATCTTCGCTTGCGCGGGTGTGGCGGCGCACTTCCCTTCCTGGCACAACGTGAGCATGGTCATCGCGGTGCTTTTCATGATCCCCATGTGCTGGGCAGGCGAGGAAACCCTCCGGCGCGACGGGCTCACCCCTCGCTCCTGAACCGCACCAAATCCGGTGCCGACAATCGCTACCTGCGGCGGGAAATCAATCTGCCGCAGGCTCAAAACATCGCGCCCTCAACGACGCACTGAACTGGAAAGCGGAACCGACCTCGCCCTGGTTGTCTCCGCTTCCTTACTTTTAAACCTTCCGCGCCTTCTACTAAACTGTATCGTATTTCCAAAACGGCACCCCAGCCTGATGTTGATCAACATTATTCAAATTTCAGTACTGCGGTAAAAATCTTACGAGATAATCGAATCGCAAAAATAACTACATGCTCACCAATTTCTCTAATGCGAAACTTCAAATCAAAAAAGTTTTTTTTGTTCGCCTTCGCCGTTCTGCTGATTGCAGTATCTGTGCTTGTTGTAATCGATAAAATCGTCCTTCCCGCACTTGAAGACGATTTAAAAGTAATGTCCAGAAGCTGGAAAGAAGAGAACTTTTGGATAGGTTTGATGTCCACAGCCAGACGGAATCCACCATTAACACTTGGAATTTGGCGTTCGCCAGGAATTCCGGTCTCCGAAAAGAAAACCAAATCAAAACGAATCATGGTGGTGGGAGATTCATTCGTAAACGGCTTTGGTCTGGCAAATATAAACTCAGTCTGGTGGCGCGCCCTGCAGCGTGAGTTGAATTGGCGGGGCTACAACGATGTCGAAGTCATCGGTATCCATACAGCCATGTACAGCAACATGGCTGGCGAATTGGAACAGGTAAACATGTGGGTTGACAAATATCAACCAGATGCAATCGTTTGGGGTTACACCCCCTGGAACGCGGATGAACTGGACAAAAATTCCCAGTGGATTATCCCCTGGCTCGTAAAGTCAGACGAAGCCACCGGTCAAAAATTTCTTAAACGGACATTGCGCAGCCTTTTTCCAAACATTGGAGAAACACTTTTTGACTGGGAATTCCGAAAGTTCGCAGCCACAGGCGGTAACGAAAAGCAAGGCTTCGATATGCGAGCACGCGAACTTCTCTTTTTCCAAGGGGAAAATCTTCAGGCTTTCGAAAAAACACTTGCGGCAATGGAACAAACTTTCAACAGACTGCACTATCCCTGCTTCATTGTCACTTTGCCGTCCGCCACAATCGCGCTTCCAGCCGATCTAAGCGGTCTGAAGCCCGACCAATTAGTTTCTCATCTTGATGCTTACTATCGCAAAAGATTCAGTCTTGTCTTTCCCTACTTTCGAAAATATAAGTTGCCGTACTATGACCTGCTGCCCGAATACATCAAAACGTTACGAACCGAGCCACATCTCCAGAGAAATAATGCTGTGATGTATCTCTGCGTCTCACCTGCCGACTCCCATCCTTCCTCATTTCTCACACATTTTTATGCCTCTCAGACGGCAGATATTCTCGAGAAAAAGTATTCGCATCTTTTGGGAAAAAAATCGGCAAGCAGGCAAGCAGCGCTCAAAATCAATGACTGGATGCCACCGGCAATCAAAGTACAGGACTTTGGAAATTCCTCATACCTCCTTATCTATCCTGGAAAAAACGAGCCCATACTGAAGATGCCCATGAGAAAAGACCATGTTCAGCTTAGCTTCGATATGCCTGTTCCTCTAAATTCCATAAGCCTAAAAGGTGATGGCCTGAAAAAATCGCAAATTTGGGTATCTGTACTAAATCCTAAAGAGGGATGGGAGCGAAATGTGTGGAGAGATTTGGGACATAAGAAGGGGGCTAACGTCACTTTTGAACTTCCCAAAGCCGATTGGGCAAGCCATATCAACAGTTGCAAAATACATGCCGAGGTTAAGGGCGATCAACGAATTTTGGTTACCTTTTGATTCAAGTTTTCGCGTACTTCAACAGTCTGCCAGCCTTTTCACAGATACTGCTCGAAGTCTTCCACCAGTTTTTTGAAACGCTTCAAAAAATCCTGATTCACATCGAACGGATACGAAATCCGGCTCAGCAAGTGGCAATCGTACTTCTTAGAATAGGGCGCAAACAGCTCGACACTGAAGACGGAATACTCGTTGAACTTTTTGGGGACCACATGCACGCCCGCATAGGGACCGCTTTGCAGCTTGACGTCATAGAGAATTCCACCCCAGTTCGGACCATCCTCATAGACTTTGCTGGCCGTGTTTATCTCCCACGGGCGCACTTTGTATTCCGCGCGAATACTGTCTTTTCCCTTCTTCAGCTTGGCCGCGGCAAAATACTCTTTGGTCAGATTCTCAAACATTGCAGAGAGTTTTTGCCAGTTGGCGGCCGACTGTCCATCGGCTTTTGCAGAACCCTCCTGACCTGGTTTGGTGTTTTGCAACGCACCCTCATTCAAATTCGGATTGTCACCTTCGGCAGTTGCATGCTTTGGTTGATCGGCAAAACATGCGGCACTCGGCGCATGAAGAAAGGTGGGCGACACAAATGAAAACAGAAAAATTGCCGCAAGAACAACAGGTGCAAACGTGCGAGATTTGCCGATCATAAAACGCTCCCTTGAGATTTTGCAGAACTATATCACGCTGTGTGCTACGGCGCATTTTTCGGCAGTGTAAACCAGAAGCGGCTGCCTTCCGGAGGCTCGCTGTCCACGCCAATCTTGCCGCCGTGCGCTTCGACAATCGCCTTGCAAATCGCCAGACCCAGACCGGTTCCGCCTCTTTCTTTTGCATCGCCTGGCGACACCTGATGAAAGCGTTCGAAAATCATCTCCTGATGTTCGCGCGGGACACCGCGCCCCTTGTCCTCAACGCTGACCTCGACTGACTCTCCATTCACACGCGCATATAGCTCGACCTTGGAATTGTGGCTGGAAAATTTGATGGCGTTCGACAAAAGATTGACGATAACTTGCACGACTCTATTGGTGTCCGCCACCAACTCGAAATCCATCTTGCCTCTGTATATGCGCACTTTCTTCGCATCCGCCAACCCGGAAACCGCATTGGCGGCCATCTCGGAGATTTTCTCCAGATTGGTTTTCTGCGGCGCGATTGAGATGGTGCCGGATTCCAATTTCTCGGCATCGAGGATTTCATTCACCAGCGCAATCAGCCTGACCACGCTTTCTTCAGCGGTTTTTACCGAGACCAGTCCTTCATCATTCAGTTTGCCGAAAAACCCTTTGCCCAGCATTTCCAAGCAAACGTGAATGGACATGAGCGGGCTTTTCAATTCGTGACCGACCATCGCCATGAAGCTCTGCTTCAGGCGTTCGGCTTCGTATTCACGACTTACATCCTTGACGATTAGCAAACGCCCCTTCAAGGAGCTAGTATCATATGCGGTGCTCATAACCTCGGCAGGAAAAAGGGCGCCGTCGAATTTTCTTCCATAGATTCTCCGCAAAGGATGCAGAGGAGGGTTCATCAAATCGGCAAAGGCGATGCTCTTCTCACCGGACCTGTCCTGACGAAACAGGTCGGTCACAAGCCGTCCTTTCAACTCGCTGGCACCGGGCGCGAAGTGCTGTTCCGCCGCAGGATTTACCGAAACCACTTCACCCTCAGGCGTCATCACAAGAAGTGCAAGCGGCATCATTTCAAAAACATAGCGCATGCGCTCCTCGCTCTCTCTGAGCGCTTCCTCCGCTCGCTTCCTTTCAGTAATATCGAGAACGACGCAAAAAGCTCGCTCTTCGGTTTCCGACCACTGAGCCGACCAGAGCACATCCTTAATCACGCCGGATGCTGTAATTAAGCGACATTCGAAAGACAAGGCTTGTTTTTGCGCGCTGCATTCCGCCAATTTCAGAAGAAACATTTCGCTGTCGGCGTCGTAAATAATTCTCGCAATGGGACCTTTCAAAAGCTCATCAGGTCTGTATCCCCATGCGCTCACGCAGGCCTGATTGACCTCCAAGACCAGCCCGCGATCGCTGAGCGAACAAATCACCTCTCGCGCGTTTTCAACCATGGCGCGCTCGCGACGACGCGCTTCTTTTAAGCGAACCGCTGCTTCGTGCAACACTTGATCGAGCTTGCCGATTTCATCCTCGCCGGACACAGGCGGATTGAGATCGCGCTCGGAAACCAGCCGATTGGAATTGTCCATCACTACTTGCAGCCGTTTGGAAATATTGCGCAGGAAGCCGACCATTAGCACCGCCGCCAATACCACATTTAAAATCACCGCCACCAGAAGAAAAATATCGATGACGCGGCCATAGCTGTTAAAAGTGCGCCCCTGCGTCTTCAATTGCCCCTCTTCGTACTCGATGAGTTTTCTCGTGTCCGACAACAGCTCGTTCGTCACAGCTCGCAAAGCGCGGCTGCGCTGCGCCATCTCCGCATCCGGCTTGCCGGCATTTTCCGCATCGATTTTCCGGACGCCGATCTGCTGAGCTGCAAAAAGTTCAAATGCATGGTCGAGCTCACCGCGCATTCTGACTGCCATTTCCTTCTGCGGACCGGCGGCAGGAAGCAGCGCTTCCAATTCGCTCATGCGCGAGCGAGCACGCTGCATCGCTCCCTGATATCTAGTCGCGGTGAAGGCTTCCGGCATCATCGTGTCGAGAAGATAATCGCTGATGGCAAAAACCACGGAATGCCCGAGCGCGTTGGCAGCGGCTAATATCTGCCTGGAATGCGCTTCTCGGTCAGCCTGCATTTGCGCTTCGTCGAGCAAATATTTCAGACCGGCAATGAAGAGAAACGAGACCAGAAGCGGCACGGCGATGATGACAAAACCTTGCCGCGACAGCGACGAGCGAAACAGCGGACCGGAGCCGCCGTCAGCCTTAGGTTTATCATTCGAGCTTTTAGCTTCTTCGCTCATTTAATAACTGGTAGTAATCAGTTTCCGATAAAAACCAAGGAGAGTTTCCTCTCCCAAGTTCATACATAAGAGCATATAGATAATGCTTAGAGTGCCTTATAAATTAGGACATGTTGGTGTTTCAAAAACATAAAAGTAAGACGTCATGTTCGCACTTGAGGACGGAGCGAGTCCCGCTCAACTCTGCGACCCATCCCAGCGGTAGCCGGACCCGCGCACGGTCGTAAGCGGACATTTGCCCGAAGCATCGGTGAGCTTGCTGCGAACCCGACCGACGGCCACTCTCACCGCCGCCACAGATGCTTCTTCCGAGTCCGGCCAAACGCGCGCCATCAGCGCCTCGGGCGAAAAGACCTCGCCGGGATGCCGCATGAGAAACTCCAGCAAATCATACTCCCGAGGCGCCAGGTTCAACTCCTTGCCGTCAAATGTGGCGGAGTGACCGACTTTCTCAATCTGCACCGAGTCTGACTTGATCTCCTCCAGCTCGACCTGATTAGCTCTTCTAAGAAGTGTTCTTATTCGCGCCGAAAGCTCGCCGGCGGCGAACGGCTTGGTCAGATAATCATCGGCACCTGCATCCAGCCCGGCGATGCGGTCCTCGATAGCTTCGCGACCGGTTAAAAGCAATATCGGGATCTTCTTGTTTTTCTCGCGCACTTTCTTGCAGACCTCGATGCCGTCCATTTTCGGCATCTCCCAGTCCATGACCACACAGTCGAACGAATAGCTCATCAAAAGCTCCAGCGCTTGCTCTCCATCGCGAGCTGTTTCCACCACATGGTGATCCTCATGCTTCAGCCAGGCTGAGAGCATTACAAGCAGGCTGTAGTCATCGTCGGCTAATAGTACTTTGGCCATGCAGCGCTAACCGGTTACAAATTCCCTTTATCTATATCTGCCACGGCGCCGCGTCGATTTGCGGCGAACATAACGAAATTGTGGCAGGGCATTCACCACGCCGTTAACTTCGCGACCTAATCTTCTAGCAGTTGCTACCCCCAGGAGTACACGATTTTGCTGAAGCCCGCCCCCCAAATCCGCACAATCGCCCTTGCAATCGCCCTCAGCGTCACTTTCGCGATGCCGCTCACAGTCGGCGCACAGTCGGCACAAACCGACTCGAAGCAAAACAACTCCGGCAGCTCGACCGCCGGCGGTTTCAACTTCCTGCCTTTCTTCAGTCATAACGAAGCAAAGGGTGTCAATGACATCAAACGCCCGGACCGGATCAAAGGCTCAGCAGGCGCAGGTTCTTCTTACGGAACTATCACGGCGGGCGGCGCTGGTTCCAATTCCGGCGCTGGTTCCAATTCCGGCTCCGGTAGCTGGTTCGGCTTCAAACCCGGTTTCGGATTGGGCTTCGGAACACCGGCAGGAACTGGCAGCAACACAAATTCTTCAATTCCACCCATCGTCGTTCCCGATCCCGATGAAGAAACGGGTTCTGGAAACGGCGCAGGAAACGGTTCTACAGGCAATCTGCCGAAAGCTCCCAAGTGCAAAAAGCGCCCCCTGCGCGACAAAACCAAAATTTGCCCTAGAGAACAAGCAAAATATAACGAGCACTATCAGGCCTATCAAGAGCGCATGAGACAGTGGGCGGCAGGTCAAAACCCCACCGGCCCTGTTTTCACTCCTCCAGGCAACGGCGGAACGGTCACTCCACCTCCAGTGATTGGCGGCGGCGGCACGGGCGCGACCGGCGGTTCTTCCGGCGGCGGCTCGACTGCAGGCGGTGGTGGCGGCGGCGGTGGCAGCGCCGGAGCGGGGGCAGGTTTTCTGCAAAACACCAGCGGGCTTTTCATGCAGCAGATGTGGAATTCGATGCACCAGAAGAGTGCCACCTGCGATGCCAACCAGCAACGGCAACCGGCAAACGGCAATCCCGAAACTATCTACACGTCGCTGCCGTCGGCAGACCGCACAATGCGTCAGCCTTTCGTCGTACCGATGGCAGGGCAGAGTCAGGACAAGAAAAACTGCCAAGGTGGCGGTCCTTGCGGCAACAAAGGTGAAGAAGGAAACTACGACCAGTTGAAACCTCAAGAACCTCCCCAAGAAGTGACAACTTCCGGAAACGCTATAGCTCAAGATACGGTCGGTGAGCAATTCGTTGACGACATGATGTCTCCGAACTCACAAGCTCAAATGGGCAAAGCGGGCGCGCAGAGCCAGTGCCAAGGTGCCGGCGAAGCGTGTGCGGCAGGCACGGCGGAAGGACTGGAGCAAGCTCTCATGGTCATGTTTCTTCCGACCTCGACAGTCAACGTAGCCAACGAAGCCGCCGGTACGCCCGGCAGCACACTAACACCATTTCGCCCTTTGTCTCAAGCGATCTGGATGGTCCAGAAAATGTACAAGCAAGTGTTCATCCCGATGGCTCTTCTTCTGCTTCTTCCTGGTGCACTTGTCCTTCACATCAAGGTCATGCTTCAAGGCGGAATTAGAGGTCAATATGACGAAGATGCGACATCGCCATTTTCAGCAATTATGAGATCAATGATCGCTGTGTTTCTAATCCCAGCCACACAGCTCATTGTCAGCTACTCCGCAGATATCGGAAGCTCGATGACTCATGAAGTTTCGGGTGCCGTGAAGGTAATGGCGCTGGTAGCCTGGGCGAAAACTGCTATGGGCGACTCGATGAAACCGTTAAACGGGGAAGCGACAGGCCACACAAACATCGGCGCCGGACAAGCAATGTTCTCAGCCGTTATGAACACCGTCTCCATGACGCTCGCATACGGGCTGCTGATGCTAATTGCTTTTCAGATCACAATCATGTGTTATCTAATGTGCATGGGCCCGATAGCTGCCGCGTTCTACGTTTGGCCGACCGGCGTGGGAAGACTGTTCAAGCCGGTATTTGCAAATTGGGTCGATGCAGTTATTAATATTGCTCTTTGGAAATTCTGGTGGTGTGTGATTGTGTTGTGCATGGTCACAAGAATCAACTTGCTCACCTTCGTCGACATCAACCCAACCTGGGAAGCCTACATGTTTGTTTGCTTCTTGATCATGATGTCGTACGTGCCCTTCTGCCCGTTTGAATGCAAACCGGGTGAAATGGTCGACAAAATCTTGCAAAAGGCTCAAGAACTGAAAAAATCTGCCGGTGATCAAAACGGCTAGAGGTTTGCAACAAATGCCTGGGGTTTGAAACAAACGACCTGAAGCTTGCAACAAACCAGATGGAGATTCATTTGCGGGGGTGGCAAAAGTGCCGCCCCTGCAGCGTTTTGCCAACATAACCAAATTGTGACAGGGGCGTACGCACCTGTTAACAAGCGCCCTTAATATGTAAATCACCTGGAAGGTGTCTGTTCCCCCACCCCCCAACAGACTGCTTGATACTTCCCCACCCCGAAGGCTTGCACGATGCGTAAAAACAAAAAAGAAATTGCACTGGTTCTCTACATTCTCCTCACCATGTGTGCAATTACTCAAGCCGCGCTGGCAGACACCGAAGCACCGGCCGGCGACACAACTTGCCTGGGGAAACAGTGCGAGCGCTACAAACAAAACAACAAAGACACTCAGCCAACCATTGACGCCAACAAAGCATGCTGTCAGAAAGAGACGGATGCCAAAAACGCAGAAACACAAGAAGCCGTTTTCGCAAAAATCAAGCAAGGTCTTCAAAAGCCGGAGAACGTAGCACAAGCCGCACGCGCAGCCGGACAATCGCAAGCAACAGCCGCCGGTAACGCAGCCGGTGATATCGCCAAAAACGAAGCCATCGAAGCGATCGACTATGCTTCACGCTTCCTCGTTAACTTCACCACTTCCGGTGGCAACAAGTGGAATTCGATTCGTGACAATATTTTCGTTCCGATGGCTCTTCTGCTCTTGCTTCCCGGCGCAGTCATGACCCAAGTCAAAGCGATCATCTCGGCAGGTTCGCCGGCAGTTGCTCCGACAAGCCCCTTTGAAGGCATCCAACGTTCCATGATCGCTCTGTTCTTGATCCCCGGATCTTACTTAGTAGTCAATTACGGTATCGATTTCGCCAACAGTGTGCAGTACACGGTGAGCAGCGAATACCAGCGCTTGTTCGGCACCAATATGTATCAAGATGCAATCTGTGCAGAAATCAGGGCATTTACCACAAGAAATGGTGCTGAAAACGAAGGATCGATGCAAGTACCCCCTGCAGTTCTCAATGCAGTCGGCACGGGCATCTTCTCGGCAGCCGAAGGACACCTCTGGGGCAAGTTGCTCGATCCTTGCGTAGGACTTAACCTGGTACCGCCCACTCGCGACGACGCGGCAATGCCTGCCGGCGCCATCGCCGCCCGCGCAGTTTTGTACTCGACCAACGCCGGTCTCTGCACCGCCTGGGCGATCTGCTGCGCATTTCAAATGGCCTTCATGTATTACTTGTTCTTTGTCGGTCCTATTATGGCGGCGCTCTGGGTCTACCCGGTCAAGAGCTTGCGCGATGCATTCCCGAATTGGGTCGAAGGCGTTATCTCCTTGTGCTGCTGGAGCCTCTTCTGGCACACGACCATCATGCTCATCGCTTCCTTTAAAGGAACCGACGACACCGGTCTTTTCTTCATGACCGCTTTGAACTTCCTTGCTACAGCCAGTGTCAAACATGCTTTCGACTTCGCCGGATTGGTAAAAGCTGCCGGTATGAAAGCCATGGAACTCGGCGAGAAAATCGCTGCTGAAGCTGCCAAAGGCGGCGGCGAAGGTGGCGGCGGTGGCGGCGGCGGTGGCGGCGGTGGCAGCGAAAATGGCGCCGGCGGACAAGGTCAAGGTGGACAAGCTGGTCAAGGCGGCGGAAAAACCGATGCTCCTCCCGCACCGCAAATGATGGCTGCCCCTGGTCCTACAAGCGGTGGAAACGGCGGACAAGGTTATGACGAAATCGTCGCCGGTTCCGGAGCTGGTGGTGGCGATCCGCTCGAATCCGGCTTCAACGAAGATGGCACGTATTCCTACGTAGCGTCACAACCAGGACTGAGTGCAGAACAACAAAAACAAGAAAGACAAGCACATCTTGCCCACGATTTGAGCGAACGTCCTCCAGCAGTTGACCTGGCAGGCACCTACGGACGCGTGCCGGGGTCGGGTGAGTTGTACGGTTACGGCAAAGATGGTCGCGCCTTCCTCCTCAATGGCTGGACAGCAGACGACAACGGTTCCGTAGCCCACAACGGCAACGAAGTCGGCGACCTCACATATGAAGCAATGCTTGGTACAGTGCACAGTGAGACCATGGGTGGTTATATAGCACCGAGCCTTCTTCCCGGCGTCAGCAAAGCACCCCCTGCATTGGGCTTCGACTTCGGCAGTGTCGGTCACACTGCACGTGTGATGGGAGCGGCTGGTGGAAATTCACCGGAAGCACTGCAAAACGCGACGCATGTCGCAGCAAATTCGGGTGGTGTCAGACGCGACCCGGGAGCTGAAGCAAACTTCGAATATGCACAACGCGCAGCCGCCGAGACTCGCGCCAGAAACAACACTGAAATCAGTGCAGTTGCTTACAGTCCCGCAAGCGGAAACGCT
>Ga0268299_1002429_pt1 | contig 22328 bp, 21 predicted proteins | sample NOBtaG_FD_193484 | JGI IMG/M metagenome (GOLD analysis project Ga0268299, IMG submission 193484) | Activated sludge microbial communities from bioreactor in Nijmegen, Gelderland, Netherland - NOB reactor | ecosystem: Engineered > Bioreactor > Aerobic > Activated sludge | place: Netherlands... | reverse complement strand
CTGGCTCCCAAGCGATACGTCTGGCGGGCCGAGGGTCACGCCATCCTCGCCAAGATCAATCGGGCGCGCGCCGTCCTCGGCTCACAGCAGAGTATTGAATAGACATTTACGAGACTCTACACTAGCGCTTGAACATCCGCTGGGCCTTGTCGGTGTCGTACGACCGTTCGATGAGCGAGTCGGGGTCCCATTCGCTACGCTCGGTGCCGAACAGATCCCCGCCGTAGACGTGCAGCGCGCCGGTCGCCCGCGGGATCGGGTTGACCACCGAGTGGATGATGTCGGCGCCGAAAGCCACGGTCTCCCCGGTCGAGATCGACCTGGCGCCGGCCGCCTCGATGCGGCCGTCGGTTCGATCGGGCAGGCGGCGCCACAGGATGTTGTCTTCCCGCCCGTCGTAGATGCCGATCACCGACCACATGCGATGATCGTGCGGCATGATGATCATGTTGGCCGGCCAGATCAGGTTGACGATCGTCATCTCGGGCGAGCGATGCAGGATGTCGATGCCACCGGGCCGCGGCATGCCCAGGCCCTGCTTCACAGCGGCTGGGTCGGAGACCGTCCGGGCGACCACTTCGCGTACGGCCATCGCCGCCTGCGGGCCGGCGAGGGCGGCCTGGCAATCGGCGACGAGCTGCTCCTTGTCGAACATGGCGGTCCTCGCGGGTGACTGCGCACGATGCGCTAGGGCCCCTCATTGTGTAACGTCGCCCCCGATGCTGTCGACGTCGCAGGAGCGCCTGCTGCGCTATTGGGGACTCGTCATGGGGATTGCCATGGAGATGTCCGGCGGCGCGCCGTGGCCGATGTTCCGCTACAGCACGCCCGAGCAGGCGCGCTTCAAGTCGATCACCGACCAGCTTCCCGGCAAGGCGATGTGGGTGTTCTTCGCCGTCACCGTCGTCGTGTTCCTGGTGATGGCAGCGCTTGCCGTCGTCCTGGTCCTGCTGCCCATCCTGACCCTGGTCGCCCCCAACCCGGCCGACCTGACGCCGTTGCCTTTCGTCCTCGCCATGGCGCTGGTGATCCTGGTCGCCTTCGGCGCGGGCTTTCCGCTGTCGCTCGCCGTCGGTGCCCGGCTCGGCGATTCGTGGGGCGGCGGTAAGCCGGCCGCCGCCGAGCCGGGCGATCGCGCACTCTATGCCAAGATCAGGCGCCAGTTCTTGCGCTTCGCGCTGATCGCCGGCGCGGTCTTCATCCCGGGCTGTCTCCTGTTCATCCTCCTCGACCTCGACGCCGGGCCCCTGGTCGATGCGCTGAAGCTCGCCTGCGCGGCGAGCGCGCTCGTCGGCATGGTCGGCTTCTGGCGGACGCGGCCGAAGCGGAATTGAAGGGCAGCCTGCAATTGCATGCGGTTCGGCCCGGCCGCTGGAGCGATTGTCAATTCAGTGGAGCCGCAAGCGCGGTTCCACCGAGTCGAAGATGCGCGCACTGGGGTTCGTTGTTGCAGCAGGCGCATCTCGATCGGCTGATTCCAGCCGATCGAAATGTGCTCTAGCATCCCGCCATGAGCGGACCTCTCGCCGGCCTTCGCGTCCTCGATCTCACCACCGTGCAGATGGGGCCGTGGTGCACGCGCATCGTCGCCGATCTCGGCGCCGAGGTGATCAAGGTCGAGGCGCCGGAAGGCGATTCGAGCCGCTACACCGGCGTGCCGCGCCATCGCGGCATGAGCGGCACCTTCCAGCACAACGCCCGGGGCAAGCGCTCGATCGCGCTCGATCTCAAGCGGCCCGAGGCGAAGGCGGCGATCTTGCGGCTCGCCGCCACGTGCGACGCCTTCGCCTCGAACATCCGCCCGGCGGCGCTCGATCGGCTGGGCCTCGACTACGAGTCGGTGCGCCGGGCCAATCCGGCGATCGTCTATCTCGGCATGGTGGGCTACGGCAGCGGCGGGCGCTACGCCGGCCGCCCGGCCTACGACGACCTGATCCAGGCGGCGTCGGGCGTCACCATGCTGCTGCAGCGCTCGACCGGCGAGCCGCGCTTCATTCCCATGGCGGCGATCGACCGCATCGTCGGCAGCGCGGCGGCCAACGCCCTGCTGGCCGGCCTGCTGGCCAAGGAACGCACCGGCACCGGCCAGAGGATCGAGGTGCCGATGTTCGAGACCATGGTCCAGTTCGTGCTGTCGGAGCACCTGCAGGGCACGACGTTCGACCCGCCGACCGGCCCGCCCGGCTACCCGCGCACCCTGTCGCGTTCGCGCAAGCCCTACGCCACCCGCGACGGCTTCCTCGCGGTGCTGCCCTACAATGACGGCCAGTGGCGGCGTTTCTTCGAGGCGATCGGCAAGGGGCACCTGCTGAAGCAGGATCCGCGCTTCGACGACATCGGCTCGCGGACGGCCAACATCGATGCGCTCTACGACATGATCGGCGAGGAGCTGAAGGGCCGCACCACCGCCGAATGGCTGGCGCTGCTGCAGGATGCCGACATCCCCTGCATGGTGCCGCACACGCTCGAGACGGTGCTCGATGATCCGCATCTCGCGGATCGCGGCTTCTTCGTCTTCCAGGATCATCCGTCGGAGGGACGCCTGCGCACCATGGCCGAGCCCACCACCTGGTCGGAAACCCAGCCGCCGGGTGGAAAATTCGCCCCGCGTCTCGGCCAGCACACGCGCGAGGTCCTGGCCGAGGCGGGCTACGGCGACCCCGAGATCGACGCTCTGGTCGCGGCCAGGGTCGCTTTCACCGACTAGCGCCTGTTCGATTCCGGATGGAACAGGCCCGGCGCGACAGGCCCTCTCCAGCCGGCCCGGGGCGGGGCTGACGGTCGCCGATCGGCAGGCGCTGGCCCGGTTGGCTCGCCTGTGGTTTTCGCATGCGACGCGAAGGGGCGAGCGCGGTACGCTCGATCGAATCAGGCGGAGGACACAGGATGAGCTACGATCTCGTCATCAGGAACGGCACGATCGTCGACGGCACCGGCGCCCGGCGCTACCAGGCCGACGTGGCGATCGCCGGCGGCAAGGTGGCCGAGATCGGCAAGGTGACGGAAGGGGCCAGGCGCACCATCGACGCCGACGGGCTGGTCGTGGCGCCGGGCTTCGTCGATCCGCACACCCATTATGATGCCCAGATCTGCTGGGACGGCGCGGTGACGCCGTCGTCGTGGCACGGCGTCACCAGCGTGGTGATGGGCAATTGCGGCGTCGGCATCGCGCCCTGCAAGCCGGAGACCCGCGAGATCGCCATGCGCGACCTGGTCAATGTCGAGGGCATCCCGTTCGACGTGCTGAACCAGGGCATCACCTGGGACTGGGAGACCTTCCCGCAGTTCATGGATGCCGCCGCGGCTCGCAGCCCGTCGCTCAACCTCGCCTTCATCGCCCCGCTGACGCCGTTCCGCCACTACGTCATGGGCGAGGCCTCGATGGAGCGCTCGGCGACGCCCGAGGAGACGGCCCGGATCGCCGCGCTGATCGGCGAGGCGGTCGATGCCGGCGCGCTCGGCTTCTCGAGCACGACCCTCAACCAGCACATGGGCTACGAGGGCAAGCCGCTGGCCTGCCGCAACGCCAGCCGCGAGGAGATGAAGGCCTATGCCAACGCGCTCAAGGTGCGCGGCAAGGGCGCCATCGAGATCGCGCTCACCCGCCAGGTCGGCGTGCTCGAGCAGGACCAGTGCGAGCTGCTCGACTTCCTGCTGACCGAGAGTGGCCGGCCGGTGACCTTCATCGCCCTGTTCGATCGCGACGACATCCCCGAGGCGGTGCGCGACACGCTGCGCCGCGCCGCGCCGATGATCGCCAAGGGCGCCCGGCCGCAGACCTCGCCGCTGCCGCTGACCCGCGAGATCGACATGAACAACCCGTTCTCCTTCGCCGCCTTCCCGGCGTGGAAGCGGGTGTTCGCCGACACCGCGAAGGAGGCGCAGAAGAAGGTCTATGCCGACCCGGCCTTCCGCAACGCGTTCCGCGACGACCTCAGGAACCCGACCGGCTTCAGCAACTGGGGGCGCATCGGCGTCCACAACGTGCGCAACCCGGCGCTCAAGGCGCTCGAGGGCAAGTCGATCGCCCAGATCGGCCAGGAGCAGGGCAAGGACGGCGTCGACGCCTTCCTCGACCTGGTGCTGGCCGACAATCTCGAGTGCGAGCTCACCATGGCCTCGTGGAACACCCGCGAGGACCGCATGAAGGAGCTGCTCAACAACAAGGCCATCCTGATGGCGCTGGGCGACGGCGGCGCGCATGTCGACATGCTGTGCGACGCCGGCTACCCGACCTACCTGCTGGGCACCTGGGTGCGCGAGAAGCAGGCGATCACGCTCGAGGAAGGCGTGCGCAAGCTGACCTCCGACCCGGCCGACCTGTTCGGCCTCGCCGACCGCGGCCGGCTGGCCAAGGGCGCGCCGGCCGACGTCGCCATCTTCGATCCCGAGCGCATCGGCTCCACCAACCACGGCGAGCGCCGCTACGACCTGCCGGGCGGTGCCAAGCGCATCGTCATGCCGTCCAAGGGCGTCGAGTACACCGTCGTCAACGGCGCCATCACCTGGGAGCAGGGCAGGCTCACCGGCGCCAAGGCCGGCAAGGTCCTGCGCGGGTAGCGACCGAGGCGGGCGAGCCGGCGTCCGGCTCGCCCGGTCGTGCCCGAGGGACGAACTCGCGCGTTCGCGCGAGCGGCGACCCGGGCCAAACGCGCGAGGGGGATATCCCGCCGGCGCGTCGCCTGACACTTCTTCCCCGCTGATGGGCCTCAGGCGGCCGTGTAGGGCTGACCCCAGCGGTCCTGGTAGACGACATCGGCGAGCGCGCCGCGGCCGACCGGGCCGAACTTGCCCATCGGGTAGCCGATCGGGAGGATGGCGTAGGAGTGGACGCCCTCGGGCAGGCCGAGCGCCTTGTCGGCCTCCTTCTCGAACAGCATGTGACGCGTCGTCAGCGTGCAGCCCAGCCCGAGCGCCCGCGCCGCCAGCAGCATGTTCTGCACCGCCGGATAGATCGAGGCGCCGGACATGCGATTGGGGTTCGGTCCGTCCTCCAGGCAGGCGACGATCCACACCGGCGCCTCGTGGAAGTGCTCGGTCAGGTACTCGACCGCCGAATGCTGGCGCCTGTAGCCTTCCTTCGTCGCGCCCGGCGGCGGCTCGCTGCTGGCGTAGCGCGGGCCGATGATCTCGTCGTAGGCGCGCTTGTACCAGACCTGCACCGCCTCCTTGATCTTGCGGTCCTTGATCACCAGGAAGCGCCAGCGCTGGGTGTTGCCGCCGTTGGGCGCGCAGATGCCGGCGCGCAGGATTTTGGCGATCAGGTCGTCGGGCACCGGATCGGGCTTGAGGCGGCGCATCGAGCGCATGGTCTCGATGGTCTCGAATAGGTCGGGCATGCGGTCCTCCCATGGACTGTGGACCGGCATCCTATCGACAGCCCGGTGCCGGGGCCAAGCGTCCGGCCGGCATCATGCGGCCGGCGAAGTGGGCGGCTCATCGGCTCCTGCGGTTGCGCGCCAGCCAGTCCCACGCCGCCGCGCAATCATGGGCATGCAGGCCGCGATGGTGCTCCTTCGCCATGGCTTCCCGGGCGGCATAATCGGGTGCCTTGGGATCAAGCGGCAGGGCGAGGCCGGCGGCCACCATCTCGGCGCCGAGATCGGCGCCGTCGGCCGTGCAGCGGGCGACCACCCGGCCGCCGGCATCGCGCGACACCGCCTCGCAGGCGATGCGGCTGTCGCGCATGAAGCCGCGCAGCGCCGCCTTGGCCTCGACGCCGCCCGGCCAGCCGTCGGCGCAGGATTGGTGCGTCTCGAGCGTGTCGATCGCCGACAGCCGATAGGTCGTCCCGTCGAGCCTGAAGACGTCGCCGCTGAGGACCGTCTGCGCCGTGGCGGGGGCGCCGACGAGAGCAAGGGCCAAGGTGGCCAGCAGGGTGGTGGTGCGCATGACGAGCATGCTGTGCCCCGGCTGGGGCGGAATGAAGGCGCCGCGGGTTCAGCCGGCGCAGAGCGACGCGCGGCGCGCCGCGTGCGCGGCCATGTGGTCGTACTTGTTGGCGATATCGAGCATCAGCGTCCTGGCGACGGGATCGCGGAAGCGATCGGCCAGGCTGCGCGCCTCGTCGGCACGGGTCACCCAGAAATCCGGCGGCGGCACCGCGGTCTCGTCTTCCCGGCTCATTCCGTCTCCCTGCTGTTGCCTCGCGCGCTCCCCGGGGACAGCCCTTGTCGACGGGCCGTTCTGACTTTTTCCTCGCTGCTACGCTACTTTCGCAACTCTCCCACTTAAAATGAGCATGCACAATCACTGAACTGTGATCACCTGACCGTCGACACGAGCGGAAGGGTAAAAGTCGCCTGATCGCCCTTGATCTCCGGCGGCAGCGGCGCATACGGCGCGCCGGCGCGAACACCCGCGAGGACTCCCTGGTCGAACGCCGGCACGCCGCTCGACCGGGCGATGCCGATATCGAGCAGCCGGCCGTCGCGCGCGATCACGATCCGCACCACGGTGATGCCCTCGCGCACGTTGGCGCGCGCGAAATACTGGTAGCCGGCCAGCTTGCGCACGACCTGCCACAGGTAGTTGTCGGAGATTCGCGCCCGGTTGTAGCTGTCGGCGGGATTGACGAAGGGCGAGGGCGACGCCTCCTCGGCGCGCGGGGCGGCCGACGGCGGGCGCTGGCTCGGCGCGGCGAGGGGCGACGGCTGAAGCTCCGGGCGCGCCGGCGGCGGCGCCGGCCTGACCGGCGGCGCTGGCGGCGCGAGCGCGGCATGGGCCTGTGGCCTGGCCGCCGGCGGGGGCGTCGCCGGCTTCGGTGCTTCGACGGCGGGCGTCGGCGACGGCGCCGTCTGCCGGGATGGTTCCACGGCCGGCACCGGCAACGGCGCCGGCTTCTCGGCGGCCACCGGAGGGGGAGAGGGCGCCGACTGCCCTGGCGGCTCGGCGACCGGCGGTGCCGGCAAGGGCGCCGCCTGCCGGGGCGGCTCGGCGACTGGCGGGGACGGCGGCGCCGGCGGCACTGGCGTGGGCCGTGTCGCATCGCGCGCCGCCGGCGGATCCGGTGCCGGCGGCGTCCGGCGCTGCTCGCTGGCCCGCGGCACCTGCGTCGGCTTCTCTGCGGTCAGCTCGGCCGGCGGACGCAGCCCGAGCGGCGGCGGTGGCGCGGCAGGCGCACGCTCGGCCACCGGCTTCGGCGGCTCGGGCGGCTTGGGTGGGTCGGGCGGCCTGGGCGGCTCGACCGTGACCTCGATGGCCGTTTCGGGCATCGGCTCGTGCGGCGGCCGGTTCGCCGCCAGCCACACCAGCGCGAGCACCACCACCGCGTGCAGGACGAGCGTCAGCGCCAGCGCGGAGGGCGACATCCGGCTGGATCGGGAAGCGAAGGCGCTGACGGCGTGGGTCACGACGGGTCCGTCGTAGGGTGACGTCCGCCGATCTGCCACCGGACGACGACCAGCCTGTCGGGAACGCTCGCAGAGATCACCGCAACGCCGTCATCGCGACCCGAACCGGGCGTCACGCCTGCCCCGGGAGCAGGCGAAGCGACGTGCAAGAGAGAATCCCCATGGGCGCAAAACTGAATGAAACCTCGTCCCGAGAGCCTGTCACTTTTTCGACAGGCTCCGCGAGCACACCACGTGCGTGAACGCAAAGATCCCCCGCTGCACTCGGGACGACGATGATGGCGACGGCGCGCGTTGCGGCGGCCAATCGCGCTTCGCATTTCACCTTGCGTATCGTATAGCCGATTCATGGTGCTTCCAGCCGCAGCGTCGTCGTCGCGTACCGTTCCATATGGAGCGGCCACGCGTCGCGTGCAGCGGGCAAGGCGCCTGCCGCCGGACAATGGCGGCGCTCCGCCGCCAGGACGGGCTGCGGCAGAGTGACCAAGGTCGAGACCGGCGACTACGGCGACGTCGTCCTCTTCCTGGTCACCGCCGGCTTCGTGGTTCCGCTGTTCCGGCAGTGGAAGCTCAGCCCCATCTTCGGCTTCCTGGCGGCCGGCGTCCTGCTCGGGCCCTCCGGCCTCGGCGCGCTGCAGGACGTCGTGCCGTGGCTCAGCTACTTCACGATCAAGAACCCCAAGAGCGTCGCCCAGCTGGCCGATCTCGGCGTCGTGTTCCTGCTCTTCAGCATCGGCCTCGAGCTCTCCTGGGAGCGCCTGAAGTCGCTGAGCCGCCTGGTGTTCGGCCTGGGCGGGCTGCAGGTCGCGATCTGCACCGCCGTGATCGCCGCCGCCGGCATCGCGCTGGGGCTGGATCCGATCGCGGCGGCCCTGGTGGGCATGGCGCTGGCCTTCTCGTCGACCGCCATCGTGATGCCGCTGCTGGCCGAGCAGAAGCGCCAGTACACGGCCTCCGGACGGGCGACCTTCGCCATCCTTCTGCTGCAGGATCTCGCGGTCGCGCCCCTGCTGGCGACCATCGCCTTCCTCGGCTACCGCATGGGCGAGGGCTTCTCGCCCCGCCTGTTGCTCGCCTTTGCGCCGGCCGTCGTCGGCATGGTGGCGCTGGTCGTGCTGGGCCGCCTGGCGGTGCGGCCGCTGATGGCCCTGGTGGCCCGCGCGAAGAGCGAGGAGCTGTTCCTCGCCACCTGCCTGCTGGTGGTGGTCGGCGCCGGGCTGGTGGCGGCGATCTGCGGGCTGTCGATGTCGCTCGGCGCCTTCATCGCCGGCCTGCTGCTCGCCGAGACCGAGTACCGCAAGGAGGTCGAGACCGCCGTCGAGCCCTTCAAGGGGCTGCTGCTCGGCCTGTTCTTCGTCTCGGTCGGCATCGGCCTCGACGTCTCGCTGCTGGCCGCCAGCCCGCTGCCGATCATCGGCCTGATGGTCGGCCTGATGGTGCTGAACGGCGGCGTCATCTTCGTGCTGGCGCGGCTCTTCGGCTTCGCCGCGGCGGCCGCGACGGAGATCGCGCTGCTGCTCGCCGCGGGCGGCGAGTTCTCCTTCGTCATTCTCCATTCGGCGATGCAGGAGGGGCTGGTCGAGCACTCGGTCGGTAATGCGATCGTCGTCTCGTCCACCCTGTCGATGTTCTGCATCCCGCTGCTGTCGGCCATCGGCACCGCGCTCTCCCGGCGCGCCGCCCCGACGGCCGTGCATCCCCCGATGCCGCACGATCCGGGCAGGGCGCCGCGCGTCCTCGTGGTCGGCTACGGCCGCGTCGGCCATCTCGTCGCCGAGATGCTGACCGCGCACGGCATCCCCTGGCTCGCGATCGATCGCGGCTCGCGGCAGATCGACGAGGCGCGGCGCGCCGGGCACGAGGTGCTCTACGGCGATGCCTCGCGGCCCGAGTTCCTGCAGCGCTGCGGCCTCGACACCGCGCTCGCCCTGGTGGTGACCATGGATTCGCCGGACGGCACGGAGGCCGTCGTCGCCTCGGCGCGCCAGCTCCGGCGCGACCTGCCGATCGTCGCCCGCGCGCGCGACGCCCGGCAGGCCAAGCAGCTCTACGCCCTCGGCGCCTCCGATGCCGTGCCCGAGACGATCGAAGCCTCGCTGCAGCTTTCCGAATCGCTGCTGGTCGGCCTCGGCGTGCCGATGGGCCTGGTGATCGCCTCGATCCACCAGCGCCGCGAGGACTACCGCAAGGAGCTCAACGACCCCAACGCGCTCGGCGGCCGCGCGCGCAATCTGCGCAGCGAGTAGCTTCGGTTCTCCTCCCCAGCCCAGCGAAGCTGCTACGGAGTGGACACATCTGGAGCCCATCCCCCGTCCCACGCTGCCGAGTTCACGCATCATGCTGTCCTCCCTGCGCGAAGCGCGGGGAGGTGCCCCCGGAGGGGGCGGAGGGGTCATGAGCCAAGGGTCTCGGCATGAGTCGCCGATCAGGTTCGTCACTATGACAAGCGTTCTGGCAAAGCGTGTGTTGCTGTCGACCCCTCCGCCCAATGGCGCTGTAAACAGCGCCTAAGCGGGGGCACCTCCCCGCGCTGCGCGCAAGGAGGAAAGCATGAGTGCAAGCTCGACAGCCCGTCCTGCGGCGGAAGGATTCGAGATGTGTCCACTCCGCAAAGTTCGCGCGCTCGCGGCGAAATGACGTCCTCATCCCGGCGGCGCCTAGGGTGTCTCCGCCAGCACGCGCAGCGCGTCGACGATGTGGTAGAACGAGCTGCCCGGTGCCGGCTCCTCGACCCAGGTGCCGTCGCCGGCGAGCTTGTCGCGCCACAGGCCGGGCACCGGCGTGTCGAGGAAGCGCAGCAGCGCCCGCGCCGCGGCCACCGCGTCGCCGCGGTAGCGCCGGCGCAGCCCGGCATCCTCCTCCGCGTTGGCCAGGATGAGCGCGGCCTTCAGCCATTCGGTCTGCGACCACAGCCGCGCCTTGGGATCGTGCACCGTCATGTCGTCGAGCAGCTCGAAGACGGCGACGCGGCGCACCGGATCGATGCCGTGGTCGGCGCCGGTGCGGTAGAGCCGCCGCGCCATCCGCCGCGCGTCGTCGCGCCCGCGCGCCCGGCCCCAGCGCTCGAGAAGCCCGGCCCATTCGAACTGGTGGCCCGGCCAGACCAGCCGGCCGGCGAGCCCGGCGGCGGGCGACCAGTCGGCATTGAAATACTCCAGCAGATGGCTGCCGCCCGGAACCACGAAGCGGCGCATGCCCAGCTCGGCGACCTCGTCGGCCAGCGCCCGCCAGCGCGGATCGGCGGACACCGCCTCCCAGGCCATGGCGGCCTCGAGCAGGTGCATGTGCGGATCGGACTGGTAGAGCGCGTCGTCGACGAAGCCGGTGAAGCCGCCGGCCGGATTGCGCCGCTCGGCCTGCAGCCGCTCGACGACCGTCACGGCCATCGGCTCGAGGCTGCGATCGTCGGTGGCCTTGGCGGCGGTCGCCAGCGCGAGCAGGGCGAAGGCCTGCTCGTAGAGGTGGGGTGCCTTCTCGACCGGACGTCCGTCGCTCGCCAGGGCGTTCCAGAACAGGCCGTCGGCGCGCCGGTAGCGGCCGAGATAGTAGTCGAGCCCGTGCGCGACGGCTTGCCGCCATGGCCCCGGCCAGCCGAGCGCGCCGCCCACGGCGTAGGAAAAGATCTGCCGAGCCTGCACGCGCGCGCGACGCTCGCCGGGCACGGGCCGGCCCGCGAGATCGATGGCCTCGTGAAAGCCGCCGGCCGCGCGATCTGCGCCGATCTCCCACCATGTCGGCAGGGCCTCGGCGAGCAGCCACCGCAGCAGGCGCTCGCGAAGGGCCGGAAGCTCGTCGTCGCTCATGGCGCTCGAAATCCTCTGTCGCGACCACTCATCTGCCTATCCTCCCTGCGCGCAGCGCGGGGAGGTGCCCCCGTAATCGGGGGCGGAGGGGTCGAGAGCAACACACGCTTTGCCAGAACGCTCATCATGGTGACGACACTGATTGGCGACTGGTTCCGAGACCCTTGGCTCATGACCCCTCCGCCCCCTCCGGGGGCACCTCCCCGCGCTTTGCGCAGGGAGGACAGCACGATGCGTGAATTCGGCAGCGCAGTACGCCGGGAGAAGAGAGCTCGTGCGAGGACATTCGCGACCCGATTCTTGCGTCCGTTGCGTCCGTTGTGTCAGGGCCGTTTGATTTCAAGGACTTGCGACTGACGGAACCGTGGCTGACGCCGGGTCCCTTGCGTCAGCCGGGCGTCTTGCGTCAGCCGGGGTGCTGCGTCGGCGGCGCTCGCCGGCACGACGAACGCCCGGCTCGTCTGCATGCCGCCGGCGGCGACGCGGCGTGAAGCGGCCCCGACCGCGATCTCGTGCTTGCGCATGGTCCATCCTCCTTGATGCCGCGCCGTCGCCGGCAACGAGCCGTCGCTGGCATCCGTCACGCTAGGCGAGATCTGCGCGACGTCAATCGGGCCCGGCAGAGGAACGACAGGAATGACTCGAATCCGGTCCAGGTGCGTCGATATGGCGAGCCTCGGGACGGGGTCATGAGCGGCGGGACTGGGCCCATGACTCCTCCGCCCCCGATTACGGGGGCACCTCCCCGGCTTCGCCAGGGAGGAGAATGAAAGGCGTGCCCATGTGCGAGTGCCCTGCCCTGGCGGGGGAGAGGAGCATGAAGGCGATGCGTCTGTTGGCCTCACGATTCCTCACATCAACTCGCTGTAGGGCACGAAGTCGACCTCGGTGCCGGACTGCAGCCTGGTCAGATCCTCCGGCAGCTCGACCAGGCCGTCGGTCCCGGTGAGCGAGGTCAGCATGCCCGCACCTTCCTTGGGGAAGCGGGTCGCCGTGGCGAGGCCGGCGGCGGGGCGGTCGAGCGAGACGCGCACGAATTCGCGGCGGCCGGTTTTCTTCCTGTAGTCGAAGGCGCTCCGCACGCGGAAGCGGCGGGCGACGTGCGGGGCGGTGCCGGACAGCGCCTCGATCATCGGCCGCGCCACCAGCGCGAAGGTGAGCAGGGCGGCGACCGGGTTGCCGGGCAGGCCGGCGAGCGGCGTGGCGCCGATCTGGCCCATCGCGACCGGCCGGCCGGGCTTGATCGCCAGCCGCCAGAAATAGAGCGAGCCGTGGTTGGCGATGGCGGCGCGGACATGGTCCTCCTCGCCGGTCGAGACGCCGCCCGAGGTGACGATCAGGTCGTTGCTCTCCGCCGCCCGGCGCAGCGCGTCGCCCAGGCTTGCCGGGTCGTCGCGCACGATGCCGAGATCGGCGACGTCGACGTCGAGCCGCTCTAGCATGCCGGCCAGCACGTAGCGGTTGGCGTCGTGCAGCTGGCCCGGCCGCAGCGCCTCGCCGGGCTCGCGCACCTCGTCGCCGGTCGACAGCAGCGCTACCGACAGGCGCCGGCGCACCGGCACCTCGACGAAGCCCAGCGCCGCCAGCAGGCCGAGATCGGGCGGGCCGAGGCGCCGGCCGGCGACCAGCGCGATCGCCTCGCGCGCGACATCCTCGCCGGCGCGGCGCAGGTTGGCGCCGCGCCTGATGCCGGGTCGGATCGTCACCAGGTCGGCCTCGCGCAGGCAGTCCTCCTGCATGATCACGACGTCGGCACCGGCGGGCAGCATCGCCCCGGTGAAGATGCGGATCGCCTCGCCCGGCCCGAGCGCCGCCGTCGCGCCATGGCCGGCGGCGGCACGATCGACGCAGCGCAGCACCGTCTCGCGCACCGGATCGAGGTCGTCGAAGCGCACGGCGTAGCCGTCGACCGCCGAGTTGTCGTAGCCCGGCACGGCGATTGGTGCCGCGATATCCTGCGCCAGCGTTCGCCCGAGCGCGCGCCTGAGCGGCACCTGCTCGACGCCCGCGACCGGCGCCACCCGCTCGAAGATCATCTCGCGCGCGGCATCGATGCCCAGCAGGGCACCGCCGAAGGCGAAACAATCATCGGAAAGCTGCGCCATGCGCCTGCGTCTCCGTCAGGGCGACAAGAACCGGGTCATCCACTCATTCTCCTGCCCAGCTTCGCTCCTGGGGAGTGGACACATCTCGAACCCCTCCGCCGTCGGACGGGCTGTCACACTCATGTTGTCCTCCCTGCGCGCAGCGCGGGGAGGTGCCCCGTCATACGGGGCGGAGGGGTCAAGGGCGACACACGAGGGCTGGAACATTCGTCATGAAGCATGGACAGCCGCTTCGACTGAGGCCCTTGACCCCTCCGCCCCCTTCGGGGGCACCTCCCCGCGCTGCGCGCAGGGAGGACAGCATGATGCGTGAGCTCGGCAACGCAGGACCTCACTCCGCCGCCTCGGCGACCGCTGCGACCGGCTCGACCCGGGCGGCGCAGAACTTGAATTCGGGGATCTTGCCGAACGGGTCGAGGGCCGGGTTGGTCAGGATGTTGGCCGCCGCCTCGGCGTAGCAGAACGGGATGAACACCATGCCGGTCGGCACGTCGGGGTCGACGCGCACCTTGAGCTCGATGGCGCCGCGCCGCGTCGACACGCGGATCATGTCGCCGCGGCCGATGCCGAGCGTCTCGACGTCGCGCGGGCAGAGGAACGCCATCGCCTCGGGCTCGAGCTCGTCGAGCACGGCGGAGCGCCGGGTCATCGCGCCGGTGTGCCAGTGCTCGAGCACGCGGCCGGTCGACAGCACGTAGGGATACTGCGCGTCGGGGACCTCGTCCGGCGGGCTGACGTTGGCCGGCACGATCTTGCCGCGCCCGCTCTTCGTCGGGTACCCGGCGGCGAACAGGATCTCGTTGCCCGGCTTGTCCGTGGCGTCGGCCGGATAGGTCACCGCGCCCTCGCGCTGCAGCCGCTCCCAGCTGATGTTCCTGAGCGACGGCATGGTGCCCGACATCTCGGTGTAGACGTCGCCGACGCCGCCATAGGTCCAGCCGCAGCCCAGCCGGTTGGCGAGATCGATGATGATGTCGAGATCGACCCGCGCCTGCCCGGGCAGCGGCAGGGCCGTGCGCCCGAGCTGGATGCGGCGATCGGTGTTGGTGTAGGTCCCGGTCTTCTCGGGGAACACCGAGGCCGGCAGCACCACGTCGGCATGCCACGCGGTCTCCGTCAGGAAGATGTCCTGCACCACGAGATGCTTCAGCTTGGCCAGCGCCTGGCGGGCGTGATGCACGTCGGGGTCCGACATCGCCGGGTTCTCGCCCATGATGTACATGCCCTCGATCTGGCCGGCATGGATCGCGTTCATGATCTCGACCACGGTGAGGCCGCGCTTGGGATCGAGCGGCACGCCCCAGGTCGCCTGGAAGTAGTCGTGCGCGCTCGCCAGCTCGACCGGGCGATAGTCGGTGAAGAACATCGGGATCAGGCCGGCGTCCGACGCGCCCTGCACGTTGTTCTGGCCGCGCAGCGGATGGAGCCCGGTGCCCGGCCGGGCGATCTGGCCGGTGACCAGGGCCAAGGCGATCAGGCAGCGCGCGTTGTCGGTGCCGTGCACGTGCTGGGAGATGCCCATGCCCCAGAAGATGATCGAGCTCTTCGACCGCGCGTACATCCGCGCCACGGTGCGGATGGTCTCGGCCGGCACGCCGCACACCGGCTCCATCGCCTCGGGCGAGAAGCCGCCGATGCGCTCGACCAGGTCGGGGAAGCCCTCGGTGAAGCCCGCGATGTACTGCTTGTCGGTCATGCCCTCCGTGATGATCGTGTGCAGCATCGCGTTCAGCAGCGCGACGTCGCTGCCCGGCTTGAAGCGCAAATCGATCGTGGCGTGACGCGACAGGCCCTGGCCGCGCGGATCGGCGACGATCAGCTTGGCGCCGCGCTTGACGGCGTTCTTGATGAAGGTGGCGGCGACCGGATGGTTGGAGGTCGGGTTGGCGCCGATCACGATGATGGTCTCGGCGTCGAGCGCCGCAGAGAAGGGCGCCGTCACCGCGCCCGAGCCGATGCCCTCGAACAGCGCCGCGACCGACGAGGCGTGGCAGAGCCGCGTGCAGTGGTCGACGTTATTGGTGCCGAAGCCGGTGCGCACCAGCTTCTGGAACAGGTAGGCCTCCTCGTTGGAGCCCTTGGCCGAGCCGAAGCCGGCCAGGCCGGGACCGCCACGGCGCTCGCGAATCTCGATCAGCCCGCCGGCGGCGCGTTCCATCGCCTCTTCCCAGGTGGCCTCGCGGAAGTGCGTCCACGGGTTGGCGGGATCGACCTCGTCGTCGGCCGATTTCGGCACGCCGTCCTTGCGGACCAGCGGCACCGTCAGGCGATCGGGATGGCTCGCATAGTCGTAGCCGAAGCGGCCCTTCACGCACAGCCGCGCATGGTTGGCCGGCCCGTCCTTGCCGGTGACGTGCAGGATGCGGTCGTCCTTGATGTGATAGGTGAGCTGGCAGCCGACGCCGCAGAACGGGCACAGGCTGTCGACCGTGCGGTCGGCCCACTGGGTGCGCGTCTGGCTGGCGTCGAGCAGGGTGGCCGGCATCAGCGCCCCGGTCGGGCAGGCCTGCACGCACTCGCCGCAGGCGACGCACGAGCTCTCGCCCATCGGGTCGTCGAAATCGAACACGATCTTCTCGAGATGGCCGCGCCCGGCCATGCCGATCACGTCGTTGACCTGGACCTCGCGGCAGGCGCGGACGCAGAGATTGCACTCGATGCAGGCATCGAGATTGACGGACATCGCGGGATGGCTGACGTCGCTCGCCGGCTGCTCGCCTGCGGGGAAGCGGCTCGAGGTCACGCCGATCGCATCGGCCCAGTTCCAGAAGCGCGAATCGGGATCGTGCGACGTGGCGCGCGCCGGCTGGTCGGCGACCAGCAGCTCGAACACCATACGGCGCGACGCCTCGGCGCGCGGCGTCGCCACCCCCACTTTCATGCCGGCCGTCGGCTTGCGCAGGCACGAGGCCGCCAGCACCCGCTCGCCCTCGATCTCGACCATGCAGGCGCGGCAATTGCCGTCGGGCCGGTAGCCCGGCGCCGTCGACCAGCAGAGATGCGGGATGTCGACGCCGTTGCGCTGCGCGGCCTGCCAGATGGTCTCGCCGTCCCGCGCCTCGACCTCGGTCCCGTCGATCGTGAAATTGATGCCGCTCATCGCACGGTTCCCTCATGCGCCGGGAGCGCGCCACTCATGGGCGCCAATCTACAAAGGAACCTCACCCTGAGGAGCGGCCCAGAGGGCCGCGTCTCGAAGGGTCGGCAACGAATCCGCTGCTGCGACACCGCTGTTCGAGCAATCTCGTGTGTCGCCCATCCTTCGAGACGGTCGCTACGCGACCTCCTCAGGATGAGGACTTTGCTGGACCGGCCAAAGTCACCGCTCCCAAAGTCACCGCCCACGCCCACGATCCCGCTCATCGCACGATCCCCACATCCGCCGGGAAATGCTTCATCACCGTGCTCAGCGCATTCGGCGCCGCCTGGCCGAGCCCGCAGATCGAGGCGTCGCGCATCGCCACCGAGAGCTCGCCCAGCAGCTTCTCGTCCCAGCCCGCCTTCAGCATCAGCTTGACCGCCTTCTCGGTGCCGACCCGGCAGGGCGTGCATTGGCCGCAGCTCTCGTCCTCGAAGAAGCGCATCAGGTTGACCGCCGCCGCCCGAATGTCGTCCTTGTCCGAAAGCACGACGACGGCGGCCGACCCGATGAAGCTGCCGTGCGGCTCCAGGGTGCCGAAATCGAGCGGCACGTCGCCCAGCGAGGCCGGCAGGATGCCGCTCGACGGGCCGCCCGGCACGTAGGCCTTGAAGGCGTGACCGGCCAGCATGCCGCCGCAGAACTCGTCGATCAGCTCGCGCACCGTCACGCCGGCGGGCGCGATCTTGACGCCAGGATCGGCGACGCGCCCGGACACCGAGTAAACGTGCAGGCCCTTGGCTCCGTTGCGCCCCTGGCCCGTCCACCATTCGGGGCCGCGCTCGACCAGGTCGCGTACCCAGTACAGCGTCTCGACATTGTTGATCAGGGTCGGCCGGCCGAAGATGCCCACCTGGAACGGCAGCGGCGGCTTGTGGCGCGGCAGGCCGCGCTTGCCCTCGATGCTCTCGATCATCGCCGACTCTTCGCCGCAGATATAGGCGCCGGCGCCGCGCCGCAGATGGACCCGTACGCCGGCCAGCAGGCCGGCCGCGTCGAGCCGCCCGAGCTCGCGCTTCAGGATCGCATGGCAGGCCGGGTACTCGTCGCGCAGATAGAAGTAGACGTCCGCCGCCTCGACCAGGTGCGCGCCCATCAGCATGCCTTCCAGCACGCGGTGCGGGTCGGTCTCGAGGAAGTGCCGGTCCTTGAAGGTGCCGGGCTCGCCTTCGTCGGCATTGACCGCCATCAGGCGCGGGCCCGGCTCGCCCAGCACCGAGCGCCACTTGCGCGCCGTCGGGAAGCCGGCGCCGCCGCAGCCGCGCAGGCTGGCCTTGTCGACGATCTCGACCAGCGCCTCGCGCGACAGCGCGCCGCTCCTCAGTCGCGCCAGCGTCTGGTAGCCGCCGGCGGCGCGGTAGGCGTCGAGGTCGATGGTGTCGGGAATCACCGCGTGGTGGCGATGCTCGCGCACCGCCTCGGCGACCGACGCCGCGTCGGCGTGATCGATGAAGTTGTGCCCGACCTCGGCGACCGGCGCGGTATGGCAGTGCCCGACGCACGGCACCCGGACGACCCGCACATCCGAACCCGCCCCCTGGTGGCTGGCCTGGAGCGTCGCCAGCAGCGCCTCGGCGCCGGCCAGCGCGCACGACAGGCTGTCGCACACCCGGATGGTGGTCGGTGGAGGCGGGGTCTCGCCCTCGCGCACGACGTCGAAATGGGCATAGAAGGTGGCGACCTCGTAGACCTCGGCCTGCGCCAGGCGCAGCTCGTCGGCCAGCGCCATCAGGTGGGCGGCGGAGATGTGGCCGTACTTGTCCTGGACGAGGTGAAGGAACTCGATCAGCAGGTCGCGCCGGCGCTCGGCCGTCCCCAGCAGCGCGCGCACGTCCTCCTGGGCCGCCGTCTCGAGCTGCCGGCCCTTGGGGATCGTCCGGCCGCGGCGGCGGCTCGAGCCGGGATGCCGGGGCTGGTGCGCCGGCCGACTGCCTTCAGGCAAAAATCCTCTCCTCGCGTGGGTTATGCGGTGAGCCTAACGTTGCGTGCCCGCCAGTCAATCGACCGGCGGAGCCATGGCTCTTCCGCCGGGAGCGCGCCACTGGTGGCGGAGTAACCTCCGCCAATGGCGGAGTAACCTCCGCCGTGATGGCGCTCCCAGCCATGAGCTTGCGAGACCTGTCCACGCCACGGGACCTGGCCGGGGAGGGGACGCCGTTCTGGCCGATGATGTGCTGCGCTCTCGTGCATGACGACACGGCGATTCCCCGACCAATACGCTGGCGAGACCGGGAGAGTGCCGTGGAACAAGGCTCTTGCGGCCGTCTGACAGCGCGGACCAAGGAAACTATCAGGGAACTGCGTGCACCAGAGCAGGGAATTCGAGGCATCGGATCGGGCAATCCGGAGCAGCGATCAGGGAGCGCGGTGCTGCGGGCGGACGCCGGCTCACGCCACGGATGACGGCGCGCGGCGCCCGCTGGCCCGCAAAGTAAACCGACGGTCTTTTCTTGCGGTCGGTGCGGTCGCTTGCGGTCGCATCGTTTGGAATCAAGGGGTTGCGCCGACCGCAAGAGATCGTTCGGGACGGCTCTTGCGGTCGCAACCGCCGTCTTGCGGTCGCAGTCATCCGATGTCCGCTCCGCCGCGGTGTCGTCTTCCCTCTTCCTGGAGTGGCCCCGAAGAGTCGGCCCGGAATCTTGCGTCACTTGCGTCATTGCGTCATCAGCCTTTGAAATCAACGCGTTGGCCGTGACGCAAGCGAAGGTCGCTGGGTCATCGGGAAGCCGGCATGTGTCGGCGTTGCCGATCATGGTCGCGGCTGCTGGTACGGTCGGCATACGTCCTACGCAGCTAACACGACACGACCTGCCACGACAGGTGAGCCAGCCAGCTTGGCTCGGTTTTGCAGCCACGACCTTGTGCAATTGATTCGCATAATTATACTTGCCGTACCGCGCGCTATAGGTTGATGGCAACAGGCAGCTGATTTAGCATCAGAAACGAGAGCTTTGCCGTCGTATTGCTCGGTGACTGTTCAGCTGCTGTTGCGGCGTGGTTGGTGGCCTGCGGGGTTTCCATTCACTTTTGGATGGAGGTCACAATGACACTAAATATCGATGCCAATGTGTGTGTGGAGATGCTCGCGGCGCTGGGAGCCTTGGTAGGGACGCTGAACCACGCAGGCAATTTGAGTTGAATCGGGAAGCCAAGCAATTCGCGGCAAGAGTGCCGCAGGGGGAGGTTCGATTCCTCCCCCTCCCACCGCTTCAAGAATTTTCGCCTGGGTGTGGTCATATCTGAGACCCCCAGTCCATGCTAACGTTGCCAGCACGGCCCTTGGGGTTGACCAAGTTCCGATGGCGTCGGGGTCGCCACCCCTAGCCATCACATCGCGGACACCTCCGCGCGCCATGCTTATAGCGCGCAATGGAGGCGTTTGCCATGTCGGAAGCGTACACCCCTGAGAATCAGCGCTGGCCCGAAGGCCGCGACACCGGCTACTCTCCGCTCCTAGGGGACGATAAAGCCGGCCAAGGCTCGCGTGGGGAGAGCGGGTACCAGATGCTCACCGTGTTCGAGCGCAGCCATATCCCGCTCACGAAGTAGCTGGCTGCTTTCCACCTGATGTGCAGCAGCAAGAAGGGCATCAGCGCGCACCAGGGCCATCGCATGCTCGGCATCACCTACAAGTCCGCGTGGTTCATGTGGCACCGCATAAGGGAAGCGATGAAGACCGGCGGTCTCGCTGGCGTCCCCCCGATGGGCGGCGCTGGCAAGCACGTCGAAGTGGACGAGACCTACATCGGCCGCAAGGAAGGCGTTCCCAAAGCGTCGCGACCACCAGCACCCCGATCCTCGCCAAGTACATCAAGCCGGAGAGCACGCTCCAGACGGATGAAGCCAAGCTCTACATCCAGTTGGGCGAGAAGTTCGCCGAGCACCAGAGCGTCAACCACGTCTCTGAAGAATACGTGCGTGGCACCGCTCACACGAACACGGTTGAAGGCTTCTACAGCATCTTCAAGCGCGGCATGAAGGGCATCTATCAGCACTGCGATGAACGCCACCTGCACCGCTACCTTGCGGAGTTCGATTTCCGGTACAGCAACCGCGCCAAGCTCGGCGTCGATGACAATCAGCGCACGACCAAGGCCCTGAAGGGCATCAGCGGCAAGCGGCTGACGTCCAACAAGCTCGCTAAGGGCGGCGACGTCTCGCGATTGCAGCGTCTATTAGCTCGACTTCCTCGATGACCGTGGGCGACCTTTCGGGGTCGCCTTCTTGCGTTTTGGGGTGGACTCTGCGTGTGGAGTCGCCGGCATACTCAACGCAGCGCGCAACGCGGCGTCGCGCCTGCGCTTGGCTTCATCCGGGGGATAGTCAGCGTCTGGTCGCTTGGGGGACATTTGCGGAGGATACCATGGCCTATCCGGCTGACACAAAGATCACCATCCAAAAGTCTGCGCTTGTGTTTGACGTTCTTTCCGATCTGGCGGTTCTGAGTGACGCTGCGAATTGTGCTCTCGTGGCAGCAAACGACCAATTACTTCCGCCGCTCCCCATTCCGCCAGCGTTTAACGTCAATAGGATCGCCTGCGTGCAGTTCCCCATTTTTGTCTGCCTCCCAAGCAACAGTCCCTTCCGCACATCGCCGGATGATGGCTGGAATGTGGAGAGCTTTGATGTGATCGTTCGAGCAGCAGATACGCCACCAAACTACCCGCCTGGCTTCATAGTGAAAGAATCCAAGGTTTTCAGATCTATTTATTCCATCGTCTACAACGCTGCGCTTGTTATCTTCTACGAGCGCTATCGCCCTCAGATAGAGGCAATATTCACCAAAGATGAAGAGCTATGGCCCCCGACGTTACGCTTCGCCCGACACATTCGGAATGCCGCCTCACACCACGAAGGATCGCTCAATATCAGAGATCGCAGTCCACCACTCGGACCGATCACGTGGCATCACATCAGCTATTCATCCGCTGACAATGGGAAGCGAATTCTTTGGGCTGAGGATGGGATGGGAGGTGGAGACATCATCTGCCTGCTGCTGGACATGGCATGTGAGTTTGAGAAACTTGGCTTCTCACGTGCGAACGGCTAGCGCAGCATTGCGCCAACGACGCCACGGTCAACATCCATGACATCGTGGACGCGCCCTATACGGTCCTGTCTCCAGAGTTTATGAAGCGCCGCCTCGATCATCTCGGGCGTGACTTCGATCTCCTCGCTTGGGCGGTCTGTGGCGCGCGGGTCCATTGGTTTCCGCACGCGACAGAAACCGTAGCCTATGGGCGGGAAGGCGACTGCCGGAGATCTGGCGGCGTGGCACCTTCAAGCGCCTGATGTTCTTCCAGGATGAAAATCCGCCACGCGTCCCTATCAAAGGCGCCGACTTCGCAGCCAAGATCCGCCCCTCCAATGGAGATTTGCTGGCGGGTGATGCTCCGAACAAAGTGCTAAGGCAGGCGCGCCGCTGGGTGGAGGAGAATCGGGCAGAGCTAGTGTAGAGTCTCGTAAATGTCTATTCAATACTCTGCTGTGAGCCGAGGACGGCGCGCGCCCGATTGATCTTGGCGAGGATGGCGTGACCCTCGGCCCGCCAGACGTATCGCTTGGGAGCCAGGTTGCGATCAGCGAGGTAGGCTTCGATGGCCTCGACCAATTGGTCGACGCTGGTAAAGCTACCGTCGCGTATGGCGTCCTCGGTGAGATCGCGGAAGAAGCGCTCGACCAGGTTCATCCACGAGCTTGAGGTAGGAGTGAAGTGCTGCACGATGCGCTCATTGCCATGAGGGCGACGCTGGCGAGCGTTGCGCCAGGCGATCCAGCTTTTCACCTTGGGATGCTTGTGGGTTGCGGATTCCGATGAATTCGGCCGGGCATTCCGATTGATGTCGGCCACCTGATTCCGATTGAAGCCGGCCATCGATTCCGCTCGATGTCGGCCGGGGTGGCGGACGCCCGCTGGCGGTCGTCGTTT
>Ga0268299_1002428_pt1 | contig 22352 bp, 22 predicted proteins | sample NOBtaG_FD_193484 | JGI IMG/M metagenome (GOLD analysis project Ga0268299, IMG submission 193484) | Activated sludge microbial communities from bioreactor in Nijmegen, Gelderland, Netherland - NOB reactor | ecosystem: Engineered > Bioreactor > Aerobic > Activated sludge | place: Netherlands... | reverse complement strand
TCCGGCCACTACGCCGCCGACCAAGGAGCCCGACTACGGGAGATCCTCGACCACTACGTGGAGATCGAGTACCAGGCCGACTGGGCCGAGGCCCGCAACCGCCTCGGCGACGCCGCCACCGTGACGAACCTGAAACGCAGCGACGCCCAACGCCGGGCCGACGCCCTGGAACGCATCTTCAACGACGCCGCCGGCGCCCCCCGAGACACCTCCCGCCCCCCCATCGTCCACAACATCGTCTGGAACTCCGACACCTACCTCGCCCTGGCCGACCTCCTCGGCACCGACGCCGCAGCACTCGACACCCACTGGTCCGCCACCCTCACCGACCCCAGGGCCCAGCGGGCCCAGTGGTGCAACCCCGACACCTACCGCTGCTCCACCCTCGACGGTGTCCCCCTCGAACCCGTCGAACAGTTCTTCTCCAGCCTGGCCAACGAAGTCCGCCGCGTGATCATCAACACCAAAGGCGTCGTCATCGACCTCGGCCGCAAAGCCCGCCTGTTCACCGGCTCCGCCCGCCTCGCAGCCCAACTCCAACACCCCCACTGCATCTGGCCCGGCTGCCACATCCCCACCACCCGCTGCGAGATCGACCACCTCCACGACCACGCCAAAGGCGGACCCACCAACCCCAACAACGGGGCACCCCTATGCGGCTTCCACAACCGATGGAAGCAGAAGGGTTTCTCCACAACCCGAGACCCCATCACCGGACGGTGGCGCACCTACCGCCCCGACGGAAGTGTCATCACATGAACTGCGAGCTGCGCGTCAACTCACCCGTCCTCAGCAAGGCCGGCGATGTCCTGGGCGTGGACCAGCTCCTCGCCGCCGCCGTCAGTGGCGATCACGAGCCATTGGCCATCGCCGGGGTTGTCCACCACCTCGGCCACGGTGCCATCGGTCAGGCGAATCCGGGCACCCACCTCCACCTCGATCAGGTTGAGCATGACCGAACCGTAGCCGGCGCTCGACCCAACCTAGAAGAAGGTGGTGAGGTTCTTGGCCAGGAGCACGTTCTGGTCGAGCACGATCTCCCGGCGGGCCAGCAACCAGCCGGCGGGGCTGGCCGCCGACCGCCGCAGCACGTCGTGGCGTCGCCCGATGAACGTGTACGTCTCGTACTGCACCCGGTTCTGGTGCACCAGGAACCGGCACGACACGGCCACCTCATCGTCCTCGCCGGAAGCACCGGGCCGACCGGTCACCATCACGTTCGACACCATGTGCGTGGTCCGGCTCAGCGGCTCCTCGGCGTAGTGCAACCCGGTCTGGATCTGCTCCACCCGCTTGCTGAGCGTCCAGCGGTCTTCGTCGAACCACGAGATCCCCTCGCCCTGCCGGGTGTTCTCGGCCTCGGCGTGCAGGCCGTAGCGCACGTTGCGGCGCTGGGGCATGAAGTACACGAGGTCGTCGGCCAACAGAGCCAGCCACTCGTCGAACCGGCGGCTGTCGAGCAGGTCGGCCTCCAGGTTGAGGAACGCCTCCACCTCGGCCTTCAGCAACAGATCCTCGATGTTCACGCCGGGCTCCGCAGAGGACCGCCCTGATGGGAGAAGCAGCCGACGTCGATCACCGTGCCCGACAGGGTCTCGGCCCCGGACGACAACAGGAACGCCACGGCGTGGGCGATGTCGTCGCCGGTAGCCGGCCGGCCGGCCACGGTGCCGGGGGCCGACGCCTGGAGCCGGGCCACGTCGTCCTCCGATCCCGTGCCCCCGAGGCGGCCCAGGCTCATGCCCGACACGATCCCGCCTCCGCCCGGGATCACCATGTTGACGGCGATGTGCTGGTGGAAGTGGTCGTAGGCCATGGCCATCGTCAGCCCGTGGAGGCCGGCCTTGGTGGCCGAGTACACGGCCATGTTGTGCTTGCCCCATCCGGCGCCCGAGCCGACGTTCACGATCCGGCCCCCGCCGGCGTCGATCATCGTCGGCAGCACGGCCCGGGCCATCAGATAGGGCCCCTTCAGGTTCACGGCCACGATGCGGTCGAAGTCGGCCTCGGGGGTGTCGAGCACGGTGCCCAACGGACCGATGGCGGCGTTGTTGACCAGGGCGTCGATCCGGCCGTGAAGCTCCAACGTGCGGGCCACGGCCCGCTCCACGTCTCGGGCCGAGGCCACGTCGGCCTGGATCAGCTCCGCCTCGAGCCCCCGCTCGGCCAGCTCGGCCTCGAAGCCAGGGATCGCCTTCTCCGCGATCGACGACAGCTGCCGCCCCTCGAGCCCGAGGGCCACCACGTCGTGCCCGGCGGCGGCGAGATGCACGGTGATGGCCCGCCCGATCCCGAACGTGCCGCCGGTGACGATGACCACGCTCACCCGTTGACCTCCCCCGGGCCCGGTTCCGGTTCCCGTTCCAGTTCCTGTTCCAGATGGCGGCGGGCGGCCCGCTGCTCGGGCGGCTCCTCCGGCACGTCGGCTGTGGCCGCCGACGCCCGCCCCCGGGCCATGCCGAACCAGCCGATCACCATGCCGATGGCGATCCCGGCCATCAGGCCGACGATCAGTCCCGTCACCGGCTCGCCGTCCCGCCGGAGCGAACGAAGCGAGGATCGCCGGCACCCAGCAGCACGTCCCAGCTCCGACGCTCCAGATGGTCGGCCCACCGGCGGTAGAACCCGAGCGACATATGCTCCGTGACCTGCGTCGACACCAGGCCCGGCACCCGGTACCCGAGCACCTCCGGGTCGAGCGAAGCAGAGGCGATCGACTGCTGGTAGTTGAACGGGTAGCGGCGGGCGATCGCCCCCCGGGAGGCGGCGGTGGCGTAGTTCCAGTTCTCCATGTCGTCCTGCTCGGTCATCCCGGCCGGCCCCGAGTACCGCATGTAGTAGCGGCGCAGGAAGTCCTTCACCGCCGGCGGGGCGTCGGCGTCGACCAGGAAGAACCGCCAGGCCTCGGTCTCGGTGGGGCCGTGGGGATGCCACACGCACAGGCCGCGGGGCTGGCGCCCGTGGTAGGAGATGTTGGGAAAGATCGTGCCCACGAACGGGATCAGCCGGGCGTCTTCACCTTTGCGCCGCTGGCGCTCCTCGAAGCAGTGGCGGAAGTAGGCCTCGATCTCGGGGTTGTCCTTGAACGACTCCTGGTAGGTGTCGCCCGGCGGGGCGATGGCGGAGTGGATGCCGTGACCGGCCGGAAAGCTGATCCATACGTGGGTGGCCTTGGCCATCTCGTTGTCTCGCCGGCCCTTCACGCCGGCCGCCGCGCTGGGCCCGATGCCGATCAGGTCGACCGAGCGGTGCGACGGGTTGTGGTAGGTGTCGCCCAGGAAGTTCTCGGCCGCGAACTTCCAGTTCGACGGGAAGACCCATTTGTGGACCCCGATCACCTCGCTGCCCCCGGGGCGGCCGTCGCGGCAGTCGAGGGCCTCGTCGAGGTGTTGGCGGGCGTCGCCCAACCAGGTCTCGAACGGCGGGGCGTCGGCATCCCAACTGGCCCACACCGTGCCCTTGTAGAGGGCCAGCTTCGGCACCTCCACCAGCGGCCAGTCGGCCTTGTCGAGCACGCCCTCGTACAGCTGCTTGTACTGGGGCACGCCGATCAGGCGGCCGTCGAGCCCGTAGGCCCAATTGTGGTAAGGGCAGGTGAACAGGGTGGTGGAGCCCTCGTCGTAGCGGCACACCTTCATGCCCCGGTGGCGGCACGAGTTCAGGAACACGTGGACGGCTCCCGCCTTGTCCCGGCACAGGATCACCGACTCCTCCCCCATGCGGGAGGTGAAGAAGTCGCCGGGGTTGGCCACCTGGCTCTCGTGGCCCACGAACAGCCAGGCCCGGGTGAACAGGGTGTCGAGCTCCCGCTGGTACACCTCGGGGCTGACGAAGATGTCGCGGCTGACGAACCCGGCGTCGGCGTCGAGGAGATCGGCGGTGGAAAACGGCCCCATGCGGCGAGGTTAGGCGCCGGGGCCGGAGCCCGCCCCTCGGCCGGGCCGGGGCGTGATCGTGAGGTCGAGGCGCTCGAAGCCCAGGAACGAGCCGCCGGCGATGGGCACCGGGGGTGCGGGCTCGGCGGCCACCGTGAGCTCGTAGCGGGCCAGCTCCTCCACCAGGAGGCGCAGCTCCAGCGTGGCCAGGAAGGCGCCGACGCAGCGGTGGAGGCCCCAGCCGAAGGCGAGGTGGCCGGTGGCGTCTCGGTCGGGGTCGAACTCGTCGGGCGGGAGCCGGTCCGGGTCGGTGGCCCATCGGGCGGGGTCCCGGTTGGCCGCTCCGAAGTGGACGACCACCCGTTCCCCGGTGGCCACCGCCTGGCCGCCCACGGTCGTGTCGGCGAGCGCCGTGCGGGCCATGAGCTGCACCGGCGAGCGGTGCCGGAGGCTCTCCTCCACCAGGCGGGCGGCGAACGCCGGCAGCTCGTGGGCCGGGGTGGCGGCCAGGCGGGCCTGGAGGGCAGGACTGCCGGCCAGCTGGTACGCCAGGTTGCCCATGCCGGCCATCGTGGTCTCGTGGCCGGCCACGGCGGTGGAGGTGAGGAAGGCCACCAGCTCCCGGTCGGTCAGGTCCTCGGCGGCCAGGCGGGTAAGGAAGTCGTCCCGCGGCTCGGCCCGCCGCAGTTCGGCCTCCTCGACGAACAGGCGCCCCAGCGTGGGCTCGCCCGGTTGGGGCGGGGTGCCCCGGCCGGTGAGGCGGTTCCACAGCTGCTCGGTCAGCTCCCGCACACGGGCCACGGTGGACCCGGAGAACCCGGCCATCACGGCGATGGCCTCCACCGGCACCCGCACGGCCACCCCGGCCATGAAGTCGCCCCCGCCGGCCTCGGCGAAGGCGGTGACGTGGCGCCGGGTGATGTCCCGGATCTCCGGCTCGGCTGCCCGCACCGCCGGCCGGCCCAGCATCTCCACGAACAGGCGGCGGATCCGGGTGTGCTCCGGCGGGTCCTGCTCGAGGCCGGCCGAGCGGATGCCGGGGGTCAGGTCGGGGATGAACACGCCCTGGCCCGAGGCGAACGTGGCCCAGTCGCGGCAGATCGCCTCCACCTCAGCGTGGCGTCCGGTGATCCAGAACCCGCCGTGCCGGTCGGAGTGCTCGACGGGACAGGCCCGCAGCTCGGCATAGCGGGCGTACCGGGCGGCCTCGGTGAGGCCGGGCTCGTGATGGTCGAACTCGCCGTGATCGATCGCAGCCACCGGCCGACCGTACCGGTTGCACCCCCCGCCGTTCCACCCGCCAACTTTTCACCCGGGACACCGCCGGTGAGTGTCTGGGTGAAAAGTTGGCGGGGCGGGGCGGCGGCACCACAATCTCGGGCGTGACCGACAGGAATGCAGTCGACCGCTTCGTCCTCGCCCCGGCCGCCGCCGACCCCGGGGGCACCGCCCTCATCGACGCCCCAACCGGCCGCGCCACCAGCCGGGCCGAGCTGGCCGACGGCGTGCTGCGGGCAGCCGCCGCCCTGCAGGACCTCGGCGTGCAGCCCGAGCAGCGGGTGATGCTGGTGCTGGCCGACCGGCCCGCCTTCCTCCACGCCTTCTTCGGGGCCATGGCCATCGGGGCTGTGCCGGTGCCGGTGTCGACCATGCTCACGGCCAAGGACTACCGGTTCCTGCTGGAAGACTCCCGGGCCGTGACCCTCCTGGTGTCCGACCTGTTCACGGCGGAGGCCCTGCCCGCGGCCGAGGGCCAACCGTTCCTCCGCCACGTGCTGGTGGAGGGGGGCGACGACGACCGGTTCGGCGCGGCCTGCGCCGCCCACGCCCCGCTCGACGCCAGCCAGGTGTTCCCGGCCACCGACGACGACACCGCCTTCTGGCTGTACACCTCGGGTACCACCGGGTTCCCCAAGGCCGCCGTGCACCGGCACGTGGATCTCGGGTTCCTGACCGACGCCTACGCCCGTGGCGTGCTGGCCATGGGGCCGGCCGACCGGGTGTACTCGGTGCCCAAGCTGTTCTTCGCCTATGGCCTGGGCAACGCCTACTTCGCCCTCGGCACCGGCGCCACCCTCGTGCTCCACGACAGTCGACCCACCGTGGAGGCGGTGGCCGACCACGTCGAGCGCCACGGCGTGACCCTGTTCTTCGCCGTGCCCACGTTCCTGGCCCAGACGCTGGCGTCGGACACCGATCCCGGCGCCTTCGCCACCGTGCGCCAGGGGATCACGGGGGGCGAGCCGCTGCCGCCCGAGATCGGCCGCCGGTTCCTGGAGCGGTTCGGGGTGGAGCTGCTCGACGGGATCGGCACCACGGAGCTGGGTCACATCTTCATCAGCCAGCGTCCGGGCCGGGTCCGCCCCGGGGCCACCGGGTGGCCAGTGGACGGGTTCGACATCGAGCTGCGGGCCGACGACGGCAGCCTCGTGCCCGACGGCGAGCCCGGCAACCTGTGGGTGGCCGGGGAGTCGGTGACCACCGGCTACTGGCGCCGCACCGACCTCAACCGCCGGGTGTTCCAGGGTCGGTTCCTGGCCACCGGCGACACCTTCGTGCGCAACGACGACGGCTCCTACACCTACCTGGGCCGCAACGACGACATGATCAAGGCCGGCGGGATCTGGGTGTCGCCCAGCGAGGTGGAGGCCTGCATCGTGGAGCTGGAGGAGGTCGCGGTGGCGGCCGTGGTGGGGGCCACCGACGCCGACGGGCTCACCAAGCCCAAGGCGTTCGTGATCCCGGGCCCAGCCGGGGCCGGGCTGAGCCCGGGCGAGCTGGAGGCCCGGGTGCAGGCCCACGTCAAGGCCCGGCTGGCCCCGTTCAAGTACCCGCGATGGGTGGAGGTCCGCGACGAGCTGCCCATGACGGCCACCGGCAAGATCAAGCGGTACCTACTGCGGCAACCGTGACGCCAGGCCAGGCCGGTCACGCCGGGGGGCGGCGTCGGCGGAGGAGGCGGCTCTGGATGGCGGCCCGGACCGGGCGCAGCACCCCAGGCTCGTCGGCCTCGCCCTCGTCGCCTTGCTCGTCGGGACCGGCCAGGCGCTCGGCCACGTCGGCCAGCTCGGCCGACACCGCCTCCCACAGCCCGACGAAGCTGCCGGCCACCAGATCGTCGCCCCGGAGCGGCCCCCCGACCACGTCGATCATCGTCTCCACCAACCCCACCGTGTGCTCGTCGCCCAGCTCGATCACCACCCGCCGGCCGGCCGGGTCGGCGGCGTCGCCCTCCAGGCGCACCGTCATCCGCCGGGCCGCGGCCTCGGTGGGCGTGAGGTCGGTGGTGCCGTCGAGGCCGACCTCGTCGATCTTGGCCGCCAGCGCCTCGGCGTCGACCCCGAGGGCGGCCAGCACCCGGGCCGCCGCGCTCTCCGGCGAGCGGGCCAGGGCCTCCAACAGGTGATGGCTCCCCACCGGGCCGGTGGCCGCCAGCTGGCGGGCCACGGCCAGCGCGGTGTCGGCCGCCGGGGTATGGGACCCGGAGCCGCTCGACGGGGCCGGCGGACGGGCTGCGGGCGGCTGCTCGAGCTGAGCCAGCGCCGCCTCCCGCACCCGGTCGATCGAGGCCCCCTGCTGAACCAGCACCTGGGCCGCCACCCCGTCGCCTTCCCGCAGCAGCCCGAGCAGCACGTGCTCGGCCCGGATGGTGTTGTCGCCCAGCTTGATCGCCTCGCGCAGCGACAGCTCCAACACCTTCTTCGAACGGGGTGTGAACGGGATGTGGCCGCTGGGCGACGAGCCGCCCGTCCCGACCACGCCCACCACGGCCGCCCGGGTGGGTTCCGCTTGGATGCCGACGGAGCCGAGGGCGGCGGCGGTGCCGGTGTCGGGGCGGAGCATGGCCAGCAGGAGGTGCTCGGTTCCGATGTAGTTGTGCTGGAGGAGCCGGGCTTCCTCCTGGGCTCCGACGACGATGGCCCGGGCCTCGGTGGTGAATCGCTCGAACATGTAGCGATCGTAGGTACCCTGTAAATACCATGGTTATGACAGGGTTACATGTGATAGGGGCCGACATGAGCGACTGGGAGACCGACCTCGAGCGCTACCTCACCCAGCGGGAGCTGTTCACCCAGCTCCAGGAGACCGTGTGGGTGCCGCTGGCCCAGGCCGAGGCCGAGGCCGGTGTGTCACGGTCGGCGCTGCGCGCCTGGTTCCGGGCCGGTGAGATCCCGTCGCGGCTGGTCGACAGCCCGCACGGGCCGCAGCGGATCGTGCCCCTCGACGCCGTGCTGGACCGGGCGGCCCGCTCCCCCCGCCTGCGACGCCGGGCCGAGCGGGACCAGGGTCTGGCCCAGGAGGTGGCCGCGCTCCGGGAGCGGCTCGACGAGATGGAGCGCCGCCTGGGCGCGCTCGAACAGCGTGAAGGGCGGCGGACCTAGCCCGAGATCCCGTCTGAGGTCGGGTGGGCGGCGTCGTCGGCCAGCTGGTCGAGGACCGCGAGCGCCAGCTGCTCGAGTGAGCTCAGCTTGGCATCGTCGTCGTCAACAGCGGCCAGGTCGAGCTGGTGCAGCGCTTCGCGCCGAACCCGCGAGTTCAGGAGTAGCTCAGGAGCACATCCCACGGGCAGTCCCCCTTCGGGAGAGCGTGATCCGAGAAGAAACACCGACTGGGTGGACCGGCGGGTCCACCACTCACCGATCGACCATACCACCGGCGGTGACACCAGGTCCACACGCAGCGTTGTGGGCACTAGTGTCGCCAAACATGAGCACCGACGCCGCCTACCGCCGCTTCGTGTCCTACATCGACCGGTCGCGGGAGTGGTACGCCGCCCAGGGCTACGACCGGCCCTACCGGTGGGCCCGGCCCGAGGAGGCCCCGGCCCTCCAGCCTCTGGGCGCGCCGCTGGCCGAGCTGCGCCTCGGTGTGGTGACAAGCGCCTTCCCCCTGCCTCCGGCCGGCGAGGCGGCACCGGTGGAGGTGCCCTACGCCCAGCCGGTCGAGCCCCTGCCCACCGGCGGGTTCACGGCCGACGACAACCGTGACCAGAGCGTGGCCCCGGCCAACGAGCGTGAGTCGTACCTGCCGTTGGCCAGGCTCGGCGAGCTGGCGGCCGAGGGGCGGATCGAGTCGCTGTCGCCCCGGTTCTACGGTGCCCCCTACGACTACTCCCAGCGCCGCACGATCACGGGCGACGCCCCCGCCGTGCTGGAGCTGCTGCGGGCCGACGAGGTCGACGTCGCCCTGCTGGCGCCCCACTGCCCGGTGTGCCACCAGAGCCTGTCGCTGGTGGCCCGCCACCTGGAGGCCAACGGCGTGCCCTCGGTGCTGGTGGGGTCGGCCCGTGACATCGTGGAGGAGATCGGGGTGCCCCGGTTCCTGTTCGTCGACGTGCCCCTCGGCTACCCGTTCGGCCGGCCAGGCGACGCCGCCCAGCAGCGCTCGGTGTGCGTCGAGGCCCTCGACCTGCTGGAGCGGGCCTGGGCCCCCCGAACCACGGTGCAGGCCACGGCCGCCTGGGGCGACGACAGCTGGCGGGAGCGCTACATGCGGGTGGACGATGCCACCCGGGCCACCCTCGCCCAGGCCGGCGACCGCCGCCGGGCCGAGCAGGAACAGGCCCGGGCCGAGGGTCGGGTGCGCGACTGATTCCGGCCCGGTGCGATGCTGGGCCCATGAGCGACTACAGCGAGTACCAGCACCTGCGGATCACGGTCGACGACGTGGGGGTGGCGACGGTGGCGATCCCGGTGGTGGGGTCGGTGGGGCGGCGCCAGGCCGAGATCCACCGGGAGATCTCGACCGTGTGGACCCGCCTGGGTGACGACCCGGCGGTGCGGTCGATCCTGGTGACCGGCGAGGGCGACGAGTTCTATGTGAGCGCCGACCTCCACGGGCTGAAGGCCATCCCGGGGATGGGCAAGGAGGACACCTTCGACCTGCTCCAACGGGTGGCCAAGGAGGGGATCGACATCGTCTACAAGATGGTGGAGCTGGACAAGCCGATCGTGGCCGCCATCAACGGCAAGGCGGCCGGCGGTGGCCTGGCGGTGGCGCTGCTGGCCGACATCTCGATCGCGGCCGACGACGCCGAGCTGGTCGATCCCCACGTGGCAATGGGGCTGGCCGCCGGCGACCACGCCGCCATGATCTGGCCGCTGCTGTGCGGGATGGCGAAGTCGAAGCTGTACCTGCTCACGTCGGATCCGGTGAGCGGGGCCGAGGCGGAGCGGATCGGGCTGGTGAGCCTGGCCCGCCCGGCGGCCGACGTGGTGCCGACGGCCCGCCGCTATGCCGAACGGTTGGCCCAGGGCGCGCCGTTCGCCATCCGCTACACCAAGAAGGCGCTGAACCAGTGGCTCCGGCTGGGCGGGGTGGCCGCCATGGACTACTCCAACGCGTTGGAGCTGCTGAACTTCTTCGGCTCGGAGCTGCGCGACGCCGTTGGCCGCGCCACCACTGGAGAGAACGAGTCGTAGGCTTCGGCCATGACGGACCTCTTTCCGCTGATCGCCCGCCAGCGCCGGGCAGTGGCCGACCTCCTGGGGTCGCTCGACGAGTCGCAGTGGGCCACGCCCAGCCTGTGCGACGGGTGGACGGTCAAGGAGGTGGCGGCCCACCTGGTGATGCCGTTCCAGGTCAAGCTGCCGGGGCTGCTGGTTCGGATGGTGAAGGCCCGGGGCGACTACAACCGGGTGGCTGACGAGTTCGCCCGGGCCACCGCCTCCGCCACTGCGCCCGAGGCGCTGGTGGCGCTGCTGCGGGCCAACGCCGAGCACCGCTTCACCCCGCCGGGCAACGGGCCGGAGGCGCCGCGGACCGACATCGTGACCCACGGCCTCGACATCGGTGTGCCGCTGGGCAAGGCTCCCGAGCTGCCCGACGGCACCGTCAACGAGGTGCTCAGCTTCCTCATGACCACGAAGGCCACCCGCGGCTTCCTGCCCAAGGACCGCGTGCCGGGTCTGCACTTCGTCAGTACCGACACCGGCTGGGCCGGCGGCGGGGCCGGGCCGGAGGTAGCGGGGCCGGCGGGGTCGCTGGTGCTGGCCATCACCGGGCGCCGGGCCGGGCTCGACGGGCTGACGGGCGACGGCGTGGCCGAGCTCAGCCGCCGCATCGGCGCCTGAGGCGCGAAGATCGGGTGATGCTCGACCACATCTCCATCCAGTGTGCCGACCCGGCGGCGGCCAAGGCCTTCTACGAGAAGATCCTGGCCCCGATCGGCGGGTCCACCATCATGAGCTACGGCGACGTGCACGGCCTGGGGCGGGACTTCCCGACCTTCTGGCTGGGGCCGGTGGGCGACGCCGGCGCGCCGCACACCGACATCCACATCGCCTTCAGCGCCCGGTCCCGCGAGGAGGTCGACGCCTTCGTGGAAGCGGCCCGGGCCGAGGGGGTGGAGGTCCTGCACGAGCCCCGGCTGTGGCCCGAGTACCACCCCGGCTACTACGGCGGGTTCGTGCGAGACCCCGACGGCAACAACGTGGAGGCCGTGCACCACACGTTCGGCTGACCTCATCCGGCTGACCCTCATTCGGCTGCTCGGGCTGGCTGTGGCAGGCTGGCGGGCATGGCCTACGACACGATCCTGTGGGAAGCGGCGGGCGGGGTGGGGCGGATCACGCTCAACCGGCCGGAGAGCCGCAACGGCATCACCGGCGTGATGATGCGCGAGCTGTACGAGGCGGTGTCGGCGGCCGCCAGCGACGAGTCGCTGTCGGTGGTGGTGCTCACCGGGGCCGGCTCGTCGTTCTGCGTGGGGGCCGACCTGCGGCACTACTCGTCGGGGGCCGACGATCCCGGGGCGCCGCCCGAGACCTTCGAGATCACGCGGCTGCTCCACGAGATGCCGGCGGTGACGGTGGCGGCCGTGAACGGGGCGGCGGCCGGGGCCGGGTTCGGCTGGGCCTGCGCCTGCGACCTGCGCTTCGCCACGGCGTCGGCCGTGTTCAACTCGGCGTTCCTCGACGTGGCCGTGGCCGGCGACATGGCTGGCCCGTGGACCCTGCCCCGCCTGCTGGGAGCGGCCAAGGCTCGGGAGCTGTACTTCCTGCCCGGAAAGTTCGGGGCCGAGGAGGCCAAGCGGATAGGGCTCGTGGTGGACGTGTTCGCCGACGACCGGTTCACCGAGGAGGTGGAGCAGGTGGTGGCCCGCCTGGCCGGGGCCGCCCCGCTGGCCATCCGGGGGATGAAGGCCAACTTCCTCGACGGCGAGCGCCTCGGCCTGGGCGACTACATCACGGCCGAGACCAACCGGCACAACGCCATCACCGCCAGCGACGACACGAAGGAGGCGTTCAAAGCCTTCGTCGAGAAGCGCACCCCGGTCTTCAAGGGCCGCTGAGTACGAGAGCAACGGAGGCAACACCATGACCGAATCGGTCGTCCTGTACGACGTGGCCGAGCACGTGGCCACGATCACGATCAACCGGCCGGAGCGCTACAACTCGCTCAACTACGAGGCCTACGAGCTGCTCACCCGCCGCTTCGAGGAGGCCAACGCCGACGACGACGTGCGGGCCATCATCTTCACCGGGCGGGGCCGGGGTTTCTGCACCGGCGACGACGTGATCGAGTTGCTCGGCGCCGGTGCGGCCGAGCTGTCGCGCCGGATCGCCAGCGGCGAGCTGGAGCTGCCCAGCGCCCCCATGAAGCGGTCCGACAAGCCGATCATCGCCGCCGTCAACGGCGCCGCCGTGGGCTACGGCATGGAGCTGAGCCTCCTGGCCGACATCCGCATCGCCGCCGAGTCGGCCCGGTTCTCCGAGATGTTCGTGAAACGGGCCATCGTGGCCGGCCCCGACAGCTTCGAGCTGCTCCCCCAGCTCGTCGGCACCGCCGCCGCGGCCGAGATCCTGCTCACCGGCGACCTGATCGACGCCCGCCGGGCCCACGAGATCGGTCTCGTGTCCGAGGTGGTGCCCGACGCCGACCTGCCCGCCGCCGCCCGGGCCCTGGCGGCCCGCATGACGGTCAACGCCCCCCTCGCCGTCCGGGCGGCCAAGCGGGCCATCGCCTACGCCCGCACCGGCCAGCGCGACGACCTCCAGCGCTACCTCGGCACCCGCCTGGGCGAGCTGCTGGCCAGCGCCGACCACCAGGAGAGCGTGGCCGCCTTCCTGGAGAAGCGGGATCCCACCTACCACGGTCGCTGACCGACACCCCGGACACGGCTCGGCCGACCGGGTCGGCGGCACCCGTCCCGCTAGTCTGAGCCCGTGTCCGCGGGGCGATCAGTGAGCGATGACCAGGAACAACACACCACTCCCCCCATCGACATCGACGGCCTGAGCGACTTCCGCCGGATCGGTACCGGCGGGTTCGCCACGGTCTACTCGGCTCTGGAGGCCAACGCCGGCCGGCGGGTGGCGGTCAAGGTGCTCACTGCGGTGGACGACTCCGGGCGGCGCCGCTTCGACCGGGAGTGCCTCACGATGGGCACCGCCGGCGAGCACCAGCACGTCGTCACCCTCCTGCGGGCCGGCTACCTGCGCTCCACCGGGCAGCCCTACCTGGTCATGGAGCACATGGCGGGCGGCTCGTTGGCCCACCGCCTGTCGTCGGAGGGCACCATCCCGTGGCCCGAGGCCATCGAGGCCGCCCTGGCCATCGCCTCGGCCCTCGGCTTCACCCATGGTCGGGGCATCCTCCACAAGGACGTGAAGCCGGGCAACATCCTGGTGTCGGCATCGGGGGCGGTGAAGCTGACCGACTTCGGCATCGCCGCCATCCGCGAGGCCAGCGGTACCAGCCAGCTCGCCTACTCGATCCACTTCACCGCCCCCGAGATCTTCGGCGGCACCGCCGATCCCACCGCCGAGCTGATCATCGATCCCCGCGACGAGCGCTCAGACCTGTACTCCCTGGCCGCCTCGCTCTACACGCTCGGGATGGGCCGGCCCCCGTTCCTGGGCTCCACCCACGTGGCCCTGATGCGCCAGATCCTGGAGGACCCGTTCCCGCCCACCGGGTCGGCCCCGCTCGACAGCTTCTTCTCCCGGGCCCTGGCCAAGGACCCTGAGCACCGCCCGCCGTCGGCGGCCGACGTGGTGGCCGAGCTGGCCCACCTCCGCGACGCCTTCGTCACAGCCGGCGCCACCACGGGCCGCTGGACCGGCGGGCCGCCCCCGGCTCGGGCACCGGCCGAGCAGCATGACGACCCGACCGGGGTCGATCCCGCCGGCCCGGCGGCGGGGGGTGTCGACACCGCCGACCCACCCACGATGGTGGTCGACGCCATGTCTCCTGGGCCGGCCGGGCCGGCGGGCCAGACGGAGGCCAGCGAGCTGTCGGACGGCCGGCGCCGGTGGCTGCTGGCCGGGGCGGCCGCCGTGATCGCCATCGGGGCCGGAGCCGGCGTGGCCACCGCCTTCCGCCCGTCGGGCGCCGACGAGGAGACCGCCGCCGCCCCGGCGCCCCCGATCATCTACGCCGGCCACCGCCAGGGGGCCGCCAACCGGGACGACGACGCCGTGTTCGCCACCGCCGAGCTGGGCGACGGCCGCCTGGCCTCGGTCTCGGCCGACGGGACGCTGCTGGTGGGCGACCCGGCCCTGCCGGTGGAGGCCACGAGTTGGACCGGCTACCGAGACGAGCTCGACGACCCGGCCAACGACACCCTGTACACGGTGGTCCGGCTGACCGACGGTCGCCTCGCCGTGGGCGGGGCCGACGGCACTGTCCGCCTGTGGGATCCGGCCCGCCCCGACGCCAACCCGACCCAGTTCGCGGGCCACCGGGACCGGGCCGACGATCCCGGCAACGACGACGTCTACGCCGTGATACAGCTGGCCGACGGCCGGGTGGCGTCGGGCGGCGACGACGGCATCGTGCTCATCTGGGATCCGGCCCGCCCCGGGGCCGCCCCCGAGGCGTACACCCGGCACCACGACGAGGCCCACAGCGGCGACGGCGACGCCGTGTGGTCGCTGGCCCAGCTACCCGACGGCCGCCTCGCCTCGGGCAGCGCGGATGGCACCGTCCACCTGTGGACACCGGGGAAGCCGGCGGCGACGGCCACCGTGTACCGGGGGCACTACGAGGCGGCCGACGACACGGGCGACGACGTGGTGCGGGCGATCGTCCCCCTGGCCGACGGCCGGATCGCCTCAGGCGGGGCCGACGGCACGATCCGCATCTGGGACCCCGACCGCCCCGGCACCACGATCGCCACCTTCGACGGCCACACCCGGGCCGCCGCCGGCCCCGACGCCGACACGGTGCGGGCCATGGTCGAACTCCCCGACGGCCGGATCGCCTCGGGCGACATGGGGGGCGCGATCCTGCTGTGGGACCCGGCCCGCCCCGGCGCCGCCCCCGGCGAATATCACGGCCACAGCAGCCAGATCAACGGGCTGGCCCTGCTGGCCGACGGGCGGGTGGCGTCGTCGAGCGACGACGGCACGGTGCAGATCTGGGATCCGGCGTCGGTCGTCCCCGGCGCCTGAGCGCCCGCCCCGGCGCTCAGCCGGAACGCGCGCCGGCGCCGGGACCGCTGAGAGCGGGCCCGGCGCCGGCGAGTCAGACGATCGGGATCAGTTGTAGATCTCGATGAGGCCGGCGGCGCCCTGGCCACCGCCGATGCACATGGTCACGACGCCCCAGCGGGCGCCCCGGCGGCGGCCCTCCTGGAGGATGTGGCCGGCGCAGCGGGTGCCGGTCATGCCGAAGGGGTGGCCGATGGCGATCGAGCCGCCGTTGACGTTGTACTTCTCGGGGTCGATGCCGAGGGTGTCACGGCTGTAGAGGCACTGGCTGGCGAAGGCCTCGTTGAGCTCCCACAGGTCGATGTCGTCGACGGTGAGGCCGTGGCGCTTGAGCAGCTTCGGCACGGCGAAGACCGGGCCGATGCCCATCTCGTCGGGCTCGCAGCCGGCCACGGCCCAACCCCGGAAGGCACCCATCGGCTCGATGTTGCGGCGGGCCGCTTCCTCGTCGGACATCATCACCACGGCGGCGGCGCCGTCGGACAGCTGGCTGGCGTTGCCGGCGGTGATGAACTTGCCCTCGCCCCGGACGGGCTTCAGCTTGGCCAGGCCCTCCAGCGTGGTGTCGGGCCGGTTGCACTCGTCGCCCACCACCTTGGCGTCGACGATCGACTCCTCGCCGGTCTCCCGGTTCACCACCCGCATCTTGGTGTCCATGGGGACGATCTCGTCTTCGAACAGGCCCCGCTCCTGGGCCGAGGCCATCCGCTGCTGCGACTGGAGGGAGTACTCGTCCTGGTACTCACGGGAGACCTTGTAGCGCTCGGCCACGATGTCGGCCGTCTCGATCATGGCCATGTAGATGGCGGGGTACATGTCGGTGAGCTGGGAATCCATGTTGGCGCTGCCGCCGAACCCAGGGCTGGGGATCGAGATCGACTCCACACCGCCGGCCACCACCACGTCGGCCCCGTCGTTGCGGATGTAGTTGGCGGCCAGCGCGATCGAGTTGAGGCCCGACGAGCAGTGGCGCTGCACGGTGGCGCCGCCGGTGGTGATGGGCAGGCCGGCGAGGAGGCCGGACAGGCGACCGAGGTTGCCGGCGCCGTGGGCGCCGTTACCGAGGTAGAAGTCCTCCACCGCTTCGGGCTCCACACCCGACTTCGCCACCGCATGCTTCACGGCATGGGCAGCCATGGTCATCGCCGGGGTCATGTTGAACCCCCCTCGGGCGGCCTTGGCCAACCCGGTGCGGGCGTAGGATACGAACACTGCTTCGCGCACGATGAGCTCCAACTCTTGAATCGGCTCCGACGGAGAAACGCTACCGAGCGGCAGTGACGCTGGCGAGTCCAGTCGGTTTTCCAGGCGGTTTTGGCCCCACCACTAGTATCTCGGCCGTGATGCTCTCGGACCGGTCCCTGGGGTGGTTGCGCCACCTCGACAGCAAGGCCCACACGCCTGATCGGTGGGATCGCGAGGGGCGGCCCCATCCCCACTGGGACGGCGGGCGGGCCGATCTGCTGGCCTCCGCTCTGGCTCTGGGGCTGACCGCCGAACGGACCCCGGCGTGGACCGAGCGCCACGTGGCCGTGCTCGACCAGCTGATCCGGCGCCACACCGCCTGGTGGTCGCTGGCTCCCTGGCCGGGGGACGACGAGGTGCCGTCGGACCCGGTCACCAGCCGAGCGACCTTCGGCTGGGCCGGCTCGCTGCTCGTGCTGCTCGGCCTTCGCGCCGCCCTGGCCGTAGACGACCCCTGGAACGAGCCGTTTCTCCTGGTGGGAGGAGGGGGGCCGGACGGTGCCGGGTTCCCCTGGACCCACACCGGCATCGCCCGGGCGGTCGCCAGCTCCTGGCCGGCCCCGGGAGCGGGTGACGCCGCGGAGGCGATCGTGGCCGGGCTCGGCCTCCAGCTCCACGACCGGCGCCACGGCACCACGCTCCACGCCGACACGTTCGCCCCCTGGTGGGCCGAGGCGCGCAGCCTCGTCGTGGACGGGCTGGGCGCCGCCGACCCGCCGACCGACCCCGTGGTGACGGCAGTCCTCCTGGCCCCCCAGGCCCCCGACGACGCCCGCCGCCTGTTCGACATCGGCCTGGCCGCCCTCGTCCCCGGGGATGCCACTCCGCTCGAGCCGACCCGGGCGGAAGCCGCCGGCGCCGCGCTGCTGCTGGCCCGGGAGTGGGGGTTGCGGGACGAAGCGGCGCAGGTGGCCGCCGTCGTCGAGGCCTCTCACCGGCCCACCTGGGCCCTGGAGGCCGACGAGACCGGTGAGAGCGACGGGGACCATCCCCGAGGACGGGCCGACGCCTGGCTGGCGGCAGCCGAGGCGGCCGGCCCCGGCCGGTGGGCCGGCCTGTTCACCGGCCCATGGGCCCCGTGCCACCAGGTGGTCGGAGTGAACGCGCCAGACGTGCTGCTCCGCCGGGCCGAGTGGATCAGGGAGGCACTGCACGTCGGCCTCGCTCCCCGCAAAGCCGACCCCGCCCGCTGGACGACGTTCCGGATCACGGGGGCCGAGCCCCGGATGTGGTATCTGACCGGCACCTTGTCGGCCACCATGGACACAGCCGGCAACGCCACCATCGTGCGGGCCCCGCTGGTGGACGGCGAGCTGGAGTTCGCCCCCGGCAGCTACTGAGCGTCACCGGACCACCCGACGCCCCGAGAACGCCGAACCCGATCAGCGGACAGTGACCGCCACCCGGTTCGAGTAGACGGTGCCGGTGCCGTTGGAGGCGGCCAGGCGGTAGCTGTAGGTGGAGCCCCGGCTACCGGTGGTGTCGACGTAGCTCGCGGCGCTCAGCGACACGGTGGCCAGTCGGGTGAAGCTGGTGCACGAGGCACCCCGGCACCGCTGGACGGTGAGGGTGGTGGCAGACGTAGCCGACGGGTTCGTCCAGGCCAGGTTGACCCGGCCCCTGGAGGGCGACGTCGCCGTCAGGTTGCTCGGTGCGACCAGTGGCACCGGCGGGGCGGTGACCGTGATCAGCACCACGGTGGACGCCGAGGGCGTACCGAACGGCCCGCCCGTCGCTGTGGCCCGCATGCGGGTGGCGTAGACGCCCGGGGTGGTGAAGGTGTGGGCGGCGGTGACGCCGCTGGCCGCCTGGTCATCGCCGAACGACCAGTCCCAGATGGTCACTGTGCCGTTGAGGGCGCTCGAGGTGGACCCGTCGAAGGCGACCGTGAGCGGGGCCTGACCCGACACCGGTGCGGCCGTGACCCTGGGGCTGACCTCGCCCGAGGTGAAGACCGATGCCGAGGCGGTGTTCGACCCGGCGGAGGTGCCGGCGGCGTTGACCGCCTTCACCCGGTAGAGGTTGCCGCCGGGTGTGTAGAAGGTGTCGACGAAGGAGGTGACGTCGGCGCCCACGGTCCCGATCTGGCCAGCGGTGGCGCAGTCGGCGGTCAGGCAGCGCTCCACCGTGAAGACGGTCTCGTCGGAGGCGTTGTCGGTCCAGCGCAGCGTCATGGCGCCGGTGGCGAAGGTGACGGTGAGGCCGGACGGCGCCGCCGGTGGGGTGGCGGCCGAGCTGGGCGTGGCCAGGGCCAGCAGGCCCAAGCTGAGGGCAGCCAGAAGCAGGGCCAGTCGGCGGACCGGCCGGGTGCGTGTTGTCATGGGGGGTACATCGCCCTTTCAGTTGCGGGGAACCTTGGAGGCTCTCCCTGGAGGCGGCCGGTGGACATACCTGCCGCTCGGCCACCGGGCAGGACGCTAGCGCGCCCCCACTCGCCGCCCCAGAGGCACAAGTCACAAATGCTTCATGTCTTGAAGGTCGGATGCCACCGCTTTCCCGGCGGCTGCACGGTCGAACTAGCCTTGAGGCTGTCGGGCGGGGACAAGGGGATCGGAGCTTCACATGGAGATCACCAGGATCGACGGCAAGGTGTTCGGGGCGTTCGTGACCGGGGTGGACCTGAACGACCTGAGCGGTGAGGAGTTCGGCACCATCCACCGTGCGTTCCTGGAGCACGGGTTCCTCGTGTTCCCGGGGCAGAACCTGAACGAGGAGCAGAGCGCCGCCTTCGGCGAGCGGTTCGGGCCCCTCGAGTTCGGCGGCGCCGCCATGTCCAACATGAAGAAGGACAAAGACGGCACCCTCGGCGGCATCTATGACTTCGACACCCAGATGATGCGCACCAACATCGGCAACGAGACGTGGCACACCGACTCCACCTACAAGCCGGTCAGCTCCAAGTGCGCCATGCTGTCGGCCGTGATCGTGCCCGACGAGGGCGGCGGCACCGAGCTGGCCGACGCCCGGGCCGGCTACGCCGCGCTCGACCAGGCCACCAAGGATCGCATCGAGCACCTCAGCGCCTACCACTCCACCCAGTACTCGCAGGCCAACGACATCGGCGACTTCCCCCCGATCACCGAGGCCGGCGCCTACGGCAGCGTCTACCACGGCGAGGCGTACCTCCGGCCGCTGGTGAAGGTCCACCCCGAGACCGGGGTGAAGAACCTGTTCGTCGGCCGCCACGCCTTCGGCATCCCCGGCCTCAGCCGCGCCGAGAGCCGGGAGTTGCTGGCCCACCTGCTGGACGTGATCGTGGGCGACGAGAGCCGCACCTACCTCCACATGTGGACCCCCGGCGACACGATGATCTGGGACAACCGCCGCGTGCTGCACCGGGCCCGCCCCTACGACTACGCCAAGCCCCGCTACCTGATCGGCACCCGGGTGGCCGGCGACGACACCGAGCTCGCCTACTGGCCCACCGACCCCGAGGCCGAGGCCGGCCGCCAGGCCTTGGCGGCCGAGCTGGCCATCCTGCGGGAGGAGGCGAAGGACCGCCTCTACGGGGCCACCACCGCCACCCGGTAGCCACCGGGCCGGGACGGCCCGTCCGGCGGGGCAGCCGGGGAGGAATGGGTGCCGCTGGCCGCGGGTAGTCCAGCGGGCGATGAGTCAGGTCGTGGTGATCACCGGGGCAACCGCCGGTGTGGGTCGGGCGGTGGCGCGCCTCCACGGGCAACGAGGCGACCGGGTCGGCCTGTTGGCCCGCGGCCAGGAGGCGCTGGATGGCACGGCGGTCGAGATCGAGGCGGCCGGCGGCACCGCGCTGCCGATGTCAACCGACGTCGCCGACGCCAGCCAGGTCGAGGCGGCGGCAGCGGCCGTGGAGGACCGGCTGGGCCCGATCGACGTGTGGATCAACAACGCCATGACCTCGGTGTTCGCCCCGTTCACCGAGATCGGCGCCGACGAGTTCAAGCGGGTGACCGAGGTGACCTACCTCGGCTTCGTCAACGGAACCCGGGCTGCGCTGCGCCACATGGTCCCCCGTGACCGGGGTGTGATCGTGCAGGTCGGCTCCGCCCTGGCCTATCGGGGCATCCCGCTCCAGAGCGCCTACTGCGGCGCCAAGCACGCCATCGAGGGGTTCACCGAGTCGGTTCGCTGCGAGCTGCTGCACGACGGCAGCGCGGTGCGGATCGGGATGGTGCAGCTCCCGGCGATGAACACCCCCCAGTTCGACTGGGTGCTGTCGCGGCTCCCCAACCGGCCCCAGCCGGTCCCCCCGATCTTCCAGCCCGAGGTGGCAGCCCGAGCCGTCGTCGGCATGGCCGACGACCCCCGCCGCCAGATGTGGGTGACCTTCTCGACGGTTCGCGCCATCGTGGCCAACCGGATCGCTCCGGGCGCGCTCGACCTCTATCTCGGCCGCACCGGCTACGACGCCCAGCAGACGGGGGAGCCGGCCGGTGACCGCCCGTCGAACCTGTGGGAGCCGGTGCCGGGAGACCACGGTGCCCACGGGTCGTTCGACGAGCGGGCGCATGCCCGGAGCTGGGCCGCCGACATCTCCCGGCACCGGCCGACGTTCGATGGGTTGCGCCGCCTGGCCCGGCGGCGGGCGCCGGGATCAGCGGCCCGGCCGGCCCCTACCGGGACCTGACCGGGCCGCGGCACCCCTCCTGTTGGCGATCCTCGGCCGGGCCGCCGGCCCGGGCCGACTGGTTGCGGGCGCTGTTGACCAGCGACACGTGGGAGAAGGCCTGGGGGAAGTTCCCGACCAGACGGCCGGCCACCGGGTCGTACTCCTCGGCCAGCAGGCCCACGTCGTTGGCCAGGTCCGCCAGCTTCTCGAACAGCGCCCGGCCCTCGGTCCGGCGCCCGAGCAGCATCAGGTTGTCGGCCAGCCAGAACGTGCAGGGCAGGAATGCACCCTCGCCCGGCGGCAGGCCGTCGATATCGCCGCCGTCGTCGGTCCGGTAGCGCAGCACGAACCCCTCGTCGGTGGTCAGCTCGCGCTGCACCGCGGCCACCGTGCCGGCCACCCTCGGGTCCGACGGCGGCAGGAACCCGACGAGGGGGATCATCAGCAGCGATGCGTCGAGGTGGGGGTTGTCGTAGGACTGGGTGAACGTGTTGCGGGCGGCCTCGAAGCCGTGGCGGCACACCTCGGCGTGGATCTCGGCCCGCAGGGTCCGCCATCGCTCGACCGGGCCCTCGTAGCCGAACCGCTCAACCGCCTTCACCGCCCGGTCAGCCGCCACCCACGCCATCACCTTGGAGTGGGTGAAGTGACGGCGGGGGCCCCGCACCTCCCAGATCCCCTCGTCCGGTTCCCGCCACCGTCCCTCGAGCGTCTCCAGCAACGCCCGCTGCAGGTCCCAGCCGGCCGCCTCGTGGGGGACCTGCGCCCGCCGCGCCTGGTGCATGGCATCGAGGACCTCGCCGTAGACGTCGAGTTGGAACTGGCAGGACGCGGCGTTGCCGATCCGCACCGGCGTCGAGCCTTCGTAGCCGGGGAGCCCCGGCAGCTCGTACTCGTTGATCCGCCGCTCACCGGCAGGGCCGTACATGATCTGCATCTCGTCGGGCTCGCCGGCAACGGCCCGCAGCAGCCAGTCCCGCCAGGCCGCCGCCTCGTCTTCGTAACCCGCCACCAGCAGCGAGTACAGGGTGAACGTGGCGTCCCGCAGCCAGCAGTACCGGTAGTCCCAGTTGCGGACACCGCCGATCTGCTCGGGCAGTGAGGTGGTGGGGGCGGCGACGATCCCGCCGGTGGGGGCGTAGGTGAGGGCCTTCAGGGTGAGCAGGGACCGCATCACCAGATCCGGCCATTCGCCGTCATACCGGGACC
>Ga0268299_1002427_pt1 | contig 22359 bp, 22 predicted proteins | sample NOBtaG_FD_193484 | JGI IMG/M metagenome (GOLD analysis project Ga0268299, IMG submission 193484) | Activated sludge microbial communities from bioreactor in Nijmegen, Gelderland, Netherland - NOB reactor | ecosystem: Engineered > Bioreactor > Aerobic > Activated sludge | place: Netherlands... | reverse complement strand
GGCGACGTCCCCTGGGTTGCGGACCAATGGCCCGGGCTCGTCGTTGCGGTGCTCGACGATGCTGCCGCTGACGATGAACGCGTAGCCCGGACGTTGTTCGTGGGCGTGGATCCCGATGACCCCCAAACGCTCATCTCGTCGACAACCCTCGTCGGCCACACGAAGTCGAGGCCGTACCCAGGCGCTATCGCATCGCATCGCCGCCTGGCAAGCTCGACGGGCGGCTTCTCGCACTGGGGTCCCGTCATGAGGGTGTCCGGTCCCGGCTCCATGCTTCGCCGTCTCGCCGCTCTCGGCGCGGCCTCGGCGGTGGTTCTGTCCCTCGGCGTGTGCGGTGCGCAGCTCTGCGGCGGCGACTGCGATGATCGTGGACAGGTCACGGTCGAGGAGATCGTACGCGGAGTTGGGATCGCCCTCGAGGCCGTCGACTTCTGCAGGTGCGGCGCCGCCGACGGCGATGGAGACGGCCGGGTGACGACCGACGAGATCATCGACGCCGTGAATTCCGCCCTGCGCGGCTGTCCGAGCGAGGGGCCCTGCGAGGGCGCGTGACGCGAGGCGGGACAGGCTCTTTCCGCCCGCGACAGCTCTGGAGAGGCCCGGCGCGCCGACGCAGCGAGCACGACATCATGGCGCGCGTCGTGCGACTCCTCGAAGGCCCGAGTGCGCGCCTAGACGTCGTGAGGGGACCCGCGCGTTGGCGCCGCCCGCGGGCCGCAACCGGGGCGTTCGCAGGAGCGTGGAAGTCGGGCGGAATGGGCGCTACGCTGCGCCGCCATGAAGGGAACGGCTTTGATCACGGGGGCATCGGCGGGGCTCGGCAGGGAGTTCGCCCGCCTCTTCGCCTCGGACGGGCACGACGTCATCCTGGTCGCGCGGCGGCGTGACCGCCTCGAGGAGCTGGCGGCCGAGGTCGGTTCGGCTCACGGTGTCACCGCCACGGTGATCGACGCCGACCTCGCCGATCCCGGCGCTCCGGCTCGGCTGGTCGAGGAGGTCCACCGCCGCGGGCTGCGGGTCGACTTCCTGGTGAACAACGCCGGCTTCGGCGGCACCGGTCCGTTCGCCGAGGCCCCGCCCGAGCGCGAGAAGGGCATGATCCAGGTCAACGTGGCGGCGCTGGTCGAGTTGACGCGCCTGCTGCTGCCCGAGATGACGGCGCGGCGCAGCGGCCGCATCCTCAACATCGGCTCGACCGCCGGCTTCCAGCCCGGGCCGTTCATGGCGACCTATTACGCCAGCAAGGCGTTCGTGAACTCGTTCACCGAAGCGCTGGCCTACGAGCTCGAAGGCACCGGCGTGAGCGCGACGTTGAGCTGCCCGGGGGCGACCGCGACCGAGTTCGCCGGCCATGCGGGCAACGACCACACCCTCCTCTTCAAGCTCGGCGCGGCCGACTCGACCACGGTCGCGCGCGAGGCCTACCAGGCGATGCTCGCGGGGCGCCGACTCGCAGTCCACGGGGTGACCAACAAGCTCGGCGTCCAGGGGCTCCGGCTGAGCCCGCGCGCTCTGGTCCTCGCCCTGACCGCCAGGCTGAATCGCTGACGAAGGCCATCCAGTTCCAGGCGCTGCCGGGCCGGACGCACCCTCGTCGTCGTCGACCGGCGGCAAGACAGCAGAACCCCTTTGCGCCTTCGCACCTGGGCGTGAATCCGGTCGCTCCCGAGGCACGATCGGGATATCGTCGGCGCGTGAGGAGGGCGGTAGAGCGATCGAGCGCGCACGCGACCCGGTGGCTGCTGATTACCGCCGTGCTCGCTCTCGCCGCTTGCGGCGACGGCTCCGTCGACGGGGTCTGCGATGGCTACGGGCGCTCCGATCTTCTCTGGGACGTCGCCGCCGGCGCCGGCGGCTTCGTCGCCGTGGGCAACAGCGGCGCCGTGGCGAAATCGGCCGACGGGCGCACGTGGCAGGAGGTGCAGGCACCGACGGGCGGCACCTTGCGCGGCGTCACCTATGGGCGCGGCGTCTACGTCGCGGTAGGCGCGGCGCAGACGATTCTCCTCTCCGACGACGGCGAGGACTGGCGTTGGTGCGGAACCGAGGGGCCGTCGATGCTCGGGGGCGTCGTGGAAGGCCCAGCGGGCTTCGTCGCTGCCGGCAGCGTCGGCACCCTCTTGCGGTCCGATGATGCGTGCGACTGGGAAGCGGTGGCCAGCGGCACGACGGAGAACTTCTTCGGCGTCGCTTTCGGCGCCGGGCTGTACGTCGCCGTGACGTCGTCCGGCAGCATCTTCACCTCCGCCGACACCCGCCAGTGGGAAGCGGTCCATCGCGACGCACCCTGGCTCTGGGACATCGTGTACGCCGACGGCCGCTTCGTTGCGGTCGGCGCCGGCGCCGCGCTCTCGTCCGTCGACGGCCGCATCTGGACGGCGGCGCCGCCCGGGAGCGTCGGGGCGATGCGCGGCGTCACCTGGGGCGACGGGCAGTACCTCGCCACCGGCGGGCCGGGGCTCGTCTTCACCTCCAGCGACGGCGCGAGCTGGACGCAGGCGAGCTTCCCCTCGGCCATGGAGCTCTGGCGGCCGGCGTTTCTCGACGGAACCTTCGCCATCGTGGGATCGGCTGGGGTGATCGAGACCTCTGCCGATGCGCAGACGTGGACGGCGCGCAACTGCACCGTCGACGCGCTCTATGGAATCGCGGCTTCGCCCGACCGCTACGTCGCCGTCGGCACCAACGGCACCATGGTGGTCTCTGCGGACGGGCGCACGTGGACGCGAGCGCCGGCGGTCACCGACCAGGAGATGCGGGGCGTCACCTGGTCCGCGGACACCTGGCTCGCCGTTGGCGCCGTCGGCACGATCCTCCGTTCCGGCGACGGCAGCACCTGGTCTGCGGTGGAGTCGGGAGTGCGCACCGAGCTGTGGAGCGCCAGCCGCGGTGCCGAGGGGTGGGTCGTCGTCGGCGCGGGTGGTACGGTGTTGACCTCGTCGGACGGCACGGCGTGGATGCTTCAGCCGCCACCCACGAGCGAGCTGCTCTTCTCCGTGGTGGCGGACGGCGACGACTACATCGCCTGCGGCACCCGCGGCGTGCTCCTGCGCTCGAGCGATGGCGTCGTCTGGGAGCACATCGTCTCACCAACGGATCAGACCTTGCGGGGACTGATGGTCCACCAGAGGCGGCGGATCGCCGTCGGCATGGGAGGTGCGGCGCTGTGGTCGCCCGACGGCCGCGAGTGGATGGCCGGCGACACCGGCAGCTTCACCACCTTGCGCGCCGCGGCCAGCGACGGCATCGGCGTGGTGGCCGTGGGCGACTCCGGCCTGTTGCTCCTCTCGTCGGACGGCGAGTTCTGGACCTCCGAACCGTCGCCGACGCGCGAGGAATTGTTGGCCATCGCGCATGGCCCGGCTGGGTTCGTCGCCGTCGCCAGCGTCGAGACGATTCTGCGCTCGGCCGACGGCCGCAATTGGTCGGCCGCCTCGGTCGAATGATCGCGGGCGCCCGGCGGAACGCGGGCTCGGGCACGATGCTCGTTCGCGCCGTTCGAAGCCGCTGGCGCGGCGCCGCCGGCTAACGCCCGCCGCCGTTCCGCCAGCTCTGCAGCATCAGCATGTAGTTGGCGCGCTCGTAGGCCTGCGGGTCCGGGCAGCGCTGCAGGTTCATGCTGCCCTTGAGCTGGAAGAGCGAGTCGTACTCGTGCTGCTCGAGCCACTCCCCGAGCTCGCGGCGGACGCGGGCGAGGTGCTCGGGCCCGTGGCGCAGGAGGGCGGAGACCATCTGCACGGCGTCGGCGCCCGCCATCAGCGCCTGCACCGCGTCGCCGACCGAGTGCACGCCACCGGTCACCGCCAGCGAGGCGCGGGTGCGGCCGGAGAGGATCGCGAGCCAGCGCAGGCGCAGCGGCAGCTCGCTCGCGTCGGAGAGCTGCAGCCGGCGGCGCACCTCGAGCTCCTCGACGTCGATGTCGGGCTGGTAGAAGCGGTTGAAGAGGATCATGCCCGCCGGGCCGGCGTCGTCGAGGCGGGCGGCGAAATTGGCGAGCGAGGTGTAGAAGGGCGAGAGCTTGACGGCGAGCGGGATGGTGAGCGACTGGCGCACCGACGCCACCATCTCGAGCGTGCGCCGTTCGATGGTCTCGGCGGTCTCCTCGGCGCGGGTGGCGAGGGTGTAGACGTTGAGCTCGAGGGCGTCGGCGCCGGCCTGCTGCATCAGCTCGGCGTAGCGCAGCCAGCCGCCGAGCGAAGCGCCGTTGAGCGAGGCGATCACCGGCACCCGCACCGCCTCCTTGATGCGCCGGATCTGCTCCAGGTACTCGCCCGGGCCGAGCGAGAAGGCGTCGGCGGGCGGCAGGAAGGAGGTCGCCTCGTGGAACGAGTGCGCGTGCGACTCGGTCGCCTCGAACGCCAGGATCTGCTCCTGCTCGATCTGCTCCTCGAAGAGCGAGTGCATGACGATCGCGGCGGCGCCGGCGTCCTCGAGGCGGCGGACGGCGTCGAGGTCGTCCGACAGCGGCGAGGCGCCGGGCATCAGCGGGTGGGGCAGGTCGAAGCCGAGGTAGCGGGTCGAGAGGTCCATGGCGCACTCGCGGCGGCTCAGGAGGACGAGCCCTCGGGGTCGTCGCCGGGCAGGGTGATGGCGGCGAGCTGCTTGTAGACGGCGATGCGGCGCTTGGCGGCGCGCTCGGCCGCCTCGACGAGCTGGACGAAGCGGGCGGGGTCGCGCCGCTCGACCATGCGGAAGCGGGTCTCGTGGCGCATGTACTCGCGCGGCGAGATCTTCGCGGGGCCCGAGTCGAGCAGCAGCGGCGGCTCGCCCTTGGCGGCGCGGTGCGGGTCGTAGCGGTAGAGCGGCCAGACGCCCGACTCGACCGCGCGCTTCTGCTGCTCGGCGCTCTGCGAGAGATCGTAGCCGTGGGCGATGCAGGGGCTGTAGGCGATGATCAGCGACGGCCCCGGGTGGGCCTCGGCCTCGAGGAAGGCGTTGACGGTGTGCAGGTCGCGGGCGCCGAAGGCGATGCGGGCGACGTACACGTGGCCGTAGCTCATCGCCATCATGCCGAGGTCCTTCTTTCCCACCTGCTTGCCGGCGGCGGCGAACTTGGCGGCGGCGCCCAGCGGCGTCGCCTTCGACTGCTGGCCGCCGGTGTTGGAGTAGACCTCGGTGTCGAGCACCAGCAGGTTGACGTCGCGGTGCAGCGACAGCACGTGGTCTACGCCGCCGAAGCCGATGTCGTAGGCCCAGCCGTCGCCGCCGACGATCCACACGCTCTTGCGCACCAGGTAGTCGGCCAGTGCCAGCAGGCGCCGCGCTTCGGTCGAGGTCTCGCCTTCGAGCCGGCGCCGCAGGGCCTGCACGCGCTCGCGCTGTGCCGCGATGCCGGCCTCGCTGCCCTGGTCGGCGGCGAGCAGGCCCTCGGCGAGCGTGTCGCCCAGGCGCGCGGCGAGCCCGCGCACCAGCGCCTGCGCCTGCTGCGCCAGGCCGTCGACCGCGAGCCGCATCCCGAGGCCGAACTCGGCGTTGTCCTCGAAGAGGGAGTTGGACCACGCCGGGCCGCGGCCGTCGGCGTTGACGGTGTAGGGCGTGGTGGGCAGGTTGCCGCCGTAGATCGACGAGCAGCCGGTGGCGTTGGCGATCAGCACGCGGTCGCCGAAGAGCTGCGTCATCAGCTTGATGTAGGGCGTCTCGCCGCAGCCGGCGCAGGCGCCGGAGAACTCGAAGAGCGGCTGCAGGAACTGCGGCCCCTTGACGTCGTGGCGCACGGTGGCGCGGTCGACCTCCGGCAGGTCGAGGAAGAACTCGAAGTTGTCGCGCTCGGGCAGGCGCAGCGGCGCCTGCGGCTGCATGTCGAGCGCCTTGTGGCGCGGGTTGGCCTTGTCCTTCGCCGGGCAGACGACGGCGCACAGGTGGCAGCCGGTGCAGTCTTCGGGCGCGACCTGGATGGTGTAGCGCTCGCCGCGGTACTCGGTGCCGCGGTAGTCGGTGGCCTTGAAGGTCGCGGGCGCGCCGGCGAGCGCCTCGGGGGGGTAGACCTTGGCGCGGATGGCGGCGTGCGGGCACACCATCGCGCACTTGTTGCACTGGATGCAGATGGCGGGATCCCAGACGGGGATCTCGAGGGCGATGTTGCGCTTCTCCCAGCGCGCCGTTCCCGTCGGCCAGGTGCCGTCGACCGGAAAGGCGCTGACCGGCAGTTGGTCGCCCAGGCCGGCGAGCATCGCGGCGGTGACCCGCTGCACGAAGTCGGGCGCCTTCTCGCTCACCGCCGGCGGCCGCCGCCGGCTCGAGGTCGGCGCGGCCGGCAGCTCGACGCGCCGCAACTGCTGCAGCGCGACGTCGACCACCTCCTGGTTGCGGCGCACGATCTCGGCGCCCTTGAGCGCATAGGTCGACGCGATCGCTTCCTTGATCGCCGCCACCGCCTGCTCACGCGGCAGCACGCCGGCGATCTCGAAGAAGCACGCCTGCATCACGGCGTTGATGCGGCCGCCGAGGCCGGCCTCGCGCGCGATGCGGTAGGCGTCGACCACCCACACGCGCAGCCCCCGCTCGAGGATGCGCTCCTGCACCTCGCGCGGCAGTTGCTCCCAGACGTGCTCGGCGTCGTAGGGCGCGTTGAGCAGCACGTCGGCGCCGGGGGCGGCGTGGCGCAGCACGTCGTGGCGCTCGAGGAAGTGGAACTGGTGGCAGGCGACGAAGCCGGCGTGGCGGATCAGGTAGGGGGCGCGGATCGGGCCGGGGCCGAAGCGCAGGTGCGAGACCGTGAGCGCGCCCGACTTCTTCGAGTCGTAGACGTAGTAGCCCTGCACGTCGTGCTCGGTGCGGGCGCCGATGATCTTCACCGAGTTCTTGTTGGCGCCGACCGTGCCGTCGGAGCCGAGGCCGTAGAAGAGGGCGCGGGTGACGTCGGGCCGCTCGAGGTCGAACTCCGGATCCCAGGCGAGCGAGCGATGGGTGACGTCGTCCTGGATGCCGACGGTGAAGTGGCGGCGCGCCTCCGCGCCGCGGGCGAGCTCGTCGAACACCGCCCGCGCCATCGCCGGGGTGAACTCCTTCGACGCCAGCCCGTAGCGGCCGGCGATCGCCGTCGGCACCTCGCGCCCCTGCTCGCGCAGCGCCGCGACCACGTCGAGGTAGAGCGGGTCGCCGAGCGCGCCGGGCTCCTTGGTGCGGTCGAGGACGGCGACGGCGCGCGCGCTCGCGGGCAGGGCGGCGGCGAAGGCGGCGGCGGCGAAGGGGCGGTAGAGGTGGACGCGCAGCACGCCGACCCTCTCGCCGCGCGCGGCCAGCCAGTCGGCCGTCTCCTGCAGCGTTTCGCCCGCCGAGCCCATCACCACCACCACCCGCTCGGCCTCGGGGTGGCCGGCGTAGTCGAACAGGTGGTAGCGGCGGCCGGTGAGGTCGGCGAAGCGATCCATCGCCGCCTGCACCGCCTCGGGACAGGCGTCGTAGAAGAGATTGGCGGCCTCGCGCGCCTGGAAGAAGGTGTCGGGGTCGGCGGCGGCGCCGCGCAGCACGGGTCGGTCGGGGGTGAGGGCGCGCTCGCGGTGGGCGCGGACGAGATCCTCGCCGACCATGGCGCGTAGGTCGTCGTCGGCGAGCATCGCGATCCGGCGCTCCTCGTGCGAGGTGCGGAAGCCGTCGAAGAAGTGCAGGAACGGAATGCGCGAGGCGAGCGTGGCGGCGTGCGCGATGCAGGCGAGGTCGTGGGCCTCCTGCACCGAGCCGGAAGACAGCAGGGCGAAGCCGGTCTGCCGCACCGCCATGACGTCGGAGTGGTCGCCGAAGATCGAGAGCGCGTGCGTCGCCAGCGCGCGCGCCGCGACGTGCATGCAGAAGGGCGTCAGCTCGCCGGCGATCTTGTACATGTTCGGGATCATCAGCAGCAGGCCCTGCGAGGCGGTGAAGGTGGTCGCCAGCGCGCCGCCCTGGAGGGCGCCGTGGACGGCGCCGGCGGCGCCGCCCTCGGACTGCATCTCGACCACGTCCGGGATCGCGCCCCACAGATTGGCGCGCCGCTGCACGGCCCATTCGTCGCACAGCTCGGCCATCGCCGAGGAGGGGGTGATCGGGTAGATCGCGACCACCTCGCTCAGGCGATAGGCCACCGAGGCGGCGGCCTCGTTGCCGTCGACCGTCTCTCGCCGGTGCTCGCCCACCGCCTCACCTCGGCGTGGGGCCGAGCTCCTCGAGCTTGCGGTAGAGGGAAGACAGCGAGACGCCGAGGCGCTCGGCGGCGAGCTTCTTGTCGCCGCCGGTGCGCTCGAGCACGCGCTGGATGTGCGCTCGCTCGAAGGTGCGGGCGGCTTCGCGCAGATCGTCGTTGACCGGCTCGGGGGCCTCGAAGGCGGCCTCCTGGCGGAGCGAGCGCGGCAGGTCGCGCAGGGTGATCCAGTCGGACTCGCCCAGGATCATGGCGTGCTCGATGACGTTGTCGAGCTCGCGCACGTTGCCCTTCCAGGGCAGTCCGAGCAGCAGCTTCATGGTCGGGCCGTCGACGCCCTTGACCGCCTTGCGCAGCTCCATGTTGTGCTTGCGCACGAAGTGGTCGACCAGCGGCGGGATGTCCTCGCGCCGCTCCCGCAGGGGAGGGATCTCGATCTCCATGACGTTCAGGCGGTAGAACAGATCCTCGCGGAAGTTGCCAGCCTCGACCTCCTTGCGCAGGTCGCGGTTGGTGGCGGCGATGATGCGAATGTCGCTCGGCACCGCCGCGGTCGCGCCCACCGGCAGCACCTCCTTGGTCTCGATGGCGCGCAGGATCTTCACCTGCAGCGCGAACGGCAGGTCGCCGATCTCGTCGAGGAAGATCGTGCCGCCGCGCGCCCGCTGGAACAGGCCCTCCTGGTTGGCGACGGCGCCGGTGAAGGAGCCGCGCATGTGGCCGAAGAGCTGGCTCTCGAGCAGGGTCTCGGGGATCGCGCCGCAGTTGATCGGCAGGAAGATGCGGTCGCGGCGGTCGGAGAGGTGGTGCACGGCGCGCGCGATGACTTCCTTGCCGACGCCGCTCTCGCCGGTGACCAGCACGGTGCTCGGTGCCGGGGCGACGCGCTCGACCAGGTGCATCACGCGTCGCATCGCCGCCGAGCGGCCGACGATGTTCTCGAAGTCCCAGGAGCGGTTGAGCTGACTGCGCAGCACCTGGTTCTCCCACGCCAGCTCGCGATGGGAGGAGAGGTGCTGGATCTTGTGCAGCAGCTCCTCGAAGATCACCGGCTTGAGGATGTAGTCCTGCGCCCCCTGCCGCAGCGCCTCGACGGCGGTGTCGACCGTGGCGTGCGCGGTCATCAGCAGGAAGAGCGACTGCGGCGAGATCTCGCGTGCCCGGCGCAGCACCTCGAGGCCGGTGGCGCCGGGCATGCGCAGATCGCAGAGGATGAAGTCGAACTCGTGATCCTCGAGCGCCGCCAGCGCCTCGCTGCCGTCGGCCGCCAGAGTGACCTCCCAGCCCTCCTCGAGCAGCACGTCGCCGAGGGCGTCGCGCACCCCGGCCTCGTCGTCGGCGACCAGGATCTTGCCAGCCGGGTTGGGCATCGACTTTCCCTGCGATCGCGCTTCGGGAGGGCTCACGCGGCGCGCCGCTTCCTGGCGACCGCGCGCGCGCCGGCCTTCTTGCGCGGCTTCGCCTTGGCCTTGGCCTTGGTCTTGGCGGGCATCGCCTTGCGCGCCATGCCCTCGAGCTCCATGCGGATCTCGTGGACGTACTTCTCGACCTGGGCCGCGGCGTGGATCGCCTGCTTGCGCAGCCGCGCCGCCAGCGTCTTGAGATCCTTCGGCAGGGCTGCCGCCTGGGTGCGGATGCCGGCGCGCAGGCGCTTGGCCAGCGCTTCGACGTCGGCCACCAGCGTTCCGAGTTGGTCCCGGCGTTTCTTGGTCGCCATGGTTCTCCTCCTGGTTCAGGCTCGCCCCTCGCCCAGGATCCGGACGAGGTAGTCGAGGCAGTCGCTTTCGCTCAGCAGCCCGACCAGATGCCCGCCCTCGAGCACCGGCAGGCAGCCGATCTTCCTCTTCACCAGGAGACCGGCGGCCTCCCGGATCGACGCCCCGGGGGTGGTGGTCACGACGTCTTTGGTCATCACTTCCCGGACGCGAATCTTGGCTAGCCATTCCTTGTCCGCCTTGGGTCTGAAGTGGAGCACGGAGGAGATCGCGGCGCGGAACAGATCGCGCTGCGTCAGCAGCCCGACGAGCCGCTCGCCGGCGACCACCGGCATGTGCCGGATGCGGCCGAGGCGCATGACGTCCTCGGCCAGGTCGAGCGTGTCGTCCGCCTCGAGCGTCACGACGTCGCGCTGCATCAGATCCCCGACGTTCATGCCCACGGCTCCTTACAAGGACCATGCCCCGGTCGCGCTCGCGCGGCCTGCACGGCCGTGGCCGCGCCTCTCGCGGACCCTTGCTCGCGACTGAGAAGGCCTTCCCAGCAGCGCGAAAGGGCAGGGCGGCCGGCGCCCGAGAGCGACGGGCGAGCGCGCTCGCGAGGCTGGCCCGCATCTCGCTTCCTACGCTAGTGGAGGACGCGCCATGCAACCCTATCCGCACGAGTACTCGGTCGAGGCGAGCGCCGCCGCCACCGGTCCGGTGACGCTGTCGTCGCAGGGCCTGCCATCGCTCGAGACGGCCCCGCCGCGCGAGTTCGACGGCCCCGGCGATCGCTGGTCGCCCGAGACGCTGCTGGTCGGGGCGGTGGCGGACTGCTTCACGCTGTCCTTCCGCGCCATCGCGGCGGCCTCCAAGCTGGAATGGACGGCGCTGCGCTGTCGGGCCGAGGGCAAGCTCGATCGCTCGGAGGGAGTGGCGCGCTTCACCGAGATGACGCTGCGCGTGCGGCTGGAGATCCCGCCCGGGGTCGAGGTCGAGCGCGCCCGCCGCCTGCTCGAGAAGTCCGAGAAGGCGTGTCTGATCACCAACTCGCTGCGACTCACGCCGGTGCTGGCGTGCGAGATCGAAACGCGCGGCGCGTGAGAGGGGGAACGATGGAAGTCCGCAACTGGATGAAGAGCAACGTGCACACGGTGAAGCCGCTCGACTCGGTGCTGCACGCCCGCGAGCTGATGGCGACCCACCGAGTCAATCAACTGGTGGTGGTGGTCGACGGCCGACTGGTCGGCATCGTCACCGACCGCGACCTGCGCGACGCCTTCCCGTCGGCGTTCGACGCGCCCGTCCTCGGTCGCCGCAAGGCCAAGCCGAGCGGCACCGACCCGCGCGAGCTGACGGTCGAGATGACCATGACCCCGCAGGTGATCACCATCGGCCCGGCCGCGCCGATGAGGGAGGCCGCCGCCCTCATGCGCCGCCACCGCATCGGCGCCCTGCCCGTCGTCGACGGCGGCAAGCTGGTGGGAATCGTGACCAGGAGCGATGTGTTGGAGTGCTTCGTGGCGGGGAAGTAGGGGGTTAGGGGTTAGGGGGTTAGGGAAGGATGGAGAATCGTGAATCTCTTCCTAACCCCTAATCCCTAACCCCTAATCCCTAACCCCTAACCCCTAACCCCGTTCCTACTTCAGCAGATTGTAGATCAGATACGCCGCCCCCCCGATCAGAAACGCGACCCACAGCAGCGCCATCCACCAGGGCGCGGGGTTGCTCTCGTAGATGTGGAAGCGCTCGTCGAGCTCGGTCTCGGGGCGCGAGGCTTCGGCGGGGCTGCGGCCGCTGGCGGCGAGGATGGGTCCGGGCGCGCGCGGGGCGGGCTCATGAGCGGCCATGCTTACCCCCCAGCTCGCCGCCGCGCTCGATCTCCTGGTCGAGCTCGAACATGCGGTACTTCGGCCGCTCGATGTCGCGGAAGCGACCGGTGAACACCGCCCACAGGTTGAGGAAGAGCATCGGCAGCATGCCGAGCAGGTAGATCGCGACGGCGGCGCCGCCGAAGCCTTCGATGTCGTCCTTGATGATCGTCATGCCGAACTCGGTCATCTTGAAGACGAAGCCGAGACCGGCGATGACGAGCACGCCGATCGCGAAGCCGGCGACCACGGCCGAGCGGAGCTTCATTTCGCCTCTCCCTTTTCCATCGCGGCGACGTTGTAGATCGTCGCCGGCACTTCCTCGACCCAGCTTCCCAGCCACTGCAGGTAGGCGACCAGCGACAGGGCGCGCTCGGTCGGCCGCTTGTCCTCGTCGAAGAGCCAGGCGTAGGACGGCATGACCGAGTAGGGCGCGACGCTGCGGGGGTCGTAGAGGTGGGCCATCTGCCAGTCGTTCGAGTGCTTGCCGGCTTCGCGGATGAGGTCCGGGCCGACCCGGCGCGTGCCGAACAGGTGCGGCAGGTTCATCTCGTTCTGGTACTCGAGCGGCTGCGACACCGGCCCGAAGCGAAGATCCTCCTTCGACACCGGGCGGACGAACTGCGAGTGGCAGTGCCAGCAGGCCTCGGCGATGTAGATCGCCTTGCCCTGCCGGAGGGCGCGCGCGAAGGTCTCGGGGTTGGGCTCGCCGAAGGTCTTCTGGAACTCCTCCGGGTAGTCGCTCGCCAGCTCGTGGAAGGACGCCGGCACGTTCTGCGCGATCTCCTCGACCGTCGCGATCGGCAGCTTGCGCAGCGTGATCACCGGCATCCACCCCTGCAGGAAGAAGCCGAGCAGGAAGGTGACGACGCCCGCGATGAGAAAGCTCGCTCCGAATCGTTCCACGCCGTGCTCCTCCCGCCTACGCCGTCGCCGCGACCGTCGCGCCCTCGGCCGCCGTCGCCGGCTGCCGCGCCGTCACCCAGAGGGCGTAGAAGAAGATGAACTGCGCGCCGACGATCAGGATGCCGGCGACGGTGCGCACCCACCAGAACGGCATCGACGCGATCACCGAGTCGCCCCAGTGGCTGAGCGCGCCCCAACTGAAGCCCTGCACCAGGCCGGCGGCGGTGAGGTCGATGATCATCAACGCCAGGCCCCAGAGGGTGAGCCAGTAGTGCAGCGTCAGCAGTTGCGGCTGGGCCCAGGGCCGGCCGCAGACGCGCGGCCAGAGCTCGACGAAGAGACCGAAGATCCAGAAGCCGAAGACGCCGAACATGACCATGTGGGCGTGGCCGACGACCCAGTCCGTGAAGTGGATCACCTTCTGGAAGGTCAGCGTGACCTGGAAGGCGCACTGGAAGCAGGTGATCGCGTACATCACCATGCCGGTGTAGAACCAGCGGACGGCGAGATTGCCGCGCATCGCGTCGGAGCGGCCGTGCAGCGTGCCGAAGAAGTTCACGATCACCGTCAGCACGACGATCTCGACGGCGATCGTCGCCACCACCGCGCCGTACTGGGCGTACATCGGGATCGGGCTGAAGAGGAAGTGGTGCACGCCCTGCATCGGGTAGAAGAACGCCAGCCCCCAGAAGCCGATCATCGAGAGCGCGTGGCTCCAGATCGGCTTGCGCAGCAGCAGCGGCACGAAGAAGTACATCAGGCCGACGCCGATGGGAGTGACGAACAGTCCGACCAAGTCGTGGATGAAGAGTCCGGTGATCGCCGCGCCCGCCGTGCCCGGGATGAAGAACTGCGGCAGGTAGTTGCCCATGATGTAGACCAGGCCGGTCCAGGCGAAGGCGGCGAGGAAGTACCACAGGCTCACGTACAGTCCCTGCTCGCTGGTGCGGAACACCGGCGTCGACAGGTTGACGACCAGCAGCACCAGGCCGACGACTACCAGCGGATCGACGAAGATCGGCGTCTCGCCCCACTCGATCGCCTGGCCGAAGCCGGCGAGCAGGCCGCCGATCGTCAGCACCATGATGAGCTGCCAGGCCGCCCAGATCAGCCAGCCGAGCTTGTCCGACAGGATCGGCTGACGGGTGAGGCGCGGGATGGCGAACAGCAGGCCGGCGATGAAGGCGTTGGCGATGAAGCCGTAGGCGGCCATGTTGGTGTGCACCATGCGCACCCGGCCGGGCGACAGCAGCTCGACGTTGGGGAACGGATACAGATTGTTGAACTGGAGCGCGTACGACAGGCCGCCGAGGATCGAGGCCGCCAGGAAGAAGGCGCTCGCGAGCAGGTGCCAGCGGATCAGGCCGTAGTTGACGAGCGGGCGTTGGTCGACGGTGGCGTTCACGGGTGCATCTCCTTGGCGGCGGTCTGCGGCTTCTGCCGCAGCGACAGAATGTAGGACACCAGGTTCCAGGCGTCCCCGGGGAAGATGTTCTCGCCGTCGGGCTCGCCGAAGATGTCGGCGTAGGACGGCATCGCCGTGCCGCCGACGCCGGTCATGAAGGTGCGGTAGATGTCCGCCGGGGTCGGGCCGCTCTTGAGCTGCCCCTTGGTGAAGTCGAAGGGCTTCTGCGGGTTGCCCCAGAGGTCGGGATCGAGCGTCTTCGCCGACGGCCCGTCGCCGCGGCCGGTCTCGCCGTGGCAGGCGCTGCACTCGAGCAGCGCGTAGAGCTCCTTGCCGCGCGCCACCGACTCGGGCGAACCGAGGCTCGCCGGCGGCGGCGGCACGTAGATCGGCACTCCCGGACCGCGCTCGTTCCACTCGGGGTAGAAGGTCTTGAGGTACTGGATCGCCGCCAGCCGCTCGCGCTCCGACAGCAGCGCCCACTCCGGCATCGAGGTGCGGTAGACGCCGCGGGTGATGACCTTGTAGAGGTCCTCGTCGGTCGGCAGCATGCCGGTCGGCGTCGAGCGGAACTTGAACACGCCCTTGGTGAAGTCGCGCGGCTTGACGATCAGCATCTCGGCCGCCGGCCCCTTGCCGTCGCCCTGGTCGCCGTGACAGCCGGCGCAGTACGTCTGGTAGACGACCTTGCCCTCGGCGCGCAGCGCCTCGCCGCGGTCCTGGGCGAGCGCGGCGGCGGCGGTCGAAAGGAGGAGGAGGATCGGAAGCGGGAGTTGCCGTCGCATCAGCGCACCACCGGGCGGTAAGGAGTGAATCGGCCGAGGGGCAGGAGCAGCCCGAGGGTGAGGCCGTAGACCAGATGCGTCCCGAGGGCGACCCAGGTCGGCATCAGCTCGAGGATGAAGCTCTGCCCCCAGAGCAGCGGTTGCAGCCGCGCGATCAGGTAGAAGTTGACCGCCCACATCAACAGACCGTAGGCGGCGCCGGCGGCGAGCTGCAGGAACAGGCCTTCGGCGAGGTAGCGGTTGGCGAGCACCAGGAAGACCGCCCCCGCCGTCGCGCCGACCGAGAAGTGCACCACCGCCACCAGCATGAAGAAGTTCAGATCATCGGTGGTGAGCGCCGAGGCGCCGAGGAAGAAGGTGCCGTAGACGCGCAGGAACAGCAGCGGATCGCGGTGCGTCGCGAGCGAGCCGATGACGTGACACGCAAAGCTCGTCAGGCTCGCCAGGATGCCGAGGGTGGCGCCGGCGACGACGTAGTACGTCAGGTAGAAACCGGCCGGCGGCCACTTCACCTGCACCGCGTCGCCCGCGCCGAGCTCGCTCTCGAGACGCGCGACCGCGGCACGGTGCTCTTCCAGGTTCGCGAGGATCTCCTCTTTCGACCTTGCCATCGAGCCGGCCTCCCAGGGCAAGGCTCATGCCACAATCAACGACAAAGCGGGAGGTCCCCGCGCGGGATTTCTCTTCCCGCTGGCGCGAAGGATCGCGGGGTGGCGGTGTCAGAATCGGGAACGGAGATGAACGGAGATCAACAGCGATCAAGACGGCAGCGGGATGATCGTGCGAGGGCGTGGCCGATCGGGCTCGACCATCCCGGCCACATCGGCATCCTGTTCATCTCCGTTCATCTCCGTTAACTCTTCTCCCCCATGCCACTCTTCGCTCCGCTGCCGGCGCGCGGGATCTGGACGGCCCTGCACCTCGGGCGCGGGCAGTTCCTGGCGATCCTGTTCGTCTCGCTGGCGGTATTCACTTTCGCCGGCGGACCGCTGTGGCAGCATGCGCGCGCCAGCCACTTCTGGCGGCTGACGGCGAGCTACGCGCTGATCCCGCCGGCGGTCGCCTGGGCGCTGCTGCACAACCGCGCCTTCGGCTGGCTGCGCTGGCTGGTGGCGAGCGCGGTGCTGTCGGTGATCAAGCTGGTGCTGAGCGCGCTGGTGCTGGTCGCCGCCGGTCTGGCGGCGTGACCGCCGTGCTGGTGGTGCCCGCCGTGGCCGGCTTCGGGGAAGAGGCCGCGGGCGAGGGTGACGGCGCCGTAGGCGATCACCAGCAGCGCGCCGGCGCGCGCCAGCGTCGCGCGTAGGCGGACGGAGAGCAGGCTGGGCGCGACCCCCAGCGCCAGCATCGCCGGCACGGTGCCGAGCGCGAAGGCGAACATCGTGGCCGCGCCGCCGAGCAGCGACGCCGTGCTCGCCGCCTGCGCGGCGAAGGCGTAGATGAGCTGGCACGGCAGAAAGGCGTTGAATACTCCCAGCGCCAGCGGCGCCAGCCAGGAGCGCGAGTCGAGCACGCCCGACAGCGCGCGGCGCACCAGCCCGCGCACCGCCGCCGCGCCGCGCTCGGTGAGCTGCGCCAGCACGCCGAGCTGCTCCAGACCGACGACGATCATGAAGGAGCCGGCGCCGATCGCCAGCACGCGCTCGGCGATCTGCCCCAGGCCCTGGGCGACGAAGACGGCGCCGGCGGTGCCCGCCAGCGCGCCGATCGCCGCCAGCGTGTTGATGCGGCCGGCGTGGTAGAGGAGCTGGCGCGCCCAGGCGGCGCGCGGCGGACCGCCGCGGCCGGCGAGCGCGAGCGGGAAGACGCCGCACATGCCGACGCAGTGGAGCGAGCCGGCGAGCCCGCCGAGGAACGCGATCAGCAGCGGCATCGCGCCTCAGTCTCGCCGCCCGCCGGGGCTTCGTCCACGCCGCCCGCGGCCGCTGCGGCGCGGATCATGGGCGGAGCTGACATCGGTCATAATTGCCACCTCCCGGCAGCGTTAGCAGAGGGGCACACTGCCGCACAAAAGGAGGCGCTCGATGTCGGACTTTCTCACGGCTTACTCGATCCAGAACTGGCTCGAATCCTGCCCGCAGGGATACCTGATGGACACGGAGTGGGGTCACCGCAGCGGTGAGGCGGAGCCGGATCTCCTGCTCAGCAACGCCATCCTGCGCGAGGAGACCATCCGCTCCACCGTGCAACTGGTGGTCGGCGAACGCTGCGCGCTGGCGGCGTCTTCGGGGTTGATCAACGCCGCGCCCGACGAGGCGAGCAAGCGCTTCCTCGCCACCCAGACGCTCGACGAGGCGCGCCACGTCGAGGTCTTCACCCATCGCCTCTACGATCTCGGCGTCCGCAAGAACGAGCTCGAGAGCGTCATCAAGCAGTTCGCCAACCCCAACTTGGTGCGCTTCGCCGAGGTGCTGCTGGAGAAGGTCGACAAGAAGGACTTCGTCGCCGGCGTCGTCGGCCAGAACATCGTGCTCGAGGGCATGGCCTTCAGCGTCTTCGAGATGATGTACGCCATGAACGAGCCGGTGAACCCGAAGTTCGCCCACACGCTGTCGGGCACCATCGCCGACGAGCGCCGCCACGTCGGCTTCGGCGAGAACCGCATCGGCTCGCTCATCAAGGAGAACCCGGAGCGCAAGGGCGACATCGAGAAGATGCAGCGCGACATGTCCTACTACATGCTCGCCACCTTCGCCGACGCCTTCCGCAACAACCGCGCGGCGGAGGAGTTCGAGCGCGTCAACGCCGAGCGCCACGTCGAGGCGCAGTGGCAGGGCCGCCAGCTCGCGCACATGAAGCCCGAGGACATGGAGGCGATCCTCGCCGACACCGTGCTGAAGGAGTTCAAGACGCGCCTCGGCCGCATCGGCATCGAGTACCAGACGCCCGCCCACCCGTAGGGCGCGGCGGGCGGAGGAGCACGCCGATGCGCAGTAGCGGAACCGAGGTGCGCGAGATCCACGACCTCGAGCCGGAGGCGTTCCTGGAGGAGGTTCACTCCTTCGACTTCTGGTTCCAGTCGGTCGAGGGGTACCTTTCGGGGCTGACCTTCGGCCACCACCCCGACCTGCGCGAGCAGGAGCGGTCGGAGCCGGAGCGCGAGCGCCTGGTGACGGTGCTGAGCAACTACGCCCTCGGCGAGACGGCCGCGCTCGAGGGCGCCAGCGGCCTGATCGCGATCGCACCCAACCGCATGGCGAAGATCTTCCTCTCCACCCAGGTGGTCGACGAAGGGCGCCACCTCGAGGTCTTCCTGCACCGGCTGCGCGACCTCGGCGTGGCCGATCCCGAGTCCGAGATCGAACGGCGCGCCAGCCGCAGCCTGCTGCTCTTCAAGCGCCGGCTGCTGGAGCTGGTCGCCGGCAAGGACTGGGAGGCGGCGATCTTCGCCCAGAACGTCATCCTCGAATCGCTCGAGTTCGCCGTCTTCCACAGCCACTCGCTCGACGCCGACCCGATCACCGCCGAGGTGCTGCGCGGCGTGATCAAGGACGAGCGCCGCCACATCGGCTTCGGCGAGAACGAGCTCGGCCGCCGGCTGGCGGCCTCGCCCCACATCCGCGCCCGCCTGGGGCAGGTGAAGAAGGAGCTCGACCACCTCGTGCTGGACACGCTCGAGGAGACCATGCGCCACATCGGCGGCCCGCGCGGCGAGGAGGACAAGCTCGGGCGCGCCTACCTCGAGTCGGTCGAGCGGCTGGGGTTCGCGCTATGACCGATCCCCTGCTCGACGATGCCGGCGAGTCGGCCGAGTCCGCCCGCCAGCGCTTCATCCTCGACGAGACCGGCTTCGACGAGGTCCCGAAGAAGTACCGCAAGTTCTATCGCAAGTGGAAGGGCGCCGGCGACGCCCTCGGCGCGAACGAGGTCATCTGCCCGGTGTGCAAGGTCGTCATCCGCTCGAGCCGCGAGCTGCGGCCCGGCGATCGCGTCTACTGCATGCCGTGCATGTCACGCCTGATCGTGGTGCGCGCCGACGACGGCACGCTCGAGGCGCGGGTGGCCTACTGAGGGCCGCGAAGCGTCTGGAGTGCGGTGGTCGCCGCCGCTCTGGATCGTCGCGCCCCATCCAGAGCGGCGGCGACCGCCGCACTCCAGATTCGTGGCCAACCGTGCTATCGCTGGCGTGCTTTCTCGCCCGGGCCGGACGTGAGAGGTCTCCGATGAATCGGCTCCCCCGTCCCGTCGCGGTCCTGACCGCGCTCCTCGCGACCGCGCTCGCCCTGGCGCTCGCCGAGCCGGCGCTCGCTGCCGAGTGGACGCTGGTCGGCTGGAACAACCTCGGCATGCACTGCATGGATGCCGACTACGCCCTGTTCTCGCTGCTGCCGCCGTACAATACGGTGATGGCGCAGCTCATCGATCCGGACGGACGGCTGGTGCGCGACCCGGCGGCGGCCGGCATCGAGGTCAGCTACCAGGCGGTGGCGGATCCCGCCGGCTCGATCAACTCCAGCTCGATCGACAAGAGCAACTTCTGGCAGCACGCCGAGGCGCTCTTCGGCGTCGCGCTCGCGCCCGACGCCGGTCTCGCCGGCTTCCGCATGCCGGGCCCCTCCAACACGCCTCAGCCGATGGGGTTCGATGCGAGTCGCGGCTGCTTCGTCGCCGAGGGCGTGCCGATCACGCCCTACGACGATGCCGGCCACAAGAACCCGTATCCGCTGATGCGGCTGGTCGCGCGTCGCGGCGGCGAACTGCTGGCGAGCGCCGACGTGGTGTTGCCGGTCTCGGACGAGATGGACTGCAGCGCCTGCCACGCCTCGGGCTCGAGCCTCGGCGCCCGGCCGTTCCGCGGTTGGGCGGACGATCCCGACCCGCAGCGCGACATGCGCCTCAACATCCTGCGACTGCACGATGACCGCGAGTCGTTCCGACCCGCGTTCCAGCAGGCGCTGCGCGATGTCGGCTACGACGCCGCCGGCCTCGAGGCCACCGCGCTCGCCGGCCGCGCCGTCCTCTGCGCCCGCTGCCACTCCTCCGAGGCGTTGCCGGGCAGCGGGCTGGTGGGCGTGACGCCGTTGACCACCGCGGTGCACCGCCGCATGGCCTTCGTCTACGATCCGGTCAGCGGCACGGCCCTCGACGCGCTCGACAACCGCTCGGCCTGCTATCGCTGCCATCCGGGCTCGGTGACCCGCTGCCTGCGCGGCGCGATGGGCGCCGCCGTCGGCGCCGACGGCGCGCCGGCGATGCAGTGCCAGAGCTGCCACGGGCGCATGGTCGACGTCGCCTCGACCGAGCGCACCGGCTGGCTCGACGAGCCCAACTGCCAGAGCTGTCACACCGGCACGGCGATGCGGAACAACGGACGCATCCGCTACACCAGCGTGTTCGAGGACGACGGCAGCGCGCGCGCGGCGCTCGACGATACCTTTGCCACCAACCCCGACACGCCGGCGCCCGGCCTGTCGCTCTACCGCTTCTCCACCGGCCACGGCGGCCTCGCCTGCGAGGCCTGCCACGGCGCCACGCACGCCGAGTACCCCAGCCTGCACGCCAACGACAACCTGCTCAGCCTGGGCGTGCAGGGGCACGAGGGCATGCTGGTCGAGTGCGCCGCCTGCCACGGCAACGCCCGGCTGGCGTCGTTCGGCGGACCGCACGGCATGCACCCGGTCGGCCAGGAGTGGGTCGAACGCCACCCCGACGAGGCCGAAGAGGGCGGCGCGGCCCGCTGCCGCGACTGTCACGGCGCCGATCTGCGCGGCACCGTGCTGTCGCGCGTGAAGGGCGAGCGAGACCTCGACGCCGACGACTTCGGACGCAAGCGCTTCTGGCGCGGCTTCCAGGTGGGCTGCTGGACCTGCCACCTCGGCCCCGATGGCGAGCACGCCAATCCCAACCGCGCGGCGGTGGTGGCGGACGTGACCACCGCCACGCTCGCCGGCGTCGCGGTCTCGGTGCCCCTCTCGGCCGAGGACGCCGACGGCGACGCGCTCGAGCTGCGCGTCGTCGCTCAGCCCTCCCACGGCACCGCGGCGCTCGACGGCGCTGCGGCGCGCTACCTGCCCGAGGCGGGCTTCGTCGGGCGCGACTCCTTCACCTACGCCGCCTGGGACGGCTCGACCGACTCGAACCTCGCCACCGTGACGGTCGACGTCGCCGGGCTGAGCGGTGACGCCAACTGCGACGGGCGTATCTCGGTCGCCGACGTTGGCGCGGTACTGACGCGCATCGCCGACGAGGCGGCGCCGGTGTGCGACGCCGACGCCGACGGCGACGGCGAGGTCGAAGCGGGCGACGTCGACGCCATGGTGCGGCGGCTGTTCGCCCCGTGAGGCGCCGTGTCGAGCGCGCAACGATCGGGCGGCGCCGACCGCTCGCTCCGCTCGACCGTCGCCCGCGTGCATCGGGAGCGGCGTCCGTGTAAGGGCCAGGGCATGCGACGGATCCAGTGCGAGAGCTGCCCGGTGCGGGCGCACGGCGTGATCTGCGAGTTGCCGCCGGAGACGCTGGCGGATTTCCGCGCCGCCGGCGCGACCTCGGTCTATCGCAGGCAGCAGGTGGTCTTCAGCGAAGGCCAGCCGATTCCGGGTCTCTACATCGTCTGCTCCGGCGCGGTGAAGCTCTATCACTCCGACCGCTTCGGGCGGGAGCACGTGATCGACGTGGTGCTGCCCGGCACGGCGATCGGCGAGGTCGGCGTCGACCCGACGCGCCGCATGTCGGTCTCCGCCGAGGCCGTCGCCGAGAGCCAGCTCCTGTTCGTCCCCAACCAGGCGCTGCCCTCGTTCCTCGACCGCCACCCGCAGGCGGCGATGCGCATGATGGCGGCCCTCAGCCAGGCGCTCGGGCGGACCCAGCGCAAGCTGCGCGACCTGGCTCTCAAGGGCGCGGAGAGCCGGCTCGCCGGCCTGCTGCTCGAGCTCGCCAACGGCGTCGCCGGCAGGCCGCTGCCCGGCTACAAGCGGCGCGAGCTGGCCGACGTGATCGGCGTCTCGACCGAGACCGCCATCCGCCTGCTGGCCAAGCTCAAGACCAAAGGCGCGGTCGAGACGCAGGGCCGCGACATCGTCGTCCGCGACCTCGAGCGCCTGCGCAAGATCGCCTCGCACGAGGAAGTCTGATCTCGAGTGCGGCGGTCACCGCCGCTCTGGATCGCTCGCGGAAGAATCCAGAGCGGCGGTGACCGCCGCACTCCAGATCAGCGAACGCTCTTGCCGGCGAGCTCGCTGCCGGGCTCGAGGCAGAGCAGTCGCACCCGCCCGGTCGACACCACCTCGCCCTTCTCGTTGCGCGTCGTCGCCTCCCACACCTGCGAGCGCCGGCCGCGGGTGATCGGCGTCGCGGTGATGCGCAGCCGGCCGCTGCGCACGGCGCGGATGAAGCTGGTGTGGTTCTCGATGCCGACGATCGAGCGGCCCTGCGCCAGGGCGAAGAACCCGGCGCCGGTGGAGCAGGCCGACTCGACCGCGGCACAGTGCACGCCGCCGTGGACGATGCCGTAGGGCTGCAAGTGGCGCTGGTCGACGTCGTACTCGATCACCACGCGTTCGCCGCTCGCCTCGAGGACGCGGAACCCCATCGCGGCGTCGAAGCCTGTCGAGGGGGACGGGGGGCTGGGTTGCTCCTGGGCCAC
>Ga0268299_1002426_pt1 | contig 22376 bp, 20 predicted proteins | sample NOBtaG_FD_193484 | JGI IMG/M metagenome (GOLD analysis project Ga0268299, IMG submission 193484) | Activated sludge microbial communities from bioreactor in Nijmegen, Gelderland, Netherland - NOB reactor | ecosystem: Engineered > Bioreactor > Aerobic > Activated sludge | place: Netherlands... | reverse complement strand
CCACAGACCGGTTCCGACGCCGCCGACGGCTTCGACCCCGCGGCCGACGAGGACCTGGTCGGCTACGGGCACGAGACCGGCGAGGACCTGGTCGACTTCGACCACGAGCACGACGACGAGCTGGTCGACTTCGACGACGAGCTGGTCGGCTACGACGAGGAGCACGACGACGAAGACACCCATCGAGGGGCCGCTCTCGAGCTGCGCCAGATCGCCGGGCTGACCGCCGGCATCGACCTCGAGCTCGACCGGGCCGGCCACGAGTTCGCCGAGGGCGACCGGTCGGTGGCCTTCACCATCACGGTGGACGACAAGGACCGCGCCGTGCTCGTGCCCGGCACGATGACGGTGAAGCTCGACACCCAACCGGTCACGGAGCCGACCCTCGTCGGGTGGGGCGCCCTCGACGTGGGCAGCGCCCGCTTCGTCGTCCGCCCGCGGCGATCCTTCCCCCGGGCCGACGAGTGGCTGGCCCAGCGGGACGCCTTCGACCGCCCCGAGCTGGAGATCGAGGTGCCGCCCACGCTCGGCGTCCAGGTGGCGGAACCGGCCGAGCAGGAACGGGGCCGCCGTCGCTTCGGCCGGCGTCGGGGCGGCGAGGCTGACACCCCCACCGAGACCCTCAACGCCGAGTCGTGGGAGTTCATCGACCGGATCCGGGCCGCCCGGGCCGAGCTGGCCGATCGGGAGCGCTACCTGCATCCCGACCCGGCGGAGCTGGTCGTCCGCACCCGGTCCCGGGCCCCGATCCTGGGCATCCGCCCCCCCGGCCACCCCCTGTTCGCCAAGGTGGGTGTGATCGTGGCCGACATGCCGTGGATGCCCAACTTCGACGACATCCGGGCCATCCCCGACTCGCTCGGCCCCTACCTCCAACCCCTGATGTCGCTGCCGTCGATCCCGATCGCCGCCGACCTCCTGATCGGTCCTCTCGGCATCGTCGGCTCACGGGCGGCGGCCGCCGCCTGCGCCCGCCACATCATCCTGTCGCTGCACGCCCTGTCCACCGCCGACCTGCGGATCCACATCGCCGCCAGCGCCGAGCGGGCCCCGGTGTGGGACTGGGCCTACGACCTGGCCGTCCACGACGACCTCGACCTCGACCACGGGTTCCCGGTGGTGATCGTCGACGGCGTCGAGAACTTCGGCCGCTACGGCCTCACCCACGCCGACGCCGTCGAGCACCGGGTGGGCGTGGTGATCCTCACCGACTCGATCGACGACCTGCCGAACTACTGCGGCTCGGTGCTCCAGGTCGACCGCTCAGGCAGCGCCCTGCTCACCAACCACCTGGGCCATGTGATCGCCGGCACCCCGGTGGGGGTGGCCAACGACTTCGCCCGCCACCTGGCCGACGACCTCAACACCCTCTATCGCCAGCGCCGCTAGCAGCTTGCGCCAGGCCGGCGGGGAGCCGGGGAGCCAGGCCGGAAGGCGAGCTACTTCTTCTTCTTTTCCGGCAGGCCCACAGCGGCCTCGGGGCTGGCCCACCCGGGCCATCGCTCCCGGCTCTTGGCCGCCAGCTTGTTCATGAGGGCGATGGCGCCGGGATCGTCGTCGCCCGGGCGGGTCTCGATCACGCCGTCTTTGATCATGGCGTCGATGATGGCCCGGCCCAGGTCGGTGCGGACGATGGTGAGGGTCCAGTCGGTCTTGTCGCCGATGCCGCCGGTGGAGATGTCGGCGTGCTCAGCGGCGAAGTCGGGACAGTGGTTGCAGCCCTCACGGGTCCAGGCGTGGCATTCCTTGAGGTTGATCTCGTGGTAGTCGCCGTTGCGCATCCACACCTGGAAGACACCCTTGATGTTCATCTTGACGATGTCTTCCTTGGCCAACCCGTACTTCAGCCAGAACAGCTCGTCGAACAGGGAGTCGTCGAAGCTCTTCGAGCACAGCAGCCCGATGTTGAGCTTGATGGGCTTGGACACCTTGCCCACCTTGCGGTGCCACATCACCGGCCCGATCGAGGTCTGGCAGCTCATCCCCACCAGGGCCAGGTTCTCCAGCCCCTTCTCCATGGCCTGGTCGTAGGCGATGGTGTTGGCCGAGTACGTGTAGCGGCTGCCGGCGCCGGCCAGCACCTCCTCGGCGTTGGTGGCCACCCCGGGCACGGCCTTCCAGCCCGAGGCCCCGCCTTCCAGCATCGACACCAGCGCCCCGTCGATGATCTTGTTCTCCAGGCACCAGATGAGGATGGCCGACACCAGCCCGCCGTCCTGGCCCTTCTCGTAGACGGTGTCGTCGGCCGCCCGGACCAGCAGGATGTCCTTGAAGATGCCGGCCATCTCGTTCGGCTCCCGGGTGCGGCCGAACAGGTGCTCGTCGGCCTCGGGCTCCCAGGCCCGGAACCGGGGGCAGGCCCGGGTGCACGACGTGCAGCCCTTCTCCCCGTGCACGCAGTTGCCCAGGCCGAGCTCCTCCTCCAGGTGGAAGGGCTTGTAGGCGCCGGGCTGGTGCTTGTAGCCGATCACGTCGTGGGGGCAGGCGATCACGCAACCGGCACAGCCCGTGCAGAGGCCCGACGTGATGACCTCGTCGTACAGCTCTTTCCACTGGAACGTCCAACGAGCGGGGGCGGCCTTGGCGGTGGACGGTGGAGCAGCCGTGTCGGTCATGCTCCCGAATCTAGCGGCCCCACGCGATCGGAGGCCAAGGGTGCGAAGCACCCGTCCAGGGGTAGGGGCCCCTGGACCGATGGGGGAGGCCGAAGGCCGGCGGGGGCGCAGCCCCCGAAGAGCACCCTCTACACCAGACCCGCGAGCTCCTTGGCCCGGGTGAACACGGCGTCGAGCATGGGCTCGGTGAGCTTGCCGGTGAACGTGTTCTGCTGCGACACGTGGTAGCTGCACACCACGGTCTCGCCCCCAGGGGCCGTCGCCTCCACCCCGTGGCCGAACTTGGGCCGGGGCCGGATTCCCAGGTGGCGGCACAGGACCTCGTAGGCGAACCCGCCGAGCACCACGAACACCGACGGCCGGACCAGCGCCAGCTCCCGGTGGAGGAAGGCCGAGCACCGGTCGCGCTCGTCGATCGTCGGCTTGTTGTCGGGCGGGGCGCAGCGCACCGGGGCGGTGATGAACACCCCGGTCAGCTCCTGGCCGTCGCCGATGTGGGTGCTGGTGGGCAGGCGGGCCAGACCGGCCCGGTGCAGGGCGCCGTAGAGCCAGTCGCCCGAGCGGTCGCCGGTGAACATGCGGCCGGTCCGGTTGGCCCCGTGGGCCGCCGGCGCCAGGCCGATCACGGCGATGCGGGCCTCCGGGTCGCCGAAGGCCGGCACCCCCCTGCCCCAGTAGTCCCAGTCGGCATAGGCGGCCCGCTTCTCGGCCGCCACCTGCTCCCGCCACGCCACCAGGCGGGGGCAGGCCCGGCAGGCCCCCACCTCTTCGCCGATGGCGGCCAACGCCGCCGCCCTGTCGGCCCCGTCGGCCGTCGACCCTGCCTCCGCAGACACGGCCACACCCTAACGGCCGCACCATTCGCAACACGGTTCGAGCCGTGTCGCGGACTGCGCGCTCGCACCCCCCGACCCCTCGAAGACCCCACTTGTCCTGGTGGGGCCGGTGGTTGGATACCGTGGACACCGATGGCTCGCCCCAAGGCACCGAAACCGACGCTGGTCCTGCTGGTCCGTCACGGTCGGACCCCAACCACCGGGCAGGTGCTGCCCGGGCGGGCCAAGGGCCTCCACCTGGCCGAGGAGGGCCAGGCCCAGGCCCAGCGGGCGGCCGAGCGCATCGCCATCCTGGGAGCCAAGCGGGTCAAGGCCGTCTACGCCTCGCCCATGGAGCGCACCCGGGAGACGGCGGCCCCCATCGCCAAGGCGCTCGGGCTCAAGGTCCAGGTCATGCGCAACCTGATCGAGGCCGACTTCGGCAACTGGACCGGGCGCAACCTGGGCGAGCTGGCCAAGCTCCCCGAGTGGCAGCAGGTCCAGCGCTACCCCAGCGGCTTCCGCTTCCCCGAGGGCGAGTCGTTCGCCCAGATGCAGGAGCGGGCGTGCGATGCCATCCACACCCTGGTGGGGCGCCACCCGGGCGAGGCCGTGGTGGCCGTGTCGCACGCCGATCCGATCAAGGCCATCGTGGCCGACGCCATGGGCACCCACCTCGACCTGTTCCAGCGGATCGTCGTGGGCCCGTGCTCGATCTCGGCCATCCTCTACACCTCGTCGGGCCCGGTCGTGCTGGCCGTGAACTCGATGGGCGACGACCTGCGCCAACTGGTGCCGAGCTGAGCCATGGGCGAGTCGTACGAGTTCCGCGAGGTCACCCATTTCACCGCCGGCACCGAGGGCGTGCCCGGCCAGCGCACGTTCTTCCTCCAGGTGGGCGACGAGACCGGCCACGTGTCGGTCAAGCTGGAGAAAGACCAGGTGGCGGCGCTGGCCCAGTTCCTGCGCTCGGTGCTCGACGATCTGCCGGTCACGGTGTCGCTGGAAGACACCCAGCCCGTGCCGCTGCGCCAGCCCAACGTGGCCGAGTGGGTGGTGGGCCAGATCGCGGTGGGTGTGGCCGAAGCCGAGGCCGAGGTGGTGGTCGTGGTCGACGAGTTGGTGCTCGACGACGACGAGGACGACGATGACGACATGGACCTCGAAGATCTCGAGGATCTGCTCGACGACGACGATGACGACGACGACATGGACTCGTTCTTCGCCCCGACCGACCGGGCCCGCATCCGGGCCCACATCAACGCCACCCAGGCCGCCCAGTTCATCGTCACCTCCGAGGCGCTGATGTCGGCCGGGCGTCCGCCGTGCCGATTGTGCGGCCAGCCTCTGGATCCCCGGGGCCACGCCTGCCCCCGCCTGAACTGAGGAGACGGCGGTGGCCGGCGGCGACGACGCGACGACGGGCGGGGCGACGTCCGGGAGCGGGGCCTTCGATCTGGGCACCGCCGAGCTGTTGGAGCTGTTCACGGAGGGGGAGATGGAGATCGAGGGGCGCATGCCCTACAGCTCCAACGCCACCTACCTGGTGACCATGACCCAGAAGCTCAGCTCGGGCCGCACGCGGCGTCACCGGGCGATCTACAAGCCGGGCCGGGGCGAGCGCCCCCTGTGGGACTTCCCCCCCGACCTGTACAAGCGGGAGGTGGCCACGTACCGCCTGGCCGACGCCCTCGGCTTCGACGTGATCCCGCCCACCACGATCGGCTCCGGCCCCATGGGCGAGGGCTCGGTCCAGGCCTTCGTCGACGCCGACTTCTCCGAGCACTACTTCACCCTGCAGGAGGCCGGCCTCGGCCTCGACGACCTCCGCCAGCTGTGCGCCCTCGACCTCGTGGCCAACAACACCGACCGCAAGTCGGGCCACTGCCTGCTGGCCCGCAACGGCCGGGTGTACGGCATCGACCACGGCCTGTCGTTCCACGCCCAGTGGAAGCTGCGCACGGTCATGTGGGACTTCGTGGGCGAGCCCCTGCCCCCCGAGGTGATGGAGGGCCTGGAACGCTTCCTGCGCCATGGCCCCCCGGTCGAGCTGACCTGCCTGCTCGACCGGTTCGAGAACGACGCCCTGCTCACCCGGGCCCGCAACTTGCTGGCGGCGGGCGAGTACCCCGACGATGACACCGGTGGCCACCGGTACCCCTGGCCCCTTGTGTGAGCGTCCCCTCCCGGGACACCCGACCTTCCGAAGCCCCCGAAAGGAGCGCCCCCGGTGGCGACCGAGACACCCCAGCAGATCGAGGATCTGACCAACGCCTTCGTCGACGAGCAGTGGGACCCCGCCATCACCGTGCGCCAGTGGTGGGCCCGGCTGGCCGACGCCCGCCTGTCGCACCCCAGCCTCCCCGAGGCGGCCGGGGGCCGGGGCTGGTCGGCGGCCCAGGCCCGGGTGGCGGGCCAGGTGCTGGCCAAGCGGCGGGTGGTGGGCCCTCCCGGGGGCCTGGGCATGCTGCTGGCCGCCCCCACCATCGCCGACCACGGCTCCCCCGAGCAGATCGCCCGCTGGTTGCCCTCGATCCTCGACGGCACCGAGGCCTGGTGCCAGCTGTTCTCCGAGCCCGGGGCGGGCTCCGACCTGGCCGGCCTGCAGTGCAAGGCCGAGCGGGACGGCGACGAGTGGGTGATCACCGGCCAGAAGGTGTGGACGTCGAACGGCCACGAGGCCGACTGGGGCATGCTGATCGCCCGCACCGACCCCGACCTGCCCAAGCACCAGGGCATCACCTACTTCGGCTTCCCCATGCGCCAGCCCGGGGTCGAGGTCCGGCCCCTCACCGAGATGACGGGGCGGGCCCTGTTCAACGAGGTGTTCATCGACGGGGCCCGGGTGAGCGACGCCAACATCATCGGCGGCCGGGGCAACGGGTGGAAGGTGGCCAACACCACGCTCATGCACGAGCGGGCCGGCATCGGCGGTGGTCACGGCGGCGGGTTCGGCACCGCCTCGCCCGGCGAGATCATGGGCGAGCTCGACCAGCCGGTGGGCGACTTCCTGGGCCGGCGGCCCCCGATCTCGGCCGGCGGCGTGGGTCGCCGGGTGCTGAGCGTGCTGAGCGAGGAGGCCGAGCGCCGGGGCCGTATGGCCGACCCGGTGGTGCGGGACGCCCTGACGGAGGTCCACGTGCTGTACCGCCTGGCCGAGCTGACCCTCCAGCGCCAGGCGGCGGAGCGGCGCAGCGGCCGGCCCCGCTCGGGCCTGGGCGTGGGGGTGGAGGGGAACCTGGCCAAGATCCTCAACACCCGCCTGCTCCACCAGACCCGCCACGTGGCGGGCCTGATCCTCGGCCCCGACGCCGCGCTGGTGGGCGAGGGTGCGGCCACCGGCGGCCTGCTGCAGGAGCTGACCCTGTTCTCCCCCGCCCCCTCGATCTACGGCGGAACCGACGAGATCCAGCGCAACGTCATCGGCGAACGGGGCCTCGGCCTGCCCAAGGAGCCGTCGCCCGCAGCCGGCTGACCAGGACATACGTCAGGCCACGGAACAGCCCGTTTCTTTTGTTGGTTCGGATCCTGGGAAACAAGGGTACTTGAGCGCTATCATGACCCCATGGCTGAGGTCGATGATGGCTACGATGCTGTTCGCGCCGCGTACCCCCCGATCCTGAATACGGCGCAGGTTGCCGAACTGCTGGATCTCAACAGCCGAACGGTGCTGAACATGGCAGGCGACGGTCGCCTGCCGGCCAGCCGACTGCCCGGGTCGCGCAAGTTCCACTTCGTCCTCGACGACATCATCGAGACGCTCAAGGCCAACCGGGTGGCGGCCAAACAAGCTTGACCCTCCGCCTCCACCACGTTTCGCGGTAGCTTGTCTCGTTGAGCGCGCGGCGAGCGCGCCTACAGGCGGGCAATGCCACGGATGGAGGGTCCATGAGCGACGTCGAAGAGCTCCCCAGCTGGGCGCACCGCACCGTCGAGGCGGGCACGGTGGCCACGAGCAACGTGGCCCAGCCCATGCGGGCCCCGGAGCCGGAGCGGCGCCGTGGCCGGGGGCTGCTGTTCACCCTGCTCGGGCTGCTCCTGGTCGGGGCCGGAGCCTTCGCCGGCTACTGGTTCGTGGCACGGGACGACGGCTCGGAGGTGTCCACCGCCGATCCCGCCGCCACCACCACGGGCGACGACGCCACCGATGCATCCACCGGCGGTGACCAAGTGGCCGCCGGCGCCTCCACCAGCACCGCCACCAGCGCTCCCTCCACGGCGCCGGCGGGGCCGAGCACCTCCGCCACCGCCGGGGAGGCGCCGTCCACCACCGCCACCCCGCTCCAGGCCACCACCGACTCCTCCATGGTCACCGCCGACAACCCGGCCGGCGCCCTGCGCTACGCCGTGTTCAAGGGCGGCCAGCTCTACCTGCGGGGCAAGGTGCCGGCCGAGGCCGTGGCCACCGAGATCGTCACCAAGGCGGGCATGGTGGTGGGCCCGGCCAACGTCCACAACGAGTACCAGATCGATCCGACGGTGCCGCTCGAGGTGGCGGCCCCGATCTACGTGGAAGACGTGGTGCTGTTCGGGTTCAACAGCGTGAAGGTGGAGGAGCCCTTCCTGCCCATCCTCGACCTGGGCACGCTGCTGCTGACCCAGAACCCCAACGTGAAGATCACGGTGGTGACCCGCACCGATGCGGTGGGCAGCGAGGCCACCAACCTCGAGGTGTCTCAGCAGCGGGGCCAGGCGGTGGCCAACTACTGGATCAAGAAGGGCATCGATTCGTCCCGGATCGCGATCGACGCCCGGGGCGAGGCCGACGCCAAGGACTCCGACGACGCCCAGACCGCCGCCCTCAACCGGCGGGCCGAGTTCATCATCACCGGCCTCCTGGGGTAGCCGTCAGCCCACGACGTCGGCCAGGGCGGTGAGGAGCCGCTCGATGTCGGCGGCCGAGGTGTAGTGCACCCACGACAGGCGCACCACGCCCCGCTCCGGGTCCACGTCGAGCCCCTGGAGCACCCGGTAGGCGTAGAAGTGACCGGCCGAGCACCACACGCCCCGGGCCACCAGCTCGGCCGCCACCTCGGCCGGCTCCCGGTCGCGGGGAACGAAGGCCACGGTGGGGCACCGGTGCAGCGGGCCGGCCTCCTCCACCGACGCCGGCCCCAGGAGCCGTACCGACGGGCAGCCGGCCAGCCACGCCAGCACGGGGCCCACCAGGCCCGACTCGTGGGCCTGCCACAGGGCCGACACGGCGGCCGATGCCGCCCGCAGCCCGTCTTCGGTCCGGCCCCCGTGATGGCGGTGGAGCAGCTCCACGTAGTCGAGCACGGCGCCCGCCGCCGCCTCCTGGGCGTGGTCGGGTCCGGCCGGGGTGAGCCGCTTCGACGGCAGGGCGGCGTTGAACACGTGGCCCTGGTTGGGCAGCTCGTCGAGGATGCCGTTGCGGGTGACCATCAGCCCCTGGTGCACCGAGTACGTCTTGTACAGGCTGAACAGGTAGACGTCGGCGTCGAGCGCGGCCACGTCGGGGAAGCCGTGGGGGGCGTACGACACCCCGTCGGCCACGAGCCGGGCCCCCACCCCGTGGGCCAGGGCGGCGGCCGCCGCCACGTCGTTCTCCTGGCCCACGATGTTGGAGGCGTGGGGCATGGTGACCAGCCGGGTGCGGGGGCCGAGCAGGTCCGCCAGCACGTCGAGCGACAGCAGACCGGTGGCGGGGTCGGTCCGCCACTCCCGCACCGTGGCGCCGGCCCGCTCGGCCGCCCGGCGGATCGCCCCGGTGTTGGCCTCGTGGTCCTGGTTCGTCACCACCACCTCGTCGCCCGGGCCGAGGACGGCGGCGAACGCCTCGGCCAGGACGTAGGCGTTCATCGAGGTCGACGGGCCGAACTGCACCTCGTCGGGGCTGGCGCCCAGGGCCTCGGCCCAGCGCCGGCGGGAGGCGTCCATGGCCTCCCCGGCTGCCGCCGAGGGGCCGTAGCCGGCGTACGGCTGCACCTTGGTCTCCAGGTAGTACCGGTGGAGCGCCTCGATGGTCTGGCTGCAGGCCAGCGAGCCGCCGGCGTTCTCGAAGAACGAGCCCCGCTCGTAGGCGGGCAGGGCCAGGGCCGGGAACTGGGAACGGGCGAAGCTGACATCGAGCACCGCCCCATTGTGGTCTGGTTTCCCGTGGGCTGGCGCCCGGCTCCGCCGGTGGCCGCCGGGTAGGGTGCTCCCCATGACGTCCGGGGCGACGACGGCCGGCCAGGGGGCACCCGATGTGGTGACCCAGGTGGAGGTGGCGGCCGGGCTGCGGCTGGCCGACACGGTGCGGGGGGCCAAGAACCCGGTGTTGGTGGGCCCCACCGAGGCCTGGTGGGCCACCCGGACCCCCGACGGGCCGGGGTCGCTGGCCCTGGCCCGGCTCGATCCGGTCACGGTGGAGGCCCGGGCCTGGGGCCCGGGAGCAGGCTGGCTGGTGGCTCAGGCCCCCCGCCTGCTGGGCGCCGACGACGACCCCACGGGCTTCGAGCCCCCGCCCGGCCCGCTGGGCGAGCTGTGGCGGCGCAGCCCGTTCCGCCTGGCCCGCACCGACCGGCTGTGGGATGCGCTGGTGGGCGCCGTGCTGGGCCAGAAGGTGCAGACGGCCAACGCTCGCCGGGCCCGCCGGGCCCTGGCCCGCCGCTTCGGCGACCGGGCTCCCGGCCCCCGGGAGTCGTGGCTCCTGCCGCCCCCGGAACGGGTGGCCGAGCTCGGCTACCACCACTTCCACCCGCTGGGGGTGGAGCGCAAGCGGGCCGACGTCGTCATCCGGGTGGCCCGGGAGATGCCCCGCCTGGCCGGCCTGGAGGAACGGCCGCCCGAGCAGCTGCGCCGCCGGCTGGAGGCCATCGCCGGGATCGGGCCGTGGACGTCGGCGATGGTCAGCGTTGTCACGGTGGGCGACCCCGACGCCGTGCCGGTGGGCGATTACCACCTCCCCAACGGGATCGCCTGGCATCTGGCCGGCGAGCCTCGGGGCTCCGACGAGCGGATGCTGGAGCTGCTGGCCCCCTGGGCCGGGCACCGGTGGCGGGTCGTCCGCCTGGCCAAGGCGGCCGGCCCCGCCCCCCGCTACGGCCCGCGCCTGTCGCTCACCGGCGACGGCCTCCACCTCGGCCGCTGACCGCGCCCCACCGCCGAACCTTGTCGAGAAGTACGGCGCTGGGCCGCATTTCTCGACAAGGTTCGGCCCTGGCGGCAGGGCTACCAGTGGCGGAGGTCGACGGGCCAGCGGTCGACCACGGTGTCGCCGTCGAGCACCCAGTACTGCTCGTGCTTGGCCACGGTGGGATCGACGTGGGCCGGCAGAAGGCGGATCCGGTCACCCACCGCGGGCAGGGGATCGCCCTCGAACGGCTTGAGCGTGCTGTGCTCGTCGGAGCAGAACTGCAGCTCGCCCTCGGGCCAGGTGGGGTTGCCGTGGTCCATCCCGAACGCCTTGAGCCCGGCGTCGACCACGAACCAGCCCTTGCGGCTCACCGAGATCACCGTGGCCACCACCCCGAGGGCGATGCCGAACGGCACCTCCAGCGTGGCGTACTGGGTGTCCATCAGGAGGTAGGAGCCGGCCTGGATCTCGTTGGCCCAGGTGTTCACGGCGTAGGTGCCGGTGCCGCCGGCCGACACGATGTCGCCCCCCACCGCGGCGTGGGCCTCCAGCAGCTTCGTCATCGACCGCTCCACCCGGCTGGTCCGCTCGGCCGGGTCGGCCACCATCATCAGGTGGCCCTCGTAGCCCATCACCCCCCGCACGGTGAGCCCGGCGGCCCGGGCGGCGTCGGCCAGCGGCCCCGCCTCGTCCACCGCGCACCCGCAGCGGGGCAGCCCCACCTCAACGTCGATCAGCACGTCCCGCACCCCGCCGGCAGCGGCGGCCCGGACGGTCTCGGGCGAGTCGACGGCCACCGTGATCCGGTGCCCGTCGGCCGCCAGCCTCCCCAGCCGGGAACAGTCGACCACCTCGTTGGCCAGCAGCAGGTCGGCGTCGATCCCGGCCGCCGCCACCCCCTCCAGCTCCCGGATGGTGGCGGCGCAGAACCGGTCGTGCCCCGCCGCCAGCAGGCGCCGCACGATGGCGGTGGACTTGAACGCCTTGATGTGGGGCCGCAGCGACCCGCCGGGCCGGGCCGCCGACATCGTGGCCAGGTTGGCCTCGAACACCGGCCGGTCCACCACCAGGGCCGGCGTCGGCAGCTCGTCGACCCGTCCGGGATCCGTGCTCGTCATGCCTCAACCCTCCCGGTGACCACCGCCGTCGCGTCCGGCGACCGTACCCCACCCGCACCATCCGCGACACGGTTCGACGCGTGTACGCGATGAGAGCGCTGGGCGCACAGTTCGCGCCACGGCTCGTAGCGGGGCGCGGATCGAGCGGCCACCCCGGGCGGCCCGGCCCGAGCAGTCGCGGCCCCGACCCCCGCTGGTAGGGTCGGCCGCTGTGGACATCGCCATTGTGGGAGCAGGGCTCGCCGGGCTGGCCGCCGCCGTGGAGCTGCACGAGGCCGGCCACGCCGTCCAGGTCTTCGAGGCGTCCGACCGGGCCGGCGGCCGGGTGGCCACCGACGAGGTGGACGGCCACCTGTGCGACCGGGGCTTCCAGATCATGCTGGCCGCCTACCCCGACGCCGGCACCCTGATCGACCTCGACCGGCTCGACATGCGCTGGTTCGCCCCCGGGGCCCTGGTGCGACGCGACGGCCGATTCCACCGCCTGGGCGACCCGCTCCAGGCCCCGGGCACGGCGCTCACCACCCTGCGGGCGCCGGTGGGCACGCTGGCCGACAAGCTCCGCATCCTGTCGTTCCGCCAGGCCGTCCGCCGCGGCCCGGTGGGCGCCGTGTGGAGCCGGCCCGAGACCACGGCCCGCCGGCGCCTCGAGGCGGCCGGGTTCACCCCAGCCATGATCGAGGGACTGCTCGGTCCGCTGTTCACCGGGATCACGCTCGACCCCGACCTGGGGGTGTCGAGCCGGGTGCTGGAGTTCGTGTTCCGCATGCTGTCGGCCGGCCCGGCCGGCGTGCCGGCCCGGGGCATGGGCTCCATCCCCGCCCAGCTGGCGGCCCGCCTCCCCGACGGAGCGGTGGCCACCGGCGTGCCGGTGGAGGCGGTGGCGGCCGGTGCCGTCACCCTGGCCGGCGGCGAGCACGTGGCGGCCGACGCGGTGGTGGTGGCCACCGACCGGGCGGCCGCCGGCCGATTGTGCGGCCTCGACGACCCGGGATGGCGCAGCTCCACCACCGTGTGGCTGGCCGCCCCCGAGGCGCCGGTGGCCGAACCGATCCTGGTGCTCAACGGCGACGGGCCGTCCAGCGGGCCGCCCAGCTCGGTGGCGGTGATGAGCGCCGTGTCCCCCGCCTACGCCCCGGCCGGTTCGTCCACCATCGCCGTGTCAGCGCCCGGCACCGGCGCCGAGCTGGTGGACGCCCTGCGGGCCCAGCTCCGCGCCTGGTACGGGCCGGTGGCCGACACCTGGGCCACGCTGCGGGTCGACGAGATCGCCCACTCCCATCCCGTGGTTCCGCTGGGCACGCCCCGCTCGCTGGTCGCCGCCCTCGACGGCGACCTCCGCCGCACCGACGACCCCGGCACGGCGGCGGTGTGGGTGTGCGGCGACCACCTGGCCGACCCGTCGATCAACGGCGCCATCGCCTCGGGCCGGGCCGCCGCCACCGCCGTGCTGACCGCCCGCCCGGCCCGCACCAGCGCCTGAGCCACCGCCATGCCCGAGCTACCCGAGGTCGAGACGATCCGGCGCCAGCTCGACGGGGCCCTCGGGGGGCGGCGGGTGGTCGAGGCCGGCTCCCACCCCTCGGCCAAGTTCACACCGGCCCGGGACGTCACCGGGGCCCGGCTCGTGGCCGCCGGCCGGCGGGGCAAGTTCCTCCTGCTGGGCACCGATGACGGCCGGGAGCTGGTGATCCACCTGGGCATGACGGGGGCGCTGAGCTTCCACCCCCGGCCCGACATCGAGGGAGACCCGTACCTGCGCGCCTGGTGGCGCCTGGAGGCGACCGACGGGCGGCGCGAGATCTCCGAGACCATGCTGTTCCACGATGTCCGCCGGTTCGGCCGCATCCGGGTGGTGGCAGCCGGCGAATACGAGACCATCCCCGCTCTGGCCGCCGCCGGACCCGAACCCTTCGATCCCGACCTCGACGGGCGCCGCCTCTGGCTGAACCTGTCGAAGAGCCGCCGCCGGCTCAAGACCCAGCTCCTATCCCAGCGTCCGATAGCGGGCGTGGGCAACATCTATGCCGATGAAGCCCTGTGGCTGGCCGGAATCAGCCCGTTCACCACTTCTATCGGGCTCGCTCGAGCCACCCGATTGCTGGAAGCACTGCGGCAGGTTCTTGGCCAAGGAATAGACAATGGTGGAACGACTTTTCGTGACTACCGGAACCTCGCCGGAGGTTCAGGTTCGAACCAGACTGCCTTGGCCGTCTATGGACGGGCAGGTGCACCGTGTTTGCGGTGCGGCGTCACACTCCGCTCAGCAGTGCTCGATGCCAGAACCACCACGTGGTGCCCGGCGTGCCAGCGTCGGTAATGTAGGAACAGATCCTCCTCACGGAACAGCCGATTTCGGACCCATTCTCAACTAGTAATTCGGTCAACGCCGATGCTTTAAATCCAAATCGGGAAGAAATCACGACAGAGTCCCAACAACGAAGCGTTCGACCTCTAGTATTGGTCGTGATGACCGAGGGGTTGAGCGAGGAAGATCATCGTCTGTGGCGCCTCTTCCTCTCTGCCTCCACCCGCCTGCTCGAACGGCTCGATCATGAGCTCCAGCAGCTCTCGCTGACCGATTTCGACATCCTGTCGATGCTGTCGAACGCCCCCTCCAACCGGCTGAGGATGAGCGAGCTGGCCGAGCAGGTGCTCGTCTCCCGCAGCCGCCTCACCTACCGGGTCGACCGCCTGGCCGATCTCGACTACGTCACCCGCCAGGAGTGCGAGGACGACCGCAGGGGCCTGTACGCCATCCTGACCGACAACGGAGCCAAAGCGCTGGCCGCTGCCGCGCCGGGCCACGTCAACGACATCCGCACCTGGCTGTGGTCGCTGATCGAGCCCGAGGAGCGGGCGGTGCTCACCCAGGTGCTGGCCCGAGTGGACGCCAACCTCTCCACCTACTGAACTGCAGGGCGTGCTGTTCACCGTGGTCGGGCCCGGGCGGGCCGGATTGTCGTTCGCCGGTGCCCTGACGGCCAGCGGGTGGCGGTGCGTGGCCACGCTGGGCCGCCACGACGATGTGCGCTCGGCCGCAGCGGACTGCGACGTGGTGCTGGTGACCGTGCCCGACGACCGGATCGCCGAGGTGGCCGCCGCCATCGCCCCGGGCCGGGCCGTCGTGGTCCACGCCTCGGGGGCCAAGGGCCTCGACGTGCTGGAGCCCCACGTCCGCCGGGCGTCGGTCCACCCCCTGATGTCGCTGCCCGATCCGGCCACCGGGGCCGACAAGCTGCGCCGGGGCGGGGTGTTCGCGGTGGCCGGCGACCCGGTGGCGGCGCGGATCGTGGCCGCCCTGGGCGGCCGCCCGGTGACGGTGGGCGACGACAGCCGGGCCCTGTACCACGCCACGGCGGCGGTGGCCGCCAACCACCTGGTGGCCCTGTGTGCCCAGGTGGAACGGCTGGCCGACCGGGCCGGCGTCCCCCTCGGGGCCTACTGGGACCTGATGGAAACCACGTTGGAAAACGTTCGGCGGTCGGGTCCGATACCGTCACTGACAGGACCGGCGGCTCGGGGGGACACCTCGACCATTTCCCTGCATCTGGAGGCACTGCCGACCGATGAGCGAACCCTGTACCTCGCCCTGGCCAACGAGGCGGCCCGGCTCGCCGGGCGCCCTCCCTACCGAGATCCGGCCCGCACCGTGAGCACCGAGGCCCTCGCCGTCACCCCCACCAGCCCCGTCCGGGTCCCCACGATCGCCGAGCTGCGGGCCCGGCTCGACGCCGAGCGCCGGGCCGGCCGCACCGTGGGCTTCGTGCCCACCATGGGCTATCTCCACGACGGCCACGGCTCGCTGATGCGGGCGGCGGCCGCCGCCAACGACGTGGTGGTGGCGTCGATCTTCGTCAACCCCCTCCAGTTCGCCCCCACCGAGGACCTGGCCAGCTACCCCCGGGATCTGGAGCGCGACGTCGCCGTGGCCGGGGCCAACGGCGTCCACCTGCTGTTCACGCCCGACGTCACCGAGATGTACCCCCGGCCGATGCTCACCACGGTGTCGGTGGCCGAGCTGTCGGCCCGGTGGGACGGGGCCAGCCGCCCCACCCACTTCGACGGGGTGTCCACCGTGGTCACCAAGCTGTTCAACATCGTGGGCCCGTGCCGGGCCTACTTCGGCGAGAAGGACTACCAGCAGCTCGCCATCATCACCCGCATGACCGAAGACCTGGCCATCCCGGTGGAGGTCATCGGCTGCCCCATCGTGCGGGAGCCCGACGGCCTGGCCATGTCGAGCCGCAACGTCTATCTCGACCCGGCCCAGCGGGCCGCCGCCGTGGTGCTGCGCCGGGCCCTCGACGCCGGCACAGCGGCCATTCTCGACGGGGAGCGCGACCCGGAAGCGGTCACCGGCGTCATGACGTCGGTGGTGGCGGCCGAGCCTCTGGCAAACCTCGACTATGCGGCGGCGGTGGACCCCCACACGCTGGAGGTGCCGGCCGCCCTCGGACCCCACACCCGCCTCCTCATCGCCGCCCGGGTCGGCACCACCCGGCTGATCGACAACTGCGGAGTCGACACCGGCTCCGCCGGACCGCTAGGAACGCCCGCGTGAGCACTCCCCGAACCGTCCCCGGCATCCGGTCATCCAAGCGGCGCAACGGCAGCGCCCCGCTGGTGATGGTGACCGCCTACGACGCCCCGTCGTCCCGGGTGGCCACCGCCGCCGACGTCGACCTCATCCTCGTGGGCGACTCGCTGGCCATGGCCGTGCTGGGCTACGACGACACCCTCCAGGTGACGATCGACGACATGGCCCACCACACCGCGGCCGTGGCCCGGGCCAAGCCCACGGCGGTGGTGGTGGGCGACATGCCGTGGATGACCTACCACCTCACCCCCCGGCGCACGGTGGAGAACGCGGCCAAGCTCATCCGGGCCGGCGCCCACTGCGTGAAGCTGGAGGGCGGGGCCAAGCGGGCCCCGATGGTGGAGGCCATCGTGGCGGCCGAGATCCCCGTGATGGGCCACATCGGCCTCACCCCCCAGAGCACGCACGTGATGGGCGGGTTCAAGGTCCAGGGGCGGGAGGCCGAAGCGGCCCGCCGCCTGGCCGACGACGCCAAGGCGCTGCAGGAGGCAGGCTGCTTCGCCGTGGTGATCGAGGGCGTCCCCGACGTGGTGGGCGAGCTGGTCACCGAGGCCATCGAGATCCCCACCATCGGCATCGGGGCCGGGCCCGGGTGCGACGGCCAGGTGCTGGTCTACGTCGACATCATCGGGCTGGAGAACCGGTTCAAGCCCAAGTTCGTGCGCCGCTACGGCACCGCGTTCGAGGATCAGACGGCGGCGCTGACCCAGTACGCCACCGACGTGCGGGACGGCACGTTCCCCGCCGCCGACGAGGCCTACAAGGCCAACGACACCCTCACCGAGGCCCTCGGCCTGTACGGCCGGGCCGCCCCGTCGTCGGCCCACGACTGACAGCACACCCCACCGCCCGTGCCCCACGTCCACCTCAGCGCCCCGAGCACGATCGAGGCCGGGTTCGCCCGGATCCGGCGCAAGCTGGCCGTGCCCGACGGGTTCCCGCCCGACGTGGAGGCCGAGGCCTCGGCCGCCCGCCCCGCGCCGGGGCTGGCCGAGCGGCGTGACGCCCGCGACGTGGCCCTGGTGGCCATCGACCCCGCCGGCGCCACCGACCTCGACCAGGCCTTGTGCCTGGAGCGGCGGGGCGACGGCTACCGGTTCCACTACGCCATCGCCGACGTCGGCGCCTTCGTGGCCCCCGGCGGTGCCGTCGACGCCGAGGCCCGACGCCGGGGGGTGACGCTCTACAGCCCCGACGGGCGGGCCCCCCTCCACCCCACCGTGCTGAGCGAGGAGCGCACCAGCCTGCTGCCGGGGGGCGACAAGGCGGCCCTGCTGTGGACGATCGACCTCGACGAGCGGGCCGAGCCGGTGAGCTGGCACGTGGAGCGGGCGGTGGTGCGCACCCGGGCCGCCGTCTCCTACGCCCAGGCCCAGGCCGCCATCGACGGCGGACCGCCGGTGCCCGCCGACGTGGCCGGCAGCGTGGCCCTGCTGCCCGAGGTGGGGGGCAAGCGCCAGGCCCGGGAGGCGGAGCGGGGCGGGATCAGCCTCAACCTGCCGGCCCAGCGGGTTGAGGAAGGGACCGACGGCGTCTACCGGCTGGGCTTCGAGCTGCCCCTGCCGGTTGAGGGGTGGAACGCCCAGCTGTCGCTGCTGACCGGGATCGTCGCCGGCCGCACGATGGTGGAGGCCAAGGTGGGGATCCTGCGCACCCTGCCGGCCGCCCCACCCGACGCCATCGCCACGCTGCGTCGCACCGCCGGGGCGCTGGGGCTGCCGTGGCCGGCCGAGCAGCCCTATCCCGCTTTCGTGCGATCCCTGGCCGGCGACGCCAGCCCCCAGGCGGCGGCGTTCCTGATCCAGGCCGCCCGCACCCTGCGGGGTGCCGGCTACGCCGGGTTCGACGGCGAGGTGCCCGACGAGCCCGAGCACGGCGCCATCGCCTCGGTCTACGCCCACGTGACGGCGCCGCTGCGTCGCCTGGTCGACCGGTTCGGCAACGAGATCCTGCTCGCCCTCCATGCCGACACCCGACCGCCGGGCTGGGCGGTGGAGGCCCTGGGCGAGCTGCCCACGCTGATGGGGCAGGCCGGCCAGCGGGAGTCGGCCCTGGAGCGGGCCCTGCTCGACTACACCGAGGCCGTGGTGCTGGCGCCGTGCGTGGGCCAGCGGTTCACCGGCACGGTGGTCGACGTGGGCCGCAACCGGGCCCAGGTCCAGATCGCCGAACCGGCGGTGGTGACCACGATCACCGGCGACGACCGGTGGCGCCTGGCCCAGCAGGTGGGCCTGCGTCTCACCGCCGCCGACCCGGCCAACGGCACCATCACCTTCGCCCCGGCCTGACGTGCGCCCTTAGCTGGTCTACGAGGGACGGGGGGCGTCGCCGACCTTGAGGGCGAAGTGGCGGCCGTCGAGGTCGGTCACGGCCAGGTCGAGGTCGTAGACCTGGCCGCTGGCCGGCATGATCAGGGCGCACCGCAGCACCTTGTCGGCCCCCAGCACCACCGAGGTGTTGCCGCAGTCCACCGAGTCGGCGGTGAAGTTGGCCCCGGCCGACTCGTTGAGCTGCGACGCCGCCTGGCGTTCGAAGCTGGGCAGGGCCGCCGCGCTGATCAGGTTCGAGGTCACCAGGCCGAGGTGGCCGTCGGGGTTGATGGTGCCCATGATCTGGATCGGGTCGCCGGGGGGCTGGGTGGTCCGGGCCGCGGTGCAGGTGAACGACACCCCGATGTCGACCGGCCCGGGGTCGTTGCAGGCCGGGGTGAGGGGGCCGAGGCCGATGGCGGTCGCCATCTCGCCGGCGATCATCGTTTCGGCCTTGGCCTGGGCCCCGTTGGTGGTGGCGGTGGGGGCCGCGGTGCCGACGCTGCAGGCGGTGACGGCGAGACCGATGGTGGTGGTGAGAGCGAGCATGATGGGGGGTAGTCGCACGGCCGACCCTCCTGGTGGTGGTACGGCCTCGGTCTGAGGCCGGCTGTCATTGGCCGCCCCGGCTCCACCGCTCGGCTCTGAGAGTAGCCTTTCCCGCATCGCTAGTGGTGCCAACCCTGTGGCCCCTGGGGGCGAGGTGCGTCTGGCCAGCCGCGGCCCGGCCCGGGCCGGCCCCCTGATCGAGTTCCTGGCCGCCCGGGCCATACCCGGCCTGGAGGAAGCCGACGGGTCCACGTTCCGCCGCAACCTCCCCGGTGGCGGCCGCCTGCAGCTGCGGGCCGCCCCCGATCCCGACGCCCGCTGGCTCAGCCTGCACCTCCACCACCCCGGCGCCAGCCCGGGAGGCCGTGGACCGGCTGCCCGCAGGCGTGGTGTCGAGGGGCGGGCGAGCGACGACGAGGTGGTGCGGGCGGTGCGGCGGGTGGCCGACCTCGACACCGACCTGGACCCGGTGAGCGACCATCTGGCCGCCGACGCCGAGCTGGCCGAACGGCTGGCCGCCGTGGGGCCGGCCCGCCTGCCCGGCACGTTCGACCCGTTCGAGCTGGCCGTGCGGGCGGTGGTGGGCCAGCAGGTGACGGTGGCGGCGGCCCGCACCCTCCTCGGCCGGCTGGTGGCCCTGGTGGCCACGGGTGGCGAGGCCGGCCCGGGCGACGTGGTCGGCGTGCCCACCTTCCCCTCCGCCGCCGCCGTGGCCGACGCCCCCCTCGACGGCCTGGGCATGCCGGCGTCCCGCCGTGCCACGATCCGGGAGCTGGCCCGGGCCGTGGCCGACGGCCGGGTGGGCCTCGGCCCCGACGCCGATCCCGACGAGCTGACCCGACAGCTCGTCGCCCTGCCCGGGATCGGGCCGTGGACGGCCGGGTACGTCACGATGCGGGTGGTGGGCCACGGCGACGGCTGGCCCACCGGCGACCTGGTGCTGCGCCAGTCGCTCGGCCTGCCCGCCGCCGATCTGGAGCGGCGGGCCCAGGCCTGGCGGCCGTGGCGGTCCTACGCCGCCCTGCTCCTGTGGCGCACCGCCCCGCCCCCGCAACCCCGCCGCCGCCGGGCCACCGCCCACCGCCCCGAAGGGACCCCCCGTCCATGACCCCATCCCCCTCCCCCGCCGGCCGCTCCCCCGCCGGCCCCGCCGGGCCGCCGGTGGCGCTGTGCACCCTCGACACGCCGGTGGGACCGCTCACCCTGGTGAGCGAGGGCGAGGCGCTGGCCGCCGGGGGCTTCTGCCCGCCCGACGTGCTCGCCGCCCGCCTCACCCCGGCCCAGCGCGAGGCGCTGCGACCCCGGGCCGAGCTCGGCCCCCTCACCAGGGCGGTCACCGCCTACCTGGCCGGCCAGATCGACGCCCTCGACACCATCCCCGTCGAGCAGCCCGGCACCCCGCTGCAGCAGGAGGTGTGGGCCGCGCTCCGGGCCATCCCCGCCGGACAGGTCCGCACCTACACCGAGCTGGCGGCGGCCACCAGCCGCCCCGACGCCGTGCGGGCGGCCGGCACCGCCTGTGGCCGCAACCTGGTGTCGCCGGTCGTCCCCTGCCATCGGGCCCAGCGGCGGGACGGCTCGCTGGCCGGCTACTACTGGGGCCTCGACGTGAAGCGCTGGCTCCTGGCCCACGAGGCCCGCTCCGCCTGACCCCACCCCCCCCGCACGATCCGCGACCCGCTTCCAACCGGACCGCGAACTGTGCGCTCAGCGTAACGATCGCGCCATCGCCTCGAACCGTGTCGCGATTCGAGCGGGAGAGGGGCCGCCTCAGCTGTCGGGCTTGCGCTGGCGGACCTCAACCTCCACCCCGAGCGCCGCCGACAGCAGGTCGGCCCGCTCGTTGGCCGAGTAGATCTCCAGGTCCAGGTCGCCCCAGCCGGTGACGATCGGCTCGATCACCAGCCGCCGGGGCCCGCCTTCGGCCCGGGCGCCGCCGCCCTTGCGCTCCGGCTTGCCCCCTCGACGCCCGCCGCCGCCCCCGCCCCCGCTCCTGGCCGCACCGGCCGGCTCGACGGAACCGGCGGCGGGCTCCAGGTGCACGGCCACCGCCACCACCCGGCCGGTGTGGCGCCGGTCGAGCCCGATGGCCACCCGCAGCAGCCCGGCCAGGATCCGGATCACACGGCGGTCGGCCTCGGGCACGCCGGCCAGCTCGGGATGGCGGTCGGCCGGGTGGCTCTTGCGGTGGTAGCGGGCCACCAGCGCGATCAGCTCGATCTCGTGCTGGGTGAACCCGGTGAGCTGCTCGGTGTTGCGGATGATGTACCACGAGTGCTTGTGGTGGCCGGAGTGGGAGATGAACATCCCCACGTTGTGGACCAGGGCGGCCAGGTCGAGCAGCTCCCGGGCCTCGGGCCCGAGTTGATGCAGATCGGCCGTGCGGTCGAACAGCTGGACGGCGAGGCGGGCCGACGTCTCGGCGTGGGTGAAGTCGGGATCGAGCTGGCGGGCCAGGCGCCGGGCCGTGGTGCGCCGCATGTTGCGGGTGGCCTCGGGCCCGGCCGGGAACCGGTCGTACAGCACCCCCTCCCGCAGGGCCAGATCGGACACGGTCATGGCCTCCAGGGCGAAGGCCTCGAAGATCTCCTGCAGCAGCAGGGCCCCGGCCACGATGATGTCGACCCGTCGCTCATCGAGGCCCCGGATGCGACGGCGGCCGCTGGCCGGCAGGCTGAGCAGCCGGTCCACCACCGCACCCAGCTCGGCGGCGGTGAACGAGAACCCGTTGATCTGGCGCAACTCGACCCCCCGGGTCGCCGCCACCATCAGGGCCACCGACTCGATGGTGCCGGAGCTGCCCACGGCCAGCTCGGGCCGGTGGCCGCCCAGGTCGCGGGCCACCCCGCTGAGCGCCCCCTGGAGGAAGGTGCGGCATTCGGCCACCGCCGCAGCCGGCGGCACGCCGTCGCCCCCCGGGGGCAGGAAGCGCTCGGTGAGGCGGATGGCGCCCAGCCGCAGGCTCCGGGCCTCCACCAGCTCGCCCTGCTCGCCCACCACGAACTCGGTGCTGCCGCCGCCGATGTCCACCACCAGGGCCCGCCGGTCGGCCATGGCCACGGCGTGACGAACCCCCTGGAAGATCAGCCGGGCCTCCTCCAGCCCGCTGATCACCTCGATGCGCAGCCCCAGCTCCCGCTGGACCCGAACCACCAGCTCGTCGCGGTTCTCGGCCTCCCGCACGGCGCTGGTGGCCACGGCGGTGACGTCGGCCCCGTAGCTGGCGGCCACGTCGATCATGCGGGCCAGGGCAGCCACCGCCCGCTCGATGGCGTCGGGGGCCAGGCGC